>Ga0265798_10003341_pt1 | contig 22849 bp, 16 predicted proteins | sample P3T30metagenome_FD_192430 | JGI IMG/M metagenome (GOLD analysis project Ga0265798, IMG submission 192430) | Plant litter microbial communities from East Loma Ridge, Irvine, California - P3 T30 | ecosystem: Environmental > Terrestrial > Plant litter > Unclassified | place: USA: California... | reverse complement strand
AAATATTGAATGATTAGATACAATTCGCCAGTGTCGCAGCTCATCTGCACCGAGTTACAACATATTACATGGTTGTGAACATGATAGCAATATCTTTGAAACATGTGTCGAAATATCACCTCAGTATGGACCGGAAGCACTGAGTATTGTCAGCAAATCATGGCAGCGTCTCCTCGCGTGTTCTTGTCACCAACAATTTCAGTGACATGATCCTATCTTTGAGCATTTCCACATCTGTGAGTTGCAATGGGACGCTTTCTTCGATGTCTGGCAACGATGCTCTCAAAACCATATCGGATCCGACCCCAACAGTTCGTCACTCGAAACGAATGAAGTAGCAAGTCATGTTCTCATTAGAAAGTGCAAATGACTCCAGTCCGCTATACACTATAGCCTAAACCCTCAGAGCCGCTACATTAACCTTCAACCACTCCGACGTGTCCTGCCTAAAGTTGTCATCCAACAGACTATTCGAATTGGCCCCAAAGTTCAACAACTTCTTAGTCTTACTCCACTGCGGCCACTCCAAGAGATCATTGCCCTCGTTCGGATCAAGATTATGTACGAACGAAAAGTAGTACCCTCGAATCGTCTTCGCCGCATTGTTTGGCAGCACTCCATAGAATGCTTGCAGAATGTCTGAGCCGTGGGAGGTTCCGAGGACTGGTGTGCCGTAGTTATATGTTGCTAGGTATGACCATGTTGGTACGTTGGGATTGACGGCGCTTGTGGCCTCGAGGAAGACGCGGCGCGTAAGCGTGAATGTGATGTCGCCGATGATGGCGCTGACGCGCTTGAACTGCGGGTACAAGTTGTTGAGAAGGCCGGTGCGGAACGGTGAGCCGTCTTCGATGGTGTTCTGGTATGTGCCGACGAGGCTGTCGATTTGTGCGGGTGTTGCTTCGGTGAAGAATATGGTGGAGAAGTACTCTGATACTTCTGCTCGGGTGGTGAGATTCGGCGTGAAGAGGCCGAAGAGTGTGCCTTCGTCTTCTTGGTCGCCAACGATGAATGGTACTTTTGTGTACTTTCCGGCTGCGACGAGTGATTCTGGTGAGTCGGTGATGGTTTTGCCGTCCGGTCGTGGGAGATATGAGAGGTTGACGGTAAAATAGGATAGAAGACCGGGTACTGTGTTGCAAGCTTGGAGGAACTTGGAATAAGACAAGCCGCGTAGACAGTTGAGAGTGTCGGGGGAGCTGGAGCATCCACCTGCCTCCACGACTCTGTCGTAGATTGCTTGCGCCTTGCTAGAGTCGACGGGCTGTGCGGGCACAATCGTGCCAGAGTTCATGATACCGGCTCGGAAAAGCGACTTGCCCTTGTATGTGTTGTCGCCATCGTAGAGCAGCATTTGATCCATGACCGAGATAGCCCCGGCGCTTTCTCCCCAAATTGTGACTTTGTCAGGATCGCCACCAAAGGCAGCAATGTTATCTGCCACCCATTGCAGGCCGAGTCGCTGATCCAAAAGTCCAAGATTTGAAGAGCCATCGGCTAAGATCTCTTTGCCCGGCATGAAGCCAAAGCCTCCAACGCGGTAGTTGACGGCTACATAAACGACCGGCTTGCCTTGAGCGACTGAGTCTGCCACAAGTGATGTCCCATCATACATGGATGTGGCGCCTAGTTCAAAGCCACCGCCAAAGATCCAGAAAAGAACTGGTAGCTTTGCATCCGCTTTTGTACCAGCGGGTCGTTGAACGTTGATTGTCAAGCAGTCTTCTCCGGAATTTGACACGGCCTGGAAGATTGGCGTGTTGAGCAGTGATCCGATAACATTGGTTGGGAATTGCGTTGCATCTACACTGAAGAAGAATTGGGGACATCCTCGCGGAGACGCGGTGCCATCGACGTTTCCAATGGCAGATGTGATGGGTTGTGGTGGCTTCAGACGAAGTTGGCCGACCGGTGGTTGAGCGTAGGGAATACCATTGAAGGTCTCCACGTTGAGTACGCTCTTACCAGCAACAGTGGCCTGTGGTGAAGGTGCCACCACGGTTGGTCCCGCTCGTTTGTTAACCTGTGCTGGAGCCGCAAGGGCTATAGGAACGAAGGTGAGGACTGTTGCGAGCTTCATGATGAACAGAGTAAAGTCCGTGACCTACCGCGGCGATCGGCAAGGACCTCTCGAGATGGCTCGTATTTCCTTGCCTCTTGTGCGACCTGGTATTCTTATACAACATGACCGCCAGTGTAGTATCACAAGCTGGGACCTCGGACTGAGCCCGACCAGCTCGGTGCAAGACCAATTGGGAGCTGTTCAGGTGACCGAATGTTCTACAAGTAGGTAGGTCTACAAGTCTCCGTGCTCGCATCATCAGCCCTGTCGCATTCCCATGCTGGTGGGATTTTGGTATGCAGATCGCTCTCGTTGTGGTTCTGCCGAATCCGAGCACCTAGCCTTCTACGCAACAAACGTATTGTGACCAATGAGCGCCATACCGAGCATGTTGATCCCTCGTAGGTTTTCCTTCAAGTTCCTAAGCCAAGCTGATGGCTCCTACTTCGTTGGATGCACTCTATTTTGCTTGACTCGAACTGGTCATGAGGTGTGCATGGCTGCACGTTAGCGCCCACCATGACCGAATCACAGCAACATGGTAATGCAGGCACAACGTACTTGGGTAAACAACCTGGGCTACATGTTGCTCAAGCACGCTGTCTTTGCGTCTTCCAGACTGCGCATCGCCCTGACGACTTTGGTTTTCTGAATATTGATCGTGCGCGACAACAAAACGTGGTGTGAGTCAACGATGACGACACTGGAAGTGGTGAAGGATTTGAATTGCCGGACCCCAGCGTATTATATACGGTAGTTTTTGCCGGAACCCTCGCGCCAATCGACAGTTAAGGACATAGCTGCACGGAGTCCAACCAAAAGACGTTGGTATAAAATCGAATTAACGGCCTTGTTTCCATTCAGGGGTACGTGGAGATAAAAACGCGGGGTACTGACTGGAGGCACACGACCGCGACAGTCTGACAGTCGTACTCCAGATTCTGGCGCCAACCAGCCTATTCATGCGAGGTGAGCCATCCCTCGGTAATTTCTTGATGGACGAAACGTGTAGCATTTCCTTGCATGTGAAGAAAAGCATTAGTAGGCATTGAATGTGGTGGTGAGTGCGAAGGTGTGAACGAGTACACGCTAAATCTTGGGTTCGTTCATGATGCCCGTGCGCGCAGAAGCCTGGGGCGAATTGCACATGCAGTGTGCGATAGAGTCGCGGACTTCTAGCAAATGCCGATATGCTGATTATGCAAAGAATCTAGCATATTGGGGACCAAATGAAACCGCAGTCTGATGCGCGACCGAGTATAAGAAGGGACACACCGTTTTTGATTGAGACCGTAGCGATAAAGGCACATTCAGTCTGTCGCTGGTGTTGTGATTGGATGGTGGGTTAAAATGTATTACTAGATTGACTTGACAGCGCACGTGAAAAGCGAGTCATACATGGCTCCGACACTTGGGGCCAACGACAAGATCCCTAAACACGATCGCTTCAGAAACAACGCGAAGCTTGCGCAAAGTCTTTCTTATAGACCATGGGGAGGCGGTCACATGCTGTGCCCTGGGTGCTTTTTCATAAAGCAATCAGTGTAAGCTGTGGTAACAGTCCTGCTTTGGAGATATGATGTAGAGTTCGAGTCGAATGGCTTTTCAAGGGCTGATTGCGCAAAGTTGTCTCCAGATGCGATTCTCGTGGAACAGGGCCAAAATGTCAAGATGAAGTGTAGTTTGCGAAGATAAGGAACTCGGTGGACTGCTGGTTCGTTGGTGGAGAACTTTGAAGTCAGATTTGGACTATCGTGTATGCGGCTAGTCAGCTGTAGAAGCGATGACGACAGGGTCGTGTTTTCCCAAGGACTTAACACGCGTGATATCGACCATCAATCGTCGCAAAACTGCACATCAATCACATACAAGGGATCACGAGCGATTGCCGGCGTGAATGATCTGATCTCGATGAACGGCAATCACCCGTCGAAGCCCCGCAGTTACCGAAAGACCAGGTAATACGAGGTTTTGTTTGCTCTTATACTGCGCGCCTTCACAACATCTCGCTCAACTTCTACTGCAGAAGTCACATTTCCCCCACTAACCTCGAGACACTCACAAACATGCCTCAACCAACAGACATACCCTCCTTCGCCGCTTCACAGCTCACACTCCTCGACGCCGAACTTCAGGCTGAGCTCACGGAAACAAACGCGCTCCTCTCCTCACATACCCCCACCGCCCTGTCACACGCCGGTCTCGCAATCCTGAACCTTAATGTGGCTTCTATACGGACAGGGCTTGGCGGCAAAACAGTCGTTGAGCTGGGTTTGGACTCGGCTGTCGTGGTTAAAGGCGACAAGCCGGATATACCCGAGCATGGCATTCGCGTAGGCGACATCGTGGCGGTGCAAGATCAGCCCAGTGGCAGCGCGAAGAAGACAGAGAAGCGCGAGCTGGTGAAGAAAGGTGCCGAGGGTGTGGTACTAAGGGTTCGGAGGGAGAATATCGAAATTGTGCTGGATAAAGAAGATGCAGACGTGTCTAGTGGAGGCAAGCTGTGGATGTCAGTATACTTGGGTTGCGAGATGTCTGTGGATGGGGAGCTGATAGTTATACTAGAGTCAAGCTGGCGAACGACGTTACTTATAAGAGGTACGTCTTTGTCACAATATCATCAGATTCTGTTCGATAGGACGCTCATATGTGACAGGATGAACCAAACAATGACCCGTCTCCAGAAGTTCAGCGATCAAGAGTACACTCCCTTCATGCGCGTACTGTTCGGTCAAGCTTCGCCTACGCCTCTACCGTCCGACCTGAACGACCCTTCGAATCCGCTACACAAACTTGAGTGGAACGATCCCTCCCTAAATGACAGTCAGATGGAAGCCATTCGATTCGCACTAGCTTCGCGCGAAGTCGCGCTGATACATGGTCCACCGGGTACAGGCAAAACTCATACACTCATTGAGCTTATCCTGCAGCTGCTCAAGCAAAAGCTACGACTCCTCGTCTGCGGACCTTCGAACATCTCTGTGGACAACATCGTAGAGCGCTTAGCGTCTCACAAAGTACCCATGATTCGACTGGGTCACCCAGCTCGGCTCCTTCCGTCCGTTCTCAATCATTCCCTTGACGTTCTTACACGGACATCGGAAGCAGCTGCATTGGTGCAGGACGTCAGGAAAGAGATGGATGACAAGCAAAACTCAATACGCAAGACACGGAATGCAAAAGAGCGCCGACAGATCTACACGGAGCTAAAAGGCCTACGGCAAGAATACCGAGAGCGAGAGAAAAGTTGTGTGAACAACTTGGTCACAGGCAGCAAAGTGGTCCTTGCGACATTGCATGGCTCTGGAGGATTTCATCTCAAAGGCCAGGAATTTGACGTCGTCATCGTCGATGAAGCCAGCCAGGCCCTGGAGGCGCAATGCTGGGTGCCGTTGTTATGGGTCAAGGCAAATAAGCTCGTGCTTGCGGGAGACCATTTGCAACTCCCACCCACCATCAAGTCGCTCAACTTCAAGGAGTCGAAAACTGCGAATAAGGATGCTAAGAAAATCAAGGATGATAGCAAGAAGGCTGAGGAAGGCGAGAAGAACACTACAGAAGCTTCCGCGAAGCCGGGTAAAGGCATGACGTTAGAGACCACTCTCTTCGATCGCCTACTCGCCTTGCACGGACCATCTATCAAACGTATGCTAACGACGCAATACCGTATGCACGAGAAGATTATGCGATTCCCATCTGACGAATTGTATGATTCGAAACTGATAGCCGCTGAGGCTGTCAAGGATCGGCTGCTCACAGGTCTGCCGTACGAGGTCAAGGATACTGAAGATACACGAGAACCGTTGGTGTTCTGGGACACACAAGGCGGCGACTTTGCAGAGAAAACGGAAGACGATGCAGCCTCCAAGGGCAGCAAAGGCATGAGCCTCGGCGACAGCAAGTCGAATGAAGCCGAAGCGGCATTGGTGAAGATGCATGTTGGCAATTTAATCGACGCCGGCGTGAAGGCTGAAGATATCGCCGTGGTTACGCCATACAACGCGCAGGTATGCATGATCTTCAATGCTCTGGTTCATTTTGCAAACTTCTACACAAGACCAGGGTTGCCTTCATACGATAGCGCTAATTTTTGTTTCTCCTCGCATAGCTGGCTTTGTTGGCAGGAATGCTTAAAGAGGCGTTTCCTGGCATTGAACTCGGCTCTGTTGATGGGTTTCAAGGTCGCGAAAAGGAAGCCGTCATAGTAAGCACGGTGCGCAGCAACCCAGAGCACGAGGTAGGATTCCTGGGCGAGAAGAGGCGACTCAACGGTATGCGACTCGTACTTCTACTACACGCTCGTAACAACGCGGAAGAAATACTAATGCGCATTCACAGTAGCCATGACACGACCAAAGCGACACCTCTGCGTGATCGGAGACTCGGACACCATAAGCAAGTAAGTCGTCACACTCCTCGACCTTTTGCCAGGCCCACGCTCGGACACACACGATATCCGTCCCGAAAACGTGGGTAGCCGGGAGTGCGATTGCTTTTGTGCGGTCGTGCTACGAGACGAAGCACACGAAACCCGTGCATGGTATTGTGTAACGCGATACACCCTGGTACCCCTCACGTACCGCGTCACTGGATACGGTCGCACAACACGATGCTAACAACGTGCACTTCAGGGGCAGCAAGTTTCTTAAGTCGTGGATGGAGTTTCTCGAGGAGAATGCCGACCTGCGGTACCCCAATCTAGCGGACGTCTACGTGGACGAACAGAATGGTGGGTGAGCTCGTCCAAACGGTGTAGCTGTGACATTTGTGGGGACCTGCCAGACAGGGTCTCGAACGCGAACATGGGACGACAGATAAGTGGAGTAGAGGCGGCTCAAGTCGAAGCGAGCTCTTGCGATGCCGCATGTGTATGGAGACATGCTGCGTGACTTGGCTCATTCCTCGCAGTAGTCGAGACAAACGACAGTGTAAGCGGGCTAGTTGATGCAGACACAACGGCAGACTTCGCAGCGGATGGCCGTAAAAGATATTGTGATTGTAACATCAGATGAGAAGCTTGCGATTGATCCTGCTGGCAGTGAACGGTGTGTGTTGGCGAAGACACACGGCGAGTCGTGCCCAATACATGGCGCAAATCCATCTATGTATCGATATGAAAGCTGAAGTTTATCGTCTGTGCGTGCTTCGCTGTTCTTCCCATCCACACCCCGCAACCAACAATGATGCCACACCTCAAACGCACCACTGATGCATGCCCAGGGTTCATGACATGTCGCGCTGCCAGTCTCGCCGTCCGAACGCCTCTGATCTGGGAAACGCGTGAGCGCCAATAACGTGCTTTGGGACCGTGGCGTCCCACTGGCGATCCGCCCGCCTGCAATTTTGGACGCATGGCGTGCGCGACCGTGTGCATTGGGGTAAGCGCGGCACAGGCTGGCGTTTCAGACCATCACCGCGGCCGCGTCGACGGCGCCAGCGCCTGTGGATGGCTATCGATTGCATGCTGCTGTCCGTTTTGGCTCCAACATGCAGCACTCAAACGATGGGAGCAGTCTCCATGTTGCATGCATCGGCCTCGGTTGTGGGCCTTCCAGCCGCCCACTATACAAACTCTGCTGCTCTGCTATTACTAGAGCATGGACAGTCCCGTCCAAAGCATGCCGGTCATCCTGCTCGATTCGCATGGACGCCATATCAATAGCTTGGACAGCCTTTCCCGCGCCCCGCTAGATACAAACCCCGTGTAGATACAGCGACAGGACTCCCTGGCTTATTTGATACTTATTCCCTCCGCTGCCGCCGCTCCTCTCTCATCTCTTGCTACATCGGTTGTTTAACTTCGTCATTCTTTTCAAATCTCCCTCCGGTTGCACGTCCCATTCCTCTACCCAGCGGAGCTTATTAGATCTTCTAGCCTACTGCTCGCCAGCCGTGTGGACCGACTGATTGGCTTCAACGTTCCGTTAGCGTTATCTACTACCATTTCCCCTCCCGCTGGCGCGACTGCTGGTACGACAGATCGGAATAAGAGCTAGAACCGCAAAACCACAAAACCGGAACATTTTTAAAGTTCTGTTCATGGAATCCACCCTGTCACTGTGATCGCCCGAGTCGCCTCGGCCGTTATGCACAGTGGGCGTCCAGATCCTCAACTCGCCAGGACCCTCCCTGCATCAGCTGCGTAATTGCAATCTCCATCTGCATAACACCACTGCAGCCATCTCCTGTCCAACGTCTGGCACCGCAGCAGCTACTGCGCTTAAAAGAGTACATCCGCACCACATGCTCACTCGAGAGGGGTTTGTCGCGGCAGACATGAGCGGACAGAGCAACTTACAACGCTCGAGCTGGAAGGCGGAGGCTATCAGGAAAGGGAACCTGAAGATCAGTGGGCCCATTCCAATAAAGGAGGATACGCCGCTTAACGATGAGGAAGAGAAGGAATTTGCGGTGACGGGCATGGTTAGTCCGAGCCAAGCGCCGGAGGAACTAGATGAGGAGGATCAAAGACCTGAAACACCACCACAGCCAGAATATCCTCCACCAAGTATTCCACCGGAACGATCTTCTCTCAACTCGCACCCAGTGGATGAGCAGCTGCAGCAAAGAGATGTCTGGCAAGAACGACAGCCTTCAAGATCTCCGCCAAGACCGCGACAAATGACGGAACTGCCACGTGAAAGTGTCATCGAGCCGACCCCAATTACGCCTCAACCTCAAACGCCTCTTCGATCGACACCGGACAATGCAGCGATGGCCGCTCAGAAGAAGAAGCGGAAAAGTGGGCTGCGCAACGTTTTCCGGAAGATGTTCGGACGAAAGAGCAAGGATGAGCCAGAAGACGACGAGACCTCACGCAGAGGTCACAGTTACCATCATAGCGTGAGTATTCTCTCGCTTGTAGTGAAGTTTTGACTGACATTGTCCAGGATCCAGGAATGCTTCGGCAGTCGCCTCCACGCGAGCTGAAGACCCCTAGTGGACCACGAATATCTGATTTGCCAGTCGAGGACCTGAAACCGCTTCATCCTCTTGGACAGCACTTGCCATTCCCAATGAACGTAAATGCACCGCAGGCGAGCCCTCCAGATGAATATCTGACATTCGATATGCAGAACCCGAGTCTGCGACGGAGAGCGACTCTTCCCAGTGTGCCAAGTGCTGGCATACAGCAGCGTCGCAGCCTGGAGGAAGAGCGCGAAAGATTGTCCACCTGGGAAGAGAAGGTGGACGAGTCTCCAATGCCGTCTCCTGGTATTGGTATTGCTCTGTCAAGTCCGACGCAAGCTAGCCACAGGGCTTCTAAGCGCCGATCAAGAAGTGCAGACGCCTTGCGCGAGCTTGTCAAAGATGGCGTACCTACGGATAGGCGGAGAAGCGCGGAGATCAGGTACTGGAGGCAAAGTCATGCATCTGGTAGCATTTACAGCCGGCCGCAAACCGCGAAGACTGTGGAGACCATACGAAGCGTTCACCCGCAGGAGCCTACGATTACGGAACCGGAAGATGAGATCGTAGAGATGAGCGCGACGCTTGTACATGCTGATGAAGCAACTCCTTCACCACGCGAAGAACTTCCAGTGCGTTCAGTCGAACCACCAGTTTCGGCGTTTAACTTTGGTCTCAAGAGCGGTTTCTCAGACTCCGCGACATCTCCATCAGAACAACCCGTTCCGGTGTCCCCACCTGAGAGAAACCAGAATCGCCTCTCCATCGAGGATCGCGTCGCACATCTCGAAGGCACTTTCCGAAACCTGGAGACTTCCATGAATCGCATATCCACACGAGCACATCGCCAGACCGTCATCCTATCTGACGCACCACGTAACTTGCGTTCTCGCACACGGGACTCGTCAGGCTCTACGACTAGCGACTCGCGTCTGCCAGAGTACCAGTCTAGCAACGACACGCTGAAATCGACCCCGGAGTCACCGACACTCATGAGGCCTGGTGCAAGCGCTGACGAAAGTGGCAAAGAAAAGGTGATTGAGAAGTTGTACGAGGCGCTCAAGTATGAGCGCAACGCGAGAAAGGCGCTGGAACAGCAAGTTTTGAGTCTGCGCCACGATATCGCAGACTTACACGCGCTCGTCAACAAGCTCATCGCTTCTGCGACCGCGACATCGCCATCGTACCCTACGCCTTCACCCGACACGCTCATCATTCCCGGCACAGAAGACCGCGTCACCACGCCGCGCGTGAGCGAATTCGCAAAAGCACGCACCGATAGTAACGACAGTACAAGACAGTACGTACGCAACGAAGAGAGCTGGACGAGTAGTCGCGAGGACGTGAGTGCGCATGATGGTGAGGTGTGGGCTACGCCGAAGGAGGAGGTGTTTGGTCGGAGTGGGTTTTTTCATGAGAGGGCTGAGAGGGGGTATGCTTAGATGGATGAGGAGGGATGTATGGGATGGGATTCTACATGTTTGCATGTTTTGTACGATACTGATACCCACGTGAGTTTTTGGCATTTTTTGGACCGTCGTTATGGTTGTGAGCGGATTTTCTTTGCGTTTTTGGGCATTAGCATGAGCGGGTTGCGTGTGAGTGGGTTAAATGCATTGAGTTGATTTAGCCGGCGTCGGTATTCTGGTGAAGTGAGGTGAAGCAAGGTGAAGGCGACATGTGAGGATGAGGCAACGGGCGAAATCGGTGCCAAGATCCACGCTCACCTTCAGTTCAGGACGCGTTCACTACTCGTTCTTGACTTACCTTTCCTGCTCTCCTAACTTCGCTCACGACTCCCACGGTCGATCGACCGTCGTCAATCTCCAGCGCATACGACGGCCGCACGATTCACGCGCACGGACATGATGGAGCGCTACGCGTACAGTAAGGATATCCGGTAAGAACCATATTACAAGATAAGCTCCTGATGGAACTGACTCTCCACAGGTACGGCGATGGAATGGTGATCATACGGGTCGAGGACGGAGAAACCCAGGATTTCGTCGTTTACAAGTCCATCATTTGCCAGTCTTCCGACTTCGTCAACAATGAACTCAAGGGCCCATGGCGAGAGTCAGAAGATGGCGTGATCAAGCTGCCGACAACCTCCGTCGAGGCCTTCAATATCTACCATCGCTGGCTGCTTCGGGGCAAGCTGCACAGCAAACCCAGCGCCGAAGTCGTTGACAACACTCATGAGGAGTTCAAGAACCATGCACTCGTGAAGAGGGCAATTTTGATCGGAGCCATACTTCTCTGTCAAGAATTCTATGACCTTGCAAAGACCTCATTTCTCGGACACTATTTGCTCGATACAGCCTTTGTGGACACCACCAACGCCGCCATTGCACAGTGTACTGAGGACCTTGCGTCCAAAATGCCGGTTTTCCCGACCCGATTTGGAGTCGAGTTCTACGATGTCGTACCAGAAGGTTCATCGACCAGGTCTTTGGTGGCAGACCTGGCTGCTTGGACATCACCAGCGGAACCCATCGAATCCTTGAAGCGGGGTCCATCCGCACAGCAAAGCAAAGAAGCGCATGCGGACTTTACCATGGACGTCTTCCAGGCCCTTACACACAGGTTCATGGCAACATCAGCGCCTATTTCACCACTCGAGGTCTGGAAGACGAGCTGCAAGTACCATAGTTAGTCACGGTGACGACAAGCCATGCTATCGAGAGAAAAACAAAGAGTACGTCGTCATCCCGGGCGGAATGGCATGAGCTGACGGACATCAAGCATTACCACGCCCTCGAAGAAGCGCTCTGCGTCGGACGGCAGCGATACTTCGGCCAACAAGCGACGCGCCTGAGATGGTGTGCGAGCGCAGACTTTGAAGCAGGGCGAAGCAAGTGCTGTAAGGCGACTTGGGGCAAAGGGAGGCGAAGGCGGATGAGCAACAAAGAAGCACGAGCACGAGGGAAGGGCACGGCAGTAGGGACTCATGCTCAGCTATCATAAGGAGCCAGATAGTGTGTAGCTTTCGAGAGGCCTTAGTATGCACGGATTATTTGCAAGTTTGGTCTGTCGTGAACATTCAGAACAAGTATTCGCACGTGCCCATACTTCGATTAACGGCTCCTCTGATTCGAAGACGTCCAAACTAGCTTCTTGAGAGCAGCGGTGCTTGTCGCGTAGGTGAGAGATTGGGGCGTGGGTTGGGCGTCGTGCCCTCTTCCTTCGCACGACGCGTTGGTCATCCACCACACGCTAGTGCTCTCACCTCAATCCACCACTTCGGTATCCAACCTTCGTCTCACCCACACGCAATACCTGAGAACGATCATCTGGTGCAACCCATCTTCCGTACTGCTCGAGTGGCATCAGACGATCAATGCCACCGAAGAGAAAGCAAGTGTCGTTCGGCCCGGGTGAGCTGAATGCCAGCCCTTCAAGTCCTCGCGTGTATTTCGACTTCACCGGACGCAGCCCGCCCACACCTCCCAGCGCAATGGAGCTACCTAGCGAAGAGAGCCTGCCACAGTAAGTCTACGCGAGCTGACGTGATTCGCTATACTCACTCGAACAGGATGGGCACCAGCGTCATTGCCGTGCGTGTTGGTGCAGAGCCACGCCATACCGACTTCACTGTCAACGAAAAGCTCATCTGCGAGTCGTCCGACTTCTTCAAGGCAGCCCTAGCCCGCGAGTGGCGTGAATCTCAGGAGCGCCTCGTCAAGCTGCCTTCATGTCATCAAAAGTATTTCCACATCTACGTGCAGTGGTTGTATTCTGGTCATCTCCACGTCTCCGACTCTGGCGATGTCAAGACAGCGGTTGCAAAAGCCAATCTCATGCAGTCCTATCTCCTCGCCGATTTCCTACAGGACTCCAGGTACAAAGACTTCTTGATGGATACCATCCGCGAATGGGTGAAAGGCTCTACCGTACGTGAGTGTGAGTCCTTGGTACAAGATTACGCTGAGGAAATGTTCCGTGAGACAGCAACAGAATCTTCGATACGCAGACTGCTGGTGGATGCGGCGGTCTGGCGCCTGGGACACTCCTTTTGGAAGGCAAACAAAGTCAAGCTGCCTGCCGAGTTCACTCAGGAAGCCGTCAGTGGGTTTTCAGACCGATGCCAGTTCGGTAGCAGTGCCTCGGATCCATTTGTCCCGGACAAACGTGGTTACGACGTGTTTCTTTACCACTTCCATGGCAAGAAGAAGTGTCATGGAGCTGGGCAGGAAGAGTCGTAGGTTAATTCTTGCCGTACGGCCTACAAGATATCAGCTGACTTTTTCTCAAGACGTTCCGAAACAGGTCCAACTGTCCGTCCACCAAGGATACGTCCTGTCGTCAGTCCGCCCCAAAGCCCAATACGTCGTCGGACCTCTCAAGCTTCTGCCTCTGCAAGGAATATCTAGTCGAATGTCCGAATTCCAAGTACTGGCTACGATGCCTAGCTTGAATCACTACCTAGAATAGCATACATGATACGATCATGGACATGATTATTCACATGATCATGGCTGGGAGTCATTATGCCGTCAATACAGTCATTAGTCGAAGAACCTTCGATCAACTCGCAATATCACTTGTATTCAACCTCAACTCCATGTCAATCAGCCTTCCCAACACCAACAATTCTTCCACCAACTCTCAAGCCCAGCTCTTCCGCACTCAAAAACCTGCCTTTTCCCCTCTCCACATCGTTCCAACCTCCCTTCCCACCACCCCTCCTCTTGCCATGCTGCGCGCTCTCGTACTCGTCCTTGCCCAATCCGCAGCCAAAAATACAGAACAAGCACAACAGCACGAACAACGCTACAAATGCCAAGATAAAGATGAACAAGGTCCACACGCCAGACGCGATGTAATCAAAGAATGACTCCAAAGCCTTCGAGACCAGGTGCGACGGCGTGCCCTTCTCGCCATGATCGTCCCAATCATGATAGCGCATCGTATGTACTTTCGCTATCGACTTTGTGAACGAGCGCGGAACAAGTCCAGCGCGCACAATCTCATACGCATTGCTCATGTCACCAGCAGACTGCAGCGGGCGCTCCAGCAACACAATCTCAAGCACTTCCTGCTTCGCATCGTCTAGCTTCACGGTCAGGCCAGAATCCAGTAAGTCGGTCCAGGCTTCGAAGACGTCAAAGTGGAAGACCAGAGCGCTGGAGTCTCTGAGGTGACGGAGTGAATCGCGGTACGATAGGCCGAAGTTCACGTGGCCGAGAGTGTCCAGCTGGTCCATTTCGATGGCCTTGGAGATATCATCCGCGGAAGTGTCGAGCAAGATCTGATTCGCGCTGATGCGTGGCAGAATCTTTGATGGCGAGAGAAGCGCGGCGTTGTTGATGCTTAGATGAGCGGAGTCGAAGGGCAAGGAGATGTTCAAGAGCTGGTACGCGATAAGTCAAAATGCCATGCGAAAGAGGGCCAGCAACATACCAATGCATTATCATCATCTCGCGTCTTCCACGGCCCGTCCCGCCACTCAAGAGTCTCTTGATATAGAAATGGACAGCCTACGCATGGAAGCTTGGCGATGATGTTGTAGCCTTCGGAGATGACGGTGATTTCTGGTGCGATTTCAGCGCTTGCGCCAATCCATAGTGCGCATGTCGCGATTAGTGTCGCTGATCTGAGTATCATGGTGATTGTAGACGATGGTTGAGATGCTGACACGTGGGAGATGTAGCACAATGCTTGGCGAAACGGGGAAGCGCCACGCCACGTGAGAGCGTGAGCTAGCGCGACATGTCTCAGCCTGATATCTTTTTCGAACTTTCACCCGCAAACGTTATTTGTAGCTGAGCTAAGGTCAAAAGTCATCTGTAAATGAACTAAGGTAAAGATGACGGATACCGTAGAGCATAATTCGCCCCTGAGACGATCCAACGTGAGTCAAGATCCACATGTGCCCACTAAGCGTAAGTCCATGGAGCCGATCCACGCTCTACCTCGACGATACATATCCTCCAAGACAGAGCCCCAGCTTCCGAAGTCCGCGAAGCCCTCGGCTACACCACCGACATGTGGCGGCGCTTCATCGTAAGTACTCGCCTGTGTCTGCGCATGCAGCTGAGACCAAGCGTGCTCTAGACCATCACACGAGTCATAGCACGCGAGATGCGCGAAAAGGACTCGGAGAGGCGTGCTGTGTTGAGTACCGCGAATGAGAGGCTTGCGAGCGGGGAGATTCTAGAGGTGAGCGATGTGGTATTGAGTTGGCGTATGGGTAAGGTGCTGGGGAATTTGAAGGAGGAGTCGAGTGAGTGGAATATAGAATATAGTGCATGTGAAAGAACTAATGGTGATAAGAGCGGGCTAGAGCTGATAGGAATAACGCTTCGGTTGGCAGCAGTAATGTTATGGATAGCGAAGTGGGAGTTGCTGATGTGGTGTCGAGCGAGGCAAGGAGTAGTGAGCAGGCAGAAGTAGTACTGCGTGTCTTTAATCCTATCCGAGACATATGAGAAGTATACTGAAAGAGCGCTGCGATCTCGATAACTGCACATGTCCATCTAACCTCAGTCACAGTGCGCTGATGGTCAGCAACACTGGCAAAGCCCCGAATCAACGTCACTCTGTTCCTTCCCCGAGAACACGAGGTGACAAAGTCTGTCTCAGCCATGAGCCGAATCGAGACTCACTGTCAAACATCGCAAATATGGAACGACAGAAGATCAGGTATATAAACCCTCCCGTACTCACCAGTCCTCCCCTTTTTCATTCTATGTTGCATACCAAATATATTTCTTTCCAAAATCAGCAGCCCAGCCCCGAATGTTCTCTTCTCTTCTTTCCGAAACCGAAGACTACAATGCCAATGTTCTTTTCCTTCTTTTTGAAACGCGCCATGAACGTAGATCCATGTCCTCTCTTTCAATCCATGATCGAGTAATCCGGTTATGATCTCTTTCGTTTGCCGACTAGAAAACTTCGCTCAGAAAGCGCTATATCTGTTCTTTTTCTTCTTCTATGAAATTGAGGGCACACGGAAGACATGTTTCTCTCTGCGTTCCCCGCAAAATGGCCCCTGGAAAACCAGTTCTCGTTCACTGCTTCTCATCGGTGAAGAAATCGAAAAACTTTTGTTCCATGCGGCCGAGCATGTCCTCGTACAGCTATATGAACATTGCGAATCCGTCCTCCCTATCCCATTAACAATCTCTCAAATGTCATTTCCAAAATGTAACACGCCAACCTATCATGTTCGCGTTCCGAAAACAAGGCGAGACTCGAGCCATGTCTCGCCCAGAAACTGTCGCTCAGATCCTCATGACTTGGAAAAATTGCCCGAGTGCATGCCATGAATGTCTGAAACCTCTACTGTCAAGTTTTATGTCTTCCAAATTCCAGTTCACCAGGTTTATATAACGAGAAATCTTGCGCCTTGTTTACTGAAATAGACTTCGTACGCATGTAAGCCTTCGTCCGTTTCTCCGCGAGAGCAGAACAAAAAAATGCAAGACGAATTCAACATGATGAGAAGGAGCAGGACATTCGAATCGGGCGGAGATTATGTTCGAAAGACATGATCTAAGAAATCCGCAAACAGCACTGTGTTCTACTCACTCTTGGTACAGGCATAAATCACAGCGCTCTTCCAGCATAACTCAACGTACCAAACCCAAAAATCACATCCTGTCTGAAGCATGTCCGAAGAACTCCGAATTATCCAAAACAACAGATTCTACATGTCATGCGTAGAACCGAAAAGCACAACACCTATACGATCGAAATTTCCACACCACCAGCCCTACTATCCTACCGAAAAGAACATGGTTTTCGCTTCATGTCCCGCGAGAAAGGGAACTGTTGCCAAAGAAACATATCTCCGTCAATATATCATCCAAAAAACCAGAACGTCATGACCAATGTCCCGCATTTGTTTGCAGAACCAAAAGCCCAAAACACCACGTCTTTCGCAAAAAGGAAAATCGAAAGCTACGTTCTACAGTCTACCAACAAGGCTCAGATGACACTAATATGCCTGCTAAACCCTGACCTTTTGGCTTTTCCATGGTCCCACCAAAAAGGCCCAGAACAGCACTCATGACTGCGGAAAATCTACGTCCACCATGCCATGGCTATTAGCCGTGTTGAGACTCGTATGCTTGTTTGGCGAGGGGGAATGTTCTGGTTATTGCTCGGTAGTCAGGAAGAACAATACGCTTATGTGCTTTTTTGACAGTGTGCTGATGCTTGTCGAGTAGAGTTTTGGGTTGCGCTATGTTGAACGCTCAAAGGATACATTGTTCGCTTTGCTTTGTCGTTTCGCACAACTTGAAATTACACTTGTTGAAGCGTATGTTACGTGTTCAAAAACATCTGCATCATCAGCCATGTAGCAAAGCACCACGCGCAATAAAATCAACAGCCCCCACCAAACGCACATAGAGTAAAATGCAGTGCTGAAAAATCGCTATTCACACTCAACCCACCGACCATCCCATCCCATCCCCTCCACCCCACCTGAGACCTAAACATCAAACACCCCCCCTATCCCAACCCTAACATCCACCAAATCCGCCCTCCACCCCTTAAACCCAGGCAACCCTCTCTTAACCTCCCTCACGCGCTCCAACCTCCTCTTCCCCTCCTCCTCCTGCGCCGCCCGAAACGCATCCTCATCAATCTCAAACTCATCGAGACTACCCAGACTCTCTTGTCTCGGCTTCGGCCGACTAGCCGCGTCGCTGCGCCTGTGTGACGATGTCTGCCCCCCCGTGAACGCCGATATGCCCGACTGGATCACGTCCTGGAACGACGAGTGCCGCGGCGGCGGCTGATTGCGTAGGAGGTGCGAGGATGGATTGGATAGGTCGATGTCGTCGAAGCCTGAGGTTGGGGAGTAGGGGTCTGCGTTGTCGCTGATGTTGGGCTGCATTGCTGTGCGTCGGTCTTTCCATACGCCGCGACGTAACTCGAAATTCTCTTCTTCGAGCGCACGTAGCTGCGCGAGCATCTTGTCGCGCTCCTCGTCTAGTAGTTCCTGCACACTTGAGTCTTCGATGTTACCCAGATCTGCTTTCCGGCGGCGCTGCTCGGCTTCGCGCAGGCGTGCGTTTTCGTTGGACAGGCCGGCGATGCGCGTGCGCAGCTCGGCGGCTTCGCGTTCGACTTTCTTGTGCTCTTGCAGGCGCGTTTGCGAGCGCGCGTCGTTGTCGCGGTGGATTTGGGTCAGGGTCTCAATTTTCTTTTCGAGCAGGGAGGCGCGCGATACTGAGTCGGTGGCTTTGCGGTTTGCGGCGCCGAGTTCGGCTTCGAGTTGGGCGATGTGGGTTTGCGCGGTGTCGCGATCTGAGCCTTCTTTGTCGGCTTGCTGGCTGGCTTTGTCGAGGTTTGCCTTGAGGTCGGAGAGCTCGGTTTTGGTGGAGCTGGCGTCTTGCTCGGCCTTTTGAAGGGAGGATTCAAGGGTCGAGACCTTGGTTTGGAGGTCGTTGTTCTTGTTGGTCTGTTCGGAGAGTTGCTTGTTGAGGTTTGATATCTCAAGCTCCAGCGACTCGATGGTGGCTGATTTGGAGGCAACTTGGGCGTTTAGGTCGTCGATGGAGGCAGATTGGCTGGGCGAGGCGGTTGACGTCCTCCGGTTGGACTTTGTGCTCTGCGACTGGGCCTGCGAGAGTTGGCGTTTGAGTGATTCGACTTCAGCTTTCTGGTACACAAGTCAGTCCCCAAGCAACCATATCTATGATTCTGCCGTGAGCGTCGTACCAGCTTGTCAGCCTCCTTGCCCTTCTCGGCCGCCAGCGCGACATCTCCTCTACCCTCCCTGAGCTCCTCCAGCTCCTCCTCGCCCTTCTTCCACCTGCTCTGATGCTCCTCCACCTCATCAGCTAGGCGCTTGTTGTCCCGCTCTAGCTCCTCAATCTTCTGCGCCTGCTCCCTGTACACCTCGCTGGTGATGCCCCCACTAGGCGTCCCTGGGTTGGGCGATGCAGGTGTGCCGGAGCGGTAGAAAGACTCAGACCGTTGCCGCGACTCTATCGCGACCGAGGGCTTGCGGCCATGCGACGGCTTTGCTGCGGGGAGCTCGGACGGCTCGTCGTCGTCTTCGACTGGGCCAGGCGATGCGCTCGTGGCTTCGACGGGCGCTGGTGAAGCATCTTCGGGCTTCTCTTCGGTGGTCTCGGCTGCGGTCGCGGCTTCAGCTTCAGCGTGGGCGGGGGCTTCGGTCTTCTCTTCCTTCTTCTTTGCACCGCCAGCCTTCTTCGCCTTCTGCTTCTTCAATTGCTCGTACTAGGACCTCATGTCAGTTTGTAGTTCTGATGCTCTGTCGGAGACAAGTCGGGCGTAGTATCAATGTCATGATGTGAGAGCTCTCCTGTCCCGCGTGCTCGTAAGCAATGATATGTGAGGCCACCTACCCGCTTCTTGGCCGCGGCCACCTTCTCTGCCTTTTCCTTATCTTCGTCGGCCATTCCGAATGTGTCGGCGATTTGATATAATTGCTGTAGCGCGAGTTGGTGTTGCGTTTGGCGGTGCTTACTATGGAGCTTCGAGGGTTCGCTGATGACAGCTCTCCCGCCCGCTCAGTGCGCTAGCGATCGTCGCGCGCCGAGACAGGAGCGCTGCTCGAGGAATGCGTTTGTACATCGTCACGCGAGCATATGTTGAGCACTTCAATTTGGAGATTGATATGAATGCTGCACAGTGCTGTTCAGTGCACCTAGCGGAAAAGAAGGAGCTGTAATGCAATGCAAAGAGCAGGCCATGTCTTCTATCCCCTCTTCAAGCTCGCCGTCTCAAGCCTTCCATGTCGAAAGACAGGGTAATCCTGTCCAATCAGATATCACCTAATTAGCTACCACGATATCGAGTGCTCGTAATTTCGTGGTGCATCCACCCTTATCTTGCCCGACTAACTGCCATGTCGCCACTCCACATTCTGTGTACTCTGGTCCGCCACGAGACGATGGTTGCACACGCGCGCAATATGCATCCGAGGGGCACCGCGGACCACCTACGTCTCCTACAGGGTGATGACAGTACATCAGTTTCCCATTTGGTTCCGAATGCTAGGTAAGGTTGGGCAGGTCGTGATGCCGTATACGAGGGAGTCGACTAGGCCTGCGGTCAGCGCTGCCACGCCGTGTGCTCCCTGCCGTGCCTGCGTGCGGCGTGCGGCGTGCCTAACACTACGGAGTACCGAAATCCACGAATCAAGGAAATGCATATCGTCGAGCTTCCTCGAATTGTGCCATTTCGCAATGTCATGCGCAGTGTGCCAGAAGCCTTACGAAGCCTTCCAGAACCCATAGCTTATCTCTGTTGGCGCATCGCTTGCGAAAGCTTGGTCCCCTCGGCGCAAGCTAACGCTATTCACCACCAAGCGCAAAGGTCCCAGTTTGGTCGAGGTCGTAGACGACCCGCTCATAAGCGCACCGAGGTAAGTTCGATGCCGGAAGCTTCGTCGAATCAAGCCTCCGATAGATGTGAATACGCTGGGAGGCGTTTGTACGCTCCACGGAGCCAATCGTGTGACATGAAAGCGTGCTTCATGTGTGCCACCATTGGCAGGATATCGGTGAGGGGGAACGTTGGTGGCGTGCTGCCAGTGTCTACAATTCAGGTTGATTGCTGATGATCCAGGAGCGCCCCCTGTCGAGTATGGTGAAGGATTACCAACTCCATGGGCGTCGGTACGCCTCGGGACCAATGAGCGCCGCAGTAAGCAATACGCCCGGAGCTGGCGATGATAAGCTTTAGATACCACCTTCCCAAGCAGACTAGCGCGCGATAGTGCAGCCTTTGAATTGCTTGTCGTTTGTAAGAGGTGTGCATTCGAGACACTACCGGCCAAGCTCTTAAGTAGCACTCCGTCCACGCGACCACATTCTTCACTGCTCGCTCAAACCACAGTATTTCTCTCAACCGGAACTGCTGCAATGGGTACGTATTCTACGATCAAACTCTGAACTTTTTACTAACTCAAGGTCAGCGACCGCACAGTCAGTCTCTCCAGAGCGCGAGTACTACTCCGACGACAAGGCCGTCGAGTACCCCAACGCCTCTCATGACCATGCCCTCCTGGATAGCGACTATGAGGGCAAACCCACCCCAGAGGAGCTCTTGACCCTACGCCGTGTTGCAGGCCCCATGCCCATGGTCGCCTACCTCATCTGCTTCGTCGAGTTCGCTGAGCGCGCGTCCTACTACGGAGTCCAGCAGCTCATCGGCAACTACGTCAACCGTCCTCTGCCTCGGGGCGGTAACGGCTGGGGTGCGCCGCCGAAGGGCGATCAGCAGACCGCTGGTGCTCTCGGCATGGGTACTGTCAAGGCCAATGCTGTTCGCGAGTCGTTCAACTCGCTCGTCTACATTCTTCCCATCCTCTTTGGATGGCTGGCCGACACTAGGACTGGTCGCTTCAAGCTCATCTGCTATGGTATCGGCGTCTTCGGTGTCGCTCACGCTCTGATGATTGTGAGCGCGGACAAGGGCCTGTTGGCCAGTGGCAACGCCAAAATCCCCTACTTCATCTCCCTGTACATGCTTGCCATCGGTGCCGGTAAGAAAACATGAACTTGCTCCTAGTACTTGCACAGATGCTGACATGACACAGCTATGTTCAAGCCAAACGTCTCCCCCATGCTGCTCGATCAGATGACCACCCGAGTGCCAAAGGTAGTCACCACCAAGAAAGGCGAGCGTGTCATCGAGGACCCCGAGGCCACCACCGAGCGCGTCATGTCGTTGTTCTACCTCCTCATCAACGTAGGCGGTTTCATGGGTGTAGCCACAACCTACGCCGAGAAGTACGTCGGCTGGTGGCTCGCCTTCGCGCTCCCACTCATCCTGTACCTGCCCCTCCCCTTCCTCATGTGGTTCCTCAAGAAGCGCCTCGTACTCCACCCCCCTGCCGGCAGCAACCTAGGCCAGGTCTTCAAAATGCTCGGCGTAATCTTCAAGCGCGGCGGCCTCAAGAAGATCGGCCGCAAAGGCTTCTGGGCGCTCGGAAAGCCCTCCAACATCGCCGCCGCCGGCCTAACCATCAAGACGACCTGGAACGACGGCTTCGTCGACGACGTTGCCCGCGCCTTCCAAGCCACAGGGATCTTCTGCTTCTTCCCCATCCAGTACATCAACGACAACGGTATCGGCGGCGCAGCCGGCTTCCTCTCCACGATGCTCACGACCAACGGCGTACCCAACGACGTCATCCAAAACTTCAACAGCCTGAGCATCATCTGCGCCGTCCCCATCTTCACATACCTCGTCTACCCTGCCCTGCGCAGAGCGAAGATTCACTACGGCCCCATCCAGCGCATCACGACCGGCCTCCTCATGTCCTCCATCGGCGGCGTCGGCTACACCATCCTCAACTACTACGCGTACAAGCAGTCACCTTGCGGCAACCAGGGGTCTAGCGACTGCACGGTAGGAACGGGCGTCGCGCCTATTTCCGTCTGGTACATGGCCATTCCCTTCGCTATCGGCGGTGTCTCGGAGATCTTCGTAAACGTACCTGCCTATGGTATTGCGTACTCGCGCGCACCAGTCAACATGCGTGGCCTCGTGTCGTCCATTAACCTCTTCAACACGGGCGTCGCATACCTCATTGGTCTCGCTGCATCCGACGCTATCAGGGACCCGTATCTCACATGGGACTTTGGCGGCCCTGCCATTGCTGGATTCATCACGGCTGTGATCTTCTACTTTACTTTCCGCAAGCTGGATAAGGAGGAGTTGGTCATGCGTGAGGAGTCGGATGTTGATTATCATCTTGATTCTACGGGTACGCATAGTGTTGTGCGTGCGAACTCGATTAATGGGGAGGGGTTGGGTGGGCCGGCTCCTGACATTGCCAAGAACGAGGAGATGATGATTTCGCCGAAACAGTAGATGGGGACGGAGTATCCATGTGCTTTGTGCATGTGTTGTGTCGGTAGATGATGGGTTGTTGTCAGATAGGAG
>Ga0265798_10003340_pt1 | contig 22857 bp, 24 predicted proteins | sample P3T30metagenome_FD_192430 | JGI IMG/M metagenome (GOLD analysis project Ga0265798, IMG submission 192430) | Plant litter microbial communities from East Loma Ridge, Irvine, California - P3 T30 | ecosystem: Environmental > Terrestrial > Plant litter > Unclassified | place: USA: California... | reverse complement strand
AGGTTGACCGGCGCGTCCCCCGCCCCTAGGTGCCCGGATCGATGGCGGGGGTCCGTAGCTCAGTCGGTAGAGCAAGCGACTTTTAATCGAGAGGTCCCGGGTTCGAGCCCCGGCGGACCCACCATCGCAATGCCGTTACACACTGTGGCGCCCTTACTTTGTCACAAGCCAGCGCTCTTAGTGACACTCCTGCCTTTCCGAGAATCCAGCATCGGATGTCGACCTATAAGGTAATAAAGGGAGTTCCGACGACGTCTTAGGATTGGCCATCGAACTGAAGGTGTCGATCCGCAGATCCAAGGTTCTTCGATCACTACCCATTCCGCCGGACAATACGACAGAAGGGGCGGACAATTGGCCCTTGCCCAGCCAGAGGTGGCTCGGTTTGTCTGCACAGGCTCGCGGTCTGAATAAGTGGATCGCCGCTGGTTGATCATGCCGCTGCGAGAAGCGGCTGGCAGTCCACGCCATTCAGGGGGCAGGCGCGAACGCTTCCAGGATCCTGCATTCGGCCACTGTTCCACCGGCACAGCTCGAGATCACCCCGGCCAGCTCGCGACGCAGAGCCTTCAAATCGTCGATCTTGCGATCGATCTCCTCCAGGTGCCGGTTGGCCAGTGCGTCCACCGTGCCGCAGTCCCGATCGCGCTGCTCAGCCATGTCGAGCAGCGCGCGCACCTCGTCCAGCGAGAAGCCGAGATCGCGCGTGCGGCGAATGAATCGCAACCGATCCAGATCTTCCCGACGATACGAACGGTAGTTGCCCGCTGTCCGAGCCGGAGGGGCGATCAGTCCCGCGCGCTCGTAGTAGCGCACCGTCTCCACCTTGGTGCCGGTCGCTTCCGCCAACTTGCCGATCGTCAGCGCATTCATGTCTTGACCCTGTAGCAGCTACAGGGTCCATATAGGGCGTCGCACGACGAACACGAAGGGCGACGACCATGGCCTGCGGCAGCTGCTGCGCATCATCGAACAAGGGGACGTCCGCCGATCCCAGGTGGCGGCGGGCGCTCTGGATCGCGCTCGGCGTGAACGCCGCCATGTTCACCGCCGAGATCGTCGCCGGCGTGGCCGGCGGATCGAAGGCGCTGCAGGCGGACGCGCTCGACTTCCTCGGCGACAGCGCGAACTACGCGATCAGTCTCGGTGTGGCCGGCATGGTGCTGGCCTGGCGAGCGAGGGCGGCACTGCTCAAGGGCGCGACGCTCGCGATCCTGGGCGTCTACGTCCTGGCAGCGACACTGTGGTCGGTCTGGCACGGCGGCACGCCGCAGGCCGGGATCATGGGTGCGGTCGGCGTGATCGCGCTGGTGGCGAACGCTGGTGTCGCGCTGATGCTATATCGCTATCGCACCGGCGACGCGAACATGCGCTCGGTCTGGATCTGCTCGCGCAACGACGCGATCGGCAATGTCGCCGTGGTGCTCGCCGCAGCGGGCGTGTTCGGGACCGGCACCGCCTGGCCCGACCTGATCGTCGCGGGCATCATGGCCCTGCTCGGTATCAGCGGCGGCGTGCAGATCATCATGCAGGCGCGATCCGAACTCGTCCCCAATGGGCGGGGTTACACGGTGCCGGCAGAATGATAGGAAAAGGCATGCGCAAGCTCGTGCCCTTTCTGGCGTGCCTGATGCTGGTCCTTACGACGTGGGCCGGCATGGCGCATGCTGCCGAAGCAGGCGGCGTCGAGATGAGCAGGACCGAGATGGCCGTCCATGCACCAGGCGACGGCGACGAGGTCCCGGCCGATGCCGACAAGGGCTATCCGCACCACCACGCGAGCTGCCACGAGCACCACGTGAACACGCCGACCGTCCGGGCCGCCGCCCTGCCGGTTTCCGTCGCGTCGGCAATACCGCAGCCCGTGCGCAGCCGCGCGCTGAGCGGGCACGATACCGAAGCGGCTCTCCGACCTCCGCAGACCTGACGCGTCGATCGGACGCGCGCCAACGCGCGTCCGCGTCACTACCGTCAGGGGCATTCCATGCATCGCATCATCGCGGCCGTTCTGGCCGCAGGCGCCTGCGCATCGTCGCTGCAGGCCCAGACCGACCGGCCCGCCGCCTCCGCGCCTGTTCTCACGCTTGCCGAGGCGCTTGACCGGACGAGCACGTCGTCACCATTCCAGGACGCGGCGGCGGCCGGCGTTCGTGCCGCCGAGGCACAGCGCCGCGTCGCCGGCCTTCGACCCAATCCGTCCATCGTCGGCGAGACGGAGAACGTCGCGGGCACCGGCATCTATCAGGGGCTGCGATCGTCGGAGACGACGCTCGGTCTCGCGCTGCCGCTGGAGCTCGGCGGCAAGCGCGGCGCCCGCATCGCCGTCGCCGAGGCGCAGATCGGACGTGCCGGTCTCCAGGCCGGGATCGCGCGCGCCGACCTGCGGCTGCGGGTGACACAGACCTACAATGCCGCCGCCGCCGCCCAGTGTCGGGTCATCATCGCGGAGGATCAGGTAGGCATCGCGGCCGAAGTGCTGCGGGCCGCCCGCGTGCGGGTGCAGGCAGGCCGCGCATCGCCGCTTGAGGAGCAGCGCGCCGACGTCGCGCGCATTTCTGCGGAAGGGGCGCTCGAACGAACGCGACGGTCGGCCAAGGCTGCGTTCGGCAACCTCGCCCGGCTGCTCGGCATGCCGGTGGGACAGCTCGATCGCAGCTGGTTCAACGCGGTGCCTTCGACCGGCACGATGCGACCGATAGTGACCGCCGGAACCCTGACGGTCGCAGCGGCGCGCGCCGACCTCGACACGGCGAGCGCGCAGGTGCGTCTGGCACGCAGCCAGCGGGTGCCAGACATCACGGTCAGCGCCAGCGCACGGCGGCTGGAGCAGACCAACGACGTCGCCGCGGTGTTCGGCGTCTCCATCCCGCTCAATGTCTTCAACAACGGGCGCGCCAGCATTGCGGTGGCCGAAGCCCAGCGCGAGCAGTCGGATGCACAGCGGCGGGTCGCCCTGCTTGACGCCGAGCAGGACGTGGCGACCGCGCAGGCCGATGCCGAGAACGCCGCGACCACGGCGCGCAACGCCGCTGGACCGGCGCTTGCCGCGGCGACCGAGGCCGCCCGCATCGCCCGCATCGGCTACCGCGAAGGCAAGTTCGGGCAGCTCGATCTGCTCGATGCCGAACGCACGCTGCTCGAAACCCGCACGGCCGCGATCGACGCGCTGGCCGCCCATCACGATGCTCAGGCGCGTCTGGAACGGCTGACCGCCGCCGCGCCGCTTCCCAAGGACGATCAACGATGAACCGCATCATGAAGGCTGCCATGCCGGCCGTCCTGGCGCTTGCCGTCTCTGGTTGCGGCCGGTCGGCGGAGCCTGCGGAGAAAGCCAGCGAGGCCGGGGAGACCAAAGAGGCAGCCGCGGGCGATCCGATGAGCGCCACGCTCTCCGCGCAGCAGATCGCCGACGCAGGGATCGAGGTCACCCGCCCGACCGTGGGCGGCGTCGCCGGCGCGATCGAGCTCCCCGCGACCATCGAGGGCGACCCGCAGGGCGTGCAGGTGGTCTCGGCCGCCATCGGGGGCCGCCTCGCCTCGCTGACGCGCAATCTCGGCCAGCCGGTCCGTCGCGGCGAGACGTTGGCCATCATCGAGAGCCGGGAGGCCGCAAGCCTCAACGCCGAGGTGGAAGCGGCGAGCGCCCGCTCCACGCTGGCCCAGTCGAACCTGCGCCGCGAGCAGCGCCTCTTTGCGGAACGCGTGTCGCCCGAGCAGGACCTCGTCGCCGCCCGCACCGCCGCGACCGAGGCGAACATCGCGCTACGTCTCGCCCGTCAGCAATTGTCGGCCACCGGCGGCGGCGGCGGGGCGCTCAACCGCATCACCGTCCGCTCGCCGATCTCGGGTCAGGTGATCGCCCGATCGGCGACGCTCGGCCAGCAGATCGCAGCCGATACCGAGATATTCCGGGTCGCGAACCTCGCAAAGGTGTCGGTGACGATGTCGCTGGTGCCCGCCGATGCCGGTCGCGTCGCACCTGGCGCACGCGTCGAAGTCACGTCGGCAGGACGACGGCAGGAGGGCCGCGTGACCTTCGTCTCCCCGATCCTGGATGAGACCACCCGCCTCGTGCCGGTCATCGCCACCATCGACAACGCCGGCGGTACATGGCGCGTCGGCGAGAACGTCAGCGTGTCGGTGCTGCTCCCGGCCACCGGCGATCGCAGCGTCGCCGTGCCATCCGCCGCGGTGCAGATGATCGGCGACAAGCCGCACGTCTTCGTCCGCACGCCGTCGGGCTTCAAGGCGACACCCGTGACGCTCGGCCGCACCAACGGCGGTTCGGTCAGCGTCACGGCCGGCCTGACCGGCGAGGAGCGCATCGCATCCACCAACTCGTTCACGCTCAAGGCCGAACTCGGCAAGGGCGACGCGAAGGACGAGGACTAGGCCATGCCCGCCCGCTCCCTCCTGGCCCGTATCGTCACCATCGCCGTCGAGAAGCGCTGGCTCGTCCTGCTGCTGACCGTCGCCGCGGCACTCGCCGGGGTGTTCGCGATCCAGCGGCTGCCGATCGACGCCGTGCCCGACATCACCAACAATCAGGTGCAGATCAACGTGGTCGCGCCTGCACTATCGCCCGACCAGATCGAGAAACAGGTCGCCTTCACCGTCGAGACCGCGCTCGCCGGCATTCCCGGACTCGAATACACCCGCTCGCTCAGCCGCAACGGCTTCGCGCAGGTCACCGCCGTCTTCGACGAGAAGACGGACATCTATTTCGCGCGCCAACAGGTCGCCGAACGGCTGCGCACGGCGGAGGAGAGCCTGCCCGAGGGCGTGAACCCGGAAATGGGCCCGATCGCCACCGGACTCGGCGATATCTTCATGTGGACAGTCGAATACCGCGAACTCGATCAGGTCAACCATCGCAATGGCGAACCCGGCCTGCAGAAGGACGGCAGCTACATCACGCTGGAGGGTGACCACCTTGTCGATGCCGCCGACAAGGCGACCTACCTGCGCACCGTGCAGGACTGGATCGTCACGCCGCAGTTGAAGAGCAGCGCCGGCCTCGCCGGCGTCGACAGCCTCGGTGGCTACACCAAGCAGTATCTGGTCGTCCCCGATATCCAGCGGATGGCGGCGATGAGGATCACGCTGGGGGATCTCGCCACCGCGCTGGAGCGCAACAACACCAGCGCCGGTGCGGGCGTCGTCAATCGCAACGGCGAAGGGCTCGCCGTTCGGGTGGATGGACGCGTGCGCAACGCCGACGAACTGGCGCGCACCGTGGTCGCCACGCGTGAGAGCGTGCCGATCCTGCTCAGCCAGATCGCCACCGTCCGCACCGGCCAGGCGCTGCGCATGGGATCCGCTTCCGAGAACGGCCACGAGGTCGTTGTCGGCACCGCTGTGATGCGGATCGGCGAGAACAGCCGCACCGTGTCTACCGGGGTTGGCGAGCGACTGAAGGAGATCGGTCGCGCGCTGCCCGTCGATGTCGTGGTCAAGCCGGTGCTCGACCGCACCGAGCTGGTCAACTCGACCATCGCCACCGTTGCCCGCAACCTCGCGGAAGGAGCGCTGCTCGTCATCGTCGTGCTGTTCGCGCTGCTCGGCAATTTCCGCGCGGCGCTGATCGCTGCGCTCGTCATTCCGATCACGATGCTGCTGACCAGCGTCGGCATGCTGCGGGCCGGCGTTTCGGCCAATCTGATGAGTCTGGGCGCGCTCGATTTCGGCCTGATCGTCGACGGCGCCGTCATCATCGTGGAGAACGCGCTGCGGCGGCTTGGCGACGCGCAGCATGGCCGAGCCGAGCCGCTGCCGCTCCGGCAGCGGCTCGATCTGGTCGCGGCATCGGCCCGCGAGATGATCCGTCCGTCCGTCTACGGTCAGGCGATCATCATCCTCGTCTATGCGCCGCTGCTGACCTTCACCGGCGTGGAGGGCAAGATGTTCGAGCCGATGGCGCTGACCGTCATCATCGCACTCGTCTTCGCCTTCATCCTGTCGATGACCTTCGTGCCCGCTGCCATCGCCATCTGGCTCAGCCGACCGGTCGACGAGAAGGAAAGCCGGATCATCGGCTGGCTGCGTCGCCGCTACGAGCCGGGCCTCGGCAAGGCGATGGGGCGGCCGAGCGTCACGCTCGGCGTCGCAGTCAGTGCGCTGGCGCTGGCCGGCGTCGCGTTCACGACGCTCGGACAGGAATTCCTGCCGCAACTCGACGAGGGCAACATCCTCGTCCAGGCCGTCCGCATCCCCGGCACCTCGGTCGACCAGAGCCATGCGATGCAGTTCCAGGTCGAGAAGATGCTCGCGCGTCAGCCCGAGGTGCGCTTCGCCTTCTCGCGCACGGGGACGTCGGAGATCGCCTCCGACCCGATGCCGCCCAATGCCACCGACACCTTCGTGATCCTGAAACCGCGCGCCGAGTGGCCCGACCCCGGCCTCGCCAAGGAGGCGCTGGTGGAGCGGATGGAGAAGAGGCTCTCGACCCTGCCCGGCAATGCCTACGAGATCACCCAGCCGATCCAGATGCGCTTCAACGAGCTGATCGCTGGGGTCCGTGGCGACATCGCGGTGAAGGTGTTCGGCGACGACTTCGGCGGCATGAACGACGCTGCCGGCCGCATCGCCGACATCCTGCGCAGGACGCGCGGCGCCGTGGATGTGCGGATCGAGCAGACCGAAGGACTGCCGATGCTCGACATCCGCCCCAACCGCATGGCGATGTCGCGGATCGGCGTCACCGCCGGCGACGTGCAGGACACCGTCGCCGCCGCGATCGGCGGTCGCGAGGCGGGCGTGATCTTCGAGGGCGACCGCCGCTTCCCGGTCGTGATCCGCCTGTCCGAGGTATCGCGGTCGGACCTGACCGAGGTCGCGCAGGTGCCGGTGCCGACCGCGGCCGGCGGCTTCGTGCCGCTGTCCACCGTCGCCGACATCGCGGTCGTCGACGGCCCGAACCAGATCAGCCGGGAGAACGGCAAGCGCCGGGTCGTCGTCCAGGCGAACGTCCGCGACCGCGACGTGGCGGGTGTGGTGGCTGACGCGCGTGAGGCCATCGATGCGCAGGTGAAGATGCCGCCGGGGACGTACGTCGAATGGGGTGGGCAGTTCGAGAACCTCGCCTCGGCACGTGATCGGCTGCTGCTCGTCGTGCCCGTGTGCTTCGCCGTCATCATGCTGCTGCTCTACGGCGCGCTCGGCTCGGTGCGCGACGCGGTGATCGTCTTCACCGGCGTGCCGCTGGCCCTCGTCGGCGGCGTGCTGGCATTGGTCCTCCGGGGAATGCCGTTCTCCGTGTCCGCCGCCGTCGGCTTCATCGCGTTGTCGGGTATTGCAGTGCTCAACGGGCTGGTCATGGTGTCGTCCATCCATGACCTCATGGCGCGCGGCATCGACCGGGCGCAGGCCGCCCATGACGGGGCGCTCGCCCGCCTGCGGCCCGTCGCGATGACGGCGCTCGTGGCCAGCCTCGGCTTCGTGCCGATGGCGCTCGGCCACGGTGCGGGCGCGGAAGTGCAGAAGCCGCTGGCGACGGTCGTCATCGGCGGCCTCATCTCGGCGACGCTGCTGACCTTGTTCATCCTGCCGACGCTCTACGCCCGCTTCGGCGGATGGCGACCCGCCGCCGGCACGACGGCCACCTCGACGATGGTCGGACGAGGATGACGACGATCTGCGACGACGCATCGCCGCACGTCAGCAGATCGGGGACATCGCACGGGCGATGAACCGGACCGTCGACGGCATCCGCGGACGGGCGGCGACGCTTCGTCTGAGACTGCCGGGGCGGAACCGGCCGTGGCGGACCAACGGCGGCACCGTCCCCGAGGGGCGGAACTGAGTGGCGGGGGCGCAGGCCCCCGCCGGCAGCTTCATTTCATAGGCATCTTCATGCCGGACATATCGTGGCCGGCGTGATCGCCGCCCTTCTTCATGTCCTTGCAGCAGTCGCCCTTGCCGTCCTTGCAACAGTCGGCGCCGTCCTTGCAGCACGTCCTGTCGGAGCAGCAGTCGGCCGCCGCGAACGCGGTGGCGGGAACGAGCGCGAGCGCGACAGCCGCGCCGATGAACCTGATCGTCTTCATGTGTGCATTCCTCGAAAAGTGTAATCTTCAGATGGTCGTTAGATCACGCGGTTCGCGGAGGCGGCGGTGCGGGACCACCGGTACGGCCCTCCAGGTCGGGGAGGAAAGAGGCGATCGGAATGACCGCTGCAAGCATCGGCCGGGTCGCGTCGCCGATCCGCTGCGGATCGGTCGCCACACATGAACTTGCACACGCGGCGGCCGAAGACTTTCCAGCCGGCTTGCCCGAAAGCTGTTCGCATCCAACCATGGCATCATGCACGACGGCGGGTAGCGCTGCTGCGTTCGCGGCTGCTTCGCATACCGGGCCAACACGCAGCACAAGCATCATCGCCAGCACTGACAGCGCGATGACGCGGAAGATGCGGGCGACCCTCATTATGCGCTTGTAAGATGAACGCAAAAGTCACGCCAGTGCGGCACGTCGCTGTTCAGTGCCCAGCCGACAGGATCGGTGCCGCTACCATCCAGAGCGCCATCGCAACCATCATCACGTTTTCGGTGAGAGACAGGAAGCCGAGCGGCACGTTGCTGTCACCGCCAACGCAGGCACACTTGAGTTCGCGCCTGTCGACGTAGACGGCCTTGATCACCGACACCGCACCGATCGCCCCGATCACCAGCGCGATCGGAACGGACAGCCAGGTCAGCACGCCGGCCGCCATCAGTACGCCCGCCAGCCCCTCGGCGTAGGGATAGACGTAGGAATACGGCACCCAGCGCTTGGCCAGCAGGTCGTAGTTGAGGAACATCGTCGCGAACCTCTCGACGTTCTGGAGCTTCAGCGCCGCCAGCACGCACATCGAGAACGCGATAAACCACTCGCCTGCGCGCACGGTCAGCGGCGTGCCGAAGGCGGCCAGGCTGGCGGCGAGCGCCATCAGCGCCATCATCGCGAAGACCACGACCACGGGGCGGTAGGTCACGGCCTTGGGGTCAGGCACGGACTTGCCGAAGAAGCGGCGCAGGTCGTCGTAGCCGCCGATCCGCTCGCCGCCGATGAAGGTCTGCGGCGTGGTCTTCACGCCATGCTCCGCCTTGAACGCATCGGTCTCCTCGCGCGTGCGCAGCCAATGGTCCTCGACCTCGTATCCCTGCCGCCGGAGCAGGTCCTTCGCCTTCAGCCCGAACGGGCACGTGTGGGTGGGCATCACCATGCGGTGGAGCACCGCCTTCTTCGTCGCCATCTCGTCTTCTCCGATCCTCGATCGGGTCCCATATGGGGTCCGTACCATGGTCCGGGGTCAAGATGTGGCAGACATGACGATCGCGAAACTCGCAGCGGAAGGCGGCGTCGGCATCGAAACGATCCGTTTCTATCAGCGCCGCGGCCTGATCGACACGCCGGCTAGACCGCAGGGCGCCGGGACTGCAGGCGGCATCCGCCGCTATGGCCAAGACGACGTGCGACGGCTGCGCTTCATCCGGTCGGCCAAGGCGGCAGGCTTCACGCTGGATCAGATCGGCGCGCTTCTGGCCCTCGACGCCACGGACGATCGAGCAAGGGTGCGCGAACTTGCCGGGGATCGGCTGAAGGCGTTGGACGAGCAGATCGCCGAACTGGATCGAGCGCGGGCGGCGCTTCGGCGCTTGGCGCATGAATGCGGCAGCGGCAGCGCGGGACCCTGTCCGATCCTGACGGCGTTCGACGCCGCCTGATCAGCCGACGCGCCCGAGCGGCACATATTCGATGCGCGTCGTCCAGACCGGCGGTCTGTTCCCGGCCCGCACCCGCCTTCACCGCGTCGTGAAAAACGATGCGACCGCCTCGCGCAGCGCTGCGGTCCGCGTGATCAGCCAGGTCCCAGCTCGTTGCCCTTGGCATGGTGCAGTCCTATGACCTCTCGGCAGGCGTGAGGCAAAGCGTCAGCGCCAACGCCGATCAAACCGCGTCTCTTGAAAATGTTTGAAGAGTGGCACCCCAGCTACGGTATGATGCGGTGGTACGACCTACCAGATCTGCTTATGACAAAGTTAGGGTGCCGCAGCGTGCACGCCATCGCACAATCACCGCTGGCCTTGATCCAGTATATGAACAAGCCGTTAATCATCCCTTGAGGTGATCGCGATTTATGTCATGATTGCTGTCGGTACTCGATCCCGAGCATCTGGCGGCGGCCCACCAGCCTTTTTCCCTGCCACATCCCCGGGATTTACCATCGAGGCCGAACAGGGAGAAACGTGATGGGGAAGACCATTCGATACGTGATCGCCGCCGGCCTTTTGGGAACCGCCCTGCCGGTGTCGCAGGCCGAGGCCGCGACGCTGATCGTCGATGTCACCGGCGCGCAGAGCTATGGCGCGTTCGGCACTATCCAGAACACCGTGCAGACGTTCAACATCGGCGCCTTGTCGCGGATCACAGGCATCGCGTTCGATGTCACCATCAGCGCCTTCGACCCGAGCTATCTGTCGGAGGCGTTGCTGGGCTTCACCGGTTCGGACGTCGATGGCGACGGCGTATTCTTCACGCCGGGTATCGCGGATGAAAATCCCGGTACGGGGAGCTATGCCGGTTCGGCGGATCTGACCGATCTGGGTCTCGACTTCGCCGTCGGCACCGACGGTATCCTGCGGCTCGAATATTTCGAAAGTTTGAACGACGCCTCGGTATCGCCCGATGCGCGGTGGACCGGCGGGACGCTGACCTTCACCTATGACGAGGTCACCGCCGCCGTGCCCGAACCGGCGACCTGGATGATGATGTTCGCCGGTTTCGCGATGGTCGGCGGTGCCGCCCGCTATCGTCGTCGCACCACGCGGGTCCGTTACGCCTGACGGCACCGCTTCGGGTTACGGACACGGGGGGGCGCGGATCGAAAGGTCCGCGGCCCCCTTGCCGTCAGGCCGGCCCCCTTGTCGTCAGACCGGTCGCCGCGCAGCGTGAACCAGCACGGCCGTGGACAGCAGGATCGCCGAGACGAGGCTACCGATCGCCAGCAGGCCCCGCGGCGTCACCCGCACGTCCACGGCAAGGCGCATCCGCTTGCCGATCGTCAGGGAAAGATGCGCCTGCTGGATATCCGGTGACGGCCGGCCGGCGGTGGAGTGCCCGTGTTTCATCCGGCACCAACGTCGGACCGGGACCGTCGTTCACCGTCCCGCCACAACCGTCTGGCCCGAACCCGCGCCCGCCGCGTTGGGGGCCGGATGGCCGCAGCGGGCCGAGGGGAGCGAAGCATGGGCGTTCAGGACGACGACGCGATCTACCAGGAGGGCCACCGCGCCGGTCGGGACGGCCGGCAACTGGCGGTGGATTGCCCCTATCTGCCGGGCGTGGAGCTGGCGAAGCGGCAACGGTGGCTGAAAGGGTTCAGCGACGGCCGCCTCGATACCCCGCCCCTGCCGGACGACAGCCTGCCTGCCCCGGTGCCGACCCCGCACGCCGGCTAGGGTGTACGCCGGCGGGACCGGGGCGATATCGGCATCTGCCGTTCCCCGACCCCGCCCGCGTTCCTACATGCACGAACGAATGGATCTTCCCGTCCCCCTTGCCGCATGGTTCGCGACGCGCGGCTGGGCACCGCGCCGGCATCAACTGGCGATGCTGGCGGAGGGCCGCGCCGGGCATCATGCGCTGCTGGTCGCCACCACCGGCGCGGGCAAGACGCTGGCGGGATTCCTGCCGACGCTGACCGAACTGATCGAGTCGCCGGTCGAGGGGCTGCACACGCTCTACGTCTCGCCGCTGAAGGCGCTGGCGGTCGATATCCAGCGCAACCTGATCGGCCCGGTCGAGGAGATGGGGCTGGATATCCGGGTGGAGACGCGGACCGGCGACACCCCCTCCGACCGCAAGGCGCGGCAGCGGGTGAAGCCGCCGCACATCCTGCTGACCACCCCCGAATCGCTGTCGCTGCTGCTGTCCTATCCCGATGCCGCGACGATGTTCGCCGGCCTGCGCACGATCGTGATCGACGAGGTCCATGCGTTTGCCACCGGCAAGCGCGGCGACCTGCTGGCGCTGTCGATGGCGCGGTTGCAGCGGTTGTCGCCGACCCTGCGCCGCGTCGCGCTGTCGGCGACGGTGGCGGACCCCGACGGCTATCGCGCCTGGCTGGCGCCGGACGGCGACATCGATACCGTCAGTCTGGTGATCGGCGAGGCGGGGGCCGATCCGGTGATCGAGATATTGCTGCCCGAGGACCGGGTGCCGTGGGCGGGCCATTCCGGCCGCTATGCCGCGCAGCAGGTGATGCGCGAGATCGAGGCGCATCGCACCACCATCGTCTTCTGCAACACCCGCAGCCTCGCCGAACTGATCTTTCAGGATTTGTGGAAGGCGAATGACAAGGGGCTGCCGATCGGCGTCCATCACGGCAGCCTGTCGCTGGAGGCGCGGCGCAAGGTGGAAGGCGCGATGGCGGACGGCCGGCTGCGCGCGCTGGTCGCCACCGCGAGCCTCGATCTGGGGGTCGACTGGGGCGATGTCGACTGCGTGATCCAGATGGGCGCGCCCAAGGGATCGTCGCGGCTGCTGCAACGGATCGGCCGCGCCAACCACCGGCTGGACGAGGCGTCGCAGGCGATCCTCGTGCCCGGCAACCGCTTCGAATATCTGGAGGCGCGCGCCGCGCTGGATGCGGTGGAGGCGGGTGAACTGGACCCGGACCTGTTCCGCCCCGGCGCGCTCGACGTGCTGGCGCAGCATGTGATGGCGTGCGCCTGCGCCGCGCCGTTCCGGCCGGCCGCGTTGCTGGACGAAATCCGCTCCGCCCTGCCCTATTCGGCGCTGACCGACGAGGTGTTCGACCGCGTGCTCGGCTTCATCCGCGACGGCGGCTATTCCCTGCGCGCCTATGACCGGTTCCGCCGGCTGGTGGAGGAGCCGGACGGGACATGGCGGGTCGCGCATCCCAAGTTCGTCGCGCAGCACCGGCTGAACGCCGGCATCATCGTCGAATCGACCATGCTCACCGTCCGTTTCCGCAACGGCCGCAATCTGGGCAAGGTGGAGGAGGGGTTCGCCGCCACGCTGTCGCACGGCGACACCTTCTTCTTCGCCGGCCTGAGCCTGGAAGTGGAGAAGATCGATACCGAGGACCTGATCGTCCGCGCCACCAGCCGCCCCGCCCGCGTGCCCAGCTACGGCGGCAGCCGGATGCCGCTGTCGACCAGCCTCGCCGACCGGGTCCGCGATTTCCTGTCGAGTTCGGCGGAATGGGGGCGCTTCCCCGCCGACGTGCGCGAATGGCTGGAAATCCACGAGCGTCGCTCCGTCCTGCCGAAACCAGGCCAGTTGCTGGTCGAAACCTTCCCGCGCGAGGGGCGGTATTACATGGTCGCCTACGGGTTCGAGGGGTGGAACGCGCACCAGTCGCTCGGCATGCTGCTGACCCGGCGGATGGAGATGCAGGGGCTGCGACCACTGGGGTTCGTCGCCAACGACTATGCGATCGCGTGTTTCGGACTGGAACCGATCACCGATCCCGCCGCGCTGTTCTCCGCCGATATCCTCGAACATGAATTCGTCGAATGGGTGCAGCAGTCGCACCTGCTGAAACGTGCGTTCCGCGAGGTGGCGGTGATCGGCGGTCTCGTCGACCGCCAGCATCCCGGCAAGCGCAAGACCGGGCGGCAAGTCACCTTTTCCACCGACCTGATCTACGACGTGTTGCGCAAATACGAACCGACCCACCTGCTGTTGCAGGCGGCGTGGGACGATGCCCGCGCGCGGATGACCGATGTCGGGCGGCTGGCGCATCTGCTCGACCGGGCGGGCGGCACGATGCTGCACGTCGCGCTCGACCGGGTGTCGCCGCTGGCGGTGCCCGTGCTGGTCCTGATCGGGCGCGAGCGGGTGTCGACCCATGCCAGCGACGATGCGCTGCTGGTCGAGGCGGAGGTGCTCGCGGCCGAGGCGATGCGGGTGGATTGAGGGCCGCGATGACCCGACCTCCCCCGTCCGATCCGGCCGGCGCCCGGCTGGCCACGCGGCTGGCGTTTCTGGTCGCGAGCTTCGTGATGGCATGCTGGGCGCCGCTGGTGCCGTTCGCCAAGGCACGCGCGGGCATCGACGACGCGACGCTCGGCCTGTTGCTGCTCAGCCTGGGCATCGGTTCGGTGGTGGCGATGCCGGTCACCGGCGCGCTGGCGGCACGGCGGGGCAGCCGGCCGATGATCCTGGGCGGCGGCACCCTGCTGGCGCTGCTGTTGCCAGCGCTGGCGGTCGCGGACGGCACGGCGACGCTGGCGATCGCGCTGCTCGGATTCGGGGCGGCGCTGGGCACGATCGACGTGGCGATGAACGTCCACGCGGTCGAGGTGGAACGGCGCGCCGGCCGGCCGCTGATGTCGGGATTCCATGCGCTGTTCAGCATCGGCGGCTTCGCCGGCGCGGGCGGGATGACCGCGCTGCTGGCGGCCGGGCTGTCGCCCTTGGCCGGCACGATCGTCGCCACCGGGGTGGCGCTGACCGCACTGGCGGTCGCCGCGCCCCGCCTGCTGGCGGCACGGGGCGATCCGACCCCGCTCGCATGGCCGCGCGGCGTCGTGCTGCTGCTCGCCCTGCTCGCCGCGACGACCTTTCTGGTCGAGGGCGCGATCCTCGACTGGGGGGCGCTGCTCGTCACCGGCATGGGCCTCGTCGGGCTGGCGCAGGGCGGGCTCGGCTACATGATCTTTTCGGTCGCGATGACGGTGGGGCGGCTGGCGGGGGACCGGGCGGTGCGCCGGCTGGGCACGGCCTGCATCCTGTTCGGCGGCGGGATCGTCACCGCGGCGGGGTTCGCGCTGCTGCTCGCGGGGCCGTCGACGATCGCGATGGCGGGGTTCGCGCTGGTCGGCCTCGGCGCGTCGAACATCGTGCCGGTGCTGTTCAGCGCCGCCGGGCGGCAACGGACGATGCCGCCCCCGATCGCGATCGCCGCCGTCACCAGCCTCGGTTATGCCGGCATCCTCGCCGGCCCGGCGGGGATCGGGCTGGCGGCGCAGCGGATCGGCCTGCCGGGCGCGTTCTGGACACTGGCCGGCCTGATGATCCTCGTCTCGCTGGCGGCACGGCGCGTGGCACGGGCCTGACCCGCCCGTGCCGCCAGTCCGGTGTCAGGCCGGTTGGCCCCGCCGCGCAAAGCTGTGCCGGCGGCCATAGGCGACGTAGAAGACCAGCCCGATCGCGTTCCAGATGCAGAAGCGGACCAGCGTCGTCCCCGGCAGGCTGTAGAGCAGGTACAGGCACCCCAGGATCGCCAGCGTGCCGACCACATAGGGCGCCGGGCAACGGAACAGCCGCCGGGCATCGGGGGCGGTGCGGCGCAGGACCATCAGGCACGCGCCCACCGCGATGAACGCGATCAGCGTGCCGGCATTGGCCAGTTCGGCGATCTCGTCGAGCCGGAAGAAACCCGCCACCGCCGCGATCGAGATGCCGGTCAGCACCGTGATCCGGGTCGGCGCGCCGGTCCGCTTGCTGACGGTGGCCAGCTGCTGCGGCAACAGGCCGTCGCGCGCCATCACGAAGAAGATGCGGCTCTGCCCGTACATCATCACGAGGATGACCGACGGCAGCGCGACCACCGCAGCCAGCGCGATCAGATACGCCGCCTTGGGCTGGTTCAGCGACCGCAGCACCAGCGCCAGCGGCTCGGGCGAATTGGCCAGCTGCTGGAACGGCACCGCGCCGATCGCCGCCACCGCGACCGCCATGTAGATCACCGTGCACACCAGCATCGATCCGACGATCCCGATCGTCAGGTCGCGGCCGGGCCGCTTCGCCTCCTCCGCCGAGGTCGCCACCGCGTCGAAGCCGTAGAAGGCGAAGAACACGATCGCCGCCGCCGCCATCACCCCGCGCTTGGTGCCGCCCTGCTCCACGCTGGCGAAGCCATAGGGCATGAAGGGGTGGAGGTTGTCCGCGTCGAACGCCGGCATCGCGAAGACGACGAAGATGGTCAGCGCCACCAGCTTGATGATGACCAGCACGATGTTCAGCGTCGCGCTTTCGCGCGTGCCCGCCACCAGCATCCCCATCACCGCCAGCGCGACCAGCACCGCGGGCAGGTTGATGATCCCGCCGGCGTGCGGCCCCACCAGCAGCGCCTGCGGCAGGACGATGCCGGCCGCCTGTATCCAGCCGACCAGATAGCCCGACCAGCCGACCGCCACCGTCGAGCAGGCCAGCGAATATTCCAGGATCAGGCTCCATCCCACCACCCAGGCGATCGCCTCGCCCAGCGCGGTGTAGGTGAAGGTATAGGCACTGCCGGCGGCCGGGATCATCGTCGCCAGCTCGGCATAGGCCAGCGCGGCGCAGGCGCACACCGCCCCCGCGATCGCGAAGGCCAGGATCACCGCCGGTCCTGCCCGCTCCGCCCCGACCCCGGTCAGCGTATAGATGCCCGTTCCCACGATCGCCCCCACCCCCAGGGCGATCAGGTGCGGCCAGCCCAGCGTCTTGGCCAGCGTCTGGCCCGGCGGCGCATGTGCCCCCAGTTGCTTGCGCGGTCCGATGATCGACATGTCCTGTCCCCTGTTGTTGCGTGTCCCCCGCGCGCTGCGGCGCGACGGGCATAGCCGCTATGTCTGCCGCATTCGACGCCGATGGCAATCGCCGCCGCCGTTTTCGCCCGCTGGCGATGGGACCGGATCGGCCGTCCCGCCCCGTCATCCGCCCCCGCTGCCGCAACCGGCTTGCCAGCGGCGGCCCTTCGGGTGATGGCCGCAACCGATAGCCACGACGGGAGCCCGACGATGCGAATGCTGAGCCTGACCGCCGCGGGCGGCGCGATCGCCCTTGCCGCCGCGGTCCTTGCCGCCGGGCCGGAGGATGCATCCGGTGCCGCCCCGACCACGGGCGGCACCGCGAAGATCGGGGTCAACGTGGCGCCGGTGAACTACTGGCAGAACGAGCCGACCTTCGCCAATCAGGCGATGAGCGTCGGCTGGCTCGACAGCTGGAAACAGATCCCCGACGATCGGGTGCGGCCCGACGGGATGCCGAAATCGGTGGAGCCGGGACATACGCTGAACGCGATCCTGATCCCCCCCGCGTCCGTCTACACCGGCGGCACGACCGCGACGCGCTGCACGTGGAAGGGCACCGGGTCGCTGGGCGCGGGCGGCGAGCTGGCGTCGGCGCCGTTCGCCGGTGATCACAGGCTCGATTTCTCGTGGAAGGCGGGCAAGCCGTCCCGCGTCTGGCTGGAACTGCGATCGTCGAGCGCGGCCGATCCGGTCCGCGATCTCGACTGCCGGCTGCGCACCGACGCGCCCGACGCGGTTTTCACGCCGCAGCTGATCGACTATCTGAAGCCCTTCGGCGTGCTGCGCTTCCTCGACTGGTCGAGCGCCAACGGCAATCCCGCCGCCGTGACCTGGGCGACGCGCGGCCAGCCCCGCGGCATATCGGTCGGCGGCAGCGACGGGATCGCGCTGGAATACCAGATCGGGCTGACCAATGCCGTGGGCGCCAGCCCGTGGTTCACCGTACCGCTGAACGCCGACGCAGACTATCAGCAGCGCATGGCGCAGATGGTCCACGATCAGGTGCCCGCCGGCCGGCCGGTCTATGTCGAACTGTCGAACGAGGTGTGGAACTACCAGTTCGGGCAGGCGCATCAGTCGCAGAAGGAAGGCGTCGCGGCGAACCTGTCCGAAAACGCGTTCCAGGCCGCGCAATATCGCTATGCGCAGCGGATCATCGACCTGATGGCGGTGTGGTCGAAGGTCTATGCGGATCGCCCGCGCGACCTGGTCCGCGTCGTCGCGACGCAGGCGGGCAATCCGTGGGTGGGCGAAATCCTGATGGACTGGAACGGCGGCAAGCTGCGCGGCAGCGTGGATGCCATCGCCATCGCACCCTATTTCTCGATCGATCTGGCGACCGGCGGCACCGAGACGGGACCGCAGGTCGACCGGATGGCGACGGCGGCGCATTCGATCATCGCCAAGGAGGCGACCGCCTATGCCGCCCTCGCCAAGCGCACTGGCAAGCGCCTGATCGCGTATGAAGGCGGCCAGCACCTCGTCGATCCGGAACGGGTCGATCTGGTCAAGGCGATCAACCGCGATCCGCGCATGGCGGCGATCTATGCCGATTACCTGAAGGAATGGGGCGCGGTCAGCGGCGGCGATGTGTTCGCGCTCTACGCCGCGACCGGTCCGATCACCCGCTATGGCGCGTGGGGCCTGCGGGAATATGCCGGTCAGCCGCTCGACGAGACGCCCAAGCTGCGCGGGGTGATCGCGGCCCGCGGCGGCAGATAGGCAGGTCCCCCGGCCCCATGCGGCGGCCATTGCCGATCGCGCATCATCGTCCTAGTCGGGGGCGATGAACGGCAGGAATCCTGACGCAGCGATGCACCCGCGCGAATTCGTCGCCTTCGTCGCGGCGCTGATGGCGGTCAATGCGCTGGGGGTGGACCTGATGCTGCCCGCGCTGGCGGATATCGGCCACCAGTTGAACATCGCCACCGCCAATCACCGGCAGTGGATCATCACCGCCTATATGCTCGGATTCGGGGCGGGGCAGCTGGTCTATGGGCCGCTGGCCGACCGGTTCGGGCGGCGGCCGATCCTGTTCGTCACGCTGGCGGGGTTCGTCGCGGCCAGCATCTTCGCGGCGGGATCGCAGACCTTCGGCGCGCTGCTCGGCGCGCGGGTGCTGCAGGGGCTGATGTCGGCGTCCACCCGCGTGCTGGCGGTGGCGATCGTGCGCGACCGCTTCGCCGGGCGGCAGATGGCGCGGACGCTGTCGGTGGCGCAGATGATCTTCTTCCTCGTGCCCATCCTGGCGCCGGGACTGGGGCAGTTGCTGCTCGGCATCGGGCCGTGGCGGTTCATCTTCTACGCGCTGGCGGGGTTCGCCGCGTTCGTACTGGTGTGGGCGGCGACGCGGCTGGACGAGACGCTGCCGGTCGAGCGCCGGTCGCCGTTGTCGTTCGCGTCGCTGGGCCGGGCGTACCGGCTGACACTGACCAACCGGTTCTCGGCGGGCTACGCCTTGGCGGCGGCGCTGACGTTCGGCGGGATCATCGCCTTCGTCTCGTCGGCGCAGCAGATCTTCGTCGACGAATTCGGCGCGGGCGAGCGGTTCACCTTGCTGTTCGCGCTCTGCGCCTTTTCGATGGGGTGCGCATCGTTCGCCAACAGCCGGCTGGTCGAACGGCTCGGCACCCGCCTGATCTCGCAGGCCGCGGTGCTGGGGTTGATCGCACTGTCGGTGGTGCATCTGGGGGTGATCGGCAGCGGGCACGAGACGCTGGTCACCTACATGATCTTCCAAGCGCTCAGCATGACCTGCATCGGGCTGTGCGGATCGAATTTCGGGGCGATGGCGATGGAACCGGTGGGGCATATCGCGGGTACCGCCTCGTCGATCCAGGGCTTCATCACCAGCGTCGGCGCGGTCGCGGTGGGGTCGCTGATCGGGCAGTCGTATGACGGCACGACCTGGCCGCTGGCGATCGGCTATCTGTGCATCGGCCTCGCCGTGCTGGCGGTGGTGCTGGTGGTCGAGGATGGCCGCCTGTTCCGCCCCCTTCACGCCGCCTGAGGCACGGACGACCGGCATGGCGGACAAGAGCTGGGGCGCATCGCCTTCGCCCCCCTTCAGGATCAGGAGCAACGACAGCCCGGCCGACCGGGCGGCGGCCCGCGCCACCGCGCGCGAGGCGCGGGGCGGTGACCGCGACGCCGCGATGGCCGCCCGGATGGAGGAACGCGCCGCCCGCCGCGAGGAGGAAACGAAAGCCCGCGAGGCCGCGCGAGAACAGCGCCGGCTGGACGAGGAACGGCAGGCCGCCGCCGATCCGCATGGTGCCGCCGCCCGCCGTCATCGCGGATCGGGCCGCAAGGACGTGGTGCGCGAGCAGCGCGATACGCGTGGCTACACGACGGTGGTGGATGCCGACCGGATCCGCGCGCTGGCGAAGCGCGGTGCCTCGATCACCGGCCTCGCCGGCGCGTTCGGGGTGCCGGTGGAGACGATCGAGGCGGTGCTGCGCGAGGGGGATCGGGATTGACGATGCAGCGAGGCAATCCGTCGTCCGGATCGCCTCGCTACACCTGTGATAACGAAAGGTACCGGTGGTCAGTCGACCCCTTGCTTGCGCGCGCCGACGATCATCCGGCGGGCGATCTCCCGTACTCCCTCGTCGTCCTTGGTCCCGTCGGTGGCGGGATCGCCGAGATGGTCGAGGCTGGCCTCCATGAAATCGAGCAGCCCCGGATGGCGCGCCTCGACATATTCCATCAGCTTGAACAGCAGGTGCTCACTGGCGATCTCGCGCTGGCGGGCCTGAACGGCGGTATCGTCGGTCATCATCGTCTCCATGGGTCGGTCGGTGGGATCGGTCGTGGGCCGGCAGGTCAGAGCATCGGCATCCCGCCCGTTACCGGGATCAGCGCGCCGGTGATGTAGCTGCCCTCGTCCGACGCGAGCAGGACATAGGCGGGGGCGAGTTCGGCGGGCTGGCCGGCGCGGCCGAGCGGGGTGTTGCTGCCCAGCGTCTCCAGTTCGTCCGACGGTTTCGCGATCGGCTGAATCGGCGTCCACACCGGCCCCGGCGCGACGCAATTGACGCGGATGCCCTGCGGCGCGAGCAGGTTGGACAGGCCGATCGTCAGGCTGGCGATCGCGCCCTTGGTCGTCGAATAGACGATCATGTTCTCGGTCGCGACCTTGGCCTGCACGCTGGTGGAGTTCACGATCGATCCGCCCGGCTTCATGTGCGGCACCGCCGCCTTGGCCAGCCGCACCATTGCATAGACGTTCGCGGCGAACGCGCCCTGCATCTCGTCGTCGTCGATATCGGCGAGGTCCTCGTTGATCGTCTGCGCGGCAGCGTTGTTGACGAGGATGTCGATGCCGCCGAGTTCGGCCACCGTCCGCTCGACCAGCGCGGTACAATGATCGCGGTCGCGGATGTCGCCGGGCAACTGGATGCAGCGGCGGCCCGCCTTCTCCACCCAGTCGCGCGTCTCGTCGGCATCGGCCTGTTCCTCGGCGAGGTACGAGATCGCGACATCCGCGCCCTCGCGGGCATAGGCGATCGCCACCGCGCGGCCGATCCCCGAATCGCCACCGGTGACCAGTGCCACCCTGCCGGCGAGCAGGCCCTTGCCGACATAGCTGTCCTCGCCATGATCGGGCTTGGTCCGCATCGTGGTTTCCAGCCCAGGGCGGGGCTGTTGCGGTTCGTCCGGGAAGCTGGTCGGCTGGCTGGTGCGGGGATCGCGCATGGGTTTCCTGTCTGTCGTTGTCAGCCGCATCAACGACTTGGGCACAGGATCGCTCCGGCAGCGCGGCAGAGACGGCTAGGCACCGTCCACCGTGTGATCTACCATCGCGGCATCCGGCCATGCCCGCCGGACGGAGGCCCCATGGCAGACGACCGCAACCCCCAACGCTCGTTCGACGTGAAGCTGAGCCTGATCCTGATGGTGATCGTCGCGATCTGCTTCCTCGGCTACCGCGTCAGCCATGGCGGGCCGCGGCCGGACGAGGTGCCCTGTGCGCCCGGTCAGGCCAGACTGACCGACTGCAACGAGGCGATGGCGGCGGACGAAGCGGGCAACGAGAAAAAGGGCCGCGAACGCGAACTGGAAGGTTCTCCCGTCAAATAACGGCGAGCGGTGCCGGGAATGGCCCGGATGATCGCGATTCCGGCTACCGGATCGTAACAATTCACGTCCATATTGCATTGCAGCATCATGAGGGATGGCAATGACGGATATGCTGGCGACATTCTGGTACGAGGCGGGGGCGGGTATCCTGTTGGTCGGGATGCTGGCGCTGGTCGGGCTGGTCCGGGTCGGCCGGCGCCTCTGATCCCGTAGCGCCCGTCGCCACGACGATGGTGCGGAACGGCGACTGATGCGTTGGGCGTATCCACCCAGGAGAGTGACATGCCCGACCCGACCGATCCCCACCCCCATTCCGGACATACCGGCCCCGACGGATTCGGCGACCTGCCGATCCAGGCCACGGGTTCCGGCGTCGCCGACCTGGAAATCGCCTATGAGCAGATGCGGCTGGGCGAGGACGACGATCGTCCGGTCGATCCCGATGTGGCGATCCCGACCGAAGATACTGCCGACGCCGCCGACAGCGCCGCGCACCCGAGCTGAACCATGGCGGAGATCGTCATCAGCCCCAGCGGCCCCGGCGCGATCGAGGCGGGCCTCATGATCGACGAGACGGGAACCCGGTTCGTGGTCCTGACCTTCAAGGAACCGGAGGGGGACCCGGTGATCGTCACCTTCACCATCCCGATCTTTCAGGGACTGGCCGCCCATCTGGGCACCGTCGCCGAGGCGGCGCTGGACGAGACCAATTGGCAGGTAACACGGTAACGTCGTGTTCGTTCACGACGCCGTCATCGCAGGCGCAGGCGGGACGACATCGTCCTGACCCGTCCTGGGCCTGACCCCTGCCGTCGTTGCGAGCGTAGCGAAGCAGCGACGGCAGGGTAGGCTTCACGTCATCATATTCGGATCATATGCTGACGGGACGATCCGGGGGGACGCTGGTGCGACGCTCCGGATCGTCCCGCGAGCGGCGGATCAGCCGATCTGCTTGTCCTGCGCGCCGCTGTCCGGGCGGGCGGGGCCGAGGATCGGTTCCTCGCCCAGCGGCTTGTTCTGGAACACCGTGAACTCGCCGCGTCCGTCGATCGACGGGCCGCTCGTCCAGCGGCCGTCCGGCACCGACCCGTCCACCGCCGTCGCGTAGAAGTTGTAGTTGTTGGCCTGATCCTCCTCGCCCTGCGGGAAGGAATTGGGGATGGGCAGGTTGGCGGACGGGCCGCCCAGTTCCTCCAGCACCGCCAGCCATTGCTGCTGGTGCATCGTGTCGCGCGCGATCATGTAGTGG
>Ga0265798_10003339_pt1 | contig 22880 bp, 21 predicted proteins | sample P3T30metagenome_FD_192430 | JGI IMG/M metagenome (GOLD analysis project Ga0265798, IMG submission 192430) | Plant litter microbial communities from East Loma Ridge, Irvine, California - P3 T30 | ecosystem: Environmental > Terrestrial > Plant litter > Unclassified | place: USA: California... | reverse complement strand
GCGCGTCATGAGCGACTCGGACCGCACCCGGATCCTGGCGGCCTCCGGTGTTTCACGTGAAACAGCCGCGCTGCTCGATCTCTACGTCGCGCAGCTCCGGCGCTGGCAGCCGATCAAGAACCTCGTCGGCCCGGCCACCCTGGCGGAGGTCTGGAGCCGGCACATCGACGACGCGCTGCAACTCCTGGACCTCGCCCCCGAGGCCCAGACCTGGCTGGACCTCGGTTCCGGCGCCGGGATACCGGGCTTGATCCTCGCCATCGCGGGTCGGTCACGCGGCATCCAGGTCGATCTGGTGGAGAGCAACGCACGCAAATGCGCCTTCCTCACCGAGACGGCGCGGCTGACCGGTGCCCCGGCGCGGGTGCGCAACGCGCGGATCGAGGCGGTGATCGGCGAGTTCGCTGGCGTCGACGTGGTCTGCGCCCGTGCTCTGGCGCCGATGACGCAGCTCCTCGCCTGGACCGAGCCGCTGTTGAAAACGGGCACCACCGGCCTGTTTCCGAAAGGGCGCGACGTGCAAGCTGAATTGACCCAGGCCGCCGCGCAGTGGAGAGTCGTTAACGACCTCGTGCCGAGCCGGACTGATTCCGAAGCCCGGATCGTGCGCGTCACTGCCCTCGCCGCCCCGAGCCATCGATGACCGAAGCGATCCTCGGCGACTCCGCCGACCGGTCCATGGATCCTTCCCGCGATCCTGTCCGTGATCCCGCCCGTAGCTCCACCCCAGGCCCGTCCGTGCGGCATCCCCTGCGCATCCTCGCGCTCGCCAACCAGAAGGGCGGCGTCGGCAAGACCACGACCGCGATCAACCTCGGCACCGCGCTGGCGGCGATCGGCGAGGACGTGCTGGTGCTCGATCTCGATCCGCAGGGCAACGCCTCCACGGGGCTGGGCATCGACCGGGCACGCCGTCACGTCTCGACCTACGACGTCATGATCGGCGAGGCGACGCTGGCCGAGGCGGTGATCCCCACGGCGGTGCCGCGGCTGTCGATCGCGCCCTCCACCATGGATCTGCTCGGCCTGGAGATGGAGCTGGCGACCCTGCCCGACCGGGCGCACCGGCTGCGCGCCGTGCTCAAGGACATCGCCCAGGCGCAGAGCCTGAACCGGATCAGCTACGTGCTGATCGATTGCCCGCCCTCGCTCAACCTGCTGACCATCAACGCGCTCGCCGCCGCCGACGCGGTGCTGGTGCCGCTGCAATGCGAGTTCTTCGCCCTGGAGGGCCTGAGCCAGCTGCTGCGCACCGTCGAGCAGGTCCGGGGCGCCCTGAACCCGAAGCTGACCATCCAGGGCATCGTGCTGACGATGTTCGACCCGCGCAACAACCTCTCCGCCCAGGTGGTGGCGGATGTGCGCGGTTTCATGGGCGACAAGGTCTACGAGACCGTGATCCCCCGGAACGTCCGCATCTCCGAGGCGCCGTCCCACGGCAAGCCGGCTTTGCTCTACGATTTGAAATGTGCCGGCAGCCAAGCGTATCTGCGCCTCGCCTCCGAGGTGATCCAGCGTGAAGGCCGGGTGCCGGCGGCGGCGTGATTGTGTGATCCCCAGAAGCCGGGGATCGAGTGCGGAGCGTGACACGGGTGACAAGGATGGCGGAGGAGGGGGCACGACCCCGTCTCGGGCGCGGGCTCGCGGCGCTGATCGGCGATTTCGGCGACGCCGGACAGGCGGCCAAGCTCGACGGAAAGATCGAGCCGCAGCGCAAGGTCCCGGTGGAATTCCTGCGCCCGAACCCGCGCAACCCGCGCCGCAGCTTCGGCGAGGCGGAACTCGCCGAGCTCGCGACATCGATCAGCCAGCGCGGCATCATCCAGCCGATCGTGGTCCGGCCGCTCGGCGATGTGCCGGGGGCTTTCGAGATCGTGGCGGGCGAGCGGCGCTGGCGCGCGGCCCAGAAGGGCGGCCTCGACGAGGTGCCGGTGGTGATCGTCGAGATCGACGACCGCGCCTCCCTGGAATTCGCCATCCTGGAGAACGTCCAGCGGGCCGACCTCAACCCGATCGAGGAGGCTTCGGGCTACGAGCGCCTGATGCAGGATTTCGCCTATACCCAGAAGGAGTTGGCCGAGATCCTCGGCAAGAGCCGCAGCCATCTCGCCAACACCCTGCGGCTGCTCAACCTGCCGCCCGCCGTGCAGGACCGGGTCACCGCCGGGGAACTCACCGCCGGCCATGCCCGGGCGCTCCTGGCCGTGCGCGATCCCGAGGGCGTGGCCCGCCGGGTCGTGGCCGAAGGCCTGTCGGTGCGCGAGGTCGAGGCGGTGGCGGCGTCGGAGGCCGCCGAGGCCGCGAAGCCCGACACCCCCCGCCCCGGCCGTCCGCGGCTCTCCGCCGAGCGCCCTGCCCCGGTGCGCGACCTGGAATTGCGCATCCGCCGGGCCCTGGGCGTCGAGGTGACGTACAAGCCCAAGGACGCGGAATCCGGCGAGATTCGCATCCGCTACGAGACCCAGGACGAGCTGGAAGGTTTGCTCAACCGCTTCAAGGTGTCGGAGCCGGAGGAGGGCTGAGGACGCGTTTCGCGGTCTCCCAGCGCTTCAACGACCTCCGAGATCCCGCCTTCGATCGGAGGTGTCGCGGCCATAGGATGAATCGCCTTGTCGTTCCGGGGCGCCGCAGGCGAGCCCGGAATCCGGATCCGCCGACGGCGCCGGACCTTGATCTTTCGGCGTCTATGGATCCCGGGCTGCGCTGCGCGGCCCTGAGATGACGAGGTGGAGGATCGCGCGCTGCGAGAAGTCCCGACCGTGCGAAGACTCAAATCCCCCGTGAGGGGAACGCACGCCATTGCAGGCCTGCGCGTCCTATCGAGCCAGCATCACCTCTAACGCCGCCGCCTTGCCCCCGCCTCCGCCACCCGCAGCAGCGCCGCCGAAGCGAGAGCGTGGGCCAGTTCCGGCTCGGCCCGTCGGCAGGCCAGGACGGCCTCCTGCAGGGCCTTGGCGGCCTGCCGGAGGGTGCCGGCCGGCCACGTGGCGAGCTGGCCCTCGATGCTGGCCTTGCGCTTGAAATGCAGGCCCCGCCAGGCCGCCGCCATCAGGGCCGGGGTCTTGTCCGGATTGTCGAGGCGAGTCGCCAGCAGGGTCAGGGCGTGCCGCAGGGCCGAGCCCAGCACCACGCCGGGATCCAGCCCCTCGTGCCGGAAGCGCCGGTAGTCGCGCTCCACCGCCTCGCGGCGTCCGTCGAAGGCGGCGTCGATCAGGGTGTTGAGCACGCTGGCGGCGACGTCGCTGGTCACGGCCTCGACATGGTCGAGGGTCACGGTCCCCTCCCCGGCCGCGTAGAGCGCCAGCTTCTCGATCTCCATTAGGCTCGCCCGTCGGTCGCCGCCCAGGCTGCGGACCAGGACTTCCCGGGCGGCCCGGTCGATCCGCAGGCTGCGCTCCTGAAGGGTGCGGTCGATCAGGTCGCCGAGCGTGCGCTCGTCGTCGGCGTAGCAGGGAATCGCCAGCGCCCGGGGCGAGCGCTCGCAGAGGACGCGCATCGGGTTGTTCTTGGCGAGGTCGCCGCCCTCCACGACGACGCGCGCGTCGGCGATCTCGGCGGCCAGCACCGCCTCGACGGCGGGCGCGTAGTTGCGGCTGCCGGGCCGGACCCAGATCGACCGGCGGCCGCCGAACAGCCCCATCGTGCCGGCCTCGTCGCACAGCCGGCCCGGGTCGGAGGCGAGGGTGTCGCCGTCGATCCGCACCAGCGCGAAGGGATCGCCGGGGTCGGTGACGAAATCCTCGGCGAGCTTGCGGGCGCGCTCTGTGACCAGGCCGGTATCGGGCCCGTAGACTAGGATCACCGGGATGCGCGGATCGGGCCCGCGCCGGATCAGCCCCTCGATCTCGCCCGCCTTGACGGCCGTCAAAGCCGGCTCACGGCTTGGTCGACAGCACGGCCGCGAGGCGGGTCTTGATCTGGTCCGCCAGCACGCTGGCCAGGCGGATCTCGGCGTCGCGCGCCGCCCGCTGGCTGGCGAAGCGCTGGACCGAGCGGTCGTAGGTCGCGGTCGAGGTGGCCACGCCCTCGGAGTAGACCTTGGCGCCGGCCATGTCCTCCAGGCTGTACTTGATGTTGGCGACCAGCGTACCGGCCTCGGCGCGGCCGGTGGTGGAGGAGACGATCGGGGTCTGCACGATCTCGGAGCCCGAGAGCTTCAGCCGATAGCGCTTGCTCGACGGCTGGCCCGACCCGTCGAGCTCGAACACCAGTTCGCTGCGCAGGTAATGCCCGAGCCGCTCCTGCCCTTGCGCCATCGCCACGTCGTCGACCTGCACGGAGGCCAGCAGGGCCTGCACGGTCTCGCCGGAGGCGGTCGGCCCGTACAACGGACGGAAGCAGGCCGACAGGCTCAGCGCCAGGCCGGCGACGCAGGCGAGGCGGCCGACCCGGCCCGCAACCGATACTTCCGAACGCACCATCACGTCGCCGTTCCGCCCCGCGTCATCGCCGCCACTCTTAGCCCGGACCGGGCGGGCCGCGCCATGAGGCTACGCGGCAACCGTTACGATTCCTCTGCGGCGGGAGCGTGGTCGCGGTGTTTCAGACCGTTGCCAGATAGCCCGACACCGTGACGATCGACAGGATCGTCGAGACCAGCACCACCCGGGCGGTCAGGTCGGCCTCCCGGCGGTAGAATTCCGCCAGCATGAACGGGCCGGTGCCGGTGGGGAGGGCCGCCATCAGCACCGCGACGTGCAGCAGCAGCGGCGGCAGGTCGAACAGGAAGCGGCCGAGCCCGTAGGCCAGCAGCGGCTGCCCAGCGAGCTTGAGGCCGACCAGAAGGGCGGCCGCCCGGGTCTGCGCGCCGCCGGGCCGGCGCTTCTGGGCCAGGAACAAGCCGAGCGCCACCAGGGCGCAGGGCGAGGCCGCGCCCCCGAGGAGCTTCAGGAAGGTCTCGGCCGACACCGGCAGGGTGAGGCCGGCGGTCGGTACCAGGGCGCCCAGCGCCGGCGCCACCAGGAGCGGGTTGCGGATCAGCGACCGGCCGACCGTGCGCCAGACCGGGACGCCGGACCCGCCCGCGCCGCCATCGCCGGTCTCCCGCCGCAGGCCGGTCTCGATCAGCACGATCGCCACCGCGAACACCCCGCAGACCGTGAGGATCGCAGCCACGGTTGTCGGGGCCAGCGCCTCCGGGCCGAACGCGACCAGCCCGAGCGGAAAGCCCATGAAGCCGGTATTGGGATAGCCGGCGTTGAGCCCGTCCACGGCGGCGTCGGAGAGCGGTCGCCCCTCCCCGCGCCGGATCAGCACCGTCACGGCGAACACCGCGAGGCTGCTCAGCCCGAAGGCGCCGATGAAGCCGGGTTTCCAGATCGCGCTCCAATGCGCGTGCGCGGTCACGTCGAACAGCAGCGCCGGCAGGGCCAGGAACACCACGAACCGGTTGAGCTCGGTGGTCGCCGCAGTGCCGAGCACGCCGATCCGCCGCGCCAGCCAGCCGGCGAAGATCAGCGCGAAGATCGGCAGCACGACCAGCAGGGTCGAGAGCATGGGCGGCCCGGGTGGGAGGACGAGGCTCCGGCCTTAGGACAGGAGCCGCATCGACCTCCAGTGCCGGGGACGGGAACCTGCCATGCTCCCCTGCCCCGCGGGAGCCGCTACCAGCGATAGATCAGGCTGCCGATCACCGTGGCGGGGGCGCCGCGATAGCAGAAGCCCGCCTCGCAGGTCGTGGAGCTGCGGTCGAAGAGGTTGAGCGCGTTGATCGGTGCACGAAACCCTTTGTCTTTCGGATCGAGCGCCGCAACGTCGTAGGCGACCAGGGCGTCGGACAGGGTGACGGTCGGCGGTGAAGCCCGAGGGGCCGCCGCCCCCGCCGCCGGTGGCCGCGCTGTTGCCGTTGCCGCCGCTCACGTTGGCGCCGCCGAAGCCGGCCCCGGCCGGGAGAACCGAGGTCGGGCGGGCGGCCTCGACCGAGATCTCGTTGAGCTGCACGTCTGCGCCCTTGACGTCCGTGCCCCGCGCGACGGCGGCGTTCGTCAGGGCGGTGGCGGTAAGCAGAAGCCCGAGGCGGGCGGAACGCGGCGGCACGATGGATCCCGGGATGCGCCACGCATCGGCGCTTCGACCCCAAGATCATCCCGTCGCGGGCGATCGATCAGCCCGAAAGCGTGTCGTCAGTCGGACACTTGGAGGTGTTCGCATCTGGACTCGTTCGAGGCTCAGAACTCCAGCGGTGGCTCCCGGAGGGCGTCGGCCTCGCGGGTGCAGATGGCCTGGTCGGGGGCCGCGCCGCCGCCGGACAGGGCGCCCCGGAGCTCGGCCCGCGCCTTCTCCAGGTCGCCCCGGAAGCCCGGATCGCCCATCAGCGTGGCGAGGACCGAGGAGCCGGTGATCCGCCCGGCCGCCACGTCGCTCAGCCAGTGCACCCCGCACACGACCCGGCTCTCGCCGTAGGCCCGGCCACGCGCCAGGATCGCGGTCGCCTTCTCGGGCACCAGGGAGGCCAGGATCAGCGCGTAGGCCCAGCCCTGCGTGGCATGGCCGGACGGGTAGCTGAAGCTGTCGGTGAGCGCCTGGGTCCGCTGGACGCAGATCGGCGCCTCGTTGCCCACGAAGGGCCGCAGCCGCCGGTAATGGACCTTCGGGCCGCGGGTCGCCCGGGCGAGGTCGAGGCGCGTGCGCTCGAGGAGGTTCATCACCGCCGGCACCCGGGTCTGGTCGATGCGGATGCCGAGCACGCAGGCGAAGTTCTCGAGGACCGCGGAGGCCCCCTCCGACACGTCGTTCGCGGCGATCTCCCAGCGGGCACTGCCCTTCAGCGCGCGGGTGCTGTTGAAGGCCGCCCGGTCGGCCTTGTCGAGCGGCGCGTCGTGGGCCGGCGGCGCCGGCAGGATCTGGACGGCATCGGGACCCGCGGTCTCGGCCAGGTAGGGCTTGATCGCCGGCTTGCCCGGCTTGAGCGTGTCGGCCCCGAGCGACGGCGCCGCCGGCGGGTTCGCCGGGGCTGGCTGGGGCATATCCTCGGCGCGCACCGGGGTCGCGGCCGCCAGCAGAGCGAGGATCGGCAAGGTCAGGGTGCGGCGCATCGGATCCTTGGCGGTGTCGGCGAAGGGGCGGGAGCGGAGGCGGGCCGGTCCCGCAGACAAACGACCGACTTGCAAACGAACGACTTGGCGGGACGGTTCAGTCCGCACACAGGGCTCTCATTCTGTCCAGGGGCGAACCCGGTGGTTCGTCGAGCGGGCGGGGCGGTTGACCCGAAGCCGCGTTCACGCGAACGCTGCACCATCCCCGCTCCGGCTTTCCGACCTCATGGCTCAGCCGCTCGACCGCGCCCGCCTCCTCGAGGCTTTCGAGGCACTCGGTGCCGACCTCGCCGAGTACGGACGGTTCGTCGAGATCGCCGTCTACGGTGGCGGCGCGTTGATGCTGCAATTCGCCTGGCGGCGCGGCACCGAGGATGTCGATGCGGTCGTGCGACCCGGCTACGACGAGGCAGCCCTGGCACCCTCGGTGGCCCGGGTCGCCGCGCGGATGGGACTGGAGTCGGATTGGCTCAACGACGCCGTCGGCATATTCACCCCGCTCGACGAGGATGAGACGCTGTTCGCCCTGTCCGGCACGTTCCCGGCTGATGGGACGCCGGGACTTCGGACGGTTGTGGCCAAACCCACCTACCTCCTGGCGATGAAACTCCATGCCCTGCAGAGCCTGGATCGCGGCGACCGTGACCTGAACGACGCCCGTGCCCTGGCCGCTCACTTGGGCCTGCGTGATGTGGAAGCCCTGGAACAGCTGTACCGCGCGATCTACGGCGAAGACCCATCACCGGAGGCCCGCAGTCGATTCTCGGCCGTCTTCGCGGGGACGCCATGAGGCCGCGTTCCCTGGCCGCCGTGGTCGAGCGCGCGCGCGGCGACGGCGACTGGGAGCATCACCTGCGCGACTTCCTCGACGCCTTCTACGCGGCCGATGGCGACGTTGCCCGGCAGGCCGCCTTCGTGGCCGACGAGCCCGGCCTGCTGGGGCGGCCGGAGGCGGACGCGTTCCTGGGTGGGGCCGGTGAGCATCTGGCCCGGCGCTGGGGCCTGCCCATCCCCGGTTGGGTCCGGGCCGAGGAGCGGTATCTGGCGACGGCCCTGTTCGTCCCTGGCGACAAGGCCCTGCGGGGCTACCTGATCTGCGTCAGCCCGGTCTCGTTCCGGACGCGGCTGATCTTCACCGGCCCAGATCCGCTCCAGCGCGCCCGCTTCCCGTACCATCGCGGTGTCATCACGATGCCACCGGAACATGGGTTTCCAAAGGGCTGAGCCCGGTGATCGGGGCTGAGCCCTGATGATGCCAGGGCTCAGCCCTGGACCCGCAAAAGGTCCCGGACCTTTTTGAATCCGTAAATTTGCCGGCTAATTCGCTCGGATCGCGGTTGCGACCGCGGCCGGAAACTCCTCGTGCGGGCTGAGCGCGCCGGGGATCGCGGTGCTGGCGACCCGGCCGTGGGCGATCAGCGCGTCCATCTCGGCGCCGGAGCGGCGCGGGGCGTTCTCCGGCCGCAGCACCAGGGTCGGCGGCAGGCCGTCCCCGAACAGGTCCAGGAAGGCCGCGCGGTCGCCCACCGGGTCGAGGCCGCCGGTGACGAAGGCGGCGGTGCCGAAGCGGCCGTTGCGCTGCCGGGTGATGGCGTGCTTGGCGCGAATCAGAGCCGGTGTGACGTGAGCCGCGTCCGCGTAGACGTGGGCGCGCATCATCCGGCCGATGATCGGCGGGCTGATGTTGAGCCGGTAGAGCGCCTCGCCGAGGATCGGCGCCTCGACGGCCCGGCGGATCCGCGGGAACCAGTGCGCCCGGCTCGGCATCGCGGTGGGCAGCGGCCCGCGCCAGGTCGGCGCCACCAGAACCAGGCGCGCGAACGCTGCCGGGTGCCTGCGCGCCGCGGCGACGAGATAGCCTGCGGCGTGGCCCGCCGCGATCCCGACCGCGTAGGGGCCGGGCGCGGCGGCGAGCAGCGCGTCCAGGAAGGCGTGCAGGGTGTCGGGACCGAGCGGCAGCCGGGTGCGCGGCCGGGCGCCGAAGCCCGGCCAGTCCGGCACCAGGCAGCGGTACTCGGAGCCGATGGCGTGGGCGAGGGCGTGCATCTCGGACCGGTCCGAGATCGTGGACAGGGCCGGCAGCAGCAGCGCGTCGGGCCCCGCACCGATCACGGCGCACGGGGTCGGCACCGGCCGGCCCGCCACGATCAGGTCCAGGGTCCGCGTCGTCTCCACAGGGCCGCCCTCAAGTCCCAAAAGAATCAGGTGCGCAGCAGCTCGTTGATCGCGGTCTTGGAGCGGGTGCCGGCATCGACGCGCTTGACGATCACCGCGCAGTACAGGCCCGGGCCCGGGGTGCCGTCCGGCAGAGCCTTTCCGGGCATCGTGCCCGAGACCACCACGGAGTAGGGCGGCACGCGGCCGTACATGACCTCGCCGGTGCTGCGGTCGACGATCTTGGTCGAGGCGCCGATATAGACGCCCATGGACAGCACGCTGCCCTGGCCGACGATGACGCCCTCGGCCACCTCGGCGCGGGCGCCGATGAAGCAATCGTCCTCGATGATCACCGGGTTGGCCTGGAGCGGCTCGAGCACGCCGGCGATGCCGGCGCCGCCGGAGATGTGGCAGTTCTTCCCCACCTGCGCGCAGGAGCCGATCGTCACCCAGGTGTCGACCATGGTGCCTTCGCCGACATAGGCGCCCAGGTTGACGAAGCTCGGCATCAGCACGGCGCCCGGCGCGATGTAGGAGCCGCGGCGCACGAAGCAGCCCGGCACGGCACGCAAGCCCGCGGCGCGGAACTCCGCCTCGCCCCAGCCCGCGAACTTGGACGCGACCTTGTCCCACCACGGCGCGCCGCCGGGGCCGCCATCGATCGTCGCCATGTCGTTGAGCCGGAAGGACAGCAGCACCGCCTTCTTCAGCCACTGATTGACGACCCAATCCTGGTTGCCGCTCTTCTCGGCGACCCGGGCCTTGCCGGAATCGAGCAGGTTCAACGCCTCCTCGACGGCCTCGCGGACGGCGCCCTGGGTCGAGGTCGAGATGCCGGCGCGCTCTTCCCAGGCCGTCTCGATGGTCTTGGCGAGGTCGGAGGTGGACATGGGCGCACGATGCTCTCGATGGCGGGAGCCCGTGCTTACTCGCGGGCACCGGGGCTGTCACCCGGGGAGCCGGCGCAATCCGCCCGGATCAATCCTCGAGCAGCACCCGCACCCGGTCGAGATCGGTCACGAGGTCCACGAGGTCGATCGCCAGGGTGTCGTAGACGGATTGCGCGGCCGCGGGGAATTCCTCCAGCACGCGCCGCATCAGCGTCGGGGTGATGCGCATCACCTCGGCGGCGCCCTCGGCCCGGGCTTCGGTCGGCCGGGTGCCGCGCACGAACAGGGCGAGCTGCCCGATCAGCGCCGAGCGCCCGGCACGGACCGGCTCGGCATCCGGCACCCGGGGCGCGAGCCGGATCGTGCCCGACATCACCACGAAGCCGCCATCGGCCGGGTCGCCGCGGGCGAACAGCAGGTCGCCGTCCGCCAGCTCGCGCCGCTCGGCCGCGAAGGTCAGCAGGCGCAGCGCGTCCCGGTCGAGGAAGCCGAACAGCGGCGCGTCGGCGAGGATCGCGATGTCGTCGTCGAGCCCCAAGGAACCGCCTCACCGCCTGCGTGCAAACGAGCCTGCGCCTCGCGTACACGCAAATCCCTAAAGCCGTTCCCAACCGCGTTGCAATCGCACCCGGCTCCGCGTGCGCCCTGCGACGGGCGCGATTCGATCAGGGCAGCAGCTTGTAGCCGCCGCCCTCGGTGACGAGGATCGCCGCGGTGGCGGGGTTCGGCTCGATCTTCTGGCGCAGCCGGTAGATATGCGTCTCCAGCGTGTGCGTGGTGACGTGGGCGTTGTAGCCCCAGACCTCGGCGAGCAGCGTGTCGCGGTTCACCACGGCCCGGCCGGCCCGGTACAGGAAGCGCAGGATCGCGGTCTCCTTCTCGGTGAGCTTCAGCTTCGAGCCGCGCTCGCCGACCAGCAGCTTGGCGCCGGGCCGGAACGTGTACGGGCCGATCTGGAACACCGCGTCCTCGGACGCCTCGTGGCTGCGCAGATGCGCGCGGATCCGGGCGAGCAGGATGCCGAACTTGAACGGCTTGGTGACGTAGTCGTTGGCGCCCGCCTCAAGCCCCTCGACGTGGTCCGCCTCCGAGTCCTGCGCGGTCAGCATGATCACCGGGCCGCGGAAGCCGCCGGCCCGCATCCGGCGCACGGCCTCGCGTCCGTCGAGGTCGGGCAGGCCGACATCCATCACGGCGAGATCGATGCGCTCGGCCCCGACCCGCCGGACCGCGTCCGCGGCGTTCGCCTCGGTGACCACGGTGAATTCTTCGCAGAGGTCGAGCTGCTCGGTGAGCGTGTCGCGCAGGATGGCGTCGTCGTCACAGATCAGCAGGCGATAGACATTCGACATCGTCCGGGGCCCTGGAGCACGCTGCGGGACCGGGAGACCCGGTGTTCGGAGACAGTGCGCGATGACAAGGATCTGGAGCACGCCGCCCGTCGCGTGACAACACGGCCGGCTCCAGGAAAGCGGGGCCGGCGCGCTGGAATCCAAGGGCGCTCGGTCCCCCCGTCGCAGGGCGGTGGGCTGATTCGCTCCCGAATCCCGGCTTCGACGGCCTAGGTTCCACCGCAAGGATAGAGCTTCGTTTGTGGCCGGAAATTGCCTTGTGCGCAATTTTTCACGGTTTCGGTATTGGATACCGGGCATAACCCCTGCCGATCCGCCCCTGGCGCCGCATCACCGCGGGCCGGACCGGGGCGCGTGCGACCGGCAGGGGAGGGGTGTTGTGCGGGGACATCGGCGCGAGCGGCCCGGACCGGTCCGCATGACCGTGAGCGAGATCCGGGTCCGCGCACTGGTCGGCGACCGCTGCCGGGGCCAGCTCCTGGTCGGCAAGGCGGTGATCCCCTGCGCCCTCGGGGCGGGCGGCATCGTCTCCGACAAGCGCGAGGGCGACGGCGGCTCGCCGCGCGGTCGCTTCCGCCTGCGGGGCGGCGCGTACCGCCCGGACCATCTCGGCCTGCGCCCGCGCTCGGCGCTGCCCCTGCGGGCGACCCGGCCGGGCGACGGCTGGTGCGACGACCGCCGGGACCGCCGCTACAACCGGCCGATCCGCCTGCCGGCCCCGGGCATCAGTGCCGAATCGATGTGGCGCGACGACGGGCTCTACGACGTGGTGATCGACCTCGACTACAACCGCGCGCCGATCCGGAAGGGACGGGGCTCCGCGATCTTCCTGCACATCGCCCGGGACGGCTACCGACCCACCGAGGGCTGCGTCGCCCTGGCCCGGTCGGACCTGCTGCGCCTGCTCGGGCGCCTCGGCCCACGCACGCATCTTCGGATCGGGTGAGGCTCACGCCTTCCGGGGCCTGGCCCCGAAGATGGCGGTCCCGACGCGGACATGGGTGGCGCCTTGCTGGATCGCCGCCGGAAAATCCGCGCTCATGCCCATCGAGAGGATCGGCAGGTTGTGCTCCCGCGCCAGGCGGGCGAGCAGGGCGAAATGGGCCGAGGGCGGGTCCTCCGCGGGCGGGATGCACATCAGGCCCTGGATCGCGAGCCCGTGGGTGTCGCGGCACTCGGCCAGCAGCGTGGCGAGCTGATCCGGGAGGACCCCGGCCTTCTGCGGTTCCGCGCCGGTGTTGACCTGGATCAGCATCTTCGGGGTCCGACCCGCGCGGTTGATTTCCTTGGCGAGCGCCGCCGCGAGCGACAGCCGGTCGAGGGCGTGGATCACGTCGAACAGGGCCACTGCCTCGCGGGCCTTGTTGGATTGCAGCGGGCCCACGAGGTGCAGCTCGACATCCGGGTAGCGGGCCCGCAGGTCCGGCCATTTCGCGGCGGATTCCTGGACGTAGTTCTCACCGAACACCCGGTGCCCCGCCTCCAGGGCCGGAACGATGCCCTCCGCCGGCACGGTCTTGGAGATGGCCACGAGCTGGACCTCCGCGGGGTCGCGCTCCGAATCCTCGGCCGCCTGCGCGACGGCGGCTCGCACCTCGGCGAGGCCGGCGGCGACGTCGGCCTCGCCGACCGGGGGTTTGGCGGTCGGCTGCCCCATCCCGTCGGTGGCGGGAGCGGTCTGCCCGGTGATCGCGTCGTCCATCGCGTGCCTATCCTGATGGGACATCGGTCCCTTGCCCCGCCGACCTATGCCGTTGCGCGCCTCGCGCAAGCCCGGATCCCTGCATCCGTTGACCGGCTCCGGCGCAGATATGCTACTGGGCCGCAACCGTGCCGCGGCTCTCCCCGATCAGCCGCCGAGCCTCTGACCCAGCCGGACCCATGACCAGCACCGCCCCCCAGCCCGTCGAGCGCTACAACGCCAAGGATGCCGAGCCGCGCTGGCAGGCCGCCTGGGCCGAGCAACGCCTGTTCGAGACCGACAATTCTGACGGGCGCCCGAAATACTACGTGCTGGAGATGTTCCCGTACCCGTCGGGGCGCATCCACATGGGCCACGTGCGCAACTACGCGATGGGCGACGTGGTCGCCCGGTACAAGCGCGCCCGGGGCTTCAACGTGCTCCACCCGATGGGCTGGGACGCGTTCGGCCTGCCGGCCGAGAACGCCGCCATGGAGCGCAAGGTCAACCCGCGGGACTGGACCTACGCCAACATCGCGTCGATGCGCGACCAGCTGAAGGCCATGGGCCTGTCGCTCGACTGGAGCCGGGAGATCGCCACCTGCGACCCCGATTACTACAAGCACCAGCAGCGGATGTTCCTCGACTTCCTGGACAAGGGCCTGGTGACCCGGCGCACCGCCAAGGTGAACTGGGACCCGGTGGACCACACCGTGCTGGCCAACGAGCAGGTGATCGACGGGCGCGGCTGGCGCTCCGGCGCCCTGGTCGAGCAGCGCGAGCTGACCCAGTGGTTCTTCAAGATCACCGACTTCGCCGAGGATCTGCTCACAGCCCTCGACGGGCTGGACCGCTGGCCGGAAAAAGTCCGGCTGATGCAGAAGAACTGGATTGGCCGCTCCGAGGGACTGGAAGTCCGGTTCGCCCTTACCCAGCCTCCGGCCGGTGCTGCCGAGTCGGTGACGGTCTACACCACCCGGCCCGACACCCTGTTCGGCGCCCGGTTCCTGGCGATCGCGGCCGACCATCCCCTGGCGGCAGCAGTTGCCGCGAACAACCCGGATCTCCAGGCCTTCATCGAAGAATGCCGGCGCACCGGCACCGCCCAGGCGGCGATCGACACCGCTGAAAAACTCGGCTTCGACACCGGCCTGACCGTCCGACACCCCCTCGACCCGGCCTGGACGCTGCCGGTCTACGTCGCGAACTTCGTGCTGATGGACTACGGCACCGGAGCGGTGTTCGGCTGCCCGGCGCACGACCAGCGCGACCTCGACTTTTCCAACAAGTACGGGCTCGGCAACGTCCCGGTGGTCTGCCCCGAGGGGCAGGACCCGGAGGCGTTCCTGATCACCACCACCGCCTATGTCGAGGACGGGCGGATGATCCATTCGCGCTTCCTCGACGGCATGACCACCGGGGAGGCCTTCGAGGCGGTGGCGCGCCGGCTGGAGCGGGAGGGCGTGGCCAAGCGCAAGGTCCAGTTCCGCCTGCGCGACTGGGGCGTCTCGCGCCAGCGCTACTGGGGCTGCCCGATCCCGATCATCCACTGCGAGTCCTGCGGCCCGGTGCCGGTGCCGGTCTCCGACCTGCCGGTGAAGCTGCCCGAGGAGGTCTCGTTCGACCAGCCCGGCAACCCGCTGGAGCGCGACCAGGCCTGGCGGACGGTGCCGTGCCCGCAATGCGGCGCACCGGCCCGGCGCGAGACCGACACGATGGACACGTTCGTCGATTCGTCCTGGTACTACGCGCGCTTCACCGCGCCCTGGCTCACCGACGCCCCCACCGACCGCGCCACGGTCGATCGCTGGCTGGCGGTGGACCAGTATATCGGCGGTATCGAGCACGCGATCCTGCACCTGCTCTACGCCCGGTTCTTCATGCGGGCGATGCGCGAGACCGGCTGGGCCGGCGTCTCCGAGCCGTTTGCCGGGTTGTTCACCCAGGGCATGGTCGTCCACGAGACCTACAAGGACGCGGCCGGCGCCTGGGTGCCGCCGGCCGAGATCCGCTTCTCCACCGAGGAGGGCGAGCGCCGCGCGTTTCACGTGAAAACTCAGGCGCCGATCGCGATCGGTTCGATCGAGAAGATGTCGAAGTCCAAGAAGAACGTGGTCGATCCGGACGACATCATCGCGAGCTACGGGGCCGATACGGCGCGCTGGTTCGTCCTCTCCGATTCGCCGCCCGAGCGCGACGTGATCTGGAGCGAGGAGGGCGTGCAGGGCGCTGCCCGGTTCGTCCAGAAGGTCTGGCGGCTGACCCATGCCGCGCTGGCCGCGAGCGGGGATGGCGCCGCCGACCTCACCCTGCGTAAGGCCGCCCACCGGGCGCTCGCCGCCGTGCAGGACGATATCGAGCGCCTGCGGTTCAACCGCTGCGTCGCCCACATCTACACCCTGGCCAACGCCCTCGAGGACGGGCTGCGCGGGCCGGTCTCGCGCGCGGTGGCGACGGAGGCGGCGGGCATCCTGGTGCAGCTCATCGCCCCGATGATGCCGCACCTCGCCGAGGAATGCTGGACCGCGCTCGGCCGCCCCGGCCTCGCCGCCCAGGCCCCCTGGCCGGAGGCCGAGGCGGGGCTCCTGGTCGAGGACGAGATCACCCTGCCGGTCCAGATCAACGGCAAGAAGCGCGCGGACGTGACCGTGCCGCGCGACGCCGACGCCAAGGCTGTCGAAGCCGCGACCCTGGCCCTGGAGACGGTCCAGAAGATCCTGGAGGGCAAGCCGCCGCGCAAGGTGATCGTCGTGCCGGGGCGGATCGTCAATCTGGTGGTGTAACGAGGGCGGGGCTGCCGATCCCGCGCACCGGCCTGCGAGGTCCGGCGATCGAGGATCGCTGGGCCTCGCAGGAGGGCTCCAGGGATCGCGCGAACACACCGATCGAAGCGCCTGACATGGCGGCACGGGCCGACCCGCTGCTTGCAGCGTCGCCGCGCGGCCCGGCCTTGCGCGCCCGCGTGGCGACCTGATGCGCGGGAAGCGCGACACGTTCTCGCTGGACGCCCGCGTCGATATCGCCAGCGCGGCTCACCCTGCGCTGCGAATCGCGCTGATCGAGGCGGCATGATGCACTCGGCTTGGATCAGGGTGCCGCCAGCCCGGGATCCTGCCCGCCGGCCGCGAGGCTGCGTGCGATCATCCCGTCCGCCTTCGCCTGGGCGAGGAAGTCGGCCAGATACGCCGCCCCCGCGTCCCGGCCCACCGGCAGACCCATCGCCTGCGGGATCTCCATGAAGTGCCCCGGCAGCAGCCGCACCTCCGGGTGCGCGGCCGCGTAGGCGGCGAGCGGCTGGTGGACCCCGGCGGCCACGTCGAGCCCGTCCCGGGCGAAGGCCGTGACCGCCTCCGCCGAGGTCGGCGCCCGCACCAGGGTCGCGTGGCGCAGCGTACGGGTCAGGAACAGGTCGTAGGCGCTGCCATGCCCCACCGAGATCCGGATCCCGTCGCGGTCGACGTCGGGCAGGCTCCGGGTCGGCGCGTCGGCCGGGACGAGGTAGCTGCCGGCGATCAGCACGTAGGGGGCCGTGAAGGCGATGCCTTCGGCGCGCTTCGGGTCGATCGCCAGGAAGCAGATGTCCCAGGTCCCGGACCCGGCCGAGCCCGAGACGGCCCCCGCGCCGGGAAACGTCACGAACGCTACCGGCACGCCGAGCCGCTGCGCCAGCGCCCGGGCGAGATCCACCGACACGCCGGCCGGGCCGTCCGCCCCGGACCGGGCGAGCACCGGATTGCCGAGATTGATCGCCGCCCGGAGGGTGCCGGTAGGGGCGAGGTCGTGCCGGGCCGCAGGGGAGGGGGGCATCGGGACCGTCTCCGCGCCGGCGGGGCTGGCGGTCAGCAGGGCGCACAGGAGGGCCGCGATCCGCATGGGTGTCTCCAGCGCCGTGTCGCCGCTTGCGCCGGAGGCCGGCGGGACGGGACCGCTCAGCGCGGGCTCCGCTCCGTGCCGGCGGCGGCCGCCCGCTTGCGTCCGCGGGCCAGCATGTTGAGGCCTTCGACGCCGGCCGAGAACGCCATGGCGGTGTAGATATAACCCTTCGGCACGTGCGCCCCAAAGCCTTCCGCGATCAGCGTCATGCCGATCATGATCAGGAAGCCCAAAGCCAGCATCACCACGGTGGGGTTGCGGGCGATGAAGGCCGAGAGCGGCTCGGCCGCGACCAGCATGACGATCACCGCCACGACCACGGCCACCATCATCACCGGCACGTGCTCGGTCATGCCCACCGCGGTGATGATCGAGTCGATCGAGAACACGAGGTCGAGGAGCAGGATCTGGCCGATCGCCGCGCCGAACCCGATCGTGCCGCCGGATTTCCCGGTGTCGGCCGGGTCGTCGGGGTCGACGCTGTGATGGATTTCCTTGGTGGCCTTCCAGAGCAGGAACAGGCCGCCGCCGATCAGGATCAGGTCACGCCAGGAGAAGTCCTGTCCGAGCACCGAGAAGACCGGCTCGGTCAGGTGCACGATGAACGCGACCGTGCCCAGCAGACCGAGCCGCAGGATCAAGGCCAGGCCGATGCCGATCCGCCGCGCCCGCGTCTGCTGGTCGGCCGGCAGCTTGTTGGTCAGGATCGAGATGAAGATCAGGTTGTCGACGCCGAGCACCACCTCCATCACGATGAGGGTCGCCAGGGCGACCCAGATCGCGGGCTGGCTCGCAAGCTGGATCAGGTCGGTCACGGGTCGTGCGTCTCGCTGGTCGGGAAGAGGCGGCTGCCGAGGGCGGCCAGATCGAACGGACCGGCACTGTCCGCCGGATCGGGAGCGTACACCCGGAGGATCTTCGGGAAGACCTTGAAGTGGGCGGGCGTATGCGTGGTCAGCTCGCCGTCAGTATTCACCGGCCGGGGCTTGCGCGTCGCGATCTTGATCTCCCGGGTCTGGAAGGCGCGCACGTCGGCCGCGCGTCCATGGGTGCCCCGGCGCAGGGCCGGCAGCAGCGCGATCAGCCGCCACCAATGGGCGACTTCCAGGCTGTAGAAATCGAGCTTGCCGTCATCGACCGTGGCGGCCTCCTCCACGGTCATACCGCCGCCGTAATGGCGCCCGTTGCCGACCGAGACCTGGATGGTCGTCACCCGCTCGACCGTGCCGTCGTGCTCGATCGTCACCGTAAACGGCCGCACCCGGCGCAGCACCCGGATGGCCGCCACCGCGTAGCCGAGCACACCCCAGGTCTTCTTCGATTCGGCCGTGAGTTCGCCCGCGAGCTCGGCCGAGAAGCCGATGCTGGCGACGTTGAAGTAGTAGTGGCCGTTGACCCAGCCGAGATCGACCGGCCGCGTCGCGGCATTCGGGATGAACCGCGCCGCGGCGATCGGATCCAGCGGCAGGTCCAGGGAGCGGGCGAGGTCGTTGGCGGTGCCCAGCGGCAGGATAGCGAGGGGCAGCCCGCTCTCCACCAGGGCGGGTGCGGCCATGTGCATGGTGCCGTCGCCGCCGCCCAGGATCACGAGGTCGACATCCTTGGCGTGCGCCCGGATCACTTCTCGGCAATCGGCGTCCGGCGGCGGCTCCACCGGCTCGATGCCGCCCGCCCGCAGGATGCTCCGCACCTCGTCGAGGTCGAGGCCGCCGTTGCGCGCCTTCGCGTTGCAGATCAGCAGCGCCCGGCGTTGGTCGGCACTCATCACGGGCTCCGATGCATCTGCGAGGTCACCGCGGTCTCGAGTCGGGACACAGGAACCTCGATGCTCAGGGCGGCGAAAGGGGGGATGACAGCCCGAAACGCGCGACAGCCAAGATTGTCCCCGACTTGGTGGTGAAAAGATCGAGCGCAACCCCGTCATCCACGCAATCCCGGGCTGGTGTGGGCCCGGCACATCGTCAGAGTCACGGGTGCGCCCGGGGAAACCGTGGAACCGCTTCGGCATGCGGGCGCGTTCTCCCCACGTACGCTCCGGCCGCCAGGAAGGCACCGATGCCCGCCACCATTCCCACCCGCTCTGCCCTCGCCCTCGGCGTGATCCTGCCGCTGGCCCTCGTCGGCGGCGCCTCGGCCCAGCAGCAGGGGGCGGGGTCCCAGAGTTCCTGGGTCGATCCGCCGGCCCGCAGCGCGCCGTCCGCGGCAGCCAAGTCGAATCCGGCCGACCAGGCGAAGCGGGCCGTCCCGGAGACGGAGCCGGTCCGGCAGGCTGCCAAGCCGGAGTCCGCCGACGACGGCCTGCCCAAGAGCGCCACGACCAAGAGCGCCACGACCAAGAGCGCCACGACCAAGAGCGCCGCAACCGGGAGCGCCGCGACCCAGGACGCCGTGACCCGGGCCGCGGGCCCGAAGCGGGCGGCCGCCCTGGAGCGTCCGCACGCCCGCCAGGCCTCGCCGCGGCATGCTGCGCATCCGCGCCGGCTCGCCGACACGCCGGCGGCCGTGGCGCCGGCTTCGGCCGCCTCGGGGCAGCGGGCCGCCGTGGCCCGGGCCCTGGCGGCGAACTACCTCGCCACCGTCTCCAGCTCGGGCGACACGATGGTCGGCGCCGCACCGCATTTCTACGGGTCGCGGGTGCGCTTCTACGGGCACCCGGTCACCCTGGCGGGGCTGGTCGCCGAGAAGCGCAGCTTCGTGCAGCGCTGGCCCGAGCGGCGCTACGAGCCGCGGACCATCCGCACTGCCTGCGACGCCGAGACCTGCACGATCCGCACGATCGTGGATTTCCGCACTGCGAACCCGGATCGCGGCGCCGTCTCCACCGGGGCGGCCGAGCTGGTCCTGGAGGTGAGCTTCGCGGGCACGCGCCCGGTGATCGTCGGCGAGTCCGGACGGGTCCTGCACCGGAGCGTCCAGGCCGGCACCCTGGCCCCCTCGCCCGGCAAGGCGTAAAGCGGCTTCCGTGCGGCGCGCGGTGATGCCGGGATCGGGTTTATGACGTCTTCAACGGTGGTGGCGGAACAGGAATCGAGGCCGGCGCGTCCGGCGCTCGACGATCCGGAGCGCGCCGCCCTCCGCGAGGCGATCCAGGCGGCGATCGCCCGGGCGCGCCCGCGCCCGGTGGCGGTGCGGACCCTCGGGCTCATGGCCGAGGCCGCGATCGTGCGCGGAGACGCGGGCTACCGGGTGCTCGACCGGCACGGCGTCGTGCGCACGCGGCCCGGCACCGGCGAGCCGCTGACGCTCGCCGACTTCGTGGCGGAGCTCCAGGCGCGGCATCCGGCCCTGTTCCTGCCGCCGGAGGTGGCACCGGAGCCCGAGGCCGAGCCCGAAGATCCGAAGGATTCCCCGATCCTGACCGGCGCCTACGAGATGAAGGCCGCGACCGCGCGCTTCGTCGAGACCCAGTCCGAGCGGGCCCGGTCGCTCGCCGAGCGCTCCTCCGTCCAGGGACGGGCGCTGGCGCAGACCGCGGCCGGCCGCTTCGCCACCCTGCGGACGGGCCTGCAGGCCCGGCTCACCCGCCGTTCCGACGTCGCGGCGTCCGGCGCGGATCCGGTCTCGGCGTGGAACGACGGCCCGGGCCGGCTCGGCGAGTCGGTGCGTGACAGCCTGCCCCGTCTGCGCGAACGGCTCGGTCTCGCCGGCGGCGACGAGGGCAGCCGCCGGCATCGGCGCTGGCTCGCGGGCGCGAGCGCGGCCGCCCTGGTGGCGGTGGTCGCTGCGGGCCTCGTCCTGGCCGGCCGCGAGCCCGAAGCCACGCGCTCCACGACCACCTCGCCCCAGACCGGCGACGCGCCCGCGAGTGTCCAGACCGCCGCACCGCAAGCGGGATCGCAAGCCGGATCTCAAGCCACTGGGCCGTCGGCGGCGTCTCCCGCGGCCCCCGATACGGTCACGCCCCCGCCCGAGACCGGCGGCGATCCGGAGCCCGATACGCCGCCGCCCGCGGCCAACGCCATCACCGGACCGGCCCAGGTGATCGACACCGCGACCCTGAAGGTCGCCGGCAAGGTCGTGCGCCTGTTCGGCGTCGAGTGGGTGCGCGGCGGCCAGGCCGACGAGCTGACCCGCTACATCGGCGGCCGCCCGGTGACCTGCCAGCCGGCGCCGGGCAGCGACACGATGAACTGCCTGGTGAACGGGCGGGACCTCTCGGAGGTGGTGCTGTTCAACGGCGGCGGCCGCGCCTCCCCGGAGGCCAGCCCCGAACTGGTCGCCGCCGAGGACCACGCGCGCACCGAGCGGCTCGGCGTCTGGAAGCGCTGAGCGGGGATCGCAGCATGGCGGGCGAGATCTTCGGGCGCACCGCGGACGGTCAAATCGTCACCCGGCACCGACTGGCCCGGGGGAGCCTGCGCGTCCACGTCATCGATTTCGGCGCGGTGATCACGGCGATCGAGGTGCCCGACCGCGTGGGCCGCAGCGCCAACGTCGTCCTCGGGCTCGACACGCTCGCGGGCTACGAGACCGTGAGCCCGAGCTTCGGCGCGGTGGTCGGGCGCTACGCCAACCGCATCGCCGGCGGGCGCTTCAACCTCGACGGCCGCACCTATCGGCTGCCGGTGAACGAGGGACCCAACACCCTGCACGGCGGCGACCGGAATTTCGGCACACGCCTCTGGCAGGCGGAGGCGGCGGACGCCACCAGCCTCACCCTGGCCCGCCGCTCCCCGGACGGCGAGGAGGGGTTCCCCGGCAACCTCGACGTCCGCGTGCGCTACAGCCTGCCGGAGGACGGGCTGCTGCACATCGCCTACGAGGCCCTGACCGACCGGCCCACGGTCCTGAACCTCACCAACCACAGCTACTTCAACCTGGCCGGGGAGGGGACGGGCAGCGTGCTCGACCACGTCGTCCAGATCGAGGCCGACGCGTTCACGCCCACGGATGCGACGCAGGTCCCCACCGGCACGGTCCAGCCGGTCGCCGGCACCCCGTTCGATTTCCGGACACCGCACCGGTTGGGCGCGCGCATCCGCGAGGGCGACCCGCAACTCGCCTACGCCAAGGGCTACGACCACACCTTCGTGCTGCGCGGCCCCGCCGGGACCCTGCGCCCGGCCGCCGCCTGCATCGATCCGGGCAGCGGCCGGCGGCTCGACGTGGCGACCACGCAGCCGGCCCTGCAGCTCTACACCGGCAACAACCTGGACGGCACGCTGATCGGCCCCTCCGGCCGGATCTACCGCTCCGGGGACGGCGTCTGCTTCGAGACGCAGGGCTTTCCGGACGCCCCGAACCAGCCGGACTTCCCGTCCGCGACCCTGCGCCCGGGTGAGGTCTTTCGGGCGGCCACCACGTTCCGGTTCTCGGTGGCGTGAGGCGCCACGCCTTCGAGACACCGGTCTCCGCAGGCGATCGATGATCAGCCCCTTCCCCTGCCCAATGGTGGGTTCCCGTGACCGGGGCCCGCATCCGAACTGCGACCCGCCGAGAGCCGCCAGCCCAGCGCCGCTGTCAGAGACGCGGCCACGATGATCCAAAGGGCGACGGGCAGGGCGCCGTCGAAGCTGGCCAGTGCCGTAAGCAACGCGCCGAAGATGGCGACACCCAAGGCCGCGCCCGTTTGCCGGGCCGATTGCAGGGTCGCGGCCGCGACGCCCGCATGATGCGCCGCCACGGTACCGAGGGCTCGCCCTCGGCGGCCGCCACCGCTTTCAGGGACGCGTCCCGGGCCCGGAGCCGGTCCCCACGGTGCAATCGGGACCGGCGCTCGAGCCTTGATTCGACGCGCTCGGCCGAACCGCGAGACCCTCAGCCCGCCGCCTCCTCCAACAGGATCTCGCGCTTGCCGGCGTGGTTGGCCGGACCGACGATGCCCTCGGTCTCCATCCGCTCCATCAGGGAGGCGGCGCGGTTGTAGCCGATCTGGAGCCGGCGCTGGATGTAG
>Ga0265798_10003338_pt1 | contig 22881 bp, 19 predicted proteins | sample P3T30metagenome_FD_192430 | JGI IMG/M metagenome (GOLD analysis project Ga0265798, IMG submission 192430) | Plant litter microbial communities from East Loma Ridge, Irvine, California - P3 T30 | ecosystem: Environmental > Terrestrial > Plant litter > Unclassified | place: USA: California... | reverse complement strand
CCAGCGCAACGCTATAAATAAATCAAGTTTAGCGTGGCACAACGGCTTTTGCTGCCTCGTGGCTTAAGGCGGGCAATTTTGGCCTCTGCTCGCTTGCATGCCTAGATGCGTGAGGTTTGAGTGCCCTGCTTGCGTCCGAACCCCGCCGTTGTTTGGTTGGGTGCATGGGGGAGGCCAGGGCCCTTGTCCTTGTGTCAGACAAGACAAGCTGCAAGCCACGGGTGGATGACGCTGGAGATTGGTTCCGGACGGCTGCGGCCCGCGCGACTGACAGATTGGGGAGTATGGTGCGAAATGTGACCGGGAGGTACAGATCCATTCATCTGTAGGAGTATGACACCCTGGTGGGAAGAGAGACAGAGAAACAATGGGGTTGTGAGAACCAGTGCTAGGAGGGGTTTCGCGTGCTTGAGGGTCCTTGAATCGTTTGAAGGAGGTGACGAGACCTGCGCAGCGGCCAGCCGATAACGCAGTCAGACGTTCGCGTGCGCGCCGTGCAACCCTTTAGAAACTCCCTAGAAGCATGCTACAGTAGGCGGCGCTTCCGGGCGTTGGACCCAGGTGCGAGGCCCCGGGTTCGTGTTCAGCTTCTGACGGGCTTCCGAAGGGTGGCACCAGAGAGCACGAGGGGTATGTGCTCGCTGGCTGAGCTATAGCCCTCGCCAACCGGGATTGCCGTGCTGCTCATGTAAGATGGCTGCTGAAGTGTGCAGATGCAGCTCGTGGATGCTGAGGGCAGGGTAGCTGAACGTTTAGCGAGTGAACCTGCGTGGCTGCGTATAGAGGAACGTTGTCCATCTTTCGATAGGGTATTTTGCCCCAACCCTGTTTGTGTGTGTGGTGTTCATTTCGCTGAGCTGTTCCATGATGCCTAGTCGCGTGTTCGCATCCGTCGACCTGATTGCAGTGATGGAATAGGTGTAGCCCATGCACCGCTTAACTGCGCAATTTAATCAGCAAGTTGCACCTCGTCATTGCGTTACCCCACGTCCAACCCTAAACTGCCGTGTATCATCAACTCACTATATCCGTCTCAATTCTTCCGCCACTCATGACCGCAAGGGTTAATTGTATGACCGTATGTAGACAAGCTTCGTACTTTTACCGTGGCCCTGGGTCTTGGTGTTCGGCGCTGTCAAAGTACCTTAACGGGATTTCGGAACGGACATCGCGTGTCGTGGAAGGTACAACGTAAGGTGGTACTTATGCAACAAGTGCGATGCGTGAGATAGCAGTTTCCACAGCATCGTTGAGAATGGAAGGAAGGTGGTGCTTCTTATCGACCAGTGTGACGAGCTTGACGAGCTGAGCCTGTGGCTATTCTGAGTACTAATGAATGCCTGGGTTCACGTCCGGAATAGTATGCGTTGTGTAGGGGGTACTCCAGTTGTAGGGTTGGAATTCTAATGAAATTGTCAGCGTCACAGTAGAAGAAATGATGTATACAAAAGAAATGGTGAATGTTGCGACAGATTCCTGAGAGCTGTCATACAATCAGACAGCAGCTGCACTTGATAACCGAACAGGTGATAGCAGACGCAGACCGTAGCTTGGGCTGATGGGAGACTGAGGAACAAGCGAAAAAGGGAAAGCAAAGTAAAATTGCTGCGAGACTTCGCTGGGGAAAGGTGCATAGATCGATTGTCTGGCATAGCAGAGTCAGACGTACCCCCGTTTTCACGTAGGGCAACACAGCCGTCCTCAGCCAGGAGAACAGCTTGAGGAATGGCATCAAAACGATATACAACGCTGAATCAAGCGAATAGCAAAACAGAGGGATAAACTCTTGTGCACTGTGCAGAGGCGATCATCATTCGCTCCCATGACTGATTTCAGGTTAACCTGATATCCAGCTTAACCACCGGAACTTTTCATGCCTACAAGCGCGCGTATCCAACGGTGAAGGTTTGGAGCCCAAAGCTACACTGCTCATTATCGTTCGATGTCGTGACGAGTCAGTGATGGTCGAAAAGAATAGCGAGTCCGCAAAACAGGATTCTGCAGTGCCTCGAAGTTGCTCGACTCGTCTCCATGATTGGTGCTCGGCGTATTGAGAGAACAAAACGATAAGCTGATAATCCGAAAGCGGTAACCACAGGCTAACAGGCAACATTGTGCTGCATGCAGATCGGCGGTGCCTTCCGGAGAATCCCTCAGGTACTGTCCAGCCAGGATTATGGCTATCGTGTGAAAGGATGCGAAACCGAGCGGATGCCGGTCAACAATAAACCGTGAATGGCTCTACACGGCTTGACAACTCTGCATAGTGTGGGTACATCCTACTCGCACGATGCGCTGTCATTCTCAACGACATAGGGACGTGCAGCGCTGTCTCTGTCAAGAAACGGTGAACGCTCATCCAGCTCTTGCCAACAAAGTGAAGCGATTATCCCTGTACGAGGATCCCATTTGATGCTAGATCATGCCTCTGACGTGAACGGGGCCGACCGTTGACGTTCCTGAACGTCGTGAGTGGTGCCCTGTGTTTGATGAATGCCTTGTGGAAGCATAGGGCAGCAACTGATACAGCAGTGCTGCACTGCAAAGGATTGGATTCGGAAATTCGGCAGTACACGAAAGGGGATGAAAACGTGAGGCGAGGCGGTGCAGTGAATGCCTTGACTGCGAGCCCTACAGAAAACGAAAAAGCAAAGATTATACCCTGATCGCCATGAGCACGCAAGCAGGCTCACGAGTCGTGGATCTCCTTCCGGATGTGGTCATCCGGTCGATCATCAGTGTTGCAGATCATAGCACGCGCACATGGACCTGAAGCAAAGGAACGAGTATGACACCATGGCCGACCTTGGGAGTACAGTAAAGAGGAAGCTTTCTCAAGCGTTGACATTGAGGGTTCGGCGCCGCTCCATGTTGTGCGGGTAGTGGTGCGGCTGCGGGCATTGCATGGCCACGGCCGAACGCGGGATCGGTGGCATAGGTTCATTCAATAGGTACGGAACCAAGTGCCTGGACCGACAGGCCGGTCCTAGTACAAGATTTTGCGTGCACATGCATCCATCACCAAGTGCTAGTATCTCGGCGAGGTCATCCGCATCATGTCTATTGACGATCCCCAAAGGGCTTGGTAAGGTGTCATCGTGATCAACGCCATTAACGTCTCGCCAGACGGTGAAATTCCGAAACAGATGATCAGCCGTCCAGTGCTATTTTCCGTGTGGGCGGGTGATGCAAGTCACGCACATTCCCGGCGAATCATGGAGATGTTGAGAGGCAACAACAAGGTGTGTGTCGGCATGGGCCGAGCGACGAGTCGTACAGGATGCCAACAACCTTGGCTGCTGATTTTGGATAGCAATTGCTGACCAGAATATGGTTTTACTTACTTTTGCAGCCCTTTGAGCGAGGAGAAAGGGGTTTTGGTGGGGCATGCCGATCCGATTCGGCGGCCGCTCAGATCTAAGCTAAACGGCCTTCCCTCGCTGGCGCCGCATCTTGCTTTGGACCAGTCGAGAGGATGCGCCGCAGCAGCGCGCTAACGTGTGCAGATGGAGTCGATGACGAGTCAGAGACGACAATTTACTGCATGAGCTCCTGTGTGAAGACTGCACGGTGGTGTAGTGCCACCACCCCAGAGACTTCTGAAGCATGAGTGCAGCGTGGAATGTAAAATCAAAAGTCGCATGTAGGCCAGGTGCTGAGCTGTGCTGCCACCCATGCGTGGGTGCCTTGTATAGTGAGGCTGGTGCGGGCCACTGCGCGGACAAGTCGATCAGTTTGGCCGCTGGTGTGCCGCTGTCAAATAACCGTGAGCTGCAAACCTCAATTTGAAGACGTTTCGTCAACCGCAACCTGTTTTGGGAAGAGCGGTACGCGCCACCACCAATGGGAGTCCCGGTCGATATGAACAAGCCACGACGGAAGAACAAACGACAGTCGAAGGTGGGTAATGAGTTTCAGAAGATTGACGCAGCGAGTTGGCTTTGTTATTGGCTGAGCGCAGATCATTCGTTAATCTGATCTGTGAGATCGTGGCTGGGTATCCCTGTCTGATCCTATGGAGAGTTATTCGAGGAAATGCAAATCCACACGGGTCTCGCACCCCTTCCTTTGCTGGAGAATTGTTTACGGCAGTGCGTGCTTCCGCAAACCCTGGTCGGATTGTGCCGTCCATGACGATTTATCACTACCAATACGATATTGGGGGCGGGGCAGTCAGACAAGCAAGGTGTGAGCGTACTACTGTTGACTCTAGAACCGTCCTCGGCGATCATATAGTTGCACAGCGCAGGATGTCAAGATGGTAACTTGGTCGACATCGGTCGCCGTTGCTGTGAGGTGCACATCGGGTGCACTATGCGGCGTGTGTTGCGAGACGCTTGGTGATGGAGGCGTAGAGTCACTTGCAGGGAACACGTTGCGAAGGTTTTGCCAATCCGTGGGTCTTTCATCCCCTTCCACCCGCGCACATCCTCTCTTTGTGCCGGCCAAGAGAGAGGGCAATCCTGGCTAGGGGACTTTCGCCGACGACATCCAATATTCCGCGACTCGCAAGAGGGTGACGAGGCGCGCGGAAGGTAGCGCGGAAAGATGCCGCTCTTGCACAGGATGCACTCTGGCATCGGGAGCAGTTGCAGCGTCGACATGGATATAGACCAAGGGCCGAGCATCTTCGGTCGAGGTCATATGGAAGACGTGACACGAAAGCGTGCTAGCCATGGCGAAATGCTGTGTCTGCAAATTGTCCTGCTCAGACATTGCAGCGAACACGGCAGGAGCCACACCTCAGTGTTGGAACCACCGTTCGTCCCACAGGACGGGATGCTGCGCGGCATGGTTGAGGATGGGCAGGCGTATAGCTGCGGCAGACGTACGAAGCAGCCAACCACGATGGGCAGCGAGCTAGGATTTCAGATTCCATCGACCAAGCGGAAGACCCCGCGCGGTGCTCCGAGGAACAGAAGGGGTCGAGGGTCATGGATGACATTCGGTGGTACATGGTTTGGCGATTAGGCGACTCAGGCAGGGCGCTCTCAAGACAAACAGCCGTTGCGCGAATCCGAACGCGAAAGACAGGCCTGCGTGTTTGGCGAGAGTTTGTTCCTACGATCGCTCACGACCCTGGTCAAGACGGGGGTGCTGAATCAGCGGCGGGCCACACGTCTGCGTGCATGTAGCAGAATTGCAAATGCAACGCATGGAATTGTCATTCGTTCGTCGAAATTGCGGGCTCGGAAGCGATCGGCGACGGCGACCGTTGAGTCCTGCAGGCGATTTGAAGCGAACGTATGGATGGCAAGGGCAGATTGGACAAATAAAGTCGTCGGGTGAACGGCGAGGTTGCTGCATTGGAGCGCATGTGCAGCAGAAAGCGGCTGAGGCTCAGCGAAACAAAGCACCCACTCGGCCGGATGCTGTGCGTCCCGTGAACGCTAGGCCTTGCAACCGGGACGCGCTAGACCACCAACGGTAAGAGCGATGAAACCCCCGGATCTGATGCATCAGCCACGCCTGCGCCGCATGCGACGGACAAGGAATGGCGAGACCTCGGTCTATCCGAACGCAACCAAGCCCTGGTGCTGGGTGAGGGAACAGAGTTGGAACCATGTCGCGTGGGGTGTGCAGCAGTCTGGACGAGGCTGTCTCTATTCTGCGCGGCGCCGACATGGGTGACTCGCGATATAGCCTTCAGCAGCGGTATCAGATTGAGTACATGTACAGTGTCCCCACCGATGGCGTAATAGGTCGACGTCGGGCTGGGGATAAATGGAGAAAGTTGGGCGACGGACAGCCTCACTCGCTGCCCTCGAGGGTCTCGTTGCAGCGTGCAGGACGATCGAGATAATAGCGTCACGGTATAACCAAGATACCCGCAGCAGGTTGCGATCGCCCTAGTGGGTGACTTCGGCGACGATAGAATGGGAGCGAGAGTGACGATGTGTTTTGGCCAGCAACGGTTTTGCCCATCCCAAAGCGTGCACGAGTGGCCTCCGAGGCTGCCGAAAAGGGCTGGAGCGCAAATCGAGGGCTACTGTACTAGCTGGCAATATTCCAAATGCCACGGCAGGCGCTCACTGGTGCAGGCTATCCAGTTGAGCGGGCTCGCTACTTTTCGCTACTGTCCCGCCGGCAGATCACTCCAGCCCACCAACGGCCGCCAGCAGACACCCTCAACACCACCCCAGCGCGGCCAGAGACACACGCCTCAGGAAACAGGTTGTGTGTCGCACTCGCCAGAAAATAGAACACCAGAAACACGCCCAGTTCGATGTGAGTGCACCGCGCTAGCCTCGGGAGAACGACAGGCCCGAAAAGGAGACGTCGTGATGCCAAGCGCACCTCGCCGACCTCGTGTCCTCCAATGTGAGGGCCGGTGACGATCACACTACTCGCGCCCGGTCCGCACCCAGCACCAGCACCCGTTTGATCGACGCCCAAGTGCTGACTGCAACGTGCATCGTGCGGCGCTGGAGAGGCCTGCCTCGTGTCGACGGCCGGCCTGCTCGAGACACCAGTTCAGCGCAGTTTGCCATGGGGAAACGGCATCACGAAGACATGTAGACCCCGTTGCTTGACACTGCAAACCCAACATGTCCATCATGGCTGTCAGGCAAGGGCGACAAGCGCGCCAGAGGGCCCAAGGCGCATGTCCGGCCTTCCTGAACCAGGGTGACGGTACACAGAGCTTGTCATGATGGGGACCACGTCGAGCCCACTGGAGCATCCTGGATGCCGCTGAGGCTGGCTGGCTGAGGCTGCTGCTCAACCCTACGGCGGTCGATATGTTTGGTTTTACTGTGGGCAGGGGCTGTCCAAGTATCGCGCCGAGTGGGGGTATCTTTGACTGTCTCCATGGTGTCTTCTGAATCCCACCGGCCTTGCTGCTAGCGTGCACCATCATGAATCGACAACGAAACGGCCAGGGGCCCCAGCGAATGCGACCATTTCGCGCGAGCGGTGGGCCGCTGGCGGGGACGAGCGCGCTGTCGGCGGCCAGGGAGCGTCGCAGGGGGGAGCACTTCACTACGCTTGTTTCCAGGGTGGTAATGCGAGCTGGGCGCAACGCTTGCTTTTTCTGCCGTCCCAAGTCGGCGCCGGGCGAGCGCCATACGCCATGCCACGATGTGATACAGGGTACTTGTCGAATCCGACGATCTGGCACCTAACCAGGTCCATCGCTGCTTGTGTGCGTCGTCGACAACGATTACATTAGCCCTCTGCTGCTCAGGGCCCAGCTAGTCGCTCAGAGCGCCGCATGACGCCCCAGCGCTCTCCGTCCACCATCTCACCAGTGCCTTAGCCGCATCGTCTGAAAAGCAGAATCCTCGCTCACATCTGCCCGTCCCGAACAAGTCAATAGCTCCTCGACCGCCTTGGCGTCCAAGTGTCCTGACTACTCCTCCCCGCGCCCGTCGTGATATATACCAGTGCCCGCCTCTACCACGTTACCGTTGGCTCGTCTAACAACGTCAACCATCATTCAACTTCCCCTCTACCATACAACAATCGACACTGACACTTTGCTCTGTGCTTCTCATCCGCACAATCAGGTACGTCTTACCCTCACTCATCACCTCTCCTTGTCATCGGCTGCATTTGTTGTACCGTGCTCTCAGCACTACTACTGTTCAGCCTGCGCTGCATCCCAACTATACCTACTGTCATTCATTGCATTTGATCACCAAATGTTCTGAGATAGTCTTGGTTGCACTCCTCGCCTGCCCCATTCTAATGATGTACGCAAAACTAACCCACGATGCAGCACATCCCCACACTTTGCAACAGTTCAAGCCCAACCAACATCTTGATCTCCCTGATCATCTAGCCATAATCGAGGAGTCTGACCTTGAACGTGCTCACCGTCCGCCGCATTCATACCAGCGCGGACCCAATACCTCACTTCAACCCTGTGTCGCTCCTTCCCTCTCAGAAGAGTTCGACATGGTTGCCCACAGACGCGGCCCTTGGTCGCAGCACGAGGATCAGTGGCTCGTTAACCTCGTCGCCCGTAATGGACCTCACAACTGGGTACGCATCTCACAGGAGATTGGCTCCCGGTCACCAAAGCAATGCAGAGAGCGCTACCACCAGAACCTGAAGCCAACACTGAACCATGATCCCATCACCGGAGAAGAGGGGGAGCTGATTGAGAAGATGGTCGCTGAGATGGGCAAGAGGTGGGCGGAGATTGCAAGGCGGTTAAAGGGACGCAGCGACAACGCAGTCAAGAACTGGTGGAATGGTGGCCAGAACCGCCGCAAGCGCAACCCTGAGCGTCCTGAACAAAGATCCCGAGAGCACATGCACCATCCCCAGACTGGCTACCACTACCCAACACCCCACAGCCAGGCTCATCACGAGGAGCACCGGATGTCTTCATACCACGACTCACACAGGTCCTCTCTCAACATTCCAACCAACTCTCCACATGCACTCAAGCTGCCCCAGCCCCAGCGTTTCGAGCCATACCCCGGATCGCGCCCGCAGCCTCTTGACATCTCAGCCTATGGAGCATCCGCCACAGTACGAGCACGAGGATTCGAGACACCCATGCCCTCGCCTTCTGGCTACTCCATCGTATCTGCTGATGGCGCTCCTTCCCTGATCACCGACACTGGCTCAGAGTCGCGCTCGCCTCGTGGCGCAGCTTCCCCTCTCGACATCACACTTGCTCCATTAGTTGGTAGCAGGGAAGAGCGCAAAAGCTCTTCCACCCGCTACTTGCCTACCACCGGCTTTGCGCCCGAAGACGACTCCTCATACGACCTGCACAGGCGACGCGGCTCATTACAACTCCCGCCGCTCCACCGCAGTGAAGCCTCTGCGCCCAAGCCTGCGCCTGCCTTCCGGGAGCCCAACTACGAGCGACCACAACCACCGCGACTGCTCACTCAGCCTACCCCTCAGCTCACACATCACCACTCTATGCCTCAGTCTGCGCCGACTAGTGTGCCCCAACGAGCGTTGCCCCCTTTCCATTCGCTCGCAGAGCCGACACTCTCGGTCCCTCAGTCCTCGAGCGCAAGCACCAGTCCAGCTGCGCGACAACTACCGTCACCCTACGTGCTGCCATCTGTTCCAGCGGAAGTCAGAAGTGCGCCCGTCTCACCAAAGGACAGGATGTCGCTGCGAAACATCATGTAGCTGTCTATCATGTTTCACGTTGTTCACCATACCCCTTCTTGTCTATACGTCGCATGTTTCAAACAACCTACTTCTATTAATGGCCGATGTTCAATGATCGACACCTTGCTTGTTACAAAGCTTTTCAACCTTGTCTACTCTGGTTTTGCATGCACCTAAAAAGGGAAACATTGTACACGACTCTCAGGATACCCCATGTAGCATCTCTGTTCATGTGTCACGGTTGGGAGGCACATTATTTTGTTTCTATTCTGGCTTGTCTGAGCCAGGTAGCGTCGCCTATGTCGAAGTCCGACACACTACGGCGTTTCTCCATTTGGACCCAGGGAGGTCTTACTGTACACTGCGACAATTAGTCGCCAGTAATAATACCCAGCAGTGCGACAGCACCCGCAAGCGTCTACACCGATGCCAATCAAAAACAATACACTATAACAAATTATGACCTTGTGAACAAACTTCAATCATCACACGATCCCTTAGTGACTCCCAGTACCAAGTTCCCTCACTTGAACGCCTGACGGGGTACAACAAGGAGTTCCCACACTGAACAGCGATCGCCGAACACTAAGTTCCAGGTTTCTAAACGCTTCAAGGCGAGAGCTCACCGCTCCAATGACATCTCGACTGCTTGTGGTACCCACTCGTGACAGATACTCACAATCGTCCGCGATAGCCACCACGCTGAAAACCCCTCTCCACACCTCAACGTACGCATGGAGCGATCTCGCCGCGATCCCGATCAGTCCACGCAGTCGTACCCGTCGCAGCTTCTGCAGTGTCGCCTACACCGTCTCCTTATTGGACTGGACCCACACAGCTGACGAACAATAACTTCTTCTAAAATGACTGATTGGTCGCTCCTTTTCCTAACACTGCCACCAATAGTGGCCGAGGTGGGGCTCTGGACCGCTGAGCAAGAATCTGTCACCCGTGATACCTGCGACATGAAGATGTGCTTCGGCACTTCTGGAAACATGTCCCCAGGGATTCCCTGGGATGGACGTATACCACGATAGCAATCCGTGACGGAGGCAATAGTTTCGGAAGACTTCCCCATGCCACACTTACTTTGCAGCTGTGGAAATTACGAACTGTCCACGCACCTCCAGTTTGTACGCACAGATACGCCCACCGTGATCTCCTCGCTCTAGCTGTGTTCACGAATCATACACTCAATCCCGCCCGGTGCGGTACGGTCGCTCTGGCCCCCTACCACCGCACATCCGAGCGAATCGCATCTTTCGTATTTCACGATTCAACGTCCTCGGTATGATCGTTGAGCCGTCCATGTCAACGTTCCAATCGGCCAACGCACTACACCCAGGGTCGGCGACTAGAAAAACACTGAAAACAAGACACTGGGACTTCGATCATGCGGCTACTGGTGACCTTACCGCTTACGGCTATTAGACTTTGATCTACGCTCTAGTGCGCGACGGCTCGCGAGATTCGCGACTAGCGCATATCTCCATGTCCGCAATGGTGCAAGGAGCGTTGGAAAGACACGGGCATTTTGTGCATATGGCATAGCTCAAACTCTGGTACCCTAATGCGGACACAGAAGGTCTAATCGATAGCGTCTTTCGAACTCTGGTACCGGGTGGGCGCCGTCGAGAGGATGTCGCCGTTCAATCCCATAGTCTACCGCCCTTCCCTGTGATGCTAAGGACAACGCCGTCGCTGAGCCGTTGGTGGAAGGTCGCCGTCCTCGAGAGGGAGTATTTCAGTTTCCAGTCCCTCGGGTCCGCGATCCATCGGCTTTGGTTCAGGCCCATACATGTCACAATGCGACTTCATCGGTACCAGGGACGGCGGTATTGTGGGACATCGGATTCGCTTCTGTTCGGGGGCGAGTAGACGCATGCACATCCCCATTTACCGTTGAACGTTGAACGGTACGGTTACGATAGTCCGGCGTAACTCGGTCCTGAGCATGTTTCTTTTTACGAACAACATCATCAGGGGACTCGATGAGGCCCTTCTGACGGTGGGTTCCTGCGTGTGAATGTCGTGATCCCTTCGATCTGCACAAGCATCACAACGTCGTCCTCTAGCGTAGATCGTGCCGGACCTCCTCCGCCTCAAGTCTGTGGCTCGTGGCGGGGCTACCAACCGGTCGAACTTATGACATGTGCATGCAGCTCAGATGGTGAAACCTTTTTCCTATGTCCAGGATCGCATGTCTAGCTTTGAGGTAGTAGTTATGCACGAAACGCGTCGCTTTCACAACCGCACTACATATGTAGGGGTATGCAGGACTGTCAGAGTCAATCAGACGGGTGTCAGACCAAGACCCTCGTAACCAGACTTCGAGCTGCTCGGCACGCTCGGTTACCTTCTGATGGCCTCGGTGAAACGCGCACGGGAAGCGGTTGCGTCAACAGTCTTGTGGAGTCACTGGGTCCAGGCGAAACCTCGTTTGTTTGTGTGCATACGCAGTGAAGACGTTAGACGTCAAACAACTGTGGATATCCCCGCGGACGTGCGGAACTGTTGCAACAGCTGGAGCCGTGGTTTCTGCTTTTGCCGATACTGGGGCTCGCGTCGGTTTCGGCTTCGGCGACTGCGAATGTGTTGACACTGCGGAATGATCGCCGCCTCCTGTGGCAGTGTACGCACTTTCCAGATGGAGACCTCTCGATGCAACGATACCATCTTGCTATGCCAAACACAGAGTTCGCAGGTGTCGCTATGTCAGACTTGCTTGCAACTTGCTTCTCCATCCTGTCAGGAGGCAGAAGTGCACCTGCCGCATCAGCGGCTTGCGTTGCATCCTTCCAAGACCCCCATGCCTGGAGCCTTCTATTCGTTTATTCGTTCACCTCATTGGCAAAGGTGCAGAAATTTTCCGGAGTCACCGCTCCGACTCTCTCGGCTTTACCGTGGGCAACGCTGCTTCGACCGCCTACAGCTAGCGGACCTTTTACCACAACAGCAACGTTGCATCCGCAGCCAGGAGACATCCCGTGTAAAACTGGGTCGTAATAGCAGTACCTCATCATCTCCTGCAGCGGCCCTTTTTCTCCCGTTTAATGTACTCGTGGCAATCTGTGCTGTAAGCGTCAGCGTGCGCCGCATACCTGCATTACTCCCAGTGACCTGCGGCAAGCTTTTCGCAACCTTCCATGCGCTCCCAACGCATTGTCCGCTTTCCCTCGCGCCGCAGACCTGCATATCATCCAGCCGGCAAGCTCTTTCAACATTTTTTCGGACGTCGATCAAGGTCGTACAGAGCAGTGAGACACGAGCTCTCGCTTACAGGCGGTAGGTAGCGAGTTGCCAGCAACGCGGGTTCGGTATTGTGTAAGCCTAGCTATAACGCCCGTATTAAGCGTATGTGCGAGGCTTGTACTCATCCTTCTCTAATCTTCGGGAACAATATGCGGAACACCTGGACTATATCAAGGGTAAACAGTGATACCCCATATCCCCCACTCGTTCTGCAAACGACCCGGTGCTTAATCGTGATGCAAGCCACCGGACGTTTTGCTGGAATCGTCGCTGGCAAATTGCAGTCTTGGTGTTTTGAACGGTGAGTTTGACGATGCGAATCGTCATCATTGGCCAGTCGAGTTTTAGCCGGAAGGGGATTGGTGGGAAAACTAGCGGGCTGCCACGTGATGCCGTTGGTCCGTCGCGGTCGCGCATCCAGCCCTGCAGATCCCAACGACATCCTACCCATCAACACCTGCATCTGCATATACGAACACTCCACGTTGTATCCTGTTTCTAAACATATCTTATCGCGTTCCCTGCTTACGGGTGTCGTTCATCCCTTCCGTTGCACGCGAGGTGTGAGCCACGTGTTTACGGTGCTGGTCCCCGGGTTCGCCAGCGGGAATGTCGGCTAACAAGTTGTATAACCCGGATCAGAGCGCTGTGAACACGCGTTGGATAGAGCCCTGGACTGAGGCATTCAGAGTAAGTGTCAGCTGTCTGCACTCCGTGCATTCATCAGTGAAGTAGTCGCACGGTGTTGGGGTTGTGTTCCATCACACGTCCATGCGCGGTCTTCGTGGCACCATTCCAGATCCGTCGGCTCATGCTCGACGTACGCAGTATCAGCGAACAGAATCGCTGACTGATGGTAGGCACAACGAGATGTAGGGCTTCAACTTCCCATCAACTTCCATACTACGCCAGCTGTATCGTTAGCTCAAGCCTGCTTCACGAATAACCAGTACGAACATAATGCTTTCCAAAAGTGCTTCTCAAACTTGTTAGCTGTCGGCTTTCGACAATTCACAGTCGATACTTACTGGGATCCGCTACGTTCAGTATGGAGTCTATGTCCAGTGGAGTTACCCCAGTCGAATGAAGACAGCTCAGATGAGGGTGCTTTACCAGTGGCGACGGGACCAACAGTGGTGCCTACAACTAATAGATTGAGTGCGGATACTCCTCTATCTACACTGGAAATTCCTCCGCAGCTTGGAAAACGCCAGGAGACGTTGACATCGGCTCCTGCGTCTGCAGAGTCATCATCAGGCTCGACAAACGCGGTATCATCTACCCCATCTTCGTCTTCTACATCGTCGACGAGTGCAGCAACGCCGACCATAGTCGACTTCCCCACCCCCAATGGACCACCGCTCCTGCAAATCGGGAGCTATAATTGTACATCTCTGATGACGCTGGATTTGCTCACGGGTATCATAGAGGACTTTCTCGAGATTACAGCCACTACGACTGATGCTGAGATAACCATGTTCACGTTCAACGTGCATGCTGCCTCGTCCATCACCGATCCGGACGCCCCAGCACCGAACCTTGCGCAAGACCAGCTTCCTGAAGACGGGCAACTCCTTAGTGATGTGTTGCAGGGTAATCTTTCCGATAACACCCTTACGCCAAACGCCTTGGGTGACCAACGCGCAAACTTGAACAGCTCGTGGTATGACGTTGATTGGTCTAACCGCCCATTGATTGGTTACTACGATGACTCCAAAAATGCCGATGGACAGCTGTTCACACAAAGTGGATGGCCTACAGAAGCTTTCATGGAGTTCAAGCAGCTACGTCGGGTTGTCGTTAGTTACAGCACAATCGATCCGCAAATGGACAAGTACAACTTCGGACCAGATCTCGAATACGTTTTCCCTCCCGGAACTATCATCGACGAGCAGTCAGTATCGGTAGGCTCCGATGGGCGTGTAACTTCTGGATGCTTGTTTGCGTCTTCCGACAACACCTTGACTTCAACAAGAAACTCGTCTTGGGCTCTCGCTGATGCACCATCGCTTGATATTAGCGCGACGCCGGACTTTCAGTCAACTATACCTTCCATTACCAATCTTACCGCCTGCGGCATCACACCGTTCCTCAATCAAACCCTCGCAAACACAACTGCAGACAAGAATCCTTTACCCTACGCCGCATACGTACACTCAACACTATGGACCTTCGCACCTGGCCAGCCTCTCAATTCCTCTGGAGAAGGCGACGACACAAACGACAACCGCTGCGTAGTCATGATGAAGTCGCCATATCCACAGCGCTGGCGCATAGAAGACTGCAACCAACGCCATCGCGTGGCCTGTCACGATCCACGACAACCCTACAATTGGCGTGTATCGGACGACTCAACCTACTACGCGAACGCTGAGGGCTATTGTCAGGATCCATATCAGTTCAGCGTACCTCACACCGCGCTGGAAAACTCACATCTCTATTCTGCCTGGCAAGCTGCCGCTCCTAATGAAGATGCGCTGTACATCAACATGAACAGTCTGAGTGTGCCGGATTGCTGGGTCATTGGACTCAATGCGACGTGTCCATATCTTCCTACTACTGACACCAACCGTACGCGTATTGTCGTTGTGCCGACAGTTGCGGCTGTAATTATCTTCTTGTTGGCTGTGCTTACCTTTTTCATCAAATGTGCAGCGAACCGGAGAGAGAACAAGAGAGGAAGAAAGAGAAGATTAGTCGACGGTTGGGAGTACGAGGGTGTTCCTAGTTGAAGTGAAATGGCTTTTGGCATGCCGCCAGGTTTGGCGGTGAGAATACATGTAATGTTTTACTTGGCCGCGCATAGGTTGAGGCTTTGCTTCACATTCCCGTCTTCAAGTCACTTAATTCACTGCAGATATGCAAAAACCTGGAATAGCATGATGAGCCTACATAGTCAATGGCAGATATGGTGAATGGCGCCTTACTGCCAGGCTCATCATTGTCAGTATATCCACAATCCCCTCGACAAGGTAGGACTTCCATCGTCCACCAATCACTGACATCAACCTCAAGAGCATGTTGCGCAAGTTCTCATCCAAGATCGCCGCTCATCGCTCAGCTGAGTCGCCGAAGAACAGTCCGCAGTCCTCGTACCAACCCTCTCACTTCTCAACCCCAGCGCGAAAACCTTCATTCCACGGCTCTCGCTACTCGGAACTGCCACCATCGGGCCCCGTTCCAACGCCACGCTTTTCGGACAGAGCACCATACTCCGCAACACATACATCACATTCGTCCTCGCAACCTCCTCGATCCCTCACCGAGACACCGCGTTCCTCCGCCTCCGCCCCTCGTTCGACCGTAAAGCACTACCTCAGCCCACCCCCACCAAACATCCCCTACGACGAAGTCGCATGGGCCAAACACGACTACCTCCTCTACTCCGTCTCAGCCCGCGCCTTGAACCTACACCGAATGACCCTCGATATCGAAGCACGATGGCGAGCCGCCGAAGCCGTCACACCGCCCTCAAAGCAATACACCATCGGTCGCGCAGCACACATTCCCATATTAGTAGAAGTACATCAGTTGTTAGCGCGGATCAATACACTGAAGAGTGAAGAGCGACGATGGAGGAAAGACTGGCATCCGAGGAGTCCGATGCTAAGGTATCCCGCTTGGGGGAATGTGTATGGCGAGGCTATGGGTGTTAGTACAGGGGAGGGAGAGGCGCCGTGGGATGTGGTTCAGAAGCTGGATGCAATGGTTGAGGGGTTAATGGAGAGGGTTAAGGAGATATGACGGTGTTTATTACTGTCCAATATATCAATTCATTCGAGCGCGTGTTTCAATAGAACAATTCCGCTCCTGTTTCAAAGGCTTCCTGCAACTTCTGATGTAGCTCTATCACGCCCCTCATCGGGGATATTGGCTGCTCATCCTTCGTGAGTCCCAAAGCCTCCGCATATTTCGACTGCGCTGCTGGTTCAGTGTCCCAAGGATGTTCTGGTCGCGCAGCTTTTGCTTCGTCACTGCGAGCCCACTCGTAGAGCTCCCATGTCCGCTCACAGAGGATAGCGTACGTTTGAAGAGTCCTCCGTTTCTCTCTGATACTGGCTCGCTCTTCGCGATCGTTACTGTACTGGAGGCTTCGATTAAGGCGCTGGTGGATGGAGTCGACTCGCGATAATATCTCGCGCGCTATCTCCCAGCTTCCTTCGAGGACCTGGTCGTGTACAGGCCACATGAGGTTAGACATATTGCGGCAAGAGTTTGATCGAGCTTTTGTTGTGTTAGTATAGATGAGTGAGTGGGCTATGTGGGAGCGCGAGTCTGAGATAACTCTTATACGTTTTGGAAACTACAACGCTCAACAGTCGTGGAATGAAGTGGTCTGTAGACTGTGCGTAGCATGTGACTGATAGTTCGCGAAAGCGACGCGCTGATATCATATGTTGCTGTCGCCTATTGGATTTAGCCACAGGCTGATGTAGCTACTGAATGTCGTAAATTTGCTGGCATTTCATGCGACACGTGTGTATTGAAGTTTCCGCTGCGATGCGCTTTATGTGCGCGTATGCGCCGCTGGATTAACGCTTCAAACATCGGCTTTTGAATCTCAGGTATTCGTGGGGTCATAGTCTTGGCTGCTGAGTAGTTGTGGTCTGCAAAGTTTCATGTTAAGCCGCAGTAGACTAACTTAAGCCTAATTCAAGATATACTGACTGTGCTTCGCCTGGTCCATTGGGTATCTTCCTTTTGCATACATTCTTTCCTATCTCCTCCAAACGCACATTTACTTCCTGCGTGCCAGACCCAAAAGTGACGCAAATGGGTCGATACCATTGATCATCGGTATGGGCTTAGGCTTAGGCTTGGGCTTAGCCTCTTCCTCCTTCTCCTCCTTGATGACCATTGCGGGTAACCTTGAAGGTAGCTTCACGATGATCTTCTCGCGAGTCGCCTCTACCTGTGGTATGTGCCTGCTGGTGTCTTCTTCGTCCAGCTTCTTCATCTTCTCCTTTGTTTGTCTCAGGCGCTCAGCGAGACCATCAGCATAGCCGAGTTTTCTTCCTATCTCGATGCCGCGTTGTATGTCGACCTCCTTGCCCTGATCTAACCCTGTCTTTAAGCCCTCCGTTTGCCCCTGCTTGAGCCCGATAGCTAGGCCTTCCGTCATACCAGCGCTGTGGCCTTCCTTGATTCCCTGGATGTGTCCGTCGTCTTTTCCAGTATCGATGCCGCGCTGGTAGGCTTCTTCGCGAGCTTTAGGCAATAGATCCCAAAGGGAGTCTGTCGCCGCGTCGGTCTGCGTCGCGCATGAGGCTGTCATTGCGGAGGTTTGAGTGGACTTTGAGACCGAATCGTCTGATTTACGTTTAGGAAGGTTCTCGTAGATGGCGTGGTCATACATACTGGTGTTGAAAAGATCCAGGAGCGTTTGGTAGATGGTGAGCTGACCTGTTAGCAAAGGTGGGTGGCTTGGCATACGTTGGCTTGCCTGAATCTGCTTCAGCTGTGCCTCATCGAGGTCTTCATTCTCTTGCTGAAGGCCAGCGAGGAAAGTTCCGAGCGAGACGCGATGTTGCTCGATCTCATTGGCCTCACGGGCGAACTCAAGCAGAGCCTGGAGGCGGTCTGTCTCTGGCATCACTGGTTTGGCGCGAGGTCGAAGATGATGTTAAGAAGGCAAGAGTGGGATTTGGGTGGAAGGAGCTGTGAACAAACGCGGGTCTTGGCAGTAGTCAAACGGGCAGGCGGTATGGAGACGGCTTGACCTCACATCGGTCACCTATCAGATGTCCAATCTCATTGCAGTCTAACAATACTGTTGAGGCATACATGCTCCTGTTGCTTGCACTTATTGTGGCACATCGTGGTCCACGACTTCTACATTGTTTCTAAACCTGTCAGCCGAATGCAATAACCGACAACTGCCAACGACACTTACCCAACAGGATCCACTACAAAGGCAGCGTAGTAGTTTGGATGATACGGTCTCAAGCCCGGCTTCCCATTGTCCTTCCCACCGGCTTTCACCCCCTCTTGATGGAACTTGTCAACTGCATCTCGATCAGTGCATCGAAATGCGAAGTGTGTCGCAGCTGCTTCAGCATCGCCCTTGCCGAAAATCCAGAAAACGGTGTTCAACCTGTCTGGGCCTAGGCCAACACCCTGCCCACCAAAATCCATCTGTTTGCTGTAGCCGAGCGGTGCAAGCGCGGCCAGGTACCAGGCCGTGACTTCCTCGAATCGCGACGCTGGGACGGTGAGGCCGATGTGATCCAGCATTGTAGGAGATGGCTAGGTACTGGAAGAAGAAGATGTGTATTGAATATCTGTTGGAACTGGAGAGACCGGATCGGATAAAATTGAGTGTATCAACTGGATGACTACTAAAGGAAACTTGGGATGAAATTCTCTGCTATATACCCGAGCGCCGAGCGGTTACGTGGCTATAATCAAGCCGGCTTGGCCAATATCAACGGACTCCAAATTCGACAATGTTTTAGGTACATACATGGGCTTAAGGGGACGGCAAACTTCACCATTGCTCATCTATCACAGCTCATGGGAATTGGAAATCTGGACGGAGGCTGGCAGCTGGGTCGTACTAGTCGATTCCATGCCCAGTAAGCACCCACGCTGTCAGCTGCTTTCGCGATAGTAGGTTCCAGTAGAGCTAACGGTCTCTTTTCTTTCTTTGCGACACAACACTGGTGTGCAAAGAGGCGTGATCGGATAGAGGGTGGTTGGTGACGGCGCAGGGCTTACGAGGGATCATGGCTTAGGACGGAGTTGAATGACTTCTGGCTTTCCAGCAACCGGGGAAACGCTCGGCGCTTTGCAAGTTTATCCAAAACATCCTAAAGAAGAGACGTGCGGCAAACATGGAAAGGTTGAAGGAAGAGGCTACGACGCGGGGTCGCGGAGTCAGATACCTTGCTGACGCTAACAGCCCTGTCGATCATCCCTGACGCGTCGACGCGTTCACGCGTTCGGACGCTCTAGACACCTCCCAGCCGTCGCGTTCAACAACATCAACACATCATCCGACCATGCCAAACAGGAAGAAGATCAGACAGGAGACTAGGCGGGAGACCACGATCGATCGCGAAGAGCGCGTCAAGATAAAAATCGAATTCAATCTCAAACGAGTTCAGAGGCTCGTCCAGCTCCCGAGGACCGAAATCGTTCATAAGGCGCTTGCCTATCATCGAGATCAGATCACGCGCCTACACAAGATTCAAAAAGGATTTATCAAAGAGAGGAAACGCGTCCGCAATGCAATGTTGCTAGAGATAGAACAGCATTGTTGGACCATGATGCAAGGACATGGCTTTGATGATCTGCTTACTTCGGATGATGCCCCAAACCGCGATCCACCCAATCTTGGAGATCAAGACCAAATGGCCATCGATCAACCCACGAACAATGTCGCCAACGTCCAATTCGATTGGTCGCAAACTTCCAGGGTAGTGGAGTTGATTTCGCATCAAGAAGACGAGGAGAGAGCTCGTTTGACAGCCGGCCAACAGCCTCATGATCCGTTCGCGCCGATCGAATTTATTAGCGATAAAGCATTCGCTACTCTGCCACACCAGCTTGTCCTGTTAGGGCGACTTAGGACTACACCTCAACTAATAGACGCCTACCCATTCACAAAGGCTTATCTAGAGGAACCACCACTCGACAGCAACCACGATCGCTTGCAGAGCTTCCGAAAAGATGCTATCTCAGCTATCGAGGCCTACAAAAAGCAATGCGAAGCCGACATGAAAGATGTACAGTCTACCGAGAAGCAAAAAGTCCGGGCCCGGATCTCAAACTCAAGCAAGCTTTGGCCAATGGACAAGTTCATACTGACCTTGGCGACATTCATTCCCCAGGGCTCCTACACCACATATGCAGCCATACGCGAGTGGGCGAGTGATGCTGGAAACGACCTAGATGACCAGGAACTATGCTCAGCGCTGAGGAGAGCAAGCCGAGCTTTTGGAATCAGGGAAGTTCCCAGCTATCGCGTTATCAAAGCAAACAATGGGCCAAATCAGACTGGCTGTGATTGGGGTGATCATTTGCCTGATTTCCTAGAACAGACGAGGATTGAGCTGTTTGAGCACGACAAGATCGAATTTGATAAGCAGAAAAGGATGCTCGGGGGTAGACCGTTCACATTCTACAAGTTCCGGGATCTGATGAGGGGCACCACGATGGAGGAATGGGTCGACAAGCTCCCCTCCCGCCCCTCCCAGTTCGAAGGATAACATCCATCCTTTTTGCTTCAGAGAGGAATATGAGCGCGCCATGCAGTGTTGCCCTCCTCAACTACAACATACCAACATGCAGTATCGTGGGTGCGTCCGCTTGTTGGATCGGATCGAACATCATACTGAGCGCCTATTACCGTGCATGCGCTGGACTGCTGCTTGAAGTTGGCTAGCATTCGAAAGTGCTCTCATATATCCAGAAGCTCTATACAATACCAACGATAAGCGATCACTATCACCATGAAAACCAGGAATACATCCTAGGGGCTGTATGCACATAACCGAGCAGCAATAGAATACAGCGAGGTCTAGCAGCATCAGCCAGCACAATGATTGCAGTGGGACGGCTGGACACAGGACTTAACGTACACATCCGGCATACTGAAAGCATTTCTGCGAGACAACAGAAGCCGACAGATAGCTTAAGCACGAGAAAAAGACTAATTCTGGTAAACTGTGGGATCGAGGCTCTATCCGGGTGTATGGTCGCCGATGCTTATTCCAGCAGCTGATAGCGGTCACAACTAAGAAGGTGAGCAGGTACTACTGGGGATAGCCGCTGCTTATCCGCTTGGGGGGGGGGGGCGCGCAGGGTGATGTTGATGGAAAGGGCAATTGCTATCTTCACACAGCAACGCTGAACCAGCCCATTCCGACCGCTCACAACCATCACATACGTGACAAGCGGAAGAAATAGACAGTGTGATTTTAGAGGCGTTCCAAATGTTGCGTGTAAAAACATGTATGATTCAGGACCTAGTATAGAGTCAATGAACGCCCTTCCAAATGGTAGAGTCGGAACGTTCCTCCCTCACATCCTACCCAACCTTGCAACCTTCCATCTTCTTGTGCCTGCGCTTTCCCAACGCACACGTGCAGAGTCTGTTTACACTGCAAGAGCAGCAAGAGCATCGTCATTAGAGCCAAACCTAGGTCTTTATAAACAGCTCATCCCCCCTCCTCCCACTATCTTTCTCCCACCTCACTTTCGAATCAACTCTTCACATCTCTCGTCCTGTTTCCTACTCTTATGAAGTCCTGCAACCCTTCTTGGTCTACCTTCTTGGTCTACCTCAACCTCTTTTGATCGACCATCCACCGCCCTCGCTTCTCATCGAACTTCAGAAGTGCTGCGTTTGCAAGCAATCATCATCACCAGTTCAACAGCTCCATCGGACGTTCTCAACCCAGCAGACCCACCCTCTTCACTCTCGACCGCCTATCTCCTGCCTCCTCGGCGTCCTCGAGTACCCACAACAATGCGTCGACTGAGCAGAAGATACATGCTGGGGTTGCTCGGGTTCTGAGGTGGAGGATACAAGGGCAAATTGCAAAGGTAGGGTCGGCCTTCCCAGTGGTCCCAGTCCACATTGCTGAAAATCGAAAACGCACTGCGGTGCGCGGAGAGGTTGGATGGTGGGTATGTTTACCCCCTCCCCTTGCTGACGAGAACTTAGATACTACAGCAGAGTGGACGCAAGGATAGGGAAGGCGGGCTTTTTACATTGCACACAGCTTTTTCACCACCCTACCAGTCAAGTGTGGTTCACACGCAGGCTGACACGAAAAAAAATGTGTGCAGGTTCGTTCCGCGGTTCTCACAGCTCGTTTCGTTCTTATCCGGTTCCGAACCACGGTTTGCTCGGCTCACCTGCAATACTTGTCCGCGAAAGTCGACGCGCCGCGCGTCTGAGTCCCCATTTCCTCTACCTTCGCTGGTACCGAGCCCAGTCCCGACGCTCATACGCTCGTTTCGTCTTCGGGTGAGCCAGTGTTCTTGGTACAACTGGCAGGCTGAGCTTTGGTGTTGGACTTCGGGTTCGCGGACGATTTGCGGTAAGGGTTGGCAGCAGTGTGTAGAAGAACCAAGAATAAACGTTTGTCTCATCCACGATTCTTGCAACGCGTTCCAATCAACAATGGGTGAATTCCAGTTATCTTGTGGTTTCGCAACCCAGTGCTTTGCAACGTTTGTCTCCTCTTCGATAGACTGATGTATCGCTCGTAATGATGAAATATGCCCGTGCGAAGACTACCGAAGTTTGTACACAATTCTTGAGCGCCTTTGAGACTGCCCATAGCCTATGTACGGATAGACTGATCGAGAGCAGAGGCTATCGAGGCCAGGTGCAACGGAAGGAACGCAGGAGTTTTAGATGCCATTAGTCTACTGATAGGTGGAACCAGACACGAGGAATGTGCATTTTCACTTGAATCTAATCTTTTCCAAGACTACGAGATCAGATCAAGCATCTCTATGACCATCGTGTTCCTCCAACTCTCGCCTCTTGCGTATATGCTCGCCGTAGATACCCCAGAAACAAGCGAAGAT
>Ga0265798_10003336_pt1 | contig 22895 bp, 27 predicted proteins | sample P3T30metagenome_FD_192430 | JGI IMG/M metagenome (GOLD analysis project Ga0265798, IMG submission 192430) | Plant litter microbial communities from East Loma Ridge, Irvine, California - P3 T30 | ecosystem: Environmental > Terrestrial > Plant litter > Unclassified | place: USA: California... | reverse complement strand
GGGCCCGCTGCGCGTCGTGCTGGACAAGCTGTCTGTCGAACGCATGAGCGGCGAGTGGGACACCAACTGCGCCGGCGACTTCACGCAGCGCAAGTCGGTATTGGCCATGACGAGCGAAAAGCACGAGGGCTTCTTTGACATTCGCGTCTCGCAGAGCAGCGAACGCAGCACGGCAGCGCTCACGGGCAAGGGCCAGGGCGATTGCAAGGAAACCACGGAAAAGGCGGTCAAGACCCAGGAAACCCTGCGCTATGACGGCAAGCAGTACGTGGTTCCTTCAAAGTTGAAAAGCCTGTGAAGCCCCCCCTCAAGCGCACTTGCCAGTGGCTGAGCGCCCTCGGCCTGGCCATCGGCCTGGGCAGCTTGTCTGCCACCGCGCAGGCGCAGTCATCCGAGGCCGATTGCCCGCAGGCCGAGACCATGTTGCAGAACGCCTACCCCGGCGCCAGACCTGATCCCAAGCCTGACGGGCTGCCCAGCTACCTGCTCGGCAAAAAGCGGCTGATGTTGACTGGACACGGCGGCAACGACGCCCCGGTGATGTTCTGCAAGGTCTGGCCGGCGCATGACAACTTGCTGCTGGTCGCCGTGCCACGCATGGATGCCGACTCGCCGCTGAACAGCGATCGCGTGGGCGACCTGGACATTCTGGTGGTCGACCGCAAGAGCCTGAAGGTGCAGCAACGCCTGACCGTGCCCGAAGCGATGTCGGATGACGCCATCCGCCTGGTGAGCATGAGCTTCGATACCGCGCGTTATGTGGTCGCGCCAGGCGTTCAGGCCTTCGGGCTGCGCGCCAGTTACAACGGTTCCTCGCAGCCCAATCCGTTCAACCAGACAACCTTGCGCCTGTTCGTCATGGGCAATGGCGGTTCAGACACCTTGCGGATGGTGCTGGACGGCTTCTCGGCGTCGAACATGCATGGCGAGTGGGATACCGACTGCAAAGGCGAGTTCTCGACATACAAGACGGTGCTGGCCATGACCAACGACGGTCATAACGGCTTCTTCGACATTCGTGTGACCAAGAACGCGGAAGACAGCAAAGCGGACTACGTGCCCAACGGCAGCGACTGCAAGGAAACCATCCTCAAGCGCGAGAAAACGCAGCACACGCTGGTCTACAACGGCAAGGAATACGTCGTGCCCGATGCATTGAAGGACATGTGAGATGGCCACCGGTTTGCTGGTGGCCATGGCGGCAGCCGCCACACTGAACCTGTGCACGCCCTTTCATGATGAAGCCAGCGATCTGCATGGTTACTTGCAGTGCGACGGCTCGCCGGGGCTGCCGGCGCGATACCTGTTCGCGGAAGACTTCACCCCTGGCGGGATCGCCGCCGTCATGGACAAGACCGGCTGGTACTACATCGACCGTCAGGGAAAATTCATCGTCCGGCCGATGATGTACGACAACGGACCGGACTACTTCGTCGAAGGCTTGTCCCGGTTCATCCAGGATGGCAAGACCGGCTTCATCGACGAAGCGGGCCAGGTTGTCGTGCCCGCCATCCACGACTTCGCCTTTCCGTTCAAGGATGGCGAAGCCGAGGTCGGTCAGGACTGCCACACCATACGGGAACACGAACACAGCATCGTGGCCTGCAAGACCTGGACGACGATCAAGCGCCCGGCAGCGCCAGCCAAGTCTCGATGAGCTTGGCGGCGGCGCGCTTGCGGCCGCAGCGAATGTCACCGGATTCGGCCAGCACGAAATTCAGGCCGTGGTTCTGGCGCGTGGATTGCAGCCATTGCGGGAAAGCGTGCAGATTGCCTGCACCCAGCCCCGTGATGCCGAGGTCGTTTTGCGACACGCTGCCTGCCCACTCGGAGAACTGCCCGTCCTTGGTGTGCACACGCAGGCGCCACGGGTAGTCGGGATCGGGCATCACTTCCAGCGTCAGGTCAGGCGCATAGGAACGCTTGTCGGGATTGCTGTCCAGCTGCAGCACGATGTGGATGTTCCAGTCTTCATCATCACCAAAGGGCAGGCCCAGGCGCTGCGCCAGCGCCACGGATTCCGTCGCATCCCTGCGCGCCTTGGCAATGGCGGCAAGCTTCGCGGCCGACGCGGCAAAGGCGGCATCGCCCTCGGCAAGCGGCAGCACCGCCTGCACCGTCTCATGCAGGATGGCCAGGTGGCGCTCCTGATGGGGCAGCGCATAGGTCTCGCCCAGCATGTCCTCAACCAGCGCAGTTCGGGTCGAGGCGGACAGCAGGCCAACCAGCACGAACCCCCAGAACAGCAGGTCGACCGACCAGCTTTCGGGCTTGCCTTCATCTTTTCGCGTCCGTCGATAGCGCAAGTGCCTCAAGGTTTGCAGCACCCGCTCGGATTCGCCCGCAAACGGCAGGAAGTTCTTCAGCTTGTCGCGCTGCCCCGGCAGATTCGTGTATTTGCCGATCTGCGCAATCAGCTTCAGGTGGGTCTTCAAGTCTGCGACGCTGGCGGTCTGACCGCTGGGCAAGCTACCCACTTCGTCAAAGCCGAAGCAGAACAGCAGCGGCAGCCGGCCCGCCAGGTAGCCCCCGGAGGCGTCGAGTTGCGGCAGCGCTGCGCGGTACGCGTCGATCAACAACGGGAATTCTTTCTCCGACACGGCCGGGATTGTCCCCGCGACGCGCAAGACGTGGCCGTACAGCCGCAGCCGTTGTGCCGGGTCAAGATGACGATCGGCCTTGGCGATCAGTGGCGAAATTTCATGGTGATTCGACGACCAGAACTTGCCTTGACGACCGGCAGCGAGCGCGGCGTCTTCATCATCGATGAAGCGGGTCAGCAAGGTGGAAGGATCGAGACTGGCGGACATGGCGAGGAACTCCGAAACGGATGGCGGCAAGACCGCCCTGCCCGCTACTTTACCTGCGACACCATGTAGTCCACGGCTGCCTTCACTTCCTCATCGGAACAGGTGGAACAGGTGCCGCGCCTGGGCATCCAGCCCATGCCCTCGATCACGTGCTGGTACATCTTGTCCTTGCCCTGTGCCAGCCGGGGCGCCCAGGCGGCCGCATCGGTGACCTTGGGCGCGCCGCGCATGCCGTAGCCGTGACAGGACACGCAGCTGACGCTGTAGATGGCGCGGCCCGAACGTGCAGGCGCAGGCACAGTGGTGTCGGCGCCCAGCGACGGCAAGCAAAACAGAAGCAGCGTCGCCCCGACAGACATGCTGCGCCACGAAGAGAAGTTCATGGAAAGCCAGTCAGCAAAAACCACGATTTTACGCGCCACCAGCCGCGAATCGACTACCCTGGGGGCGTCAACACTCAAGAGAACGCACCATGTCTTCCTCCAACGGCTTGATCGACCAAGTCGCACAACGCATTCAGCACCTTGAAAAGCTGAAGATCGCTGCGTTGAAAGAAAAGAATTTCTCGGTGGCCAGCCTGTGCACCGCAGAACTGCCGGGCCTGAAGCTGCGCCTGTCGGATCTGGAAAACCAGGCATCGGAAAAGGCCCGGCTTGCCGCGGCGAACAGCGCCAACGCCTGATCTTGCGTGCGCTCGATACCAACAGTCTGAACTGATCAAGTCACGCAGTAAAAGCGGACGCAGGCGGCTGGCGGTAATACGAAAACAGAAAAGGGCTGAGCCCGGTATTGCACCGGCTCAGCCCTTTTCTGTTTCCGATCGAACTACACAGGTAAACCGTGAACGTCCGGCCTCAACCCCGCCTTTTTCCTTTCGCAACACATCGAGCAAAGCACCAGAACGCCAGCATCTACGCCATTATCGGCGGGCTCAAGGTGACCCGATAATTCAAGCGAATGAAATCCCGAGGGGATTCCCGACCCCAGCGGGATTGTCACTCATCCGGACGCGGGATACGATCGGCCGCTTGATTTCCCCTGTCCTCGACACGCCGACCCCGCAAGGTCAGCGCCGTCTGATCAACCTATTTCCGCCTTCACGGCGGCCCAAGACCGGAGAACCCCTGTGAAGCGCACTTGCAGAGCAATCACCTTTGGCACCACGCCCTTGCTTGCCATGTTGGTATTGAGCGGCTGCCAGGCGCCAGGAATGACTTCGGCGGCAAATCCACAGCAGCCCACGCGCGCGCAGGTCGAACAGCAAATGGTGACGGCGCAGAAACAGCTGAGCGACCTGTCGGACAAACTGCTGTCCAGCGCCACCAAGGCGGGGAAGGCAATTGTGGTGACGAGCACCATCAATCTGGACAGCTCGCCGACGCGAGACTTCACGAAGCCGGAAGTGTCCGCAGAATTCCTTCGGGAACGCAGCTCGATCACGGAATGGCGCAGCGCCGACAACCCGGCGAACAGCTTCAAGGTTGGCAACGGCCAGTCCGCGATGGACATCGGTGATGTGAAAGGCTCACACATGCAGGTGGTATTTGGTCGGACCTTGTATCAGGTCTTCGTCGTCGAACCCGGCACCTACAACCTGGTGGGCAGCACGCACGTGATCCCGCGCATCTCGTTGGCCAACCCCGCCGCCAATACGAAAATCCGCCGGTCCGCATTGGGTGACGTGGTGTTGGACGAAACCACGTTCACGGAGTTCGAGAAGGGTCAACGCTGGCAGGACGCCACGTACCGAACCGACCGCATCCGGCAGACGCGTTGCACGAGTGTGCGAGTCGTCAATGGCGAGTGCATGTCGACGGCTGACGCGTCCTACGACCAGGTTCAGCAAACCGGCGCTGCCGGCTGGACGTCCACCACGAAGGCCAACGAAGTCGCCGGCGTGAAAGCGAAAGCGCAGTTGCGCAGACCCTTTGCGAGCTTCTCGGTGGCGCCAGGGGAAGTGGTGTTGGTGGACGGCTTCTATGGCGACGCCCCCAACTTCGGCTTCGCCGAAAAGGACTGCGAACGCGTCGAGTCCGCCCAGGTTCGCTGCGAGATCAACCGATACAGCATGGTCCGCGTGCCGACCTCCGTTCAGGATTTCCGCAAGACCACGCCGCCTGCGGAACTGGGTCTGCCGCTTGCCGGAGAAGTGCTGGCCAAGGTTCAGTATCGCGAACCCAAGATCTTTGCCAAGGCGACCGGCACCAGCAGCACGCGCTGGGGTCAGGATTATGTGTTGACGGAGCGTTGACAGTCTGACGCGCAGCGGCGCGCTTTCTGGCCGCTGCTGTGCAATGTTTAAGATGACTGCTGGGATTTTTAGGCAGACTCATGGCGACGTCTTTTCAAGGAAATCGCCATGACCAGCAACGAATGCCTATCGCTGATGAACGGTATTGCCGACGGCGGCGCAGCGCCGACGCCCGAGGCCGCCATGCGCGTGCTGGCCGAATACATTGCGCGCACCAGCATGACCATGAGCCCCACCGACCGCGAACGCCTGCTGTCGGTGGGCGCCACCATTTCCAGCGGCGTGCACCGCAGCCCGCCAGTCCGGCTGGATACCGACTCCTGGCTGGGACCGGATCGCCGGGGGTGGCTCTAGCATCCGAACGCCTTGCATTGCGAGCGACCGGCAGGGGCGGCCATGCCGCGCCCTGCCCGCCTCGCTCGTTATAATTTCGGCATGAAACAAAACACTTGCTTGGCGATCGGCATCGCCGTCGGCGTTGCCCTCGGACTCGTCACCGAAAATCTCTTCATCGGCACGGGAACCGGCATCGTGCTTGCTTTCGTGCTGGGCTACCGCGGCGGCGAGAAAAACAAGGAAGACTAAGCCTCGTTCGCCAAGTCCAGCGCAGCGCGAATATGGGCTTGCTCGACGCGATACTCGGCATCCGTCAGCAGCGATGCTTGCCCAACGATCACCGGTTCGGCCTCGGCAAGCTGCTCGGCCAGCAAGGGGTCGGTCTGCTGCCAGTCCAGCCACAACTGCGTCAGTCGCTCGGCCGGAAACTGCGTGTGCAGTACATGACGCGCAATCCTGTCCACGGCACGCACGCCGGCCTCCATGACCGGCTTGGCATGTTCTTCGTCCAGCCCGGCATCGAACACGTAATAGCTCGGGATCATCAGCAAACAACTGTCTCCGAGCCGCTCGATCAGGCAGGACCATGCCTGCGCCGTACCAAGGCTTGCCAGCCAGCCGAACAGGGCGGCAGGATCGACGCGCAGGCTCAACAAGGCCTCGATGATCTGCACCGACACGTTGTCCAGTGCACGGGGCGTGCGGGGTTCTTCCGACAGCTGCAGCGGCGCAGTATGGCCAGCCTCGAACCAGTTTCTGGCAAGCCGGATGAACAGCGCACGCAGCGCTTTCTGCTCGTGTTCCGGGCGCCACCATATGTTGATCCGCAGCAGTTGCTCGGTCAGATCGGGATCGAGTCGTCCCTGGAAAAATGCCAGCTCCAGGCCGCGTGGCAACCAGTGCAGAAAGGTTGCGGGCCCGCCGGAACAATTCGGGTGCTCGAAATAGATCTGAGAGAACGCCTCGAGCGGCGCCATGCGTGGCTTGCGCACGCTGCGCATCTGTTCTTCATAGGCCAGGTCGAAACATTGCCGACACCAGCCGTAGACCACCGGCACCTCTGCATATACCTCGTACAGTCGGTCCAGGCAGGCCGCGGAATCCGGCACATTGAGATCGAGCGGGTGAAAGACGGGCTCGACGGTGGCTATCGACGCAGGTTTCTTGCGGCTCATGGCATCCCCCTTCGATTGGAAGACAAACCATACCAAACCCCTGCCCGCGCCCACAGTCACCCCCCCGCTGTCAGTACAAGTCCTTGCGCACCGCCTCGTCGTAGTGCGCGTCGATCTGCCGCATTGCTTGCTCGCCCATCTCGGCTTGCGCATCGCGCTTGCCCAGGGCGGACATCATCTGCCCCACCGTCGGCAACTGGCTGCGATCCAGCCGGGAGGACTCTGCCCACAAGCCGGCGCGGTTGATGGCCTTGCCGCAGTGAAGCAGCACCTCGTTGACGGTCACCACGATGGCGGCCTTCGGCGTTTTTGTTCCCTCGCACAGGCGTGACAGCAGCGCTGGATCGGTCGACACACGGCCAAGCCCGTTGATGCGCAGGAAAATCTCCAGGCCCGGGAAGATGAACAGCATGCCCACACGGTCATCGCGTTCCAGGTTGCGCATGGACTCGATGCGGTTGTTGCCGGGCCAGTCGGCGAAGGCCACCGTATGCGGGTCCAGCACCTTCACGAACCCAGGCGGGCCGCCGCGCGGCGAGGCATCCAGGCCGGACGCGCTGGCACTCGCCAGGCAGAAGAAGGTGGCGGCACTGAGGTAGCGCTCGTGGAAATCGACCAGGTGATCGAGCACCGCCTTCTGGATCATCTCCGAGGGCGGCGCATACAAGGCATCGAGATCGGGGGAAGCCACCTCGCCCCGTGTGCGCGATGTCATATCGGAATCATCGCCGGGCAACACATCGTCTGCATGCATGGATAGCTCGCTGGAAGGAATGCGCAGAGCTTATCGCCGGTGTGGCTGGCTGCCATAAACTAGAACGGCCAACTTATAGCTGGATGCCGCCATTGATTGACCTCACGCTCATTCCCGATCTCAGACTGCTTGGCGACACCGATCACCTGGGTGTCACCACCATCACCTTGCCGGAGGGGCCGCTGGTGATGGCGCTGGCGGGCAGCCAGGACACCGAGCGGGTATCCACCCCGCACCGGCACGCACGCGGGCAGTTGATGGGGTCCATGCGGGGCCTGCTGTCGGTAGCGGTGGATGATGGCGTGTGGATCGTGCCGGCCATTCATGCGGTGTGGTTGCCGCCGAATCAGGTGCACGCGGTCAGATCGCACGGCCCCTTCGAGGGCTGGAGCGCCTATGTCGACGAGGCCGCCTGCCGCGACTTGCCGCAGCGTCCCTGCACCCTGAACGCCTCGGGCCTGCTGCGAGCGGCCGTGCTGCGCGCCGCAGACTGGCCGGTGGGACCGCTGGACGCGCCGCGCGAACGCATTGCTGCGGTGATCCTGGATGAAATCCGCAGCCTGCCTGTCGACGCCCTGGGGCTGCCTTTGCCCAAAGATCCGCGCCTGCAGCGTATTGCCAAGGCCTTGATCGACGACCCTGCCAACGAGCGCGGCCTGGACGACTGGGCAGACTGGGCGGCCTTGAGTGCACGTACGCTGAGCCGGCGCTTCGTGGCCGAGACCGGCTTCACGTTCACCGCGCGGCGGCAGCGCGCCCGCCTGATGCGCTCGCTGGAGATGCTGGCCGCAGGCAGCTCGGTGACGACGATCGCGCTCGACCTGGGCTACGCCACGGCCAGCGCCTTCATCGGTCTGTTTCGCCGCACGTTCGGGGAAACGCCTGCGGCATACCGGCAGCGCTTGCAGGCGCCGTCGTCCTGAGGCGCGTCAGCTATCGTCTGGATTGATCAGCGAAGTCAGCACGTGGTCCGCCCATATCCCGTTGATCTTCAGATACGCGCGCGCCTCGCCTTCCCGCTGGAAACCCAGCCGCGTCAAGAGGCGCGCGCTGCGCAGGTTCTCCGGGCGATGATTGGCCATGACACGGTGCAGGCCCATGTCCTTGAACACGTAGTCGATGGCCAGGCGCAAGCCCTCGGCCATCAAGCCTTGGCCCTGCGCGTCCTGCGCAATCGAAAATCCCAGATGACATGCCTGGAACGCACCGCGAACAATGTTTGCAAAGTTGCAGGTGCCGATCAGTCGATTGCCGTCGCGGTGGAACATCAACAGCAACAAGGCATCGCCATCGGCATTCTTTTGTGCCATCAATCGCAGTCGTTCCGTGACCGCGTCGAGATCGAAAAAGGCCTCGTCGCGCAGCGGTTCCCAGGGCTGCAGATAAGCATGGTTATCAAGCAGATATGCCCGGAATTCCTTGGCATAGGCAGGGTCTGCGAGTCTTAGCAGCACACGTTCGGAAGCAATCCCGTTCGCCGGAAATACGGGCTTGTCGTACGTCACTGCACACCTCAAGGCTGTCATGGTTCGTAAATTATGGGACATGGTGAGCAAAAGCACGCATGCCTGCAGCGGCTACCATGGACGCAAGCGTCGCAAGCCGCACAGGCACCAACCAGAAAACGGGCATCAAATGCTGCAAGCACATTCGACGCGGACAAAGATCGTGAGCTGCCTGGCTGTACTGCTGGCCGCCGTCGCGACTGAAGCAAGATCGGCGCAGTGGGATGGCCCCTTCGGACTCCGGCAAGGCTTGACGCCAGCCGAGGTGGGCAAGGTGGTATCCATCAGGAAACTGGCCGACTCGTCGATGTATTCGGCGGACACCGTGCCCGTGCCGGATGCCGCGTTCGTGCGTTACGGACTGACGTTCTCGGCCTCGTCCGGTCTGTGCGCCATCGTGGCCATGGGACCGGACAAGCCTTCGGACGGCTTGGGCAGGTCTCTGAAACAGGACTACCAGGCCATCCAGACCAAGATCGTCGCGGGCTACGGCGCGCCCAGCCGCGAGATCGATCGGCTGCGTGAAGGCAGCAAATGGACCGAAGCGCGCGACTACACCATGAGCATCTACTGGGGCGACCGCGCGCTGACCACGATCTGGCGATCGGACGCGTCCCGGACACTTGCCGCATCGCTGCAGACCATCGCCCTGATTGCGAAGGCGGAGTCGCCGATGACGGCAGAACTGTCGGTCCATTACCGATTCGCGAATACCGGCGACTGCGAGGCAGAAGCCAAGGCCCGGGAGGCAAGCCGCCCGCAGCCGATGAAGATTCCCGACATGCCTGCGCGCTGAGGGCAGGCAAAAAAAACGCGGCCTGTTCAGGCCGCGTTCAGCATTTTGGTGAGTCGTGTCTTGCGTGAGCGGGGATGTGCGCGTGTGCGTGGACTCACGCGTGGCCACATGCCACCTTCGCATGGTCGCGCGCGGCGTGCACACAGGCGGCCTGCGACAGCGCCAGTTGCTGTTCCACATCGGTGGGCCGGGTGCCGACCATGGCGATCGCAGCGCGAAGCTGGTCAGGGCTCACCTGGAACCGGTTCGACCAGTAACGCACTTCGTATTGCTTGGCCAAGTCGATCGGTGGGCATTCTTCGATTGGCGGGAAATCGATTCGCGCGAACATCAACGTTCTCCAGCAGAAACCGGCGGGCGCCCGGTCAGATCAGATAAACAGGATCAGCAACGCGTCACCAAGCATGCTGTATGACTATCGGCAGACTTCGCGCGCGAGATGCGTATGCAAGAAGCGATCCTGCCCTGGGATCTTCGCCTTGAACGCCCTCCCGCGGCGACTAGGGGAAACGCGCGACCCGACGGTCGGCGGCCGTTCAGCCGGCGCACACCTCGCGGACGCATTCGCGCAGCCAGCGGTGCACCGGGTCGGCGTGCGAGCGCGGGTGCCACAGCAAGGACACGGTGATGTCCGGCACGGCGACCGGAAGCGGAAAACTGTACATGCCGTCGCGAAGATTGCCGGTATGGCGTTCCGGCACGCTGGCCACCAGATCGGATGCCCGCGCCACGGCCACGGCACTCGAAAACTCGCCAACGATGGTGGCAACGTCGCGCGTGAGACCCAGCGGCGCCAGCGCCTCATCGACCGGCCCTTTGTCGAAGCCCCGTCGCGACACATGGATGTGACGTGCAGCCGCATAGCGGGCAGGCGTGATCTTTCGCTGGGCGAGCGGATGATCCAAGCGCACCACACCGATGAATCTGTCCCGAAACAGGGCCTGAACCTTGACCTCAGGCCCCATCGTGGTGCCCACCACGCCGGTTTCCAGGTCGACCAGGCCGTCGCGCAGCAAGGTGCTTTCCCTGTCCAGCTTGGGCACAAAACGTAGACGCACACCAGGCGCGTCCACCGCCACGCGAGCAATCAGCGCAGCACCAAAGATGTCGACGAAGCGATCACGGCTGCGCAGCGTGAAGGTGCGCACCAACTGGCTCAGGTCGGGAAGTTGCGCCGGTCGAAGTACGGCTTCCGCGTCATGCACCAGCTGACTCACCTGTTCCCGCAAGGCCAGCGCACGCGGCGTCGGCACCAGTCCGCGCCCTGCCCTGACCAGCAACGGATCGCCGGTGGTCTCACGCAAGCGCGCAAGCGCCCGGCTCATGGCCGAGGGGCTCAGATTCAGCCGCTTTGCGGCGCGCGCAACGTTTCCTTCTGCAAGCAGAACGTCAAGGGTGACCAGCAGGTTCAGATCGGGGTGCGACATGCGTGGACCGTATCACAGCAAGACAGGTTTCGACATCACCTGAGATGGCGCTGGACACACTAATACAGTGCAACCCGTGCGTCTTCCGCCATCCCCGGTGGATGACTAGGCTGCAGGCATTGCTTCATGCACAGCAGGAAAACATGCACACCTATCCAAGCAATCGAGCTTCGGCTGCCTCCCCTTCTACGAGCAGATGGGCACTGGCCAGTCTGGCTTTGTCGATGTTGTTGTCGTCGCTGGGCGGCAGCATTGCCAACGTGGCTTTGCCGACCATGGTCCAGGCCTTCGACGCCAGCTTTCAGCAGGTGCAGTGGGTGATCCTGGCCTACCTGCTTTCCATCACCACCGTGATCGTCAGCGTGGGCAAGCTCGGCGACCTGATCGGCCGTCGCCGCCTGTTGCTGGCCGGCATCGCGCTGTTCACCCTGACCTCGGTGCTGTGCAGCCTGGCGCCTTCGCTGGCGCTGCTGATCACAGCGCGAGCGATGCAAGGCCTGGGCGCCGCCGTGATGATGGCCTTGACCACGGCATTCGTCGCCGGGACGGTTGCGCCGGACAAGACCGGCAGCGCCATGGGCGTGCTGGCCACCATGTCATCGGTAGGGACGGCGCTCGGCCCGACGCTGGGCGGCTTGTTGCTCGCCGGCTTCGGGTGGCCGTCACTCTTCCTGGCGAACGTGCCGCTGGGGCTGCTGACGCTGATGCTGGCGTATCGATTCCTGCCTGCCGATGTGCATCACGATCGACAGGGCCGTGCGCGCTTCGACCATGTGGGCACCTTGCTGCTTGCACTGACCTTGGCTGCTTATGCGCTTGCCATGACGATGGGCGGCACGGAGTTCGGCATGCTCAACCTGGGTTTGCTGGCGCTCGCAGCCACAGGTCTTGGCCTGTTCGTGCGGGCAGAGGCAAGGTCCCCGTCGCCACTCATTCGCCTGGCCATGTTCCGCGACGCGGTGCTCAGCACGGGCTTTGTCGGAAGCGTGTTGGTCATGACCGTGTTGATGGCAACCATGGTGGTGGGCCCGTTCTACCTGTCGGGGGCGCTGGGCCTGGATACGGCCCGCCTTGGACTTGCGATGTCGGTCAGCCCGCTGGCAGCCGCATTGGCCGGCGTGCCCGGTGGGCGCCTGGTGGACCGGTTCGGTGCGCAGCGCGTGGCGAATCTCGGGCTGACGGCCATGCTGCTTGGCAGCCTGTTGCTGAGCATGATGCCGGTGCAGGCCGGCATCATCGGCTACGTCGTTCCGCTATCGATGCTGGCGGCAGGCTATTCACTGTTCCAGACCGCCAACAACACCGCCGTGATGCACGGCGTCCAGGCCGATCGGCGCGGCCTGGTGTCGGGCATGCTGGGACTGTCGCGCAACCTGGGGCTGATCACGGGCGCGTCAGTGATGGGGGCGGTGTTTGCGTTCGGATCACGGTCTGTCGCGGCCGCCCTGCCGCACTCGGCATCGGCTGCAGCCGGCATGCACATCACCTTCGCCGTGGCGGCGGTGTTGATCGTGGTGGCGCTTGGCGTGCTTGCGCTGGGGCGGTCCCAACTTCGGCGAGCGCAGGCCAAGGTCTGAGGTCGGAGGTCTGAGGTCATCAGGGCACGGCTGACTACAATCCCAGATCGATCGCCAAGCAAACTTGGCAAAGACCGTCTTTCCCTGGGAGTGATATGTCATTGGTAGGTGCTTCATCTGTTCGTGACCGACTGTTCGCCCCGGACCGCCTGTCCATCGGCCTGTCCCTGCCCCTGCTCACCGAGGGGCAGATCGTCGCCGACTTCAGTCAGCAGATTGCCTTGGCGCGCCAGGCCGACCAACTGGGCTTCGCCGCACTGTGGGTGCGCGACGTGCCGCTCAACAGCGCCGATTACCCAGATCCGGTCGGCCACCTGGATCCATGGGTCTTCTTGGGCGCGCTGGCCAGCCACACGCAGCGCATTGCGCTGATCAGCGGCGCGATTGTGCTGACGCTTCGCCATCCGCTGCACATCGCCAAGGGCGCGGTGTCGGTCAACACGCTGTCGGGCGGACGCTTCATCCTGGGCCTGGGATCGGGCGACCGGCCGCCGGAATATGCGGCGTTCAGCCAGGACGCGTCGGAGCGCCGCAAGACCTACGCAAGAAACTGGGACGTGGTGGCGGCCGCGCTGGCCGAGTCGCCCACGGTCATTCCTGACCAGGCGCCCGAAGACGCCCCGGACTTTTTCCTGCTGCCGGAATCTCCGAATACGACGCCAATGCTGGCCGTCGGCTCAGGTGGCCAGAGCGTGGACTGGATCGCGCGCCATGCCATCGGCTGGATGACCTATCACCGCGAACCGGACCAGCAACGCGCCCGCTACAACATGTGGCGCGCGGCGGTCGACCGGGCCACGCCGGGCGCCTTCAAGATGTTCGGCACCGCCATGCGGCTTGAACTCAGCGAGCATCCCGACGAGGCGCCGACGCCGCTGAACCTGGGCTATCGCACTGGCCGCAAGGGCTTGGTCGACATCCTGACGCAGCTGCGTGCAAGCGGTACGCATCATGTCTCGCTCAACCTGAGCGGCGTGCAGCGTCCTGTGCAGGCGGTGCTGGAAGAACTGGCCGAGCATGTGCTGCCCGCATTCCATGGCTAGGCAGCGCCGCTTCACACGTACAGCGGTTTGAGCTTTTCCACCACAAAGTCGATGAACACCGACACCGCCACCGGCAGGTGCCGGCGGCTGGGGTAAAGCACGTTCAGGCCGAAGCCGGTGCACTGGTATTGCGGCAGCACCGGCACCAGCAACCCTGCCTGCAGATCCATCCGCGCGATCGTGCGCGGCAGCAGGGCGATGCCCAGGCCGGCCAGCGCGGCCTTGCGCAATGCCTGGGCCGTGTTGGCGCCAACGCGCGCAGCGAACTGCACGTCGTGCGCCACGCCGTCCGGGCCAGTCAGCCGCCATGCGCTGCGCCCGCCGGGTTGCATGAGGCTTACGCATTCGTGCTCGGCCAGTTGCTGCAAAGTAGTCGGCGCCCCGTGCCGGGCAAGATACTCGGGGCTGGCCACCAGGCCGTCATTGCCGGCACCCACCACCTGCCGCCCGACGTAGCCGGAATCCTCCAGGCGTCCACCGCGGAAGGCCACGTCGATGCGCTCCGCGATCAGGTCGGCCTTTGCATCGCTGAGCACAAAGTCCAGCCGCACCTTGGGATGCATCGCCAGGAATTCGGCCACCCAGTCCATCGGAAAGAAATCGAACAAGTCTGCCGGCGCCGCCACGCGAACCAGCCCGCTGGGTGCCTGGTTGCCCACCGCCAGCGACTGCCCCGCTTCCAGCAAGCCGTCGACCGCATCGCCACAACGCTCGTGAAACGACTCGCCCGCGCCGGTCAAGGTCAGCTTGCGGGTGGAGCGTTGCAGCAGCCGTGTACCCAGCTGCGCTTCCAGCTGCTGCACCCGCCGGCTGACGGTATTGGCAGGCAGGCCCAGGCGGCGCGCGGCTTCTGCAAAGCTGCCGCCGCGCACCACCTGCACGAAGAGCGCGATGTCGTTCAAGTCCAGCATGCCGGCGCCATTCCTCTTTTTTATGGACGAGTTCAATCCAATTCTGCCATCTAATCAATTAATGCGGCCAGCCATATTCTTTGGACATCGGGGCACATGCCCCTCCCAACTGTCTTCAGGATTACCGACCATGACTACTTCTTCTTCCCTTTCCCAGACTCAACGCCGCGTTGTCTGGGCCGTTCGTGTGCTGTTGGCGCTGGCCTTCGGCGCGGCTGGCGCCGCCAAGCTGGCCGGTGTGCCGATGATGGTGCAGGTGTTCGACGCCATCGGATTCGGCCAGTGGTTCCGCTATGTGACCGGCGTCGTGGAGATCCTGGGCGTGGTGCTGCTGCTGGTGCCCGCGAGCGCCTTCTTCGGTGCGCTGTGGCTCACCGTCACCATGGCCGGCGCCGTTGCCACCCACTTGGCCTTGATCGGCGGCAGCCCCCTGCCGGCGCTGGTGCTGGGCCTCTTGTCTGCCTTCGTCGCATGGAAGCTGCGCCCCAGCGCTGCGCTGACAGGCAACACCAGCTCGCATGGCCGTGCCCAGGCTTGATCTGCACTTACACGCAAAGGAATATTCCATGACGACCACCCTCGACACCCAGACCCGCGCCATCGTCTACCGCACACATGGCAGCACCCACGGCCCGATCACGCGCCTGGTCAGCCCCAGCAACCTGGGCGAATTCCTGAAGCCCTTTGTGTTTCTCGATCTGTTCAGCTCGAAGCCCTCGGCAGGACGCGCGAACTTCGGCATGCATCCGCACTCGGGCATCGCTACCGTGACCTTCATGCTGGAAGGCCAGGTTCAATACGAAGACACCACTGGCAAGCAAGGCGTGCTGCCTACGGGCGGCATCGAATGGATGCGTGCAGGCAATGGCGTGTGGCATACCGGCGCACCCCTGCCGGGCTCACCCGCCCTGGGTTTCCAGCTGTGGGTGGCGCTGCCGCCTTCGGAAGAAAACGCGCCCGCAGAAAGTGTTTATCTGGAACCCGGCCAGGTGCCGCACACCGGCCCTGCACGGCTGCTGCTGGGACGCTATGAGTCGATGCAAAGCCCGATCCCGGCGCCAACCGGCATGAACTACCTGGCGGTCAGCCTGAAGGACGGCGAACGGTGGCGTTATACGCCTCCAGCTGGTCATACCGTTGGCTGGCTGGCCTTGAATGCAGGCCGGCTCGATGCAGGGGAGTTGGTAGATGCCGGTGAACTTGTGGTGTTCGAGGAATCGGGCGAGCCCATCGAGGTCGTGGCCCACGGTGACACCTCCTTCGTGCTGGGCTCGGCCATCAAGTATCCGCACGAGTTGGTGATGGGCTATTACTCGGTGCACACCACGGCAGTCGCGCTGGCGCAGGGCGAGGCGGAGATCAAGCGCATCGGTGCGCGCCTGAAGCAGGAGGGTCGCCTGGACTGAGGCGATACAGTCGGCGGTTCTGATCGGCGCAAGGTAGTTGCTCTCAGCCGCTGGCGTTTGCGCTATCGACCAACCCCTGATCCCAAGGCGCAGTAGGTTCGCTGAAGTAGTTCGCCAGATGATCGAGCATCAGCCGCAGCAAAGGCGGCTGATGCTGCCGCGACAGATACACCGCGTGAATCCCCAGCACTTCGGGCTCGAAGTCGGGCAACACCCGAAGCAGCCGCTTTTCGCGAAGATCCTCGCTGACCAGGTAGGTTGGCAGCAAGGCGATACCCGCGCTGCCCAATGCCGCGCTGCGCGCAATCGTCGATTCGTTGGTCTGCAACACCCCTCGGAACGGCACCTTGATGACCTGACCCTCCCGACGCAGCCGCAATTCGTTGCGGCCTACATAGGCGTGGGTGATGCAGCGATGACTGCTTAAGGATTCCGGCTCCGCAGGCATGCCAGCCGCGTCGATGTAGGCCGGGGATGCGCACAGCACCGAGTGACAGTCGCCCAGCCGGCGCGCAATCAGGGATTCGTCCAGCTGATTGCCGATGCGCACCGCCAGGTCGATGCGGTCTTCCACCAGATTGACCGTGCGTTCCTGCGCCAGCAACTCGATTTCCACCTGCGGATAGCGCGCCAGAAACTGGGCGACCACGTCTGCCAGGCAGGCTTGACCAAAAGACGTCGCCGTCGCGATCCGCAGCCGACCGGCGGGCGCGCTTTGCCGCGCCCCGGCCACGGCCTTGACCTCACCCGTCAGTTCCAGCACCTGGCGACATCGCTGCAAGGCTTCGGCCCCGGCGTCGGTCAGGCTGACCCGCCGCGTGGTCCGATGCAGCAAGCGGGTGCCCAGCCAATCTTCCAGGCTTTCCAGATTGCGCGACACCATGGCCCTCGACATGTCCAGCGCCTGCCCGGCCTCGGTCAGGCTGCCGCGCTCGGCGATCTGCACAAACACTTGCATGGCGGTGAAGCGATCCACGATTTACTCGATCCAGTAGACAAACTATCTGCAAGTCTACTGTTTATCTGCAGATTTCAAACCAATAAAGTCTCGACATCGCACCAACACCTGGAACGCCCATCATGACTTTCACTGCCAAGACCCTTGCCCGCCTGATCGCCCCCTTCGCACTCACCTTGGGCGTGGTCGCCGACGGCGCAGCGCAGACCGCCCCGCTGACCCTGCAGGTCTATAACGCCGACGTCAACAGCTTCCACGTGAACGCCGTGCTGGTGTCGGGCAAGACCGACGCCGTGCTGCTGGACACCGGCTTCACCCGCGCCGACGCACTGCGCATCGTGGCCATGGTGCTGGACAGCAAGAAAGTCTTGAAGACCATCTACATCAGCCAGCCGGACCCGGACTATTACTTCGGCATCGAGGTGCTGAAGCAATACTTCCCCGACGCGCAAGTCGTCGCCACCGCCCCGACGCTGAAAAAGATCGAAGCCACGCTGGCCACCAAGCTGCAGGTCTGGGGCCCGCGCATGGGTGCCAACGCACCGAAGACCGTGCCGCTGCCCACGGCGCTGGAAGGCAACACCATCACCCTCGAAGGCGAGAAGCTGGAGATCAAGGGCCTGGAAAGCCAGCCGCATCGCAGCTATGTGTGGATCCCGTCGATCAAGACCATCGCCGGTGGCGTGAACGTCTACGGTGGCCTGCACCTCTGGACCGCGGACGCACAGACCGCCCAGGAACGTGCCGACTGGAGCAAGAAGCTGGGCGACATGATTGCCCTGCAACCGAGCCGCGTGATTGCCGGCCACAGCTTGCCCGGCACCAAGCAGGACGTGTCGCAGGTGCAGTGGAGCCAGGCTTACCTGGCACGCTTCGAGACCGAACTGCCGAAGGCCGCCAACAGTGCGGAGCTGATCACCGCCTTGAAGTCCGCCTACCCGGACGCTGGTCTGATGGTCGCGCTGGAGATCGGCGCCAAAGTGAACAAGGGCGAGATGAAGTGGTAATCCAATAACTGCGGCAGCGGCGGCTCCGCGCGAACCGTGTCGGCAATGGGCCGACACGGCTACCGGGGCCACCGCGTCTGCCCTCAAGGAAGCAAACATGAGCCACGTCACCCTGCACTACCTGTATGACCCCTTGTGCGGCTGGTGCTACGGCGCCGCACCGCTGATCCAGATCGCACGCGGCATCGCCCCCGTCACCGCGCATGCCGGCGGCCTGATGGTGGGCGATGCGCGGCGTCCGGTCACGCCCGCGCTGGCCAAGTTCGTCAAGCCGCATGACATGAACATTGCGCAGCTCAGCGGCCAGCCGTTTGGCGACGCCTATACCCAGGGCCTGCTCAAGGACGCCGGGGCAATGTTCGATTCCGAGCCCCCGATCACGGCGGTGCTGGCAGCAGAACAAGTCGCCCAGCGCGGGCTGGACCTGCTTGCGCGTCTGCAAACGGCGCACTACGTGGAGGGCAAGCGAATTGCCGATGTCCAGGTCTTGCAGGCACTGGCCGCAGACATCGGCCTGGACGCAGCAGGCTTCGACAAGGCCTTTGCGCAACTGGCCGGCGCTGCCACGCGTGCGCACATCGATGCAACGCGGGCATTGATGGATCGCATGCACGCCCAAGGCTTCCCGGCCTTGAGCCTGGAGCGCAATGGCATCTTCACGCCGCTCGACATCACCGCCTATTTCGGCAAGCCCGATGCCTGGCGCGACTGGCTTGCCAAGCAGATTGCCGCCGATACGGGGACCAAGGATGACGTGACCACCTCAGCGGGATGCAAGCCATGAACACCAACCTGGACATCATTCGCGCGCACTATGCGGCTTCTGCAGCCGGCGACATCGACGCCATGATGGCCGACATGTCCGCGCAAGTGCGCTGGACGGAAATGGCCGGATTCCCTTGCGCGGGCACCTGGGTTGGCCCGCAAGCCGTCATCGAAAACGTGTTTGCGGTGCTGGGCAAGGAGTGGGAAAACTATCGCTTCGAGTTGCAGACGCTGATCGACGGTGGCGACCACATCCTTGGCCTGGGCAGCTACCGTGGCGTGTATCGGGCCACCGGCAAGGAAGTGCATGCACGCGTCGCGCACGTCTGGAAACTGCAGGATGGCAAGATCGTCGAATTCGAACAGTTCACCGACACGCTGCTGGTCAGGCAGGCGATGACAGGCAACGCCTAAGGCCGGCCAACACGTAAGTCTGGCCAACGCGTGGGGGCAGACGTGATGCTGCCGCGCTACGCGGTCCGCATCACGTCCTCAGGCGGCTCGCCAGGCTTGCGCCCTGTCCGAAACAGGCGCGGATGACCGCTTCGGCCACCACATGCAAGGCACCGCCCACTGCTGCGCCCAGCACGACTTCGGTGCCGCGATACAAGCCCACCATGGCGATAGGCGTGGCCGCATCCGCCGTCAGGAACACGATGGGACAGGTCCACATGCACACGCGCAGAGCCGTGTGACGGCGCGCGATGATGGCGCAGAGCGCCACCGCCAAGGCCATCTGCACCGCCAGCGACGCAGCAAACGGCGCGGTGGCCAGCCCGACGGACACGGCAGCGGCAATGCCGATCACCGTGCCCAGCAGGCGCCCCGCCATCGAACTGCGCGTGTCCGCAAAACTGTCCTGCGACACGATGACGCCAGACATCGCTGCCCACACCGGATGCGGCAAACCCACTGCACTGGCCAGGAGGTAGGACAGCGTTACCGCCGCTGAACAGCGCAGCACGAAGGCAGCGTGCCTGACCCATGCTTCACGGGTCGATACGTCCGGCGCCATCACACTACCCCGTCAGAAGCGCAGATTGGTCTTGGCGAGTTCCAGGACCTCATCCCCACGCCCGTTGATGATCGCCTTGAGCATGTACAGGCTGAAACCCTTGGCCTGTTCAAGCTTGATCTTCGGCGGCATCACCAGTTCCTGCTTGGCCGTCACCACGTCGACGAGTACCGGGCCGGGATGGGCCAAGGCCTCGCGCAGCACGCCTTCCAGCTCGGACGATGCCTCGACGCGGAATGCCTTCACGCCCATGGCCTGCGCCATGGCCGCAAAGTTCGGGTTCTGCAAGTCGGTGCCCGTGTCCAGATAACCGCCCGCCTTCATCTCCATCGCCACAAAACCCAGCGACCCGTTGTTGAAGACGATCACCTTCACCGGCAGTCCGAGCTGGGACAGGCTGATGAAGTCGCCCATCATCATCGTGAACCCGCCATCGCCCGACAGCGAGACCACCTGCCGGTCGGGCGCCGCGGCCTGCGCACCGATGGCCTGCAGCATCGCGTTGGCCATCGAGCCATGGTTGAACGAGCCCAGCAGGCGGCGCTTGCCGTTCATCTGCAGATAACGGGCCGCCCATACCGTCGGCGTGCCGACGTCTGCGGTGAAGATCGCGTCTTCATCGGCCAGCTCACTGACCAGGCGGGCCAGATATTGCGGATGAATGGGATTGCCGTCGGAAGCCGGCACCGCCAGGTCGTCCAGCCCTTCGCGGGCCTTCACATAATGCTTGCGCGCCGCATCCAGGAAGTCATGCTTCGGCCGATCGTTCAGCTGCGGCAGCAGGCCTGCGATGGTTTCGGCTACATCCCCCACGATGCCTTGCGCAAGCGAGGCGCGCTTGCCGATGGCGCCCGGATCGCGATCCACCTGCACGATCTTCGCGTCCTTCGGATAGAAGGCGCGGTACGGGAAGTCCGTGCCCAGCATCAACAGCGTGTCGCAGTTCATCATCGCGTGGTAGCCCGACGAAAATCCGATCAAGCCAGTCATGCCCACGTCATACGGGTTGTCCCATTCCACATGTTCCTTGCCGCGCAGCGCATGCACGATGGGTGCGCCCAACTTGGCAGCCAGCGCCACCACTTCATCGTGGGCGTCGGCGCAGCCACTGCCGGCCAGAATGGTGATGGCCTCGGACCCATTCAGCAGCGAGGCCAGACGGGTCAACTCTCCGTCGGCGGGCAGCAGCCGCGGCGTCTCCAGCGGGGCAAAGCTGGCCTTGGCGCCTTCCGGCGCCAGCGCAAGCGCCACATCGCCGGGAATCACCAGCACCGCCACGCCGCGTCGGCCAATGGCCGTGTTCAGCGCGCGATGCAGGACTTCAGGCATCTGCGCCGGGTTCGACACCAGTTCGCAGAAGTCGCTGCATTCGCGGAACAGCTCTTGGGGATGGGTTTCCTGGAAGTAGCCCAGACCCACTTCGGAAGACGGGATGTGCGCAGCGATCGCCAGCACCGGTACGTGATTACGCTGGCAATCGAACAGTCCATTGATCAAGTGCAGATTGCCCGGCCCGCAGCTGCCGGCGCACACCGCCAGCTTGCCCGTGATGGCGGCTTCTGCGCCTGCGGCAAAGGCGGCGGTTTCTTCGTGGCGGACGTGCATCCAGTCGATGCCACCCATACGCCGAAGACTGTCGCTCAGCCCGTTCAGGCTGTCCCCCGTCACGCCCCAGATGCGTTCGACGCCCGCTTGCGCAAGCGTTTCTGCCAGCAGATCGGCAACTGTCTTCGTCATATTCCTTGCTCCTTGATAGGTCGGGGAAAAGCGCACAGCTCACTGATTGCGCGGTGAGGAAAAGGTAGCCCAGGCAAGCTTGAGCCGTCCAACCTACACAGGGATGAATATCCATACGAAAGTATTAAGTGAATGCAAGCAACCGAACGCAGACCCGGTGAAAGTCGGGCAGCCATGTTGCGTTCCGACACGCATATCGACAGCCAGGATGCGCACACTCATAATGCGAACCATTCCTATTTTCCCTGGCTGTCGTCCCCCGGTGCTTGAGCGTTACTACCGAGAACTGATGAATTTCTGCGCCCACATGGTCAAAGACCGTGATGCGGCCGCCGATCTCGTTCAAGAGAGCTACGCAAGAGTCTTGGCCGTCCGGCAGTCGGGACAGGCTATCCCCGAGCCGCGCGCGTTGCTGCACCAGACGGCACGCCATCTGATGATCGACCGCAGTCGACGGCTGAAGCTGCGCGACCACGCAGACATCGACGACTTGACCGAGGCGGATCAGCCCTGCTCGCCGCCGCACCTTCAACCTGATGCAATCTACGCCCATGCGCAGCACGCACGCGCACTGATTGCCGCCATCGAAACGCTTCCCCCACGCTGCTACGAGGCCTTCGTGCTGAATCGCTTCGAGGGCTTGTCGCACCAGGAAGTCGCCGATCGCATGGGCATCTCGAAAAACATGGTGGCGCAGCACGTCATTCGGGGCGTGCTGGTGTGCAAGGCCTGCGAAGACCGCTTCAATGGCGTGGCGCCATCCCTGTCCCCACCTGTGCCATCCAGAAAATAATGCACGCATCATGTGCATCGACCTCAAGTATCCGGGCTGTCGTGCGTCTACATCCATAAGCAAGCTCACTCCATGACCCAGCCGCCTTCTTCGCCCCGCCCCGCCTCGAGCCCGCCGCCAATCGCTGCGGGTGGGGATGCGGACGCGCGCGAACTGGCGGATTTTCTGGCGGACCAGCATCCCCTGGATGTGGAGGCGGCCAACTGGCAGGTTCGTCAGCAGGACGGGCTGAGCGCAGACGAAGCCGCCGAGCTGCAACGATGGCTGGATGAAGACCCGTCGAACCGCCACGCCTTCGATCGATTCGACGGCGTGTGGGACCGGCTGGACGCGCTGCCGCCTGATGATGTGGCTCGGCTGAAAACGGCGCTGCCTGCGCCGACGGCCACGGCACAGGCCGGCTTTGCACAAGACCCCGCTCCGCGCGACGTACCGGGTGCCACACCCGATTTTTCCCGTCGTCCGTCGCACGCTGCCAGCCCGCCGCCGCGTGTGGCCGCACCGTCCCGCCGTGGCTGGCGCGCGGGTTTGGCCGGCCTGATGCCAAACCTGCTTGCCACCGGCGCAGCAGCCGCCATTGCCTGCACTGCCTGGATCGGCTGGAGCTACTGGCAGCAGCAGCCGGTGTT
>Ga0265798_10003335_pt1 | contig 22898 bp, 17 predicted proteins | sample P3T30metagenome_FD_192430 | JGI IMG/M metagenome (GOLD analysis project Ga0265798, IMG submission 192430) | Plant litter microbial communities from East Loma Ridge, Irvine, California - P3 T30 | ecosystem: Environmental > Terrestrial > Plant litter > Unclassified | place: USA: California... | reverse complement strand
TGGCGCGCACCGACGGGAATATCGTCAAGGCCTCGGAAATGCTGGGGATCAGCCGGCCGACCATGTATGACCTGATGGGGCGGCACGCGATCAAGGTCAACGCATGATCAAGGCGGGCAGGGGGAGGCGCCTGCATCGTCGACTGCTGGTCGGTGGTATTGCCTTTCTGGTGGCGGGCGCCGTGACGGCGGCGATGGTGGTGGATTGGCTGGGCGTAACCCCACGTGCACTCGGACCCTATATCGAGCGGCGCACCGAGGGCCATCATCCGGCCATCGTCGCAGGTGGTCGCCTGACCGGCCGGGCCCTAGTGGAACTTGACCGCGGTATGGCGCACCCCACGGGTGATTTGGTGCGCGCCCTGGCACCGGGTACCCAGGCGCGGCCGGCGAATCCTACCGCGCCGGTGGGAATCCTGGTGGCCACGCCCGATGAAGTGCGTACAGCACTGGCTGCGGCGCAACCGGGCGACGTCATCACGCTGTCGCCCGGCACCTATCGCTTTGAAGGCATAAAGCTGGATGTAAACCGTCCCGGCCGCGCTGACGCGCGGATCACGGTGCGTGCGGCCCAGCCGGGCAGCGTGCGCCTCGAGTTCCGGATGGTCGAGGGATTCAAGGTCAGTGCTCCCTGGTGGCGTTTTGAAAATCTCGTGATCCGCGGCGCCTGCGACGATGATGACAGTTGCGAGCACGCTTTCCACGTGGTCGGTGCGGCCAGCCATTTCGCCGCCGTCAACAACACGATCAGCGATTTCAACGCGCATTTCAAGATCAACGGCGAAGACGGTCGCTTTCCAGACGACGGTTTGATTGAATCGAACACATTGGATAACTCTCGTGTGCGCGCCACGGCCCGGCCAGTGACGCCGATCGACCTGGTAGCCGCCAGCCGCTGGGTCATCCGCACCAATTGGATCAGTGATTTCATCAAGGGTCAGGGTGACCGTATCAGCTATGGCGCCTTCGCCAAGGGTGCCGGCAGTGCCAATATCTTCGAGCGCAACCTGATTTGGTGCGAGCACCGCCTGCGCGGCGAGCCGGGGCAGCGCATCGGTCTCTCCCTAGGAGGTGGCGGTACCGGCAAGGAAGTCTGCCGTGACCGCAAATGTATCACTGAGCAGGATGGTGGCGTCCTGCGTGCTAACTTGATAACAGCTTGTTCTGATGTCGGTATCTACCTGAACAGTGCAGCTGCTAGCAAGGTCGACGACAATACCGTGGTAGATACGGCCGGCATCGACGTGCGCTTTCCGGCCAGTAGCGCGGATGCGACAGGTAACTTGGTGGATGGCGCGATCCGCAGCCGCAACGGCGGCCTGCTGCGTTCGGTCGACAACTACAGCACGCCGCTATGGCAATCGTTCGCTGGCCTGCACCGGGTTCGCGGATTGTTCACCGCGCCGCAGGCCGGCGATTTCTCTTGGAGGAGTAAGGCGCCGTCACGCGAACGCGAGGCCGAAGAGCGCGCTGCTCCGGACCTATGTGGCAAGCGGCGCGGGATTATGGCAAGCTACGGCGCGTTCGACGATTTCCGCGACTGTCAGGCAGCGCGCGGGCCTTGACGGTGTCTTACCAGGAACGCAGCCATTCCTCGGTCCAATCCGCTACCTGATCGCGCCAGACACGGCGTGAGAAGGTATGGTCGGCCTTATCGAGCTCACGTCGCGTGACGCGGCTTGAAGCCATCAAGCGCTTCCATGTGGAAGTCGCATCGGTCAGATCGCAAAATTCACGCCCGGTCAGGTCGGCGCCGCCGATGATGACCAGCACCGGACCATTGAAGTTCCGGATTCCCGCATACATGCGGTCGGGCAGCTTCGCCAGCTTGTCGGATTCCGGTACAGATGTAGTCGCGTAGGCAGTGCGCACCAGCGACAGCATCGAATTGACCGAACGTCCCAGGTTCAGCCGGCCGCGCATCAGTTGACGCCAGAAGGCGCGGTCGCGCAAGCGGCTACCATAGTAATGCCTGAGAGTCGTACGTGCCAAGCCATTTGCCGTGCGCACCCAGGGATTGAGCAGGACGATGCCGCTGACGCGTGGATCGTTACCAGCATACATGGCGATGGCCGAGGCGCCGTCGCACAAGCCCCACAGTACGACTTCGCGCATGCCCGGTACCGCTTCCATGAACGCGTCGATGGCGGCGCACAAGTCATCCTGGACGGTCTCGAAGTCGCGCATGTCGCCTTGGCTGTCGCCCATGCCGCGGTAATCGAAGCGCAGGGTCGCGATGCCGCGTGTGGCCAGTGCACGCGCCAGCAAGATGAATTGGCGATGGCTGCCAACGCGGTACTGGGGACCGCCGACCACAATCAAGACGCCACGCCGGCATTCGCCCGCCGGCTGGCTCAGAATGCCATACAGCCAATCGCCACCGCAGCGAAACGCCAAGGCTTCGTCTTCATATTGCATATATGCCCTCCCGTACGGCCGCTGAGTTTGCCTCGATCCAGGCTGTGCATTCGGTGATTTCGGCGGTAATCCAGAAAGGCGGGCACTGCAACGTATGCACCTGCAGTTCGATGCCGCGTGCCTGCCAATCGGCGCTGACCCGGGCGGCGCCGGCCGACAGACTCTGTGTCGACGAACCCAGGGCTTCGAACCAGTGCACCGGACAGTCAGGCGTCATGGCGTCGAGTGGGTCGAGGCCGTCGAGCGCACGCGCCAGTTCCGGCGCCAGGTCGTAGCCGGCGATCTCGATCGTCTCTCCCGCATCCAGTGCAGCGCGCAATTCGGCGGTGCCGGATGATGCCACCGCATCGGTCAACAGGGCATTGGTGGCGCGCAGGCGCAGGAACTGGGTCAGGTAGGTCTGGCCGTTCAGTACCGGTTGCCACAGCAGCATGGCGGCAGGCCGGTGGATGGCGCTGCGCGCATGGTCGAGAGCGAGCAAGGCCCCCAGGCGCAAACCCCACAGGATCATTGGGCCGTCCAGGCGCTGGCGTAACCAGGCGGCGCCGGCGTCAAGGTCGTCCTTCCATATCTGCCAGCGTGCGTCGCCGAAATCGCCGCTGCTATCGCCGCAGCCGTACAGGTCGATCTGCAATACGCCGTAGCCGAGCGTTGCCAGCGCGCGCGCCTGCAGGGCAGCCATGCGGCGTGAGCGGTTCAGTTCCTCGGCAAAGGGATGCACGTACAGCACCGTTCCACGGCAGTTTCCAGCTGGCGGATGGAACAGGCAGAAACGTTGCCCCATACCGCTCTTCAGAAAGAACGGTTGGGCGCCGGGCGCGTCCCTGAACGCGTTCATGCGCCGCGTTTCTGCTCGACGAACGTGGCAAGGCTGCCCAGGGTTTCAAAGGTACTAGCGCTGATGTCGTCGTCCGCGATGTCGATCTCGAAACGATCTTCGAGCGCACCGATCAGGCTGACGACCGCCATCGAGTCGAGTTCCGGCAGGCTACCGAGCAGCGGCGATTCGGCAGTCAGGCTGCGCCCGGAATCGCCCAGGCTCAGCACGTCGGTCAGGATTATTTTTACTTCATCGAGATAAATGGTGGTCATTTTTCCATGGCGCCGGCCCCAAGGACGACGCGTCAAAAGGTTCATACGTTGGTGCGTAGCAGGGCCAGGCGGGCACGAATCGGCGCAGCAAGACGATGGATTTCTCCGACCAGTTCATGGCGCAATGCGCGCAGCAGCACATACCAGACCGCGGCCAGTGGCAAGGCCATGATCAGCAAGTGTGCCAATGGCGCCAAACTGGACGGTAACACAGCCGAGAACATGGCGGCTGCGGCAGCAGTACCGAGCGCGACCAAGCCGCTGGGCAATACTGCGCGCAGCAGCGCACCGCTACTGAATCCGAAATGGCGCTGCTGCTGGATGGCGCTAATGGGGGCGCTGGCGACGGTCGCGAAGCACAAGGCCCACGCGAAGCCGCTCAGGCTGCCGTTGAACAGCAGTATGCCGAAGCCGATCCGGGTCAGCACCATGACGATTACGGGCACGGCGCTCAGATAAGGACGGCCGATCGCGGTCACTGCCATCGGAATGTAATGAAACATCATGGTAATCCCCGCAGCCACGGCCAAAGGCAGGATGGCGGGAACGCTTTCACCCCATTGCGGCCCGTACAGCGCCATTACAATGCTGTCGCCAAGCACTGCGGTCAGGGCCAGGGCCGTCCAGCCCACGCCGGTCAGCAGCGAGGTGGCGCGCGACAGGATCGGTGCCAGCGATTCGCCACGATGGTGAGCTTGGGCCAGATAGGATACCGCGCCGTAACTGACGGTGGACCCGGCAATGTAGGTGAAGATGGTAACGGTCGAGTTCGCACGGCTGAGCAGACCGACCTGACGTGCGGAGCCGAGCTTGCCGAGCAGTATATCAGGCAGCGCATTGTTCAGTGCGCTGACACAGCTCGACAGGAGCGATCCGACACCGAAATGGGCGACGCCGCGCCAGTGCTGAAATCCTGGCATCCAGGGTAGGTTCTTGGGGCGCAGCGGAATATAGGCCAACGAGCAGGCAATAATGTTGATCAGGTTGGCATATGCCATGGACATGGCGCCGAAGCCGAGCTTGCCCAATACTAGGCAACTGACGCAAAAACTGATCGTGCCGGTGACGTTGACAATAGCCTGTTTCTCGGCCTCGAAGTTACGGGCCAGTAGAGCGCTGGTGATCGATCCGAACGGGATCAGGGCGAACCCGAGCGCCAGCACACGCATGACGGGCACAATGCCAGGCTCGTTGAACCAGCGTCCAAGCCAGCCGCTGACCAGGAACAGGGCGGCAGCGATGGTCCACGACGTGGCAAACGCCACGCCCGAGGCCGAGCGCAGCTTTTCCGGGGTTAGATCGGGCTCGCGTTGCAGATAGGACGTGACGCCGAAGTCACGGAACACATGGGCCAGATTGACAAACACTAGGGTCATCGAATAGATGCCGATTTCGCTCGGGCTCAGGATCCGCGCAAGAAGGATGCTGACGATAAACTGCAGAACAGTCGCGCCGGAAGAGGAAATAAAGTTGATGACCAGCGAACGACGTAAATCTGCCATGACTGAAACAAGATAAAGGATGAAGCGGCCGTTTACACCATTGTGCTACTGATCAAACGGATGGCTTGGCGTGACCTGGCCTGGTACTTGCTGTTGACGAAACGCATCGAACCGATAAAATGGTAGAAAGCTGTTTCAGCGGTCGCACAGTCCGGGGTGCCATATTTTGGGAACGGAAGCGCCCGGGTTCCGAAGGCGTTCGACACTAGGTAGTTCGAAGTCACCTGCTCGGTACCCCAGCGTTTCCAGTCTTCGCCCAGCTTAGCGCGCATACGACGCGAGAAATCGGTCATCGTATCCTGCATCTTTGTCGACGGCGGGAATCCGGCGAAGCCGGAACAGCCGCGGATATAACGTGCATCCGATGGCAGACCGACGTTGACCATCTCTGTTTCGACGATGCCCTGGATATGGGCACCAGGCTGCATCCATGGTAAAGCGTTCTCACGTACCGCGTGCAAGTCACGGATGGGGGTATCCGGCTTTTCACCCAGTACGAAACCCTGGTGATTGGAGATAGCTTCCAGAACTTCTGGAATCGGATGGACGGTCAGCGTATCGGCATCGAGCTGCACCACGTAATTGTCGCGTGCATAGATCGAGATGGCAAACAGGCGTTCCCAGGTGCCGCCGCGCGGAATGTCTGGATGGGTGAATTCGTCCGCTTCGCGCAGCTCGAGGTGCGGCACATGGGACATCAAAGTAGCACGGTCGTGCTGATCGATGGATGGATCGCATACCACAACAATGCAGCCTGGATTCAGAAAATGTGTAAACGACTTGACCGCCACCAGATAGGAACAAACATCGCGTTTGTGCACCATGGAGAGCAGGACGAACGGCAGCTCACCACGTTGCAAGGGCTTGGTGGATAGAACATCGCGGACCGTTTGTTGGTATTGCGACCGAAAATAATCTCTTCTGACGCGATGATAGATCCTGGTGACTAAGGACATCCTGCTAGCTCCTGTTTTGCCTGGGTGACTGTAACGATCGCGACCAGTTCGCGTAGATAATCATAGAACTCGTGCGATGTGCGCGGCGAACTCCTTGCCATGCCGCTCAACATTATATTCTGTATCCACATGCACACGTGCGTTGTTTCCGTGCATTTTTGTCATTGACACATTATCCACGTAGCGCAGCAGCGTGTCGGTAAAAGCCTTGAAATCGTGCAGGTCGACCAAGGCGCCGGTCTTCCCGTCCACGATGGTTTCGCTGGGGCCGGCGGCGGCACTGGCTATAACCGGGATGCCGCAGGCCATCGCTTCGACAATCGCCAGGCCAAAGCTCTCGCGCTCGGCCGCATGGACCATCAGGTCGGCTGCCTGATAATAGGGCAGTACATCGTTGCGACGACCCGCCAAAACACATAGATCGTCCAATCCCAACTCGGTGACGAGGCGTTTCCATTGTGTTACCGGCGCACCGTCGCCGACATAAACGAACCCGATACGCGCATCGGGGCGCGCACAGCTCACCGCATGAATGACACGGATCAGCTGATCGACACGTTTCTCGGGACGCGCCTGAGACACTGCCAGAATCCAGAAGCGATCCGGATCCAGCCCGGTCAGCGCACGTGCCGCAGCACGATCGCCAGGTCGAAAATGGCGGCAATCGACCGAATTCTTCATCAGTACGACGCGCTTGGGAGGCAGCAGCTGATAGTCCAGAAGAAATTGCTGCTGCGCTGAGGAATTTGCCAGGTGCAAATCATGTTGCTGACGGCCGAGCATACGGCGCATCAGATACTTCATAGCACGTTTTGCCAAGCCGTCGCGGCGATTCGGATCGTAACTGTCGTCCTCGGTATTCAAGGTGCGCACGCCGAGCTTGTGCAGCAGGTCCAGGCAAACCGTTTGCGGCAGCGCGCTCATGAATACCATGACCTTGATGTTGTTGGCGACGACGAAGTCGGCGATCGCGGCACGTCCAATGGCCGAGTTATCGTAACAATCAAGTTCGACGTACTGCATGTTCTGCGCCCTATAACTAGGATTGCCGGTCAACTTCGGAAAAGCCATGAAGGTGGAAGCCTGGTCGGCCAGATGAACGCTGGCACGGTCTCGCACGCTGGCGATGTAGTTCCACACATAACCCGTGTCGTCGGGATAGCGCATGGTGAACAGGACTCCTGGCTTGTCCGGCTGGGTATACATGACTCTCCTACATCGGATAAAACACGGCCGGGCTGGCGGGACCAAGTCCCGGCAGCCCGGCCTTGACTGGACGGCGAAGCCATCTAGTGAGGATTATTAACGTGGAATGATAGCAAACTGAGGTCCATTATTGTAGTTCGGCTTGTTTTTGCGTTCCATGAACACCGACCATGCCTTCTGGCCGTTCGGCATGCCCGAACTCGCGGCCATGGATAGGGCTGGCTGCATGTTGGCCGAATAGCCCAGGACCGAATCCGCATAGCCTGCCATACGGCCGGCTTCCCACACGAAACCAGGATTGATCGAGGTGAGCAGGTCGGCCTGGGCCTGGCTACCGCACTCCAGGCTTACGAACTTCTTGCCAATGTCTTTCGCCACCTGTACGTCATTGTCGGTACGCATGTCTTCGCCGAAAGTCTTTTGATAGACCTGTGCAAACGTGTCATACACCGGCGAGTTCGCACTGTCGCGGAACCAGTAAAAGTAGGACGATGCTTCGATCCAGCAGAAGCCCGGATCGGTCATGCGGCCAATGACATACTTCGATTTCCACTGGAAGATCGGGGTCGCTTTGGTGAAGCCCAGCTCCGCCAGATAGCCCAGGCTCCAGGTGAAGTAGTCGTCCTGCCAGGGCGAGGTGCCATTGATCTGGAAGGAGGCCTCGCCGGAACCATCGTACAGCCCGAGTTTGTTCGGATTACCCACGACGTACGTCTGGTGGTAGAAATTCAGGTTGTTGTCCACCTGCTTCGTGAAATACGCCTTCATGGGGCTTGCATCCGGCGTGATGTAAGCGGCGTGGCCCAGGGTGCGCAGCGACCATGCCTGGCCGCGTACCTGCTGCCAGCGCAACAGACCCTGGCCGTAGCCATTGTTGCCGGGAGCGGTCTGCAGCGGATTAGTCGCAGCCCAGAACTGCAGCTCTTCTAGGTAATAATAGTCACCCGTGATCAGATACGGTACATATGCGAGCGACGGCTCGTGCGCAGCATCCTCGACAAAGGGCGTGTTGCAGCGCGTCGTATCGCTCGGGGCGCAGCGTGGTACTGGAAGCGGACCGGTTCCGCCCATGTTACCGTGCGTCGAGATGTTCTTGTTCGCCTCGCTATCGGTGCGGATCGGTTGACCAGTGGTTTCGTCACGATAGTGGATCTGCCAGGTGCCCGAGCCTTCGGCGGCAGCCATCATTGCATTACGTGCGCGTTTGTCGTCGGACAGCAGATACGAGACCGTCCAGTGCGGCAATGGAGCGATATCGTGACGGCCACCTGCGCTACCCATCGATGCCCATACCGGACCGATCGTCATTGGACCGGTGTTGGCGGCGGTGATCTGGTTGCCGAGATCCTGCAAAATCTGTTCCGAAGGAACTACTTTTTGGTCGTAGTTCGACACTGCCTTGGAGGCGATCAGATAGGCGATGTTGAGGTGGGCGTCGACCGACGGTTCGGTTGCTGCATCCCACCAAGCCACTTTGCGCCAGCGCGAGTGATGGTACTGAGTCAGAGCATTCTTGGCGTAGACCGAGCGGCCGCCGACGTTGACATTAACGTCATAGGTTAGATTGGAGCCCGAGCTGAAGGTCTTGGCATTTTCGACCACGACATCGACGCGCGCCTGCTTATTCAAACCCGAGTACCAACGCACGTCAAAGCGTGCGGTCAGCAGTGGATGCGCAACACCAGCCGACGTTTTCAATGGCGCTTCGAAAATCCATTCGTTGGCAATATTGCCTGATAACCAGCTGATCGTCTTGCCAGCTGCTACGGCATCAGCCAGCGATGCAGTGTACTTGATGTTATTGATAGTGATGGTGACGTCGCTGCTCAGTCCACTTGCAAGCAGGTTTTGCGGCGTCAGCGAGGATTTCGCTCCCGCGGTCGATTTGAACAGTTGCAGCTTGCTGGTCTGGTTAGCGGCTAGGGTGGGCATGACGCCGGAAACAATGGCGTGACGTACCGAACCGTCGGCGTGGGTAGCTTTGACATCCAACTGTAGAAGAACGACGGTACCGTCAGCAAGTTTGCCGACCAGCCCATCGTTTGCCGCCATTTCCCCGACAGCGAAGACCTGGCCGAAGGTAACCGGCGCATTGGTACGCGCAGCGCCAGTATTTTGGAGCTTGACGTCGGTAATCAGGCTACCAACGACCGGCGCAGAAGGAGGGCTTGGCGTGCTCGGCATGCCAGGCGTGCCAGGCGTGCCTACCGGAGTGAGCGTCGTGGTCGTCGTCGGCTTCGATGCATTGCCAGTGGTGACTTTAGCCAGCGCAACGTTGTCGGACGAATCGATCGTATCGGCGCCACCGCCACCACAGGCGCTCAACAAAGCTGCAGTCAAAATTGTCATCGCCCCAGCTGCAGTGCGACGGTAAAGAGTATTAATCGAAGCGCTGCAATTTGCAGCGATGAAACGTTGAATATGCAGTTGAATTTTGGCAGTCATAATGTTAGTGGGCGAAGTTTTACGCCAGAAGTTAATTGCCTGTGAGAACTGAACTTTACAGCGATTTAGAAACTCTGTGTTCAAATTTTTCCCTGGGAATAAAAAATTCCACACGGAAACAACATGCTATTCGCGTTTTGAAATTCACTATTCGATGAATGTCAATAGAAAATAATGTTAAATGTACATAATAAATAAAGATTTTTTGACAAATCAGTATATTTTTTTATTTTAAGTTGATCCAAAGCAACTTATAAATATTTAATTGCATTTAAATTGCAAATAAGTAACTATATGTGTAATTTTTGGTATCTTCTTGCTTCCTTTATATTTCTACTATTATTTGTAACTTATTGCTAGTAAGAGTTGGTTTCGGAAAAATATGGTTTGAATAAATGTGCTAGCGGAAAGATATCTGTGGATTTTTTTGTAAAGCTGGGACAAAGCCCTCGCACATAAATGTTGATTCTGTTTTATTTAAATGAATATCGTTTCCACATGTATAAATCGAGTGCCCAACTGGTAGTTGACAAGGTGCATGAGTTGGCTTTCTTGTCTTGGATTGCTTCAGCCACGGTTACGGCCGATAGCGCTCGATGAGCCAGGTATCGGAAAGGGCACACTGCTGAGCATCTGAGCTGCCGTCTGAAGCTGGCATTGTGTTAACATGGAAAGATCATTGCAGCAGCACGGCTGTTGCTTCCAACCGCACCAGAGGCTTAGACTTGTCACTTCCAGGCGCCTTTCAAACCGAACCCGGTGATTCCGGGCCATCGCGCGAGCCGCGCGCTGCCTGCCGTATTTCGGTGATCGTGCCTACACGAAACCGCCTGGCCCTGCTGGGACGCGCGCTCGCGCGCATGCGATCACAAGCCTTCGATGCCTTCGAAGTCATCGTGGTCGACGACGGCTCCAGCGCACAGACACGTAGTGCATACACCGGACTATGGGAATCGCTCGATGCGCGTTTCACCCTGATCGAGCTGGGCCGCCCTGATGGCCCGGGCGTCGGCCCCTCGGTTGCACGCAATACCGGAATCGAGGCTGCACGCGGAGGCATCGTCACCTTCTGTGACGACGACGATTTCTGGACTAGCGACACCCACCTGAGTGTCATGGACGACGTCTTCAAAGCCGATTCCGACGTCGACTTGTATATCGCCAATCAGAGCGCGGTAGCCTGCGATGGTAGCGTTGAGCGCCGGGACTGGTTGCCAGCGCTGCTGGCGCGGGTGCAGGGTTTGCCGCGCAGTCACGCACGCGGCTATCGTCTCAGTCTGGAGGACCTGGTGCGCGCCGGCGGTTTCGCACAGCTGAACATCCTTGCCGTCCGCATGGCGACAGCACGCGCAGTCGGCGGATTCTGGACCCGGACCTCGTATGAGGAAGACCGCGATTTTTTCTGGCGTGCTGCAGATGCGGCGCGCGTGGTGTTTTTCAACCCCGATCTGATCGCCCAGCACAACGTGCCTGATCCTGGGCGTCAGAATAATCTGTCGCGCAGCTTTTCCCAGGCCGAACGCTGGATGATTTCGGCGCTGGTGTCGCAGCACATTGCCTTAAACGTGCGCAGCTCTCTCATCCGCACGATGTGCGAAGCCTACGAAGGAGATATCCTGCGCCGGCTGTCGCAATTCCTGTCGGACGAAGGGCGGCATGCGCTAGGCCTGCAGTATGCGCGCCGCGCGCTGGCGGCGCGCATGTCGCTGAAATGGGCTTTGTATACGATTGCGCTGGCGGGACGCCAGTTACTGCGTAGGGAGGCGACGTGAGCGTGCGTGACAAGGTACTCGTCATCGGCGATGACACTCGCAGCTTCCTGTCGACCGTGCGCTCGCTCGGCCGCAAGGGCGTCGAAGTGCATGCAGCACCCTTCGATTTTCGTTCGCCGGCCCTCAGCTCGCGCTACATCCATGCGACGCATTTCCTGCCATATTACCTCGATGGCGGCGGCGAATGGCTGGACGCGATGCGGACGCTGCTGCGCGAGCAGGAGTTCGCGCTGGTGATTCCATGCGACGAGCGCGGCTTACTGCCTTTGTGCCTGCATCGCGACGAGTTACAGGCCCTGAGCCCGCTGGCAATTCCATCGCCGCGCGCGCTCGAGCTTTTCTTCGACAAGGTCAAGACCCGTGAGCTGGCGTTGTCGGTGGGCGTGCCGGTGGCGCGGGGACGCCTGCTGGAGCAAGGCGACACAGCCGACTCCATCATCGACGCGGTCGGCCTGCCGGCAGTGATCAAGGAGCCGATGTCGTACGCGTTGCCTGAGCTGTACGTGCGTACCAGCACCAAGATCATTGGCGAGCGCAGCGCGCTTGTAGCCTGGCTCGAGCGCCACGACCGGCGCAACCTTATGCTGCTGGAGAATATGTTCCCTGGCTTTGGATTGGGCGTCTCGGTGCTATGCCACGATGGCAAGATATTGCAGGCTTTCGAACACCATCGCGCGCACGAGCTGAACGGCAGCAGCTACTACCGCAAAAGCGCACCGCTCGATGCGCAGCGCCTGGATGCGGTCACACGCATGGTCGAGGCCAGTGCCTATACCGGCGTGGCGATGTTCGAATTCAAGGTCAATCCGGTCGACGGTTCATGGATACTGATCGAAGTGAACGCGCGTCCTTGGGGTTCGCTGCCGCTGCCAGTGTCGATCGGCGTCGATTTTCCCTACCGCTTGTACCGCCTACTGGCGCATGGGCAAGAAACGGCATCGGTGGATTACCCAGCAGGCCGCTATTGCCGCAACCTGATGCAGGACATGTGGCAAGCCCGCTCGGGCGCTGCAAAGCTGGTGCGCCAGCCAGTCAAGTTCGCTGCACACTGCGTGGGCTGGCTGTGGAGTTTCCATCGCATCGCCCTTGGTCGCGAACATCACGATACTCTGGTACTGGACGATCCGACACCTGGACTGCGCGAGCTGCGCATGCTTGGTGGCGAACGTTTGCGTTCGAAGCGGCGCGACCGGCGCGAAGGCGAGCTGCTGGCCGGTCACCTGGCGCGCTTGCTTGCCGGAGCCGGGCGTCCGGTCGAGGTCCTGTTCGTTTGCCAAGGCAATATCAACCGCAGTAGTTATGCGGAGCTGAAGTCGACCCAGCTGTTCGATCGGACACGCCTACATTTTTCTTCCGCGGGAATGTTGCCGCGTAACCGGCGCGGTTCGCCCACGGTGGCGATCGGCGCCGCTGCACGCCACGGCGTCGACATGTCGCAGCACCATTCGCGCCATGCCAGCATGGCACTTTTGGAAGCGGCCGACGTCGTGATTGCCTTCGACGAGATCAATCGCAGCAGCATCACTGCGCGCTATCCACAATTCGAGGGACGTGTCTTCCTGCTGGGTGAAATCGGCGCAGTCGGAAATCCCCAAATCCATGATCCCGAGGGCAAGAGCGAAGCCACCTTCCTTGCCACCTACCGGCGCATCGACGCCTGCCTGGCCGGACTGGCGCAGGCGTTGCCGGCCAACGTCAAACGTACCCAAGAATCCGCATCATGTTGAGGAAATCAAATCATGTCCGCGCCAACCTCGCTGCCGGCACGCGTCCGGTATTGCTGGTGATCGTCGATACCGAAGAGGAGTTTGCCTGGGATCGGGCGTTCGATCGCGCCAGCGTGGGCACGACATCGATTGCCGGTCAGCCGTTGATGCACGAGCGCGTCTTCGACGAATTCGGCATTGTGCCGACGTATGTGTGCGACTGGCCGGTGGCAAGTACACCGGATTCGGCGACTACCTTGCGGCGCCTGATGGAAGAAGGGCGCTGCGAGATCGGCACCCACTTGCACCCATGGGTCTCGCCGCCCTACAGTGAAGAGGTCACGACCTTCAACTCCTACGCGGGCAATCTGGCGCCCGAACTGGAGTACGAAAAACTACGCCGGTTGACCCAGGCGATCGGCGATGCGTTCGGACGTGCGCCGGCGACCTTCAAGGCCGGACGCTATGGACTGGGGGCGCATACCGCGGAATCGATTGCCTCGCTCGGCTACACGATCGATGCCAGTGTCGTACCGTATTCTTCGTTCGCGGACGACGGTGGGCCGGACTTTCGTGCCTATGACGAACATCCCTACTGGTTCAAGGCCGGCCAGCGCGACTTGCTCGAGCTTCCGGTGACGACCGGCTATGCCGGTTGGCTGCGTGCCTTCGGTCCCCAACTGTTCGAATTGTCGCGCCGACCACTGGCGCGTAGCGCGCGCGTGGGCGGCATCCTGGCGCGCTCGCGCGCGCTCGAGCGTATCCGCCTCAGTCCGGAAGTGGCTACCGGTGCCGAGATGCGACGACTGACGAGCTCGCTGCTGGCCGACGGCTGTGAAGTGTTCTCGCTGACTTACCATAGTCCTTCCTTGGTGGCCGGCCATACGCCCTACGTACGTAGCGCGGCCGACCTGGAGCGCTTCATCGCCACCGTACAGGATTATTGCGCCTGGTTCCGTGATGAAGTCGGTGGCCAGTTCATGAGCATTAGTGCCTTGAAAGACATGATGGCGGCGCAGCGCTAGCGCGTGCAATTATCCATTGAAAACGCCATGAATATGCCGACTGTATTGATCAGTATCCTGAACTGGAACAAGGCCGCGGTGACGCTGGAATGTCTCGCATCGTTGCAAGGCATGGACACGACGGGCTTCAAGGCCGACATCCTGGTCATTGACAACGGTTCTGCGCCGGCCGACCACGCAGCCCTGGTCGCCGGTGCCGATCCGCAATACGCGCGCGTTCTGCATCTCGAGAAGAACCTCGGCTTCACCGGCGGCCATAATGTCGCCATGAAGATGGCGGATGGCTACGACTTCATCTGGTTGCTCAACAACGATGCAACCGTGCAGGCGGACACGCTGAGCAAGTTGGTACGGGCAATGACCGCAGATCCAGGCTGTGGCGCTGCGTCACCGGTCATCTATGCCGAAGACGAGGTCGGGCACTTGAACGCTTGGGGCGCGACGCATGACTGGCGCGCCCGCGCGACCGACTGGCTGCCCAGTGCAGCCGCATCGATGAAGCTGCAGGAAAACGCGCCGGAGCGGCTTTTCCTGGCGGGTACGGCAGTCCTGTTCCGTCTGCATGCTCTACGCGAAGTGGGATTCCTCGACGAGCGCTTGTTCGCCTATTACGACGACAATGACATCGGGACCAGGTTGGTACATGCAGGCTGGCATAGCAAGGTCGTGTTCGACGCCGCAGCCACGCATGGTGCGCGCGACCTGAGTGAACAACCACCGTACTTCTTCTACCTGATGTATCGGAACGAGCTGATTTTCTGGCATACCCATATGCCGCGGGAACACCGCAAGCTGCTGTGGCTGAAGCTGGTGAACCAGTCCATGTTCAACATTAACCGCTTGCGGCGCCGCGGCATGGTGCGCCAGGCCGAGGCTGCATTGCTGGGCGTGGCCGATTTCATCGCTGGAAAATATGGTGCGCCCGATCTGGCACGCACGCCGCCATTGCTGATTCGCGTGGCTTGCCGGGTGTTGGGCCGCGTGCACGACAAGCAGTTGCGTACGGCAGTCCAGCCGGCCGTTTCCACCAGTTAGTTTCGCTGCCCGCCGCGTGGGCGCGCCAGCGCATGTAGGTGTCCTAGCAGTCCCCAGCGGTAGGCGTTCAAGTGATACATGGTGCGTAGCTCGTCGGTCCAGCGAAGGTGCCATTCCATGGCCCGGCCGTAGAATTCGATGCGTTCGAAGCGACCCTCTTCGAACAGGCTGCGGCAGGCTTCTTCGCGCATTAGGAGCGCCGGCGACAATTGGCGCGCCAGACTTTCGTCGTAGGCGGTCTTGAGCACGACGATCTCGTGTTCGCCTTCGACGCACAGGTCCATGGCAGCCAACTGGTCGCCCAGCCAGTAGCGATACACGGCGGCCGCGTCGCGTCGGCAGAACGCTTCCAGCATGGCGCCATAGAAGCGTCCCTGTTCGTTGCTGGCGGCCACCGCCGTGCCGCCATCGGCCTTCCATCCCGTGCTTTCAAGGCGGCCATAGTCGGCCACCGCGCCGGCCATCTGCTGCGGCGCGCGCAAGACCTCCAGGCGCGTCGCAACACCCTCCTGGCGCAGGCGATTACGCTGCTTCTTGAGATTGGCGCGCAGGTTCTTGCCACGCGCGTCCCAATAAGCCTCGAAGCTGCGGTCAAGCGTGATCCGTGCCGTGTCGATGTAGTCGACGGTAGACAAACCGGCGCGCGCTTGCGGTCGCGCTGCCAGCATCGGGTCGCATTGGGTCAGGCCCACCATGAGCGCGGTGCCGGGCAGTGCGCGCAGCAGGCCTGGCAGGCCGGTGTCGGGGGCGCCTGTGTCGCGCTGCAACCACAGTCCGATTGGGGCCTGGGACGGCTGAAAAGTCTGCCAAATGCCGGGACCGGCCGGCGCCAGAACCGCCATCTTCGTGGGGACGCGATCATGCGCATGCCACGCCAGCACCTCTTCGCCCGTGCCAAACACTTCCAGCAAGGGCAAGACGAAATCGGCTGCCAGCAGGGGCGATGCCGGGCCCGCAGCATGCAGTGCGTGCCAGCGTTCGGCATGGCGGGCGAATTCGCGTGCAGGGACGACGGTCCAGCTCATGCCGGCACCGCCGCCGCGGCTTCCAGGGCCTGGCGCACGGCGCTGTGCATCCGCTGCCATTCATCCTCGTCCAGTTCCTGGTGGCAGGGAAAGCCGATCAAGCGGCAACCCAAGGCCACGCTGTTGGCGCACACGCTCGCGTCCACGCCTGGCCATAGGACCGCGCCGAAACGTACAATTGGTACGCTGGCGTCCTGCAGCAGATCGGCGGCACGCTCGGCTTGCTCAACCAGCAAGGGAAAGATCCAGGGACAAGCGCCTTCAGGAAGGGTGTCGAACAGCGGCCGGCAACCCGGTAGCCCGTCCAGCACGTGTTGCAGCTCAAGGTAATGGCGACGCCGGCGCTCGACGATGCGCGTGCGGGACGACAGGCGCATTACCATTCGGGAAAATACCGATGAACGTTTGTCGACCCAGCGCGCATCGAAAGCGAAGCTGCTGTCGGAGGATGCAGGCGCGAGCGCTGGCGCCGTACGGTCCGTGGCGCCGGAAGCGCGTGCCTTGAAGGCATTCCAGAGCATCGACTTGAGCCTTAGTGGCAGCGCCAGCATGGCGCGCAGCCCGCCCAGGCGACCATAGACAAATGCTGTTTCAAGCGCGCCCAAGGCGGCTTTCGCTTCGAAGCCGGCGCCGGCACCGCGCAGTCGCACATTCAGGGCATGGCGGTGCGACACCAGGCAACCGCCTTCGTAAATGGGGAAAAACTTCATGCTGCTGCCGATCGCATAGTCGCCGGTGCTGCCGACTGCCACGCCGTCACGCTGGCCGAAAAAGCAATGGGCACAATCCTCGATCAAGCCGATGCCGTGCCGGTCGGACAGCGTTCGCAGCGGCGCCAGGTCCTGCGGAAAACCGAAGAAGTGCGTAACCATGATCGCCTTGACCCGGCCGTCCAGCTTCGCGGCGATGTCTCCGAGGTCGGGCGTGGTGTCGGCATTCACGCGGTAAAACCCCACCTCCGCGCCGCGCCAATGTACTGGCGGGATCATGGAGGGACTGTGGTAGGCCGGCACCAGCACGACGTCGCCAGCGCCCACATCCAGGGCGCGCAAGGCCAGACCGATGGCGATACGGCCGCTGGTGACCAGGCGGACATCGGCGGCGTCAGTCAGCGCCGGCAAGTGCTCACCGTCGACGTGCTGGAACGTGGCAAGCGACAAGACGGGAACGGAGGGGACGATACGGCGAAGAGACACTGGTTTGTTTATCGACGACATGAACTTAATATAACATGCGTCTATTCCTTTCCGGACGCGACAATCCTTACCTTGCGTCCACGAGCTGGTAAGATGGCGGTTGTCCCGACACGCCGCGGTCGAGCGCGTGCAGTTTACATGGCTCTGATGAACCACCTGATCCACGATTCCATTTTCGACAGCGCGGCGCGCACCCCTGACGCCGAAGCCCTTTCTCATGGCGAAAGCCGCTGTAGCTATGCGGAGCTGGCCGCGCAGGTACGCGCCGTCGCTGCATTGCTGCTCGCGCAGGGACTCGAGCCCGGCGCACGGGTCGCTGTCTATATGGAGAAACGCATCGAGAACGTCGCTGCGATGTTCGGCGCGGCGGCGGCAGGTTGCGTATTCGTCCCGGTCAACCCCTTGCTCAAACCGGAACAGGTCGCCTATATCCTGGCAGATTGTAACGTGCGCCTGCTGGTCACCACTGCCGAGCGCTTCAGCCAGCTGGTGCCGCAATTTGCGGCTTGCGCCGACCTGCGTGCGGTATTGCTGGCTGGTGCGGCGCCTGTCGCGCATACGAGTGGGTTGCCGGTAATCGACTGGTCTGGCGTGACGGCGTTCGCCAGCGTCGCTGGACCTGCGCCTCATCGGCGCATCGATACCGACGTGGCCGCTATCCTCTACACCTCCGGTAGCACCGGCGCGCCCAAGGGCGTGGTGCTGTCGCACCGTAACATGGTGACGGGCGCCTCCAGCGTCGCCGCTTATCTGGGCATGCGCGCCGATGACCGGCTGCTGGCGGTATTGCCGTTCAGTTTCGACTATGGCCTTAGCCAGCTCACGACCGCCTTCCGGCATGGCGCCAGTGTGGTGCTGATGAATTACCTGTTCCCGAAGGATATCGTGGCGATGGTGACCAGCGAGCGTATCACCGGCCTGGCCGCCGTGCCGCCGCTGTGGATCGCGCTGGCGCGCCTGGCCTGGCCGGCCGATTGCACGCTGCGCTTCATCACTAACTCCGGCGGTGCAATGCCGGTCGTTACGGTCGAGGCATTGCGCTCCGCGCTACCGCGCGCGGAAATTTTTCTGATGTACGGTCTGACCGAGGCTTTCCGCTCTACTTACCTGCCGCCTGAGCAGGTAGGCCGGCGCCCAGATTCGATCGGGCGCGCGATACCGAACGCTGAGGTGATGGTGGTGCGGCCTGACGGCAGCCTGTGCGCCGACGACGAGCCGGGCGAACTGGTGCATCGCGGTGCATTGGTATCGCTGGGCTACTGGAACGATCCGGCTCGCACCGCCCAGCGCTTTCGCTCGGCGCCAGGACAGGATCCTGCGCTGCCGCTAACCGAGCTGGCAGTGTGGTCGGGCGACACCGTGCGCCGCGATGCGGAGGGCTACCTGTACTTCATCGGGCGCAGCGATGACATGATCAAGGTGTCCGGCTACCGTATCAGCCCGACAGAAATCGAAGCCGTTCTGTATGCCACTGGCCTGGTGGCCGAGGTGGCGGCTTTCGGCGTCGAGCATGCCGAGTTGGGCCAGGCCATTGTCGTGGTGGCGGTGGCGGTGGCAGCGGAATCGGCGGTAGCCGACGCTGCTGCGTTACTGGTCGAGTGCCGGCGCCGCCTGCCCGCCTACATGGTGCCGGCCTACATCGACCTACGTAGTGAAGCTCTGCCGCGCAACCCGAACGGCAAGATTGACCGTAATCTGCTGCGCCAGACCCTGACCTTTGAAAAGCAAGCAGTCTCATGATCGGCACAAAGCCCCGCCACGCTTCCATTCTTCAATTCCCGGTTGTCGACGACGTCCTGCAGATCGGCGGCATCGCGCTGACCCGGCTTGCCCAGCGTGTCGGCCGCACGCCGTTCTATGCTTACGACCGCGCGCTGTTGAGCGCTCGTGTGCACGAACTGCGGGCGCAGTTACCGGCCGCGGTCGCGCTGCATTATTCGATCAAGGCCAATCCGATGCCGGCCTTGGTGCAGCATATGGCGAGCCTGGTCGACGGCCTCGACGTCGCTTCCGGTGCCGAACTCAAGACCGCGTTGGACGCCGGTATGGCGCCCTGGCGTATCAGCTTTGCCGGTCCGGCCAAAGGCGAGCTCGAACTGACCCAGGCGGTCGCTGCCGGAGTGTGCCTGAACATCGAGTCCGAGCGCGAACTGGCCAGCGTCGCGGACATCGGTGCGGCCCTGGGCATCGCGCCGCGTGTCGCACTTCGCGTGAATCCGGACTTCGAGTTGAAGTCGTCGGGCATGAAAATGGGCGGCGGTGCAAAGCCCTTTGGCATTGATGCCGAGGAAGCACCGCGCGTGCTGCGCGAGATCGCTGCCTTGCAGCTGGATTTTCAGGGTTTGCATATTTTCGCCGGTTCCCAGAGTCTGCGCGCCGCCGCCATCATCGAGGCTCAGGCCAGCAGTATCGAATTGGGTTTGCGCCTAGCCGCGGACAGTCCGCTGCCGGTGCGCCAGCTGAACATCGGCGGCGGTTTCGGCATTCCGTATTTCCCAGGCGAGCAGCGGCTCGAGATTGCACCGATCGCTGCTGCGCTGGAACGACAACTGTTCCACCTGGCGGCGGCTTTGCCGCAAGCTTGCCTGGCACTGGAGCTGGGCCGCTATCTGGTTGGCGAGGCCGGGATATACGTGGCGCGGGTGATCGATCGGAAGGTGTCGCGTGGCGAGACTTTCCTGGTGATCGATGGCGGCATGCATCATCATCTGGCTGCATCAGGGAACTTGGGCCAGATCATCCGCAAGAATTATCCGGTTGCAGTCGGCAACCGGATGACGCCAGTCGACGGTGCCCTGGCTTCGGTGACCGGTCCACTGTGTACGCCGCTCGACGTGCTGGCCGACCACATGGAATTGGCGCATGCCCGGATCGGCGACCTGATCGTCGTGTTCCAGTCGGGCGCCTACGGCCCAAGCGCCAGTCCGGCTGCCTTCCTTGGCCATCCAGCGGCCCTCGAAGTCCTGGTCTAAGTTCTAGCGCCTTGCCTGGACTTCGGTCAAGACCGTTTCCGCCTGAACTACCTTCCGTTCCGGTTTCTTCTTGCGGAACGGCAGGCGCAACGGTGGGGTATTGTCCGGCTGCGGCGAGAGGATCAGGGTCTTCTGCAGCAGAATCAGGATGGCCAGGATGTAATAGATCAAGTCATAGTAGGGCATAGACAGAAAAGCGCCTGCCGTCAGGTAGCCGATCATGCTGACCTGGCACATGCGTGCTAGGGTCACCGCCCAAGCGAGATCAGGTTTGTCGTGGCAATGGCGGATTACCTGCTTGCCTGTGCGCCAGCCGAACAGGAACAGCAGCAGGAACAGTGCCAGGCCCACATAGCCATGTTCGCCCAGTACCTGAAAATAGATGCTGTGGGCAACGTGAAATGCATTCGGCACGGGAGCGTATTGCTGGAACAGGCGTGGCGTGAACACGAAGTAGCCGCCGCCGAGCGGAAAGTGATTTGCGATATTGATGGCAAACTGCCAGGCGTTGATGCGCCCCATCGCCGACGCATCTTCCTGGTAGTCGTCGATGCTGTGCATGCGGTGGACCCACTGGTCCGGCATCGCCAGATAAACCAAGGGCGCAAGTAGCAGGATTGCGACGCCGATCTTCGCCTTGTTCTGCGACTTCATCCACAGGAAGAGCGACATCGCGGTCGCACCCAGCATCGCACCGCGCGAGTAGGAGCCCAGTGCCGCGAGCGCCGTCAAGCCGGCTAGCGCAATCGCGCCGCGCTTGAGCCATTTGTTCTGCGCCTGGGACGCCAGGTACACCAGCAGCGGTACGATAGTGACCATGGCCAGCGCCAGCGTGTTGTTGTCGCTGATATAGCTGCCGGCCGGACCCAGCATGCCGCTGCTGCCCCCGGAGCGGATGGTGTACAGCCCGCCTTTGAGACCCCAGAAGCCTAGTGAAAGCGCGACCGTCGCGGCCAACACCTTGACGTCGCTGACCGTGCGCACTACCAGCACCGTGACGAGGGTCATCAACATGGTCTTCATCACCCGGCTCCATTCATTCCACACGACTTCCGGCTCGAGTGCGAACAAGGAAGTAATGTTCATCCAGACGATGAATATGAACAGGATGATGACCGGCGCCGACGCGGGTATCTGTTTCTTTTCTTTCGATACTAGCAAGCTGAACAGCGTTATTCCGCAGATGAGCATTGCGAACGGGAAATCGTATGCGAAGCCATAGGTCAGGCGGTGCGGATTCATCAGACTGAATACGGCATACGCCAGCACACCTACCACGGGCCGTTTGAAGATGTAGGGAATGATAGCGATAAACGCCAGCAGCAAAATCGCGTCACGCACGGCGCAGCAAGCCCTGAAATAATTCGACTACACGGTGGGCATTCGCCCCCCAGGTCAGTTGTTTATCGGCGATCGTGGCGCGCGCATTCAGAGCGACCTTGTTGCGCAGCACGGCATCCCCGCACAAACGGCTTACCGCGGCCGCCAGCCCATCCGAGTCGGCCGGATCGAACAATACCGCGTTGTGATCCTGCTGCAGGATCTCTTCGATATTCGGCTGCGCCGGACCCACGATGGCTTTGCCTAGAGCCAAGTATTCGAACAGTTTCAATGGCGAAGCATAGGCCACCACCGCCGGCTGCAGGGCGATGTCGAAGGCAGCCACGTGGCGCGCCACGTCGTCGCGGCCGACGATGCCGGTGAAGGTGACGCGGTTCTCGATGCCGAGCGCACGCGCCTGGCGTTCCAGGCCGGGTCGCGCCGGGCCGTCGCCGACCACCAGCAGGTGACGCTGCGAATCCGGCGGGTCGGCGGCGATCAGGTCGAGCACCTTGTCCAGGCCGTGCCAGTCGCGCACGAAGCCGGTAAAGCCCAGTACCAGGCGGCCGCCGAGGCCGAGCGCGCGCTTGGCCGCCTCGACGTCGGGCGCGCGGTCGAAGCGCTCGCCGTTGATGCCGTTCGGGATCACCACGATGCGCTTCGGATCGACACCGTAGGACGCCACGATGTCGCCCAGCACCTGGGTCACCGGCAGCACCATGTCGGCCTTCTTCCAGGCGTAGGCTTGCGACCAGCGCGCGAGGCCGGTCAGCGCCAGGCCGTCGTAGCGGCTGCGTTCTTCCAGGATCGGTGCGTTCACTTCGAGCAGCAGCGGCAGTTTATAGCGGCGCGCGGCCCAGATCCCGGCCGGCAGGAACAGGTTGTAGCGTTCGTAGATGCAGTCCGGCTTGTGTTCGCGGATGGCCTTCGCCAGGCGGCGATAGGCGACCAGCGAATAGCCCAGTTCCATCAGCTCGTAGAACCACTTCGGCAGCCAGCGTTTGAGCAGGGCCACGGCGCCGGCGTCGGCGCCGAAGGACTCGGTTTCGGCGCTCGGCGGCGCCACGATGACGACCTCATGGTCCTGCGTGCGCAGGGCATGGATCATTTCCTCGATGTGGACGTACTGGCCGTCCTTGGAACTGGTACGGTGATGGTAGAGAATGCGCACAGGAAACTGCTCCACGGGATACAACGGCTGCGGCGCCAAACACAGTGGCCACTGTCGG
>Ga0265798_10003334_pt1 | contig 22900 bp, 21 predicted proteins | sample P3T30metagenome_FD_192430 | JGI IMG/M metagenome (GOLD analysis project Ga0265798, IMG submission 192430) | Plant litter microbial communities from East Loma Ridge, Irvine, California - P3 T30 | ecosystem: Environmental > Terrestrial > Plant litter > Unclassified | place: USA: California... | reverse complement strand
TTTTCAGCAACTGGCGCATTTCGTAAGGGTCGCTGAGCGGCTCCTTGGCGCCGGGCATGATCAGGCTCACGCTCATCAACGGCTCACCCAGCTCTTCCAGCAAGGCCAGGGCGATCGGATGGCTGGGCACGCGCAAACCGATGGTCCGGCGCTTGGGATGCAGCAGCAGGCGCGGCACTTCACGGGTGGCGCTCAGAATGAAGGTGTAGGGCCCCGGCGTGTGCGCCTTGAGCAGACGAAACGCCGCGGTGTCGACCTTGGCGAACAGCCCCAGTTGCGAGAGGTCGCAGCAGATGATCGCGAAATTGTGCTTGTCGTCCAGCTGACGCAGGCGACGCACCCGTTCCACGGCGTTCTTGTCGCCGATCTGGCAACCGATGGCGTAGGAAGAATCGGTGGGGTAGATCACGATGCCACCGCCGCGAATGATCTCGACCGCTTGCTTGATCAGCCGCGGCTGCGGGTTCTGCGGATGGATCTGAAAGAATTGACTCACGTTGGCATCCTGTTCAGGCGGAGGTTGACGGGTCGTGCTTGAACCGCGCGGACAACGGCGGCAGGTCGACGGGCAATGGCCGATAGACACCGATTTCACCCCACGTGCCCGGGCCGTGGAAGTCGCTGCCGCCACTGACCATCAAGCCGAATTCGCGGGCCAGGATGGACAGCGTGCCGACCTGTTCGGCGGCCTGCATGCCGTTGACCACCTCGATCGCATGGCCACCGGCCTGGATGTAGTCGCCGATCAGCTTGCGCCGCTTGCTGCGCGTGAAATCGTAGTGCAGCGGATGAGCCAGGCTGATCCAGGCCTTCGCCTCGCGCAATGTGCGCACGGTGTCCTCGAGGGTGGGCCAGTGTTGCTTGACGTCACCCAGCTTGCCCGCCCCCAGCCACTTGCGGAACGCTTCCTGGCGATCCTTGACGTGGCCCTGCTGCACGAGGAAATCGGCGAAGTGCGGGCGCGCCGGCGCATTGCCGCTGTCGCCCAGACCCTTCTGGATGGCCCGAGCACCGTCCAGCGCACCCGGCATGCCCTTGAGCGCCAGGCGCCGGTCGATTTCCTCGGCACGCAGCCAGCGACCGTGGTGCAGGCTGTCGAGCGCGGCCACCAGCGGCGGTGCATCCAGAGCGAAATTGTAACCGAGCACGTGGATGGTCGCACCGCCCCAGGTGCACGACATTTCGACACCACTGACCCACTGCATGTTCAGTGCTGTGGCCGCCGCACGGGCCTCTGGCAGGCCTTCCAGGGTGTCGTGGTCGGTCAGGGCCAGGGTCTGCACACCATGATCGAACGCTCGCTGCACCAGAACGGCAGGCGCGAGGGCGCCATCGGAGGCGGTGCTGTGGCAGTGCAGGTCAACATTCATAGTGGCGCTTTCGCAGTCATTGATGTTTGTTATTATGCCGTCACATCCTGCTTCTGGCTGCCATTGTGAAACAATTGATCGATTTCATCCCGCTGCTCCTGTTCCTCATCGTCTACAAGACCGACCCGCACATGGTCGACCTGGCGGGGTACAGCTTCGAACTGGGCGGCATCTTCAGTGCTACCAAGGTGCTCATCGCCAGTTCGGTGATCGTCTATGGCCTGCTGTTCCTCAAGCAGCGCAAGCTGGAAAAGGGCCAGTGGCTGACCTTGATCGCCTGCCTGGTGTTCGGCAGCCTGACCCTGGCCTTCCACAGCGAAACCTTCCTCAAGTGGAAGGCGCCTGTGGTCAACTGGCTGTTCGCCCTGGCGTTCGCCGGCAGCCATTTCATCGGCAAGCAACTGCTGATCAAGCGCATGATGGGCCACGCGTTGACCCTGCCGGACCCGATCTGGGCGAAACTCAACGTTGCGTGGGTGGTCTTCTTCCTGTTCTGCGGCGCCGCCAACCTGTTCGTGGCTTTCACTTTCGAGCAGTTCTGGGTCGACTTCAAAGTGTTCGGCAGCCTGGCCATGACCTTGCTGTTCCTGGTGGGCCAAGGTATCTACCTGTCCCGTCACCTGCATGATTCCGATCGTACAACACCTAAAACCGAGGATTGACATGCTCTACGCCATCATTGCCACCGACACGCCCAACTCCCTGGAAAAGCGCCTGGCCGCACGGCCCGAGCACCTGGAGCGGCTGAAACAGCTGGAAGCCGCCGGGCAACTGGTACTGGCCGGGCCACACCCGGCCATCGACAGCAACGACCCAGGCGAGAGCGGCTTCAGCGGCAGCCTCATCGTGGCCCGCTTCGAGTCCCTGGACGAAGCCCAGGCCTGGGCCGGCGCCGACCCGTTCGTTGCCGCCGGGGTGTACAAGGACGTGCTGGTCAAACCCTTCAAGCAGACTTTGCCTGCGCCCGAATGAAGGTCTAGATGAGCGATCTGCTACTGATCGACGATGACGTCGAGCTGTGTGAACTGCTGAACAGCTGGTTGAGCCAGGAAGGGTTCCAGGTCCGCGCCTGCCACGATGGCAGCAGCGCACGCAAGGCCCTGGCCGAGCTGGCACCGGCGGCCGTGGTGCTCGACGTGATGCTGCCCGACGGCAGCGGCCTGGAACTGCTCAAGCAGCTGCGCAGCGAACACGCCGAGTTGCCAGTGCTGATGCTCTCGGCGCGGGGCGAACCGCTGGATCGCATCCTGGGCCTGGAACTGGGCGCCGACGACTATCTGGCCAAACCCTGTGATCCGCGCGAACTGACCGCCCGCCTGCGCGCGGTACTGCGCCGCAGCCACCCGGTTGCCGTGGCGGGGCAGATGGAGCTGGGCGACCTGTGTTTCAGTCCGGCGCGCGGCGTGGTCAGCATCGATCAACACGACATCAACCTGACGGTGTCCGAAAGCCGCCTGCTCGAGGCACTCATGCGCCAGCCGGGCGAGCCACTGGAGAAACAGGAGCTGGCGCAGATCGCACTGGGCCGCAAGCTCACCCTCTACGACCGCAGCCTCGACATGCACGTCAGCAATCTGCGCAAGAAGATCGGCCCGCACGCCGACGGCCGCCCGCGGATCATGGCGCTGCGCAGCCGCGGCTATTTCTATGCGCAATAGCTGCCGCCGCGTACAGCGCGAACGGCCTGGTTTGTAAATGCCACCCGCGTCATGTCTTTACACAAGCCTTACGCGGCATTGACCGCGCCTGACCTTGATCTCCATAAACTGGGCACATCCGGTAAACACCGGGAACCAGACAGGAGATTCACCATGCGCAAGACCACACTCGCAATGCTGTTCGCCGCTACCCTGCCAACCCTGGCCATGGCCATGCCGCAGGGCGGCCCTGACGGTTTCGGCCCAGGCCCAGGCAAGGGCGGCCCAGGCCCCCGTGGCGGCGAGCCGTTCGCCCAGCTCGACCTGACCCACGAGCAACGCACCCAGGTGGGCAAACTGATGGGCGAAGAACGCCATCAGCAGCGCGACATCACCAAGAAGTACCTGGACAAGCTGCCGGCGGCCGATCGCAAGGCCATGGAAGATGAAATCAAGGCCAACCACGACAAGGCCCAGGCCGACGTACGTGCAGTGCTCAAACCCGAACAGCAGAAGCAGTTCGACGAAATGAAAAAGAAGCAGGACGAGCGCCGCGCCGAATGGGCCGAATTCCAGGCCTGGAAAGCCCAGCAAGGCAAGAAAACCCAGTAATATCGGCGCAAGCCCCCAGCCCGGTCCGCGCATGCGTACCGGGCTTCTTTCATTGAGGAATTTGCCTTGCGTTCACTGTTCTGGCGCATCCTGGCCAGCTTCTGGCTGGCCATCGCCCTGGTAGCCGGCCTGTCGGTGCTGCTGGGCCACATGTTGAACCAGGACACCTGGATCCTCAGTCGGCACCCGGCGGTGAAGCATTTCGCCCAGGACTGGGTGGAGCGGTACGAAAGCAAAGGCGCCGAGGCGGCCCAGGAACTGCTCGAACAGCGCAAGCGCCGCTATCGCATCGACACTCAAGTGCTCAACGAAGCCGGCGAGGCCGTGGTACCGGGGACCTTCCCGCGTCGCGCCGAAGCCTTCGAGGCGCGCCACAACGAAGCCGATCGCGACCTGCCGTGGCGCCGACTGACGGCGGACTACACCAGCCCCACCACGGGCGACACCTACCTGCTGATCTACCGCATCCCGCACCCCGAACTCGACTCGTGGCATCGCGACTCCCTGCTCATGCCGATCAGCGCACTGGTGATCGCATTGGTCGTACTGACGCTGTTCAGCCTGATGGTGACGTTGTCCATCACGCGCCCATTGAGCAGGCTGCGCGGTGCCGTGCACGAATTGGGGCAGACCACCTATCAGCAGAACAGCCTGGCGCAGCTGGCCAGTCGTCGCGACGAATTCGGCGTGCTGGCGCGCGACTTCAACCGCATGGGTGCGCGCCTGCAGAGCCTGATCGGCAGCCAGCGACAGCTGTTGCGCGACGTGTCCCACGAGTTGCGTTCGCCCCTGGCGCGGCTGCGCATCGCCCTGGCCTTGGCGGAACGGGCCGAGCCTGCCCAGCGCGACCTGTTGTGGCCGCGCCTGACGCGCGAATGCGATCGTCTTGAAGCCTTGATCAGCGAGATCCTGGTGCTGGCGCGGGTCGATGCGGAACAAGCCACGGCCGAAGACGTGGACCTGCCGGCACTCCTGCAGGCGGTGCGCAAGGACGCCTTGATCGCCGTGCCGGAGCAGGCCATCGAGCTGGACGTTGCCGCGCACCTTGCGCTGCAGGGCTGGCCGACCATGATCGAACGGGCCGTGGACAACCTGCTGCGCAACGCCCTGCGCTTCAACCCTGGGCCCGCACCGGTCGTGCTGTCGGCGCAACAGGTGCAAGGGCGGGTGCGCATCAGCGTGCGCGATCACGGCCAGGGCGTGGCGGAGGAACACCTGGCGCGCCTGAGCGAGCCGTTCTTCCGCGCGCCGGGCCAGAGCGCTGCTGGCCATGGCCTGGGCCTGGCCATCGCGCGCCGCGCCGCCGAGCGACACGGCGGCAGCCTGCACCTGGAAAACCACCCTGAAGGCGGCTTGATCGCGACCCTGGACCTGCCACCGGTACCGGTGGTGGTGGCCTAGACCGCCGCGATCGGTTGGCTCGAACCTGAACGCTTCAGGCCTCGACGCCCCAGGCTTGCACGAAGTCGGCGGTAGCCAGCGCCGGCGCTTCGCGCAACTCTCGCGCCGGCGTGCCCAGGTACAGGAAGCCGATGATCTGTTCGCCTTCGATCAGGCCCAGCTTGCCGGCCACATAAGGCGCATAGGACAGCTCGCCGGTGCGCCATACCCCACCCAGCCCTTGAGCATTCGCGGCAAGCAGAATGCCATGGGCGGCGCAGCCAGCCGCCAGCAGTTGTTCGCTCTGCGGCACCTTGCGATGCTCCTGCAAGCGGGCGATCACTACCACCACCAAGGGCGCGCGCAACGGCATGTTGCGGGCTTTTTCCAGCGCCGCTTCGCCAGCCTCGGGGTTGAGCGCAGTGGCCTCGGCCAGGACTTCGCCGAGCTGCTGCAAGCCTTCCCCTTCGACGGTGAGAAAACGCCATGGCCGCAGCTGGCCGTGGTCGGGCGCGCGCAGCGCGGCCTGGAACAGCACTTCACGCTGCGCGGCCGTCGGCGCGGGCGCCATGAGCCGGGGAGCTGAAACACGATTGAGCAAAACCTCGAGCGCCTCCATGGGCAACCTCCTGTCGAACGATAAGCCGCTATTCTAGACCCAAGCGGCCTTCGCCTGCCGGGTTTACATGCTGTGGCCCGCAGGTAGAATGGCGGCCCTTTCCTTCATGGCCAGAGCTGACCCCATGGCGTTGCCGACCCTGCGCATCATCGGTTTCATTATCGGCATCTTCCTGATCACCCTGGCCGTGAGCATGGTCGTGCCCATGGGCACGCTGGTGGTGTTCGAACGCACCGAGGACATCCAGTCGTTCCTCTGGGCCAGCCTGATCACCTTCGTCGCCGGCCTGCTGCTGGTGCTGCCCGGCCGCCCCGACAACGTCAACCTGCGGCCGCGCGACATGTACCTGCTCACGGTCAGCAGCTGGGTGGTGGTGTGCGTGTTCGCCGCCCTGCCCTTCCTGCTGACTCAGCACATCAGCTACACCGACGCCTTTTTCGAAAGCATGTCGGGCATTACCGCCACGGGTTCCACGGTGCTCAGTCATCTGGACGAGATGTCACCGGGCATCCTCATGTGGCGCTCGATGCTGCACTGGCTGGGCGGCATCGGCTTCATCGGCATGGCCGTGGCCATTCTGCCGCTGTTACGCATTGGTGGCATGCGGCTGTTCCAGACCGAATCCAGCGATCGCTCCGAAAAAGTCATGCCGCGCTCGCATATGGTCGCCAAGTACATCGTGCTGGTGTATGTCGGCTTCACCGCCCTGGGCACCCTGGGGTTCTGGTTGGCAGGGATGAGCCCGTTCGACGCGGTCAACCACGCGATGTCGGCCATTTCCACTGGCGGCTTCTCGACGTCCGACCTGTCTCTGGGCAAATGGCAGCAGCCGGCCGTGCACTGGGTGGCCATCGTGGTGATGATTCTGGGCAGCCTGCCGTTCGCGCTCTACGTCTCGACCCTGCGCGGCAACCGCCAGGCCCTGCTGCGCGACCAGCAGGTACAAGGCATGCTGATTCTGTTGATCGCCACCTGGCTGGTGCTGGGCACCTGGTACTGGGCCACCACCGAGCTGCCGTGGTGGACGGCCTTTCGCCACGTAGCCCTGAACGTCACCTCGGTGGTGACTACCACGGGCTTCGCCCTGGGCGACTACAGCCTATGGGGCAATTTCTCACTGATGCTGTTTTTCTACCTGGGCTTCATCGGCGGCTGCTCGGGCTCGACCGCAGGCGGGATCAAGATATTCCGCTTCCAGGTGGCCTATATCTTGCTCAAGTCCAACCTCAACCAGCTGATCCATCCGCGCGCGGTGATCAAACAGAAATACAACGGCCATCGCCTCGATGAGGAAATCGTCCGGTCGATCCTGACGTTCTCGTTCTTCTTCGGCTTCACCGTCGGCATCATTGCCCTGGCATTGTCACTGCTGGGGCTGGACTGGATGACCGCCCTGACCGGTGCCGCCAGCACGGTTTCCGGTGTAGGGCCGGGGCTGGGCGAGGTGATAGGGCCGGCCGGCAATTTCGCCACGCTGCCCGATGCGGCGAAGTGGATCCTGGCCCTGGGCATGCTGCTGGGCCGACTGGAAATCATCACCGTGCTGATCCTGTGCATGCCGGCTTTCTGGCGACACTGAGCATGAGCCGGCAGAGGCTTACTCGGCTGCCGGACTTCTGGATTCGTTATGGCCCAGGTCGCGCTCGGGATCGATCAGGTCACGGATGCGCTGCTTGAGCACCTTGGCCTCGGGAAAACCACCGTCGGCCTTGCGCTCCCAAACCTGCACGCCGTCGCAGGTGATGAGAAAGCGACCGCCACTGGCGGGCGCCAACGCCACCTGCCCCAGGTCCTCGCCAAAAGTGCTGAGCAGCTCCTGGGCCAGCCACGCGGCGCGCAGCAGCCATTGGCACTGTGTGCAATAGGTGATCACCACCTGAGGCTTGGATGCGATGGCTTCGCTCATGCTTCGTCCATCCGATTCAGCAACTGCCGGGCCGCCTGCTTGCAGGAGTCATCGCCTTCGCGCAGCAGTTCGTGCAAGAGCACGCTGGCTTCGCTGGTATCGCCGTCGTCGAGCAACTGCTGGGCCTGATCGAGTTTCTCCGCCGAAGCGTGCTGCAGTTCCAGGTCGTCGAAATCCACGGTCAGAGCATCCAGCTCGGGCAGGTCGCTGTCGGCGATGAAGCTGTCGAGGAAATCGTTGTCGATGTCGTCCTGAGTCTTCCCGGCCGGGGCCTCGTCCTGCTGGAGGAACGGCTCGTCTTCGACATCGGCGAAGTCGCTGAGGAACTGCTCGTCGGGCATCTCGAAGACTTCCGGCAGTTCGTTCAGATTGCTGGTGAACGACGGGTCCATCTCGACCTCGGGCGGTGTCTCGACGACCACCGGCTTGCCTTTGGGCGACGGCGCATCATCGAATGGGCTGACCAACGCCCAATCGGCGTCCATGGACAGGTCATCGAGGTTGAGCTGGAATTCGTCTTCCTGGTCGCGCCGCGGGGTTGACCGAGCTGATGGCTCAGGCGCTGCCAGGTCGAGATCGGGCAGCTCGAATTCCGGCTCGGGGTCCGGCTCGGGCTCAGGCTTCGGAGCGGGCTGCGCCGACGCTGCGGCTGCTGCAGTGGACGCCAGCGTCACTGCAGTCGCTGCCACTGCCGGTGACAGACCCGCGGTAGCGGTTGGCGTTGACGCTGCTGGCGCGGGTTCGAGATTGGCGAAGCGGCTGCGTATCTCGGCCAGCGTCGCGGCGCTGAAGCCTGCCGCCAGCAACAGGCTTTCCTGCTCGGCAAATCCCTTGGCATTACCCTGCTGGCCCAGCACTTCGAGCATGCGCACGCGCAGGTCGGTACGTTCTGGCTGCTTGGCCAGCCCGTCGCGCAGAATACCCAGCGCTTCGTTGAAGCGGCCGTAGGCAATATAGATGCTTGCACCATCGAGGGCGTCGGTGGCTGTCGGTGTTTCACGGCGTACCACCGGCGCGGGCTCGGCACGCAGCGGCGCGGTGGCGGCCGCCACTGCAGCGGCCGGCACAGTGGCGACCGGCGCCGCGCGGACCGGCTGGGTAGCGACCGGCTCGAAGGCGTCCTGCAGCGCGGCCGACTTGCGCTGTCGCTGGCGGCGCAACAGCAGCAACAGGGCGATGATCAACAGCAGTGCCGCAACCAGGGCCAGGATGTTCAACCAGCCACTGCCATCCTCTACCGGAGCCGGAGCCGGAGCCGGTGCTGGCGTGGCAACCGCTGGGGATGGAGCAGATACAGGCGAAGGCGCAGGCGTCGCCGCAGCGGGTGCCGCTGCGGGCGCGGCGGACGAATCGGCCTCGGCCGCAGGGGTTTCGGACATGCGTGCCTGCAGCTGGGCAACCTGCTTGTCCTTGTCGGCTACCTGCGCCTCCAGGCTCTGCAGGCGCGCCTGCACCTCGTCGAAGCTCTTCTGCAGTTGCTGGTTCTCCAGGGCGGCGGCAGCCAGTTGCGCAGCGTCCTGCGCAGCGGCCTTGGCCGGCGCCTGTTTCGCAGGCTCACTGGCGCTCGGCGTGGGTGCACTCGCGGCCCCGGGCCTGGTCGGCGCTGCTGCAGGCTGCGCAATGGCCTGCGCCGGCTGTATGCGCTGCGGCGCGCGGTCGGCGAGGCCTGGCCCCATCCCCGGCGGGTCGAGCAATACCGTGAAGGCACGCAGCAGCTGCCCATTCGGCCGGCCGACCTGAATCACGAAACTCATGAAGGGCTCGGTGACCACTTTGCTGGAGCTGACATGAATGACCTTGCGCCCGCCGCTGAAATCGGGCGAGAACTTGAGGTCGTTGAGGAAGAAACTGCGCTCCACCCCCGCCCTGGCGAACTCTTCGGCCGTCGCCAGGCTGGCACGGATGTCGTCCTGCTCCAGCCCTGCGGTGTCGAGCAAGGCGATATCGGCGCGAAAAGGCTGGTTGAGCGATGAGCGCAGGGTCAGCTCGCCAAGGCCCAGCGCGGAGGCGGCCGTGGAATAGCACAGCGCCATGGCCCACACCGATGCCAGCAGACGACGTGAAGCAAACCTGGTACGCGACGGTATACGCACTTGCATGGGAATCCCTTGAAGACCGACATCCAATAACTTTATAGCCCGTACGGCCCACTTGCTCCAAGCGGGTGACGGCCCGTTGACTTCAGGATTTCTTTTCCAGATTCGCCAGGATGCGGCTGTGTACCCGCATGGCGGTGCTCAGTTCTTCTTCGTCGACCCCCATGAACAGCTCGGCACGCAAGGCGTTGGCGATGGTTTCGATCTGCTCGATGAGCGGCCGGGCGGGCGCGCACAGCGTGATCTTCTTGGCTCGACGGTCTTCGACCACGGCCTGGCGCTCGACCAGGCCCTGGGCTTCGAGACTGTCCAGCAAGCGTGCCAGGGTCGGCCCCTCGACGCCCACGCTCTGCGCCAGCTCGCGCTGGGTCGGCGCTTCGCCGAACCGCGCCAGGTGCAGCAGGACCAGCCAGCGCGCCTGCGACAATCCCAGGCCCGCCAGCCGACGGTCCAGTTCGGCCCGCCAGCCACGGGACATGTGCGCCAGCTGCATTCCGAAGCGATGTTGATCAGTTAACGGCATAGATCTCTCTTGAAAAAACAGTCTTGCACAAGCAGCACATGCGTGAAGGTCGGAGCTGATGATTAGTCAGCTAATCATGACCTTAGCCCACAGGCAAGACTCATGCCGAGTGGCAGCCTCGTTCACACCTCGAATTCGGACTGCAACGCCGCACGTATGCAATACAGGACGCCTTCGGGCACACGGCCGGTGAACTGCCCCGCAATCTCGGCGACGCCGGGCAATTCCCCTTCGCCGTCGAGAAAGGCGTCCTGGATTTCACTGAGCAGTTCCTCGGGAAGATCCAGCGCCTGCTCCAGCGACAGTTGCTGCTGGCCGATGGCTTCGGCCAGCAGGCTGTAGACATTCTTCTCACTGCACTGTAACTGGCCAGCGATCTGCAGCGGCGTCATGCCTGCGCGGGCAAGGCTGATGAGCTCGTGGCGGATATCGGCCACCTCGCGTGGCGCCTCTGCCCCGCCCGACCCAGCCAGTACCTGCAGGAACGCTTCACCGTAACGCTCGAGCTTGCGAGCGCCGACGCCACTGACCCGCCCCATATCGGCCATGCTGGTCGGCTGGCTGCGGAGCATTTCGAGCAGGGTCGAGTCCGGGAAGATGACGTAGGGCGGTACCGCATGTTCCTGCGCCAGGTTGCGCCGCAGAGTGCGCAGTGCTTCCCACTGTTCACGCTCCTCGTCGCGCACCAACTGGCTGGCGGGGCTTGCCGAGCCGCTGCCGCGGGCAGAGGTCTGCGGCTTGATTTCCTTGCGCAGCGCAAGCGTCACCTCGCCGCGCAGCAGCGGTCGGCAGCTGTCGCTCAAACGCAGGCCGCCGTAGCCCTCCAGGTCGATATCGGCCAGACCGCGCGCGACCACCTGGCGATACAGCGACCGCCACTCGCCTTCCGAGCGGCCCTTGCCGACACCGAACACTGCCAGTTTGTCGTGGCCGAAACTGCGCACCTTTTCGGTATCCTTGCCCAGCAGCACGTCCACCAGATGGCCGACGCCGTAGCGTTGCCCGGTGCGGTAGATGGCCGACAGCGCCTGGCGCGCTGGCTCGGTGGCATCCCAGGTCTGCACACCGTCGACGCAGTTGTCGCAGTGCCCGCAGGGGTTGGGCATCTCTTCATCGAAATAGGCCAGCAGCGATTGACGGCGGCAGCGGGTTTCTTCGCACAGCGCCAGCATGGCGTCGAGCTTGTGCTGTTCAAGGCGCTTGTGGCGCTCGTCACCTTCGGAATTCTGCAGCATCTGCTTGAGCATCAGCACATCCTGCAGCCCGTAGGCCATCCAGGCGTCTGCCGGCAGACCATCGCGGCCGGCGCGGCCGGTTTCCTGGTAGTAGGCTTCCAGCGACTTGGGCAGGTCCAGGTGCGCGACGAAACGCACGTTGGGCTTGTCGATGCCCATGCCGAAGGCGATGGTGGCCACCATGATCAGGCCTTCCTCGTTTAGGAAGCGCTTCTGGTTGGCGGCCCGCGTCGCAGCAGGCAGACCGGCGTGGTACGGCAACGCCGGAAAGTTGTTTTCGCACAAGAACGCGGCGACTTCGTCGACTTTCTTGCGCGACAGGCAGTAAACGATGCCGGCATCGCTGCGCCGCTCGGAGAGGAACGCCAGCAGCTGTTTGCGCGGGCTTTCCTTGGGCACGATGCGGTAGAAGATGTTGGGCCGGTCGAAGCTGGACAGGAATCGCTCGGCGTCCTGCAGGTGCAGACGGGTGACGATTTCCTCGCGCGTGCGCTTGTCGGCAGTGGCGGTCAGGGCGATTCGCGGGACCTGGGGAAACTGTTCGGCCAACTGGCCCAGCTGCAGGTATTCGGGACGGAAGTCGTGCCCCCATTGGGAAACGCAGTGGGCCTCGTCGATGGCGAACAGGGCGATGTCCAGGCCGCGGAGGAAATCCAGCATGCGCGGCTGCACCAGGCGCTCCGGCGCCAGGTACAGCATCTTGATTTCGCCCCGGCGGATGCGCGCGGCCAACTCGCGCTGCTCATCGGAACTGAGCGTGGAGTTCAGCGCCGCTGCCGCCACGCCCAGTTCCTCGAGGGTGGCGACCTGGTCGTCCATCAAGGCGATCAGCGGCGAAACCACCACCGCCAGGCCGTCGCGCAGCAAGGCCGGGACTTGAAAACACAGCGATTTGCCACCGCCGGTGGGCATCAATACCAAGGCATCGCCACCGCGGGCCACACGCTCGATAATGGCACCCTGGCGACCGCGGAAGCTGTCATAGCCGAAGATGTCCTTAAGAACGCGTTGAGCCTGTTCGAGCATGGGTCACTCCAGAAATCGTAAAACCACCCGGGCCGCACAGGCTGGATGAAAAGCGCTTTTGCCGCATCCGCCTTTGCGTAAGCGGGGGTTACCGCCCCGTGAACTCGGGGCCTGAGCGAAAGACCGCGGCAGTATACCCCAGTGCCAGCACCGCGGCGCAGCACCCGCCCATCCTGCCATTTCACCCCTTGGGTGGCGCACAGGGCCTAACAAGGCCTAGAATTCAGTATCCGCATAGTCTTCCAAGGTAACCTGTTAATGTCCTTCGCCGAGCAACTGACCCGCCTGCAAGCCTTCCTCGACGCCGATGAGCTGCATGACGAGGCGCTGGACTACGTCGCCGCCCATGGCTACCTGACCGCCCTCTCCATCTGTTCCGAAGAGGTGCCCGAGCGCGAGTGGATCGACGCCTTGTTCGCCGAGCCGCCGCACTACAGCGACGATGCCCAGCGCGAAGAGATCGAAGGCACCCTCATCCAGCTCAAGGCGCATATCGCGCGCCAGCTGGCCAGCGACGAGGAATTCGAGCTGCCCTGCGAGCTCGACCTGGGCGACGAGCCGGATGATTCCGACCTGCGCGGCTGGTGCATCGGCTTCATGGAAGGGGTGTTCCTGCGCGAGGCCGCCTGGTTCGAAACCGCCGAAGACGAAGTCAGCGAGATGCTTCTGCCGATCATGGTCGGTTCCGGCCTGTTCGACGAGCAGCCGGAGTTTTCCGACATTGCCGCCGATGCCAATCTCATGGACGACATGATCGTGCAGATCCCCGAAGCGCTCACTGCCCTCTACCTGCTGTGCAACGCTCCGGACGAGAAACCGGCCATCCTCAAGCCGCGCCATCACTAAGTCTCGCGCCATGCGGCCGGCTCGGCCTGCCTGGCTGCGTTACCTGCTGCTGGGCATCGGCTGCATCAGCGTTGCACTCGGTGTCATTGGGATTTTCCTGCCGGTGATGCCCACTACCCCCTTTCTGCTCCTCGCTGCAGCGTGCTTCGCGCGAAGCTCGCCGCGCTTCCATGCGTGGCTGCTCGGCCATCCGCAACTCGGCCCTTTGCTCAAGGCCTACTTGGGCGGCGAAGGCATTCCGCGCAAAGCCAAGGTGCTGGCCATTGGTTCCACGTGGGTCAGCATCGCGGTGTCCTGCTGGCTGGTGCCCTAGCCGTGGCTGCGTGTGCTGCTCGTGGGCATCGCGATGGCAGTGACTGTCTATATTGCTCGTCTGAAGACAAGTGCCGTAAAGGGTCAGCATCCGTTGGGCAATGATGTCGACGAACGGTCGACACTCGACAAAACCTGAATGAAATCAACTGACTAATCTCGTCTCCCGGAATGAATCAACGGTGATACACCCCGGATTCGTTGTGACAATTTTCCGTCACTAACCGACTGCAATTTTCCGTCTCCTCTCGCCTATGCCCCGCCACCCCCGAAAACGCTGGCGTTGCGCCTTCTTTATCGCCGAACCCCGCTCACACCGTGCGCCTCAGGAGCAGTGAAATCTATTTGCCATCATCGAAACGAATGATGGCATAAGTGTTTTTTGCTCTATATCATGTGAAAATTCCGTTGAACGCGCTGCTTTCGGCGCCTCGGTTGCGCTTGTTACAAACCCGAAACGGACTTTTAAACGAGTTATTCGCCAACATTCTGGCGTCTGCACGACTTCACACATCACGGAGAAGCACCCGAATGCGCGTTTTCACCCCCATCTGCAGCGCGATTTTGTTGGCCATGGCGTGCTCGCACGCGCAAGCCATGTCGCTCACCGAGGCGATCCAGAGCACCGTGGATAACCACCCTGAGTTGGCATCCAACATCAACAGTCGCCTTGCCGCGGATGAGGACGTGAAGATCGCCCAGGGTGCCTACCGCCCCAGCGTCGATTTCGTTGCAGGCTACGGTCGCGAGCGTTCGGACAACCTGAACACCCGCGCGCGCGGCAATCACAACAAGGAAACACTGAACTACACCCAGTCCGAGTTGCGCCTGCGCCAGATGCTGTTCGACGGTTCCAGCACCTCCAGTGAAGTCAGCCGGACCCGCTCCACCGCCACGTCGCGTGCCTACTATGTCCAGGCCACCGCCCAGGACCTGGCCCTGCGCGCCGTGCAGGTCTACCTCGACGTACTGCGCAACCGTGAACTGGTCACCCTGGCCAAGAACAACCTGCAGGCGCACCTGCGCGTCAACGACCAGATCGGCCTGCGCAGCGAGCGCGGCGTGGGCAGCACCGCCGACGTCGACCAGTCGCGTGCTCGTCGCGCCCTGGCCGAGAACAACTACAACACCGCTCAGGTCAACCTGGCCGATGCCGAAGCTGCCTTCTTCAGCGCCGTGGGCCGCATGCCCGACGAACTGGAACCCCTGCCTTCGATGCGTGGCGAACTGCCGGCCGACCTGAACGCCGCCCGCCAGTCGATGATGGAAAACAATCCGTACCTCAAATCGGCCCAAGCCGACGTACAGGCTGCCGAAAGCCAGTACGCAGGCGCCAAGTCCGCGTTCTACCCACGGATCGACGCTGAACTGGCCACCGGTGCCAACAACAACCTCTCGGGCGAGCGCGGCCACAACAACACCGATTGGCGTGCCGGCGTGAGCATGAGCTACAACCTGTACCGTGGCGGCAGCGACAAGGCTCGTCTGCAGGGCGATGCACATCGCATCAACCAGGCCATGGACATCCGCAACAATGCCCTGCGTCAGTTGAACGAAAACATGGCGCTGTCGTGGAACGCGATGAAAAACGCCAGCACGCAGATTCCGTACGCCCGTGAATACGCCGAAACCACCACCCGCGTGCGAGCGGCCTACCAGGACCAGTTCGGCCTGGGCCAGCGCACCCTGCTCGACGTACTCGACAGCGAGAACGAGCTGTACACCGCCAACACCCGCTACGCCGAAGTGCGCTACACCGAGGAATACTCGATGTACCGCGTGCTCTCGAGCATGGGTGAGCTGCTGGCCAAGACCCGCGTCGTGCTGCCAGCCGAAGCCGTTGCCCTGAGCGAAGTGAAGAGCGAAGCGCGCCTGCCAGACATGCGCTGATTGCCGCTACGCCGAACCCCGTGACCGCTCGTTCGCAGCCGGTCACGGGGTTCGCATGACGAAAGCCCTGGGCTCAGCTCAGGGTTTCGTCGATCACCAGCACCACCTTCCCGGAAATCTGATTGCTCGCCAGCGCTTCGAACGCCGCTTCGGCGTCGGTGATCGGAAACGTCTTGGCCAACTGCGATTTCAAACGCCCTTCGGTGAACAATGGCCATACATGCTGGCCCAGGTCACTGAGCAGGTCGGCCTTGAACTGATCGTCACGGCTGCGCAAGGTGGAACCCTGCAGGCGCACCCGTTTGGCCAGCACCTTGGCCAGGTCGAACTGCGCCTCGCGACCGCCCATCAGGCCGATCATCACCCAGCGCCCGTCCAGTGCCACCACGTCCAGGTTCAGCTCGCTGTAGTTGGCGCCGACCGGGTCGAGGATCACATTGAAGGGCCCCAGGTCCTTCAGCGCTTCAAGCCCGTCGCCGCGTACCACACCGCCCTGGGCGCCCAGCGCTTCGCAATAGGCCAGGCGCTCGGCGGAACCGACGCTGACCCAGGTCGGGTTGCCGAACGCCTTGCACAGCTGGATCGCCGCCGAGCCAATGCCACTGGCACCGGCATGCAGCAGGACCTTCTCGCCCGGCTGCAGGTCGGCCAGCTGGAACAGGTTCAGCCACACTGTCGCGTAGACCTCGACGATGCCCGCCGCTTCGTGCAGGCTCAGCCCCTCGGGCACAGGCAGCACATGGCGGCCATCGACCACCACTTCTTCGGCCATGCCGCCACCAGCCAGCAAGGTGCAGACACGGTCGCCGACCTGCCAGGACGAACCCACGCCGACTTCGCTGATGACGCCTGCACATTCCAGGCCGAGGATATCGCTGGCACCCGGCGGCGGCGGGTACAAGCCTGCGCGCTGCATCAGATCGGCCCGATTGAGGCCGGCCGCGGCTACCCGAATCTTCACTTGACCTACGTCACACGTCGGGCTCGGTTGTTCGAGCCACTCCACATGTCCTTCCACGCCTTGCAATGCCTTCACGGTGCCTCCATAGTTGAGTCATGACTGAGCCCGACGCCTTGGCGTCGGGCTTTTCGCATTATGCGTCCGGCTTCAACGGAACCGGCGAATTCAAAGACGGCCTAATATGCGTGATCAATTGCCCCCACGTCGAATCAGCATGAAGCATTTCATTCCCGGCAGTGCCCTGGCGCTGTGTATCGGCCTCGGCACCCTGTCGATGTCCGCCAATACCTTCGCTGCCAACAGCTGGGACAAACTTCAGCCGGATCGCGACGAAGTGGTGGCCAGCCTCAATGTCGTCGAGCTGCTCAAGCGTCATCATTACAGCAAGCCGCCGCTCAACGATGCGCGCTCGGTCATCATCTACGACAGCTACATCAAGCTGCTCGATCCCTCGCGCAGTTATTTCACTGCCGCTGATATCGCTGAGTTCGACAAGTGGAAGACCCAGTTCGACGACTTCCTGAAGAACGGCAACCTGGATCCTGGTTTCATCATCTACAAGCGGTATCTGGATCGGGTCAAGGCGCGCCTGGACTTCGCCCTGACCGAGCTGAACAAGGGCGTCGACAAGTTCGACTTCACCACCAAGGAAACCTTGCTGGTCGAGCGCAAGGACGCCCCCTGGCTGAAGAACGAGGCCGAGCTGGACGACCTGTGGCGCAAACGTGTCAAAGATGAAGTGCTGCGCCAGAAGATCGCCGGCAAAGACGCCGCGCAGATTCAGGAAACCCTGTCCAAGCGTTACAAGAACCAGCTTGCGCGCCTGGACCAGACCCGCGCCGAGGACATCTTCCAGGCCTACATCAATACCTTTGCCCAGTCGTACGATCCGCACACCAACTACCTGTCTCCGGACAACGCGGAAAACTTCGACATCAATATGAGCCTGTCGCTCGAAGGCATCGGTGCGGTGCTGCAAAGCGACAACGACCAGGTCAAGATCGTCCGCCTGGTGCCTGCCGGCCCTGCCGACAAGACCAAGCAGGTCGCCCCTGCCGACAAGATCATCGGCGTCGCCCAGGGCGACAAGGAAATGGTCGACGTGGTCGGCTGGCGTTTGGATGAAGTGGTCAAGCTGATTCGCGGTCCGAAAGGCTCCACCGTGCGCCTGGAAGTGATTCCGCACACCAATGCGCCCAACGATCAGACCAGCAAGATCGTCTCGATCACCCGCGAAGCGGTCAAGCTCGAGGAACAGGCGGCGAAGAAGTCGATCCTCAACCTCAAGGAAAACGGCCGCGACTACAAGCTGGGCGTGATCGAGATTCCTGCCTTCTACCTGGACTTCAAGGCGTTCCGCGCGGGTGACCCGGACTACAAGTCCACCACCCGCGACGTGCGCAAGCTGCTTACCGAGCTGCAGAAGGAAAAAGTCGACGGCGTGGTCATCGACCTGCGCAACAACGGCGGCGGCTCCCTGCAGGAAGCCACCGAACTGACCAGCCTGTTCATCGAGAAAGGCCCGACCGTGCTGGTGCGTAACGCCGATGGCCGTGTCGACGTGCTGGAAGATGAAAATCCCGGTGCGTTCTACAAAGGCCCGCTGGCGCTGCTGGTGAACCGTCTGTCCGCTTCGGCTTCGGAGATTTTCGCCGGTGCCATGCAGGATTACCACCGCGCGCTGATCGTTGGCGGACAGACCTTCGGCAAGGGCACGGTGCAGACCATCCAGCCGCTCAACCACGGCGAGCTCAAGCTGACCCTGGCCAAGTTCTACCGCGTCTCCGGGCAGAGCACCCAGCACCAGGGCGTGCTGCCGGACATTGCCTACCCGTCGATCATCGACACCAAGGAAATTGGCGAGAGCGCCCTGCCCGAAGCGATGCCGTGGGACACCATCCGCCCGGCCATCAAGCCAGCCAGCGATCCATTCAAGCCGTACCTGGCCAAGCTGACCGCCGACCATGACGCGCGCACCGTCAAGGACCCGGAATTCATCTACATCCGCGATCGCCTGGCCTTGGCCGAGCAGTTGATGAAAGAGAAGACCGTCAGCCTGAACGAGGCCGACCGTCGCGCGCAGCACAGCGATATCGAAGCCAAGCAGCTGGCCCTGGAAAACACCCGTCGCAAGGCCAAGGGCGAAGAGCCGCTCAAAGAGCTGAAGAAAGAAGACGAGGACGCCCTGGGCGCTGATCCGGACAAGACCAAACCGGAAGACGACGCTTACCTGGCAGAGACCGGGCGCATCCTGCTCGACTACCTGAAACTCAATACGTCGGTGGCCAAGCACTGATCCACGTAAGTAATGACAGCAAAGTGACACCTGCGTCATCAAACCGAAATGAAGCTGTCGTGAAATAGGGACCCGCTGCCTTGGCAGCGGGTCTTTTTTTGCGTCTGGCCCGGTGCTTTCAACCTGTTTCAAGCATCGGTCAGCACGACCTTCAGCAAGGTAGCGAACCGATGACCGTCATTGAACAGATCAGCGCCCTGGACAGCATTCTCGCCCAAGGTGGTGTGCACAGCTTGTTCCAGCCGATCGTGTCACTGTCCCAACGGCAGATACTGGGCTTCGAGGCGTTGAGCCGAGGGCCTTCCAACAGCCCGCTGCACTCGCCGATCAATCTGTTCGCCGTCGCACGCCAGGCCGGTCGGCTCAATGAGTTGGAAGTGATGTGCCGGGAGACTGCCTGCCGTCGGTTCAGCGAACAGCGCCTGAACGGCAAACTGTTTCTCAACGTCTCGCCGGAGTCGCTGCTCGAACCCTTGCACGAGGACGGCCGCACGCTGCAGCTGTTGCAACGCTACGGTATCAGTCCGAGCCAGGTGGTCATCGAACTCACCGAGCAAACCCCCACCGACGATTTCCAGCTGTTGTTCAACGCGCTGCACCACTACCGCGCCATGGGTTTTTCGATTGCGCTGGACGACTTGGGCGCGGGCTATTCGAGCCTGCGCCTGTGGTCCGAGCTGCGCCCGGACTACGTCAAGATCGACCGGCACTTCATCGACGGCATTCACCAGGACGCCCTCAAGCGCGAATTCGTTGGCTCGATCTTGCAGATCGCCAAGGCATCGAGGGCGCAGGTGATCGCCGAAGGCATCGAGCTGGTGGAAGAGCTGCTGGTGTTGATCGAGATGGGCGTCGACCTGGTCCAGGGCTATCTGCTCTGCCGCCCGCAGGAGCAGCCGCCGCGGGACGCGCGTGGACTGATCCCGCGACTGGAGGGCAGCACGCCTCCCCTCGGCGACGACGCCAGCGACCTGGCTGCGCTGATCATCGAGCAGGCGGCAGTACACTGTGATACCCCGACGCAGCAGGTCCTGGAAGCCTTTCGCCTGCAGGCCAACCTGAACACCCTCGCCATCGTCGACAGCGACCGGCGCCCCTGCGGCATCGTCCATCGTCACTCGCTGTCCGAGGCCTTGCTCAAGCCATTCGCCACCGACCTGTTCGCACGCAAGCCGATCAGCCGTCTGATGAGCACCGATTTCCTCGCGGTGGACAGCAAGCAGTCCCTGCAGCAGGTCAGCCGCTTGCTGACCGGGCGCGCACGGCAAAGGATCGAGGAAGACTTCATGGTCATCCAGGATGGTCGATACCTGGGGCTGGGGCGGGTCATCGACGTGCTCAAGCTGATCACCGAACTGAAGATCCAGCAGGCGCGGCATGCCAACCCCTTGACCCTGCTACCGGGCAACGTGCCGATCCAGCAGTGCCTGACTCGGGTGCTGGAGCAATGCCGCGAAGCGATCATCTGCTACGTCGACATCGACAACTTCAAGCCCTTCAACGACATCTACGGCTATGCGCGCGGCGACGAAGTGCTGCTATGCCTGGCTCAATGCCTGAACGAACGGGTCGACCCGAGTCGGGATTTCGTCGGCCATATTGGTGGCGACGATTTCATCCTGGCCATCAGTCCAACCGAGTGGTGTCGTCGCCTAAGCCAGCTGCAGGAGGATTTCCAACACCAGTGTCGGCGTTTCTATCGCGCCGAAGATCTGCGCGCAGGGAGTTTTCTGGCGCAGGATCGTCGTGGCGAACAGCAGCGCTTCGCGTTGCTGTCACTGTCCATCGGCGTGGTTCACTTGCGGCCCCAAGCCTGCCCGCTCATGGACAGCAGCCAACTGGCGGAAATGGCCTCCCAGGCCAAGCATCAAGCCAAGGCGGTGCTGGGTTCGAGCGTACACGTGATCGATACCCAGGCCGTTGAACCGGCCTAGAAATTCATACCTGGGTAGTGGCCGGGTACGCATACTCGAACACCCGCACCACTTCGGCAGCATGCCAGGAGGCCGCTGCCACACCATCGGACGGGCCGGAGAAGCGTCCGAGCTTTTCCACGCATTCGAAAAAACCAGGACGAGGCAGACGGCTGGCACCCTGGCTGATCACCAGCGAACTGCGCAATGGCTGAGCGGCGCGGGCGTCGATCATGGCCAGGTATTCCAGGGCCGCAGTCAAGGTCTGCATGGCGGGCGTGGGCAGTGCGAGGCGTTCGAGCAACGCGCGATAGGTGAGCAACTGCCGCTGACGGCGGGCGTGGTCCAGCTCGCCGAGCAGGCCTTCCCATTGCTGTCGACTGATGCGTACGCTCATGAAGCGTCGCTCCAGGCCGGCACCCCCAATTCCCAGGCGAGGCTGCGTCGGATGGCGGCATCGGGCTGACGCTCGCCAGTCTCGATCATCGATAGATAGGAGGGGCTGATGCCGACGGCACGGGCCAGGCTCTCGAGCGGTAACCCTTGCGCCTCGCGCAGCTCGCGCAGACGCGCGAAGGCTGGCGGTGGCACCTGAGCCGCCGCTGTGGCGGGATCGGCGACAGACTGCTGATCGACTGCCATGTGACCTGCACGGGATGCCTCGAACGGGTCGGCAGCCGCTGCAGCCAAGAGCCGCTGATATTCAGCCCATGGCAGCACCGCGTATTCGGGTTGGCCGTCGCGGCTGATCACCTGAACCCCCATTGCATCCTCCCGCAAACTGACCGGTCACATCGGGCGATGCAACCATAATGACGGAATGTTAACAGGGGATTGCCGGCTTCGGGGGGTTAACTGCACCGCAGCCGGCAGGCAGATTCAGCGGTGGGACTTTTCCAGCTCCAGATCTTTTTCAGATGCCGGCAAGAGCTCGACCACTCGCAGCTTTTCCGGGGACTGGCGCTGACGCCAGGCACGGAAGGCGTCCAGCTCGCCCGACAGGGTCTTCATGACCCACGCCAGTACGGCGATATCGTCCAGCATGCCAACGCCCAGCAGCCAGTCGGGGATGGCGTCGATGGGGCTGACGAAGTAGACCAACCCGGCGACGATGGACAGCAGCGCCTTGGGGCTGATGTTGCGGTACTCGCCGCGCCAGTAGGCCAGGCACAGAGCCTGGAGCAATTGCACGTCTTCTTTCAGGGCGCCCAGCCGATAGCCCTTGCCCTTGCGCGCCACGGCGAAGATCAAGGCCGGCAGGCGACCCCGACTCAGGATGCGTTCGGCAATGGGCAGAAAACGGGTGAAATTCCAAGGTGCCTTCATGAGCCCTCCGGTGCCGAATGGTGGTTTAAGGTTATCCACAGTATTTGTGGATAACCTTGTGAACAGAGCCGCTTTTCACGCCTGACCTGCCCGGTTTTCAAGGGCTGAGGTCAAATCGGGCGTTTTTTACTCACACAAAAAAGCCACGAAATTCCTTGACGCAGTGTTATGAAAACAGCTACTGCAGCATCACTTCAGACCTATTGCCCAAAGCCCGGTTCAAACGAAAACGCCCCGTCGAGACGGGGCGTTCGTTGCAGCGCAAGCGTTTACTTGGCGGGCGCGGCTTCTTCGACTTCGGCGTCGTCGGTTTCGGCAGCGGCGTCGGCAGCAGCCTTGGCAGCGTCCTTGATGGCGATCAGCTCGAGGTCGAACACCAGCACCGAGTTGGCTGGAATGGTCGGGCTCGGGCTCTGCGCGCCGTAGGCCAGGTCGGCTGGAATGAACAGCTTGACCTTCTCGCCCACGTGCATCAGTTGCAGGCCTTCGACCCAACCCGGAATCACACCGCTGACCGGCAGGTCGATCGGGGCGCCGCGCTCGATGGAGCTGTCGAAGACCTTGCCGTCGATCAGCTTGCCTTCGTAGTGAACGGTGACCACGTCGGTAGGCTTGGGCTGGGCGCCGTCGGCCTTCTTGATGACCTGGTACTGCAGGCCCGAAGCGGTGGTGACCACGCCGTCTTTCTTGGCGTTGTCTTCCAGGAACTTCTTGCCAGCGCTCTGCGCCTCGGCGTTCATCTTGGTCATGCGTTCTTCGGCACGCTTCTGCAGATCGGCGAAGGCTGCGACCAGGTCGTCGTCCTTGATCTTCTGCTCTTTCTTGCCGACGGCGTCTTCGATACCCAGCGCTACGGCCTTGGAGTCGAGATCGTCCATGCCTTCCTGAGCCAGGCTCTTGCCCATGTTCAGGCCGATACCGTAGGAAGCTTTCTGCTCCGGGGTTTTGAGCT
>Ga0265798_10003331_pt1 | contig 22907 bp, 20 predicted proteins | sample P3T30metagenome_FD_192430 | JGI IMG/M metagenome (GOLD analysis project Ga0265798, IMG submission 192430) | Plant litter microbial communities from East Loma Ridge, Irvine, California - P3 T30 | ecosystem: Environmental > Terrestrial > Plant litter > Unclassified | place: USA: California... | reverse complement strand
GACTTCTCGGACGCCGACAACTACCTGTCGCCGTTCTTCGTGAAGGACAACTTCGTCGGCAACCACTACGACGACGCCGAGGTGCAGGGCCTGCTCACGCAGGAGATCGCCGAGTCCGACGAGACCGCCCGCACGGCGATCATCGGCCAGATCCAGGACGCGGTCGCGGCCGACCTGCCGACGCTGCCGCTGCTCCAGGGCACGCAGGTCGTCGTCTCGGCCAAGGACGTGAAGGGAGTCGACGACACGCTCGACGCCTCCTTCAAGTTCCGCTACGGCGCCCTGAGCCGCTGACCCGCTCACCGCTGACCGGCGCAGCAGCGCCGGTCGGCACCGACCGCGACACCGCGTGACGCGGAGGGGGTGTCCCGCCCACGGGCGGGACGCCCCCTTCCCGCGTCCGCTCCGCACCACGAAAGGCACAGTGACGTGACAGTGCTCACCGGGGACCCGATGGCCCCCGCGACGCCCCCGCCCACGACGGAGAAGCGACGGAGGTCCGCCGGAGGCGGGCTGGGCCGCTACCTCGTGGTCCGCGCGATCCTCATCATCCCGACCGTCTTCATCCTGGTCACCCTGGTCTTCTTCCTGATGCGCGTGGTCGGCAACCCGATCACCGCCTCCGTGGGAGGGCGCCTCACCGAGGCGCAGCTGCAGGAGCGCCTCGCGGCCGCGGGCTACGACCGGCCGATCATCGTCCAGTACCTCGAGTACCTCGGCCAGATCGCCCGGCTCGACTTCGGCACGACGGCGACCGACAACCGGCAGATCAGCGAGGTCATCGTGACCTACGGCGCCGCCACGATCGAGCTGGTCTTCTACGCCCTGATCGTCGCGCTCGTGATCGGCATCCCGCTCGGCATGCTGGCCGCCTACGTGCGCGACCGCTGGCCCGACGCCGTGCTGCGCATCCTCGCGATCCTCGCCTACGCGACGCCGGTGTTCTTCGCGGGCCTCCTGCTGAAGCTGGTCTTCTCGGTGTGGCTCGGCTGGCTGCCCCTCAGCGGGCGGGCCGACACCAGGGTGGGCATCGCCCTGGGGCGCATCGAGAACCCGACGGGCATCTACATCATCGACGCCCTGCGCATCGGCAACGCCACGATCACGACCGACGTGCTGGCGCACGCCGTGCTCCCCGCCCTCACGCTCGGCCTCCTGACGGCCGGCATCTTCCTGCGGCTCGTGCGCACCAACGTCATCGGCACCCTCGGCTCCGAGTACGTCGACGCGGCGCGGTCCCGGGGCGTCTCGGAGTTCCGACTCGTGCGCAAGCACGCGCTGAAGCCCGCCCTCATCCCCATCATCACCGTCATGGGCCTGCAGATCGCCATGCTGCTGGGCGGCTCCGTGCTGACCGAGACGACCTTCGGCTGGCGCGGCCTCGGCTTCGAGCTGCAGCAGTACCTGTCGGCCCGCGACTTCGTGGCCGTGCAGGGCATCGTGGCCGTGCTGGCGGTGATCGTCGCCGTCACCAACTTCGTCGTCGACGTGATCGCGGCTCTCATCGACCCGCGAGTGAGGTACTGACATGTCCACCGTCCCCACCGCCGTCCTCGCCGACCGCCGTGAGCCGCTCTGGAAGCGCCTCCCGATCGTGTCGCACCTCCGCCGCTCGGTCGGCCTCCAGCGCGGCATGCTCGTCGTGGGCCTCGTGCTCTGCGTCGTCTTCCTCGTGCTCGCGGCCGCCGCGCCCCTGATCGCGCCCTACGGCTTCGGCCAGCTGGGCGACGACGCCGGGAACTTCGCCCGCCAGGCGCCGCCGTCGGCGATGCACCTCTGGGGCACCACCGTGGGCGGCTACGACGTCTTCAGCCGCGTCGTCTGGGGCACCCGCACCGCCATCGCCGTGATCGTCGTCGCCGTGGTGCTGTCGATCCTCATCGGCGTCGTGCTCGGCCTCGTCTCCGGCTACCTCGGGGGCTGGCTCGACCGGGTGCTCGTCGTCGTCGCCGACGCCGTGTACGCCTTCCCGTCGCTGCTGCTCGCGATCGTGATCTCCATCGTGATCTCGGGCGGCCAGTCGAGCCTGTGGGGCGGCATCCTGTCGGCCGGCATCTCGATCACGGTCGTCTACGTGCCGCAGTACTTCCGGGTGGTGCGTGCCGAGGCCGTGCGGCTGAAGGCCGAGGCCTTCGTCGAGTCGGCGAAGGTGGTCGGCAGCAGCACGCCGCGCATCATGTTCAAGCACGTGCTCCGCAACGCGACGCGCAGCCTCCCGCTGATCCTCACCCTGAACGCCTCGGAGGCGATCCTCACGCTGGCCGCCCTCGGCTTCCTCGGCTTCGGCATCGGCCCGACCGCGGCGGCGGAGTGGGGCTACGACCTCAACCGGGCGCTCAGCGACACGGCGAGCGGCATCTGGTGGACCGGCGTCTTCCCGGGCTCCGCCATCGTGCTGATGGTGCTCGGCATCACCCTCGTGGGCGAGAGCCTCAACGACCTGGCCGACCCGCGCCTCCGGACGCGCCGCCGTGCCCGACGCACGACCAAGGGCCAGGCGTCGACGCCGGCCGCGACCTCGGAGGTCCCCGCATGAGCGACGACGTGACGACCCCGGGAGGCGCGGAGCGAGTCCGCCACGCCGCCCACGACCTGCCCCGCGAGCGACGCGACGTCGCGGTCGGCATCACCGACCTCGAGGTGACGTTCGCGACCGACGGCGGCGACGTCCACGCCGTGCAGGGCGTCACCCTCGACGTGCGCGCCGGCGAGGTGCTCGCGATCGTGGGGGAGTCGGGCAGCGGCAAGTCCGTGACGGCGAAGACCATCCTCGGGCTGCTGCCCGAGACGGCGGTCTCGTCGGGCGCGGTGGTGCTGAGCGGCCACGACGTGCTCGCCGTCGGGCCGTCGAAGGTCCGCGAGCTGCGCGGCACCGAGGTGGCGATGGTCTTCCAGGAGCCCTCGACCGCCCTCAACCCCGTCTACACGGTGGGCTGGCAGATCGCCGAGGGCATCCGGGCCCACGGCAAGGTCGGACGCAAGGAGGCGCGGGCCAGGGCCGTCGACATCCTGCGTCGCGTGGGCATCCCCGACCCCGAGACGCGCGTCGACCACTACCCGCACCAGTTCTCCGGCGGCCAGAAGCAGCGCGTCGTCATCGCCATGGCGCTCGTGCTGAACCCGTCGGTGATCGTCGCGGACGAGCCCACGACGGCCCTCGACGTCACGGTGCAGGCCGAGATCCTCGACCTGCTGCGCGACCTCCGCGACGAGCTCGGCACGGCCATCGTCCTCATCACGCACAACATGGGCGTCGTCGCCGACCTGGCCGACCGCGTCGCCGTCATGTACCTGGGCCGCGTCGTCGAGCAGGCCTCGTCGGCCGAGCTCTTCGCCGACCCGAAGGACGACTACACCAAGCGGCTCCTCGGCTCCGTGCCGAAGCTGGAGGCGCGGGGCGCGCAGGTGCAGGCCGCCGAGGCCGACCGCGACGTCGTGGTCCGCGCGACGGGGCTCGAGATCGAGTACCCGGGCCGGTTCGGTCGTGGCGGCTTCCGGGCGGTCAAGGGCGTCGACTTCTCGATCGCCAAGGGGGAGGTGCTCGGCCTGGTCGGCGAGAGCGGCTCGGGCAAGACGACGATCGGACGGGCGATCGCCGGCCTCACGAAGGTCACGGGCGGATCGCTCGAGGTGCTGGGGCTCGAGATGAACGGCGTCCACGAGCGCGACGTCAAGCCGCGTCGCGCCGAGATCGGCTTCGTCTTCCAGGACCCCGCCTCGAGCTTCAACCCGCTCCTCACCATCGCCGAGTGCGTGGCCGAGCCGCTCATCGTGCACGGGCGGGCCGCCAACGCCCGGGCCGCCCGCAAGCGCGTCGACGAGCTGCTGGAGGCCGTGCAGCTGCCCCGCGCCTTCGGCGACCGGTACCCGCACGAGCTCAGCGGCGGGCAGCGGCAGCGGGCGAGCCTCGCCCGGTCGCTCGCCCTCGAGCCGGCCCTCCTCATCGCCGACGAGCCGACCAGCGCGCTCGACGTGTCGGTGCAGGCCAAGGTGCTCGAGCTGTTCCGCGAGCTGCAGTCGGACCTCGGCTTCGCCGCGTTGTTCATCAGCCACGACCTCGCGGTCGTGAACATGTTGGCCGACCGCATCGGCGTGCTCTACCGTGGCGACATGGTGGAGATGGGACCGAACGACCAGGTGCTCGGCGCGCCGGAGCACCTGTACACGCAGCGCCTGCTGGCCTCGCTGCCCGTGCCCGACCCGGCGGAGCAGGCGGCACGCCGTCGACACCTCGCCGAGCTCGACCGGCTCGCGGCCGGGGGAGCGGCCTGAGCGTGGCGGGCCTCGACCTCGACCTGAGCCGCCCGGTGGCGACCGACGACCTCTCCCTCGAGTACCCCGCCAGGGCCGGGCACCCGGCCCTGCGGGCGGTCGACGGCGTCACGCTGTCGATCGCCCCGGGCGAGATCGTCGCCGTCCTCGGCGAGAGCGGCTCCGGCAAGTCGACGCTGGCGCTGGCCCTCGCGGGACTCGTCGGCCGAGGTCGCCCGCCGGAGGGACGCCCGCGCATCGTCGGGGGAGCGGCCAGCGTCTTCGGCCAGGACCTCCTGCGCTCCTCGCCCCGTCGCCGCGACCGCCTGACGGCCGTGGTCGGCTACCTGGCGCAGGACGACGGCGAGGCGCTCGACCCCGACCTCACCGTCGGCGAGGCCATCGCGCAGCCGATCTACCTGCGCGACAAGCGGTTCGACCGGCGCGAGGCGGGGCGTCTCACCTCGGCCCTCGTCGACGCCGTGCACCTTCCCCTCAGCGTCATGCTGAAGCAGACGTGGGAGCTCAGCTCCGGCCAGCGGCAGCGGGTGGCCCTGGCGCGGTCCCTCGTGCTCGAGCCGAGCCTCCTCGTGGCGGACGAGCCAGCACGCGGCGTCGACGTCCTCGTGCGCCAGGCCGTGCTGGACGTCATCAAGAACCTCCACGAAGACCGTCAGTTCTCGGCCGTCGTCGTGACGTCGTCGGTCGCGGAGGCGCGTGCGGTGACGGACCGCGTCGCGGTCATGCGGGGCGGCCGGCTCGTCGGGGCGGGCAACGTCGACGACGTGCTGCGCGACGGCCTCGACCCCTACGTCAAGGTGCTGGCCCAGACCTCGCCGATCGACGTGGTGCGCGACGCCGACCGGGGCGACCGGTGAGCGAGGCTCGAGGCCACCGCTCGACCGACGTCGAGACCGCCGACCTGCCGGCGGAGCGCCGTCCGCGCCCGGGTCCGGTCACGGTGGCCCCGCGTCCGTCGGCGGTGTTCGTCACCGCGGTGGAGGAGGCCGGCGGCACCCTCGTGCCGCTCGGCGACGAGACGCGGGGCCTGATCTGGCTCTCGTACTCGGACGTCGCGGGGCTCGAGGCCGCCCTCGCCGCGCATCCCGGGATCGAGTGGGTCCAGCTGCCGTGGGCCGGAGTCGACGCGTTCGCCGACGTGCTCGCCCGTCACGCCGACTCGCCGCGCCCCCTCTGGACCAGCGCGAAGGGGGCGTACTCCGAGCCCGTCGCCGAGCACGCGCTCATGCTCGTGCTGTCGCTGCTCCGGGTCGTGCCGTCGCGGGTCCAGGCCACGACCTGGGACCGCGAGCAGCGAGGCATCTCGCTCTACGGACGACGGGTCGTCGTCGTCGGCGCCGGGGGGATCGCCCGCGAGCTGATCCGCCTCCTCGCGCCCTTCGAGACGCGCGTCACCGTCGTGCGGCGGACGGCGGAGCCCGTCGAGGGCGCCGAGCGCACGGTCGGGCCCGACGAGCTCGACGACGTCCTGCCCCAGGCCGACGTCGTCGTCCTGGCGGCGGCGGCCACGGCCGAGACCCGGGCCCTCCTCGACGCCCGGCGCCTCGCCCTGCTCCCGCCGACCGCCGTGCTGGTCAACGTGGCCCGGGGCGACCTGGTGGACACGGAGGCGCTGGTGGCGGCCCTGCAGGCCGGTCGCCTCTGGGGCGCGGGGCTCGACGTCACGTCGCCGGAGCCCCTGCCCGACGGGCACCCCCTGTGGGGCGACCCGCGCGTCGTCGTGACGCCGCACCAGGCCGACACGCCGGAGATGTCGGCGCCGCTCCTCGCGGGGCGCATCCGGCACAACGTGCGCGCGCTGCTCGGCGACGGCGGCTTCGCCGGCGTCGTCGACCCGGCCGCGGGCTACTGACGGACGCCCCCGTCGACGCGACGCGCCCGGAGTGCGTCCGGTGTTCAGCGGAGGCCCAGATGTTTGATACAGTTGAGCCCGCTGTTGAGAACCACCGGTTCGAGACAGCTGCCATTCCTCGATAGCTCAATTGGCAGAGCAGCCGGCTGTTAACCGGCAGGTTCTTGGTTCGAGTCCAAGTCGGGGAGCGAAGGCCCAGCGGCTCCACCCGCTGGGCCTTTTCACGTTCAGGGCCTTTCCACGTTCAGGGGCGTGCCGCTTGAGCAGGTGCCGCCGCCGGGGCGCCGCCTGGTGCCCCGCCGTCGCTCCGGCGGGGCCGCACCGCGGCTCAGTCGTCGAGGTGGTCGACGCCCGGCAGCCAGGTCGCGCCGGGCGAGCCCCAGCCGCTGCGCTTGACGGCCTTCGCGGCCGCCTTGTGGAAGGGGTGCTCGAGGCGGTCGGCGTACAGGACGCCGTCGAGGTGGTCGTTCTCGTGCTGGAAGATGCGGGCGAGCCAGCCGTGCGCCTCGATCTCGTACTCCTCGCCGTCGAGGTCGGTGGCGCGCAGCAGGACGCTCTCGGCCCGGCGCAGCGGGAAGCGCTCGCCCGGGATCGAGAGGCAGCCCTCCGACTCGCCCTCGTCGTCGAGGGGCTCGATCGTGAGGGGGCTCTGCCAGACCGTCGGGTTGACGGCGACGCCCCGCCACTGCTCGCCGTCGTCGTCCTCCCACGAGAAGACGAAGAGCCGGAGCCCGACGCCGACCTGCGGGCCGGCGAGGCCGACCCCGGGCGCGGCGTCCATCGTCTCGAACATGTCGGCGACGAGGGCCCGCAGGTCGTCGTCGACGACCTCGACCTCGGAGGCGCGGGTGTGGAGGACGGGATCGCCCGTGATCGTGATGGGTCGTACGGCCATTCGTCCAGACTATCGAGCGCGGTGCCGATACCGTGGTCGGGTGACCGCAGACCTCGGGGACCTGACCGCCCAGGTCTCGTTGACCCCGTACCAGGCGCTCGGCATCCCCATCGCCCTCGTCGGGGCGGTCTTCCTCTCGGTCGGCGCCCAGCTGCAGAGCCGCGGCGTCGCGAAGGTCGAGCACCGCCTGGGCGCGGCCCACAGCGGCATGTCCGTGCGCCAGGTGCTCGCGCTGCTCGGGCGCCCCTCCTGGGTCATGGGCACGCTCCTCCTCGGCCTGGCCATCGTCTTCCAGCTCACGAGCCTCAAGATCGCCCCGCTGCTCGTCGTGCAGCCCCTCGGCGCCGTCGCCCTGGTGGTGACGGCGCTCCTCAACGCACGGGTCACCGGGCAGCGCCTCAGCCGGCGGGTGAAGCGCTCGATCGCGATCTGCGTCGGAGGCATCGGCCTCTTCGCGACCGTCGCCGCCTTCACGGCCGTCGAGAGCCCGATCACGACCCCGCAGCTCGTGACCGTGCTCGTGCTGCTGCTCGTCGTGGGCGCCCTGCTCGCGGGGGCCTTCGTGCTGCTGCGGCACCGACGCAGCGCGTTGTTCTACATCATCGGCGCGGGCGTGCTCTACGGCTTCGTCGCGACCCTGGCGAAGGTCGTGCTCAACCGCATCACCGCGGGCGCCTTCGACTGGCTGAGCGTCGTCTGCGTCGTGATGCTGCTGGCGGCCGGCGCCCTGGGCGGGTACTTCGTGCAGAACGCCTACTCGTCGGGCTCGCCCGACCTCGTGATCGCGGGGCTGACCGTGGTCGACCCGATCATCGCCGTCACGATCGGCATCGTGGTCCTGGGGGAGGCGGCCTCCGCTCCGCCCCTCGCCGGCGTGCTGTTCGTGCTGGCCGGCGCCCTGGCCGTCTGGGGCGTGTTCCAGCTCGCCAAATACCAGCCCGCGAAGAGAACCTGAGCTACCGTGTCCACGCTGCGACCGGTGCCTCCGTGCCCGGCCGCCCCGCACCTCCCCGTTCCCCCGAGCCCGACAAGGACGCCCGAGACGTGACCGACGCCCCGCAGCACCCCGAGCCGACACGGCCCGGGGGCGACGCCGACGCTGCCCGACTGACCGTCCTCATCGCCGCCGACACCTTCCCGCCCGACGTGAACGGCGCTGCGAACTTCGCGGAGCGCCTCGCCGTCGGCCTGGCCGTCCGCGGCCACGACGTGCACGTGCTCGCGCCGGCCCCGACCCGTCGGCACGGCACGTTCCTCGAGCAGCACGACGGCACCACGCTGACGGTGCACCGCCTGTACTCGACGCGCTGGCCCCTGCACGACTGGCTGCGCTTCGCGACGCCGTGGCGCGCGCAGCGGAACGCCGAGCGCGTCATCGCCGAGATCCGCCCCGACGTGGTGCACATCCAGTCGCACATCGTCATCGGCCGGGCCGTCGTGCGCGTGGCGAACCGCCTGGGCATCCGCGCCGTGGCCACCAACCACTTCATGCCCGAGAACCTGCTCGAGCACACCGGCCTGCCGCAGGGGCTCCGCGCGACCGCGGTCGGCCTCGCCTGGAAGGACGCCAGCACGACGTTCCGCAAGGTGCAGGCGATCACTACGCCCACTCAGGCCGCCGCGGACTTCCTCGAGAAGGCCGTGGACGTCCACGGCGTCCTCGCCGTCTCGTGCGGCATCGACGCGGCCGACTACACGGCGGCCGACGAGCGGCCGACGGAGAACCGCATCGTCTTCGTGGGGCGGGTGACGGCCGAGAAGCAGATCGACGTGCTGCTCCGCGCGATGACGACGCTCGACCCCGCGCTCGGCGCCACGCTGACGATCGTCGGCGGCGGCGACCTGATGAAGCAGCTTCAGCAGCTGACCGTCGATCTCGGGCTGTCAGACCGCGTCACCTTCGCGGGCTACCTCTCCGACCACGACCTCCGCCGCACGCTCACCGAGGCGACCGTGTTCGCGATGCCGTCGATCGCGGAGCTGCAGAGCATCGCGAGCCTCGAGGCCATGGCCTCGGGTCTGCCGATCGTCGTGGCCGACGCGATGGCCCTGCCGCACCTCGTGACGGAGGGGGTGAACGGGCACCTCTTCCGGCCCGGCGACAGCGACGACCTGGCCGAGAAGCTGACCCGCGTGCTCACGCTCGACGACGACGCGTACCTCGCCATGCGGCGCGCCAGCCTGCGGGTGATCGAGGGGCACGACATCCAGCGGACGCTGAGCGTCTTCGAGGCGCTGTATCGTGGGGAGCCGGTGGCACCCACCACCGAGGTCGACCCGACCTGAGCCCCGGCTCCGGGTCGACGGGGGGCGGTAGCTCAGCCGGTTAGAGCAGTCGACTCATAATCGATCGGTCACGGGTTCAAGTCCCGTCCGCCCTACTCCGGGCCACGTCGTGGCGCGGTGCCGTCCCGCGTGGCCTGAGCGCCCTCGCCGGTGCGGGTGGCACGATGAGCCCATGTTCACGAGGCGACCGCGCGATCTCGAGTCCGACGACCACGACGTCCCGTCCTCGGGGCCCGGCCGCATGGGCGTCGGAGCGCAGGTCTACGTGCTCGACTCCGACGAGGACCACGCCACCCCGTTCCCCTACGGCCCGACCGGCGTCGTGCTCCGCGCCGGCGGCTCCGCCTGGCAGGGCGTCTCGGCGATCGGCGGCTCGGCCCGCACCTGGTGGGTCGAGTTCGACTCGCCGCAGCTCGACCGCGACGGCGACGGGCCCGTCGAGCGCGCGCAGGTCGCCGAGCGCTTCCTGCGGCTCGCGCCCCCGCTCGCCTGACGCGGGCGGCACCGCGACTCCTCGGCATCCGTGGGCGGTGCGCCCGCGCGCACCGTGACCCCTCGACGTCCGCCTGCGGTGCGTCCGCGCGCACCGCGACTCTTCGGGCACCTGTGCGACCTCCGTGGTCGGCGGCTCCTGACCGGTGACGGGACAGCCGGGGGAGGCGCGGGGTCGGAGGCAGGGAGCAGGAGTCACCGACACGGCACGGCGGGCACGGGGGCCGGACGGGCCTGCGCGGAGGACGGGGCGAGGGGCCGGAGGAGCACCCCGGCGACGGCCGCTCCCCCTGACGGGCATGATCGAGCCACGCACGAGGTTCACCCCCGGGACACCCACAGGAGGACGCATGGACGACGCCACCCGACGCGACGAGACCGAGCTGGAGCGGTTCCGCGCGCTCCGCCACGACAGGGCCGTCGGCCCGCGGGGCCCGCTGGCCCTCGTGAACACGCAGTGGGTCGACTCGGCCCAGCCGGTCTGGGGCGTCCCCGGCACGTGGGAGCCGACTCCTGCGGGCGTCTCCGGGCTCCGGGTCGCGGCCGCCGCCTCCGACGGGGTCGTGGTCGACGGCGACCTGGTCGACGGCGCGGCGGTCGTCGCCGGCGAGGACGCCATGGCGCCCGGCACCGTGCGCTTCTCCGAGACGGTCTCCGGCACGGTGGTCGCGAACGACGACCGGTCGAGCTACGCGCTCCGCGTGTGGGACGCCGCGTCGCCCGGCATCGCCGCGTTCGGCTCCCTCGACGCCTACCCGTACGACCCCGCGTGGGTCGTCACGGCCGAGTTCGTGCCGACCGACGACGGCACGGTCGTCGACATCCGCCACCAGGCCGACCTCGGGCTCAGCCGGCCGCAGCCGCTGCCCGGCCTCATCCGCGTGGAGCTCGACGGGGTGCAGCACGAGCTCGCCGCCTTCCCGGCCGGGCCGGGCGGCCGCCTCCAGCTCGTCTTCTCGGACGGCACGACGGGCGACACGACCTACTCGGTCGGTCGGTTCCTCTTCCCGACGCCCGCGGACGACGGCACGATCACGCTCGACTTCAACCGGGCCGTGCTGCCGCCCTGCGCCTTCTCGTACGCCTTCAACTGCCCGGTGCCGCCCCCGCAGAACCGCCTCGCCGTGCGGATCGAGGCGGGCGAGAAGACGGTGCTCGCCCACGACGGGTCGCCGCTGCACTGAGCCCGGCCGGCGGTGGTCCGCACGGCCCCGCGCGGGACCGCGGCCGACCGCGCCCGTCCGGCGGCGTCGGCGGTCGGTGGGATGATCGGGGGATGTTCCTCCTCGTGCGCCGCCGAGACGACGGTGCCGTCGAGTTGACGCCCTGGCGACGCGAGCGGGCCGACGGGCCCCTCGTGCCCGGGGCCTCCGAGATCGTCGCCGACGCCCGGTTCGCCGAGGTCGTGCGGAGGCGCGAGGCCGACCCCGACGCCGCCGCCCGGCCGCGCTGGGTCTGGGACGACACGCCGCGCTGGTACCCGCGCCTCCTCGATGCCGGCGTCCGCGTCGCGCGGTGCGTCGACCTGCGCCTCTGCCACGCCCTGCTGCGTGCCTCCGCCTCGACGGTCGGCTCGGAGCTGCACGGCTCGCCACGCGGCCCCTGGGACGTGCCGCAGGCGACGGAGGCGCCCCGTGACGGGCTCTTCGACGTGCTGCCCGACTCCCTCCCCGACCCGGCCGCCGAGTTCGCCCGACAGCGGGCGGCGGTGGAGGCCAGCCCGAGGCGGGGCGCCCTCGAGCTGCTGACCGCCGCCGAGTCGACCGGCGCCCTGGTCGCGGCTGAGATGAGGCACCGGGGCATCCCGTGGTCGCCGGTCGTGCACGACCGGCTGCTGACCGAGGCGCTCGGGCCCCGCCCCGCCGTCGGCGAGAGGCCGAGCCGCATGCGCGCCGACCTCGCCGAGGTCCGCGAGGCGCTGGGGGCGCCCGACCTCAACCCGGACTCGCCCGCCGAGCTGGTGCGCGCCCTGAACGCGGCCGGGGTGATGGCCACCTCGACGAGCAAGTGGGAGCTGGAGCGGCACGACCACCCCGTCGTCGAGCCCCTGCTGCGGTACAAGAAGAAGCAGCGCCTGCTGGTCGCGAACGGCTGGACCTGGCTCGACGCGTGGGTGCACGACGGCCGCTTCCGCCCCGACTACGTGCCGGGCGGCGTCGTGACCGGACGGTGGGCCACCAGCGGGGGAGGCGCGCTGCAGCTGCCGAGGGCGGTGCGCGCCGCCGTCGTGGCCGACCCGGGCTGGTCGCTCGTGGTGGCCGACGCCTCCCAGCTCGAGCCGCGCATCCTCACGGGGCTCAGCGGCGACCGGGCGATGGCCGCGGCGGGCGAGGGCGATCTCTACGAGGGCATCGTGGCGAGCGGTGCCGTGGCCAGCCGGGCCGAGGCGAAGGTGGCGATGCTCGGCGCCATGTACGGCGCGACGCAGGGCGAGAGCGGGCGGCTCGTGCCGCGCCTCGCCCGACGGTTCCCTCAGGCGATGCAGCTCGTCGAGGAGGCCGCGCGCACCGGGGAGGCGGGCGGGGTCGTGAGCACGCTGCTGGGGCGGACCTCGCCGTCGCCCGCGGAGCCGGTCGACGAGCTGCCGCCCGAGATGCCGAGGGCCGCCGTCGACCGCGACGCCCGGTCGTGGGGCCGCTTCACGCGCAACTTCGTCGTGCAGGGCACGGCGGCCGAGTGGGCGCTCTGCTGGATGGGTGCCCTGCGGGCCCGCGTCGACGCCCGGTGGGGGCACCTCGGCGACGCGGCGCCGCACCTGGTCTTCTTCCTGCACGACGAGGTCGTCCTGCACGCCCCGCGGGAGGCGGCGGGCGAGGTCGCCGAGATCGTCGCGGAGGCCGCGGCGGAGGCCGGGCGGCTGCTCTTCGGGTCGGCTCCCGTCCGGTTCCCGTTGACCGTGGCGGTGGTGGACGACTACTCGCAGGCGAAGTGACGTCGCCCGGTGCGGGCCGCCGGGGCGACGGGTGCGAGCCCTCGGTCCGGTTCACGGCAGATGCACGGTTGTGACCTCGCCGACCCATCTGCGATGATCTCCCCAGCGGACTCGTCCGCGCACAACTGAAGACGCACGAGAGCAACGATCGCAGCCGCGCTGCACCGTTCGAGAGGTCGATGGGGAAGTCGCACCTGACCGAATGGAGGAATCGTGGCTGCTGCAATGGCTCGGGGAGTGCTCTACGTGCATTCATCCCCTCGTGCACTGTGCCCACACGTGGAGTGGGCAGTCGGTCGTGCCCTCGGGCACGCCGTCAACTTCGCGTGGGTCGACCAGCCCGTGCTGAGGGGCGCCCAGCGCACCGAGTTCTCCTGGCAGGGAGAAGAGGGCGCGGGTGCCCGGATCGCCTCTGCCCTGCGGGGCTGGGAGCACCTCCGCTACGAGGTGACGGAAGACCCCGGAGCCGACCACGACGGCGGCCGGTGGATGCACGCGCCCGACCTCGGCGTCTTCTTCGCGCAGACCGACACGGCCGGCAACACGGTGATCCCGGAGGACCGCATCCGCTACGCCATGGACATCGCCGGGTCGAACGCCCTCGAGCTGCACCGGGAGCTCCGTCTCGCCCTCGGCCAGGCCTGGGACGACGAGCTCGAGCCGTTCCGCTACAGCGGCGAGGGCAACCCCGTCGTCTGGCTGCACAAGGTCGGCTGACCCGCCCCTCCTCCGACGCGACGAAGGCCGGCACCCTCGCGGGTGCCGGCCTTCGTGGTGGTCGGGGTCAGACCGAGCGGAACGCGACGACGGCGTTGTGGCCGCCGAAGCCGAAGGAGTTGCTGATCGCGACGATCTCGCCGTCCGGCAGGCGGCGCGGCTCGCCGAGGACGACGTCGAGGTCGATCTCGTCGTCCATCTGCGTGACGTTGATGGTCGGCGGAGCGACCTTCTCCTGCAGCGCCTTGACGGTGAAGACGGCCTCGATCGCCCCGGCTCCGCCGAGCAGGTGCCCGGTCGCGGCCTTGGTCGCCGAGACGACGAGCTTCGAGGTGTGGTCGCCGAAGACGCGCTTGATGGCGCGGTACTCGGCGATGTCCCCGACCGGCGTGCTGGTGGCGTGGGCGTTCACGTGCACGACCTGCTCGCGCTCGACGCCGGCGGCCTCGAGGGTCGCGATGACGGCGCGGGCGGCACCCGAGCCCTCCGGGTCGGGAGCGGTGATGTGGTACGAGTCGCTCGTGACGTCGCCGCCGATGAGCTCGGCGTAGATCTTCGCACCGCGGGCGAGGGCGTGCTCCTCGGTCTCGAGGACCAGGGCCGCGCCTCCTTCGCCCAGGACGAACCCGTCGCGGGTGACGTCGTAGGGACGCGACGCCGTGGCGGGGTCGTCGTTGCGCTTGGAGAGGGCCTGCATGGCGGCGAACGACGCGAGGGGCATCGGGTGGATGGCCGCCTCGGAGCCGCCGGCGACGATGATGTCGGCGAGGCCCTGCTGCAGGTGGGCGTACGCGTTCGCGATGGACTCCGTGCTGGAGGCGCAGGCCGAGACGACGGTGCGGGCGCCGGCGCGCGCGCCGAGGCCCATCGAGATCGCGGCGGCGGGGCCGTTCGGCATGAGCATGGGCACGGTCATCGGCAGAACGCGCCGCGGGCCCTTCTCGCGGAGGGTGTCCCAGCCGTCGAGCAGGGTCCAGACGCCGCCGATGCCCGTGGCCCAGTCGACGCCGAAGCGCTCGGGCACGACCTCGGGGGAGCCGGCGTCGGCCCAGGCCTCACGGGCTGCCGTGAGGGCGAACTGGCTGGAGGGGTCGAGGCGCTTGGTCTCGCGGCGGTCGAGCACGTCGGCCGACGGGGTGCGGGCCTGGCCGGCGAAGGTGACGGGCAGCTCGTACTTGGCGACCCAGTCCTGCTCGAGCGTGGTGATGCCGGACTCGCCGGCGAGGAGGGCGGTCCAGCTCTCGGCGGCCGTGCCGCCGAGGGGGGACGTGGCACCGATGCCGGTGACGACGATCTTCTTGGTCATGACGGTTCTCCCTGGAGTGGCGCTGTCGCCGTCGTCGCGGGCGCGACGGAGGGCGGAGGAACGGGTGCGCCCGGCCGGCCCCGGGGGGCTCGGCCGGGCCGCGACGTCGTTAGTCCTGCGCCTTGGTGATGAAGGTGACGGCGTCGCCGACGGTCTTGAGGTTCTTGACCTCTTCGTCGGGGATCTTCACGTCGAACTTCTCCTCGGCGTTGACGACGATCGTCATCATCGAGATCGAGTCGATGTCGAGGTCGTCCGTGAACGACTTGTCCATCTCGACCGTGTCGGTCGCGATGCCCGTCTCGTCGTTGATGAGCTCGGCCAGGCCGGCGAGGACTTCTTCGGTGGACAGTGCCATGGTGTTGTTCTCCTTGAGGGGGTGTCGTGGTGACCGAGGTAGAGCCTACAAGTCGGGGGAGTGCGGGGGAGGCGCGGCGCGCTACGGCAGGACGACCACCTGGGCGCCGAACACGAGCCCGGCGCCGAAGCCGATCTGCAGCGAGAGGCCGCCGCTCAGCTCGGGGTGCTCCTCGAGCAGCCGGTGGGTGGCGAGGGGGATGCTCGCGGCCGAGGTGTTGCCGGTGGTCGCGATGTCGCGCCCGATCACGACGGTGTCGGGCAGGCCGAGCTGCTTGGCGAACTCGTCGATGATGCGCATGTTGGCCTGGTGGGGCACGAAGGCCGCGAGCTGGTCGCTCGTGACGCCAGCGCGCTCGAGGGCGAGCTTGGCGACCTTGACCATCTCCCAGACGGCCCAGCGGAAGACCGTGGGGCCCTCCTGGCGGAGCGTCGGCCAGGCGACCTGGCCGGCGCCCTCGCGGTACTCGGTCATCGTCGCGGTCATGCCGATGGCGTCCCACTTGCTGCCGTCGGAGCCCCAGACGGTGGGCGAGATGCCCACGGTGTCGCTCGGGCCCACGATGGCCGCACCTGCGCCGTCGGCGAGGAGGAAGGAGATCGTGCGGTCGGTCGGGTCGATGATGTCGCTGAGCTTCTCCGCGCCGACGACGAGGACGTACTCGGCGAGGCCGGAGCGGACGAACGAGTCCGCCTGGGCGATGCCGTACGCGTAGCCGGCGCAGGCGGCGCTGATGTCGTACGCGGCGGCGGGGTTCGCCCCGACCCGCTCGGCGAGCAGCGTGGCGACCGACGGGGTCGCGACGCCGCCGCTCACCGTGGAGACGAGCACGACGCCGATCTGGTCCGGGCGGATGCCCGCGCGCTCGATCGCCTGGCGGGAGGCCGTCTCGGCGAGGTCGACCACCTGGACGTCCTTCGACGCCCGCACCCGCGTGACGACGCCGGTGCGCTGCTGGATCCACTCGTCGGAGGAGTTGATCGGCTCGATGATGTCGGCGTTCGGAACGACGTTCTCGCCGCGGGCGGCGCCGAGCGAGAGGATGCGCGTGAACGCGGAGCCGGTGGTCTGGTTGAGCTGGGGGGTGGTCATGCTGCTCCCTCGAGGAGGTCGACGGCGGCCTGGAGGTCGTCGGGGGTCTTGACGGCCACGCTCGGCACGCCGCGGAGGGCGCGCTTGGCGAGGCCCGTGAGCGCGCCGGCCGGCGCGAGCTCCACGATGCCGGTCACTCCCGCGGCCGAGAACGACTCCATGGTCGCGTCCCAGCGGACGGGGCTGGCGACCTGGCCGACGAGGAGCTCGACGAACCGGGCGCCGCTCGTGACCGCGCTGCCGTCGTGGTTGGTCCAGAGCGGCAGGGTCGGGTCGTGGGCCTCGACGGCCGAGGCCGCGACGCGCAGGCGCTCGACCGCGGGCTCCATGAAGCGGGTGTGGAAGGCGCCGGCGACCTGGAGCGGCACGACGCGGGCCTTGGCCGGCGGCTGCTCGGCGAGGGCGGCGAGTGCGGGCAGCTCGCCGGCCACGACGATCTGGCCTCCGCCGTTGTAGTTCGCGGGGGAGAGGCCGAGCTCGGCGAGCCGCGACATCAGCTCCGCCTCGTCGCCGCCCAGCACGGCGCTCATGCCGGTCTGGACGAGCGCGGCGGCCTCCGCCATGGCGCGGCCGCGCTCGGCGACGAGGCGCACGGCGTCGTCGCCGGTCAGCACGCCGCTCACGGCAGCGGCCGTGAACTCGCCCACCGAGTGGCCGGCGACGCCGCCGACGCGGTCGCGGGACACCCGCGCGAAGAGCGCCTGGGCCGTCAGGAGGCCGGCCGCGACGATGAGGGGCTGTGCCACCGCGGTGTCGCGGATGGTGTCGGCGTCGGAGGTCGTGCCGTGGGCGACGAGGTCCGCTCCGGAGGCGGTGGCGAGCGACTCGAGGAGGCGGCGGCTCTCCGGGTCGTCGAGCCAGGGTTCGAGGAAGCCGGGGGACTGGGAGCCCTGTCCGGGCGCTACGACAACGATCACTGCTCCATCATGCCCTCGACCTGAGCGGCCGCGGTGTAGCAACTCGACCAAAGATCGTCGCGAGGCTTGTCGATGGCCACAGCCGCGACTCCTCGGGGCCCGGGAGGGACGGCCACCGGCTCGGTCGGCGGGACCGCTCAGCGACGTCGCGCGAGGGGGCTGTCGTGGTCGGCGATCGAGCCGAGGATGAGGGCGGACTGCAGGATCAGGGCCTCCCGGGCGCCGGTGGCGTCCCAGCCGATGACGTCGGAGACGCGCTTCAGGCGGTAGCGCACGGTGTTGGGGTGGACGAAGAGCTCCCGGGCCGTGGCCTCGAGCGACCGTCCGTTGTCGAGGTAGCACCAGAGCGTGGCGAGCAGCTCCGTCGAGTGGTTCTTGAGCGGCTTGTAGACGCGGTTGACCAGCGTCGAGCGCGCGACGGGATCGCCCGCCAGGGCGCGCTCGGGCAGGAGGTCGTCGGCGAGCACGGGGCGCGGGGCGTTCCGCCACGAGCGCGCGACGGCGAACCCCGCGAGGGCGGCCTTGGCGCTCTTCGAGGCGTCGACGAGGCTCGGCACCTCGTGGCCGAGCACGAGGTGCCCGTCGCCGAACCCCGGCTCGAGCGCCGCGGCGATGTCGGAGAACGCGATGCGCGTGTCGGGAGCATCGTCGTCCCGGAGCTGCTCGGCGCGCCCGATGACGAGCACGAGGCGGCTGCCCTGCACGCCGATCAGCACGTCGGCGTCGAGGTGCCGTGCCGTGCGGCGCAGCATGTCGACGTCGAGCATGCGGGGCGCCGTGCCGACGAGCACCGACACCTCTCCGTGGCCGTGCCAGCCGAGGGCGGCGATGCGGCTCGGCAGCTCGTCGTCGTACTCGCCGCTGAGGATCGAGTCGACGACCAGGGCCTCGAGCCGGGCGTCCCAGAGGCCCCGCGCCTCCGCGGCCCGGGCGTAGACGTCGGCCGAGGCGAACGCGATCTCCCGCGAGTAGAGGAGGATCGCCTCGCGGAGGGAGTCGTCGCCGTCCTTCACGCGCTGCTCGACGACCTCGACCGTGACGCGGATCAGCTGGAGGGTCTGCTGCAGGCTGACGCTCCGGAGCAGCTCGCGGGGAGCTGCCCCGAAGACGTCGGCGGCGATCCACGGGGTCGACTGCGGGTTGTCGAACCAGCTGATGAACGAGGTGATGCCGGCCTGGGCGACGAGCCCCACGGCGGAGCGGCGCCCCGGGGGCATGTCGCCGTACCAGGGGAGCGTCTCCTCCAGCCTCTTGATCGTCGCCGTCGACAGCTCGCCCGAGACCGTCCGCAGCCACGCGAGCGTGCGCTCCTTCGTGGCGGCGGACGGTTCCATCGGCGAGTGGGGCACCCGCTCTGCGCTCACGGGGCCGGTCAGCTCTCCCCGCCGGCGCTGCCGCTGGTGCCGGCCGTGACGTCGTGCAGCCGGTACCGGTCGATGGCCTGCTGGACGACGCCGGGGTCGACCTCGCCGCGACGGGCCAGGGCCTGCAGCGTGCGGACCACCATCGACGGGCCGTCGATCTTGAAGAACCGACGGGCCGCGGCGCGGGTGTCCGAGAAGCCGAAGCCGTCGGCGCCGAGCGTCAGGTAGTCGCCGGGCACGAACTCACGGATCTGGTCGGGCACCGCGGCCATGAAGTCGCTGGTCGCGATGAACGGCCCCTCGGAGCCCTGGAGCTTCTGCGTGACGTAGGGCGTGCGCTGCTCTGCACCGGGGTTGAGGAAGTTGTGCTCCTCGGCCTCGAGGCCCTCGCGGCGCAGCTCGTTCCAGGACGTGACGCTCCAGACGTCGGCCGCGACGTTCCAGTCGTCGGCCAGCAGCTGCTGGGCCTCGAGGGCCCACGGCACGCCCACGCCGGACGCGAGCAGCTGGGCGCGCGGGCCCAGGTTCTCGGCCGACTTGAGCTTGTAGATGCCGTGCAGCAGGCCCTCGACGTCGAGGTCGTCGGGCTCGGCGGGCTGGGCCATCGGCTCGTTGTAGACCGTGATGTAGTACATGACGTTCGGGTCGGAGTGCGCCGGGGTGCCGTCGTCGTTCGTGCCGTACATGCGGTCCATGCCGGACTTCACGATGTGCCCGAGCTCGTAGCCGAAGGCCGGGTCGTACGAGACGACGGCCGGGTTCGTCGAGGCGAGCAGCAGGGAGTGCCCGTCGGCGTGCTGCAGGCCCTCGCCCGTCAGCGTGGTGCGGCCGGCGGTCGCGCCGATGATGAAGCCGCGCGCCATCTGGTCGCCCGCGGCCCACATCGCGTCGCCCGTGCGCTGGAAGCCGAACATCGAGTAGAAGACGTAGACCGGGATGAGCGGCTCGCCCTGCGTCGAGTACGACGTGCCGACCGCGGTGAAGGCGGCGAAGGCGCCGGCCTCGTTGATGCCGACGTGCAGGAGCTGGCCCTGGGGGCTCTCCTTGTAGGCGAGGAGGAGCTCGCGGTCGACCGAGGTGTAGTGCTGGCCGTTCGGGTTGTAGATCTTGGACGTCGGGAAGTAGGCGTCCATGCCGAAGGTGCGGGCCTCGTCCGGGATGATCGGCACGATGCGGTGGCCGAAGTCGGGGGAGCGCAGCAGGTCCTTCAGGAGGCGCGCGAAGGCCATCGTCGTCGCGACCTCCTGCTTGCCGGAGCCCTTCTTGACGACGTCGTACGACTTCTGCTCCGGCACGGCGACCTGGGTGTACTTCGAGCGGCGCTCGGGCACGTACCCGCCGAGGGCGCGGCGGCGCTCGTGGAGGTACTGGATCGCCTCGTCGTCGTCGCCGGGGTGGAAGTAGGGCGGCTGGTAGGGGTTCTCGTCGAGCTGCGCGTCGGAGACCGGGATGCGCATCTCGTCGCGGAACTGCTTCAGGTTGTCGAGCGTCAGCTTCTTCATCTGGTGGGTCGCGTTGCGCCCCTCGAACGACGGGCCGAGGCCGTAGCCCTTGACCGTCTTCGCCAGGATGACCGTCGGCTGGCCCTTGTGCTCCGACGCCGCCTTGAAGGCCGCGTAGACCTTGCGGTAGTCGTGGCCGCCGCGCTTGAGGTTCCACACCTCGTCGTCGGTGAAGTCCTTGATGAGCTCGAGGGCTCGCGGGTCGCGGCCGAAGAAGTTCTCGCGGACGTACGCGCCGCTCTCGGCCTTGTACGTCTGGAAGTCGCCGTCGGGCGTCGTGTTCATCAGGTTGAGCAGGGCGCCCTCGGTGTCGCGGGCGAGCAGGTCGTCCCACTCGCGGCCCCAGACGACCTTGATGACGTTCCAGCCGGCACCGCGGAAGAAGCTCTCGAGCTCCTGGATGATCTTGCCGTTGCCGCGGACGGGGCCGTCGAGGCGCTGGAGGTTGCAGTTGATGACGAAGTTGAGGTTGTCGAGGCCCTCGTTGGCGGCGACCTGCAGCTGACCGCGGCTCTCCACCTCGTCCATCTCGCCGTCTCCGAGGAACGCCCAGACCTGCTGGTCGGAGGCGTCCTTCATCCCGCGGTTCGTCAGGTACTTCGCGACCTGCGCCTGGTAGATGGCGTTGATCGGGCCGAGGCCCATCGACACCGTCGGGAACTGCCAGAACGACGGCATGAGGCGCGGGTGCGGGTAGGAGCTGAGGCCGCCGGTGTGGTGCGACTTCTCCTGGCGGAAGCCGTCGAGCTGGTCGGTGCCGAGGCGGCCCTCGAGGAAGGCGCGGGCGTACATGCCGGGGGAGGCGTGGCCCTGGAAGAAGACCTGGTCGCCGCCGCCGGAGTGGTCTTGTCCGCGGAAGAAGTGGTTGTAGCCGACCTCGTAGAGGGCCGCGGACGACGCGTAGGTCGAGATGTGGCCGCCGACCGAGATGCCGGGGCGCTGCGCCCGGTGCACCGTGATCGCGGCGTTCCAGCGGATCCAGCGGCGGTAGCGCCGCTCGAGCTCCTCGTCGCCGGGGAACGCGGGCTCGTCCTCCGGGGCGATGGTGTTGACGTAGTCCGTCTTCGGGACCATCGGCACGCCGAGGTGCAGCTCGCTCGACCTGGTGAGCAGGCTCTTCATGATCTCGCGCGCACGCTCGTGGCCCTGCGTCGCGACGAGGGAGTCGAGCGACTCCCGCCACTCGGCGGTCTCCTCCGGATCGCGATCGGTCGTGTCGACCGTGTACGGATCCTGGTCGTTTACCGTCACCCTTGACCTCTATCACTCGTGTGTGGTGGACAACAGCCTCCCTCGTCGGGCAGGCAGGCGTCAGGGCGACACGGCCGGGTAACGGCAGTCGTCGGCGTCTGACGGATCGAGTCTAGTTGCCTCCCCCGACGGAGGCTCGGCACGGCCTGGGAGCGGGCCGTCGGCACGCCGGGGGCGAACGCCCTTGCGTGCACGCGCCTCCGGCGTAGTATCGACGACCGTGTCATCGTCGGCCGACCGAGCCGGCGAGGGAGGAACGCGCCATGGCTCTGGAGAACGACATCCAGGCACCCGACTTCGACCTGCCGAACCAGTTCGGCGAGCACGTCCGGCTCTCGGACTTCCGCGGGGTCAAGCCCGTGGCGCTGGTCTTCTTCCCCCTCGCCTTCTCCAGCACCTGCACGGCCGAGCTCTGCACCCTGCGCGACAACCTGGCGATGTTCCAGGACCACCGGGTCGAGCTGATCGGCATCTCCGTCGACTCCAAGGCGACGCTGCGGGCGTTCGCGGAGGACGAGGGCTACGACTTCACGATGCTCGCCGACTTCTGGCCGCACGGCGAGGTGTCGAAGGAGTACGGCGTCTTCCTCGACCACAAGGGCTTCGCGACCCGGGCGACCTTCCTGGTCGACGTCGACGGCGTGATCCGGGAGCACTTCGTCACCGAGCCGGGCCAGGCCCGCTCGATCGACGACTACCGCACGGCCCTCGACGCGCTCGTCCCCGTCCCGGCCTGACCGCGACCGAGGTGCGGCCCCGCTCCCTGTAGCCTGGACGAGGCCGCTCGACGGCGGCCGGGGGCCTTTAGCTCAGCTGGTAGAGCGCCACGTTTACACCGTGGATGTCGTCGGTTCGAACCCGGCAGGGCCCACGAGAGCGTGGCGTCGACCTCACGGCACGAGGTGCGCGTCCCCGCTGTCGCGGTCGTCGGCGAACTCCGGGGGCCACACCACCGCGAGGTGCTCGAAGACCACGTCGTCGTCCTCCGACCAGGTGAGGCCGCGCGCCTCCCTCGTCCGGGTCCAGTACCGGCGGTGCTCGCGGTGCCAGCTCTCGAGCGTGCCGTCGTCCTCGCCCTCGGCGGCGGCGAAGTCCGCGGTGGCCGAGGTGACGGGGCCGATCCGGACCTCGGTCGTCCGGAGGACGGCCCGGGGCACGCCGGAGCTGTCGCAGGCGACCCAGTGCGAACCCGCCACGGGCACGTCGACGCCGTCCTCCCGGTAGGCGTCGACGAGCTCCGCCGTGGCGCGCTTGCCCCCGGCCAGCACGATGCCGAGCAGCTCGTCGGCGAGCCGGGCCGAGTCGCCGAAGTGGTCGACGTCGTACGGGTCGTCGACCGACATGTCCGGGCGGGCGGCACAGCACTCGGCCCAGAGGGCGGAGGCCCGGTCGAGGTCGGGCGCCGTCACGGGCGCGACGACGGTCGCCTCGAGGGGCACGGCGGGGGGATCGACGGAGTGCTGCTGGTCCATGCCCCGATCGTGGCACGACGGGGAGGCAGGGCGCGAGGCCGGGGAGCTGCGGGGCGGACGGGGCGGTCTGCCTCAGCCTAGGCTGGGCGGGCGCCGGAAGGGGTCCGGCGCGGAACCAGGGGGACCTCCATGCGCACCGTCTCGAGACGCGCCGCCATCACCACGACCACCACGACCGGCCTCGTCGCCCTCAGCCTGC
>Ga0265798_10003329_pt1 | contig 22914 bp, 16 predicted proteins | sample P3T30metagenome_FD_192430 | JGI IMG/M metagenome (GOLD analysis project Ga0265798, IMG submission 192430) | Plant litter microbial communities from East Loma Ridge, Irvine, California - P3 T30 | ecosystem: Environmental > Terrestrial > Plant litter > Unclassified | place: USA: California... | reverse complement strand
CGGAGCGTCGGGAGGCGCCGACCAGCACGGCGACGAGTCCGGCCACGGCGACGACCGCGGCGAGGGCGGTGACGGCGAGGCCCGGGACGATCAGGGCGATGCCGTCGTGCTCCCAGACGGACGCCTCCTCCCGCACCCCCACCACGAAGAGCACGAGCCCGCCCGCGGTGACGATGGACACGAGCGAGCCGACCACGAGCAGGGCGACGAGGGCCCCTCGGCGCGGGGAGGAGGAGAGCATCGTCCCACTCCACCAGCTGCGCCGCGGCGCCGCGTCCTCCTCGCGGCCCACGCTGGTCGCCGGGTGGTGGCTCCCTGCGCTCCCGGCCGGCGACGAGCAGCACGTCGAGACCGCTCGGCCGCACGTCCGTCCGGGCGCACCCTGACCCTCGGCCGCGCTCGAGCTGAAGGACGTCGGGAGCCTCTCCGGGCCGACCGGCGCGGAGCCGCCCGCACGGTCGCCGACCGGGCCGGACCGATGAGTCGCGGGTCGGCCCGGGCGGGATCGTGACGCCCCGTGAACGCAAGCCCTGGCCGATGACAGGGGTGGCGGCTACCGTGGCCCGCATGTCCCCCGTGCTGACCTCGCCCCTCGTCTCGAGCCAGTGGCTCGCCGACCACCTGGGCGCCGACCAGATGGTGGTCGTCGACGCGTCGGTGGTGCCCGTCTCGGGTGCCGACGGCCTGCCGACCGGCCGCTTCGTCACGGGGCACGAGCAGTACCTCTACGGGCACGTGCCCGACGCCGTCTTCGGCGACCTCGTCTCCGAGCTCAGCGACCACCGGTCCGACCTGCCCTTCACCCGGCCCGACGCCGAGCGCTTCGAGGCCGCGGTGGGCGCCCTCGGCATCACGAACGAGACGACCGTGGTCGTCTACGACTCGTCGGTCGGCCTCTGGGCCGCCCGGCTGTGGTGGCTCTTCCGTGCCTTCGGCTACGACGACGTCGCGGTGCTCGACGGCGGCTTCACGACCTGGCAGCGCGAGCAGCGCCCGGTCGACGTGGGCCACGTCGAGCCGGAGCCCGCGCTCTTCCTCGCGGAGGAGCGGCCTGAGCTCTGGGTCGACAAGGCCTACGTCGAGGCCGTCGTGCGCGGCGACGAGCAGGCCGCGCTGGTGTGCGGCTCGCCCCGCGCCGAGTTCGCCGGGCAGGAGGGGCGTCGCCCGAGGCTCGGCCACATCCCGGGCAGCGTGAACGCCCCGGCCGACGAGCTCGTCGCCGACGACCGGCGGTTCGCCAGCCCGGCGCAGCTCCGCGCCCTGCTCGCTCCGGCCCTCGGCGCCGACCGCGTGGTCGTCTACTGCGGCCAGGGCATCGCCGCGAGCGCCGACGCGCTGGCGCTCACCCTCGTCGGCGAGCGCAACGTGGCGCTGTACGACGGGTCGCTCACCGAGTGGGCCGCCGACCACGACGCACCCCTGGCGACGCTCGCGGCCTGAGCCCGCCGCGGGCGAGGCCAGCTGACGCTGCCCGAGCGCCCGTGGACGGTCGCTCCCTCGCCGGAGACGAGCGGTCACGACCGCTCGGCCACGCCTCGACTAGAGCTGGCCGGCGAGCTCGCGGTCGAGCTCCTCGACGCCCGTGACGGGCAGGCGGCAGACGAAGTCGTGGCAGAGGTACGCCGTCACGTGGCCCCGCACGGCCCGGCGCCCGGCGAAGAGCTCGAAGCCCGCGTCGGCCAGCGCCTCGGCGGCGTCCTCGCCGACGACGCCGACCAGCACGCCGGGCCCCAGGGTGCGACGGGCACGGCCGCCCAGGTCGACCGCGGGCGTGCCCTCTCGGGCCGACGCGAGCACCCCGCCGTGCGCGGGCTCGACGACGACCAGCTGCGTCGACGGGGCCGCGAGCTCCGCGAGCAGGGCGAAGGTCGTGCCGAACGCGATCGGGTTGTCGAGGGCACGAGCGGCACCGGGGGCGACGGCGCGCTCCACGGCCGACCGCCACCGCGCCTCCCCGGTCATGCGGTGCAGGGTGAGGGCCGCCGTCGCGGTCGCGCTGAGCCCGGAGGGGTAGGCGCCCTCCGACGGGTCGGCCGCGAGGGCCGTGCCGTGGGCGCGCAGCACGGGGTCGGCTCCCTCGGGCGCGGCGAACGGCACGGGCGACGCGGGGTCGTCGACGAGCGTGCGCTCGAGCAGCTCCCGCGCGGCCACGGCGTAGCGGGGCAGCCCCGTCGCCAGGGTCAGCTGCAGGAGGCCCTCGGCGAGCATGCCGTGGTCCTCGAGGGTGGCGACGGCCGTCGAGACGCGTGACCCCGTGGAGGCGCGCAGCAGCCGACCGTCGGAGGTCACGTGCTCGTCGAGCAGCAGGTCGGCCGCCGCCCGCGCCGCGGCCACCCACTCGGGGCGGTCGTGCCGGGCGCCGGCCTCGGCGAGCGCGGCGATCGCGAGGCCGTTCCAGCCGGTCAGCACCTTCTCGTCGACGGGCGGCGGGTCGTGCCGGGCACGCTCTGCGGCGTCGAGCGCGTACCAGCCGCCCTCGACGCGGCGGCCGTCGATCGTGCTCTCGGAGTCCTGGGCCGAGGCGAACGCGCCCCGCGGGGTGCGGAGTCGCCCGAGCAGCACGTCGGCGATGCCGGAGGCGACGGAGAGCGGGTCGGGAGCGGTGCGGGCGGCCGCGGCCGCGCCTCCTGCGGGCTGAGCGGGCTGAGCGGGCTGGTCGCGGTCGGTCGACGAGGCGGCCGTCGCCCCGTCGCCGCCCGGCTCGAGCAGGGCGAGCCGAGAGTACGCCGTCAGCAGCAGCGCGTTGTCGTAGAGCATCCGCTCGTAGTGCGGCTCGTGCCAGTCGCGCCGCGTCGAGTAGCGGAAGAAGCCGCCCTCGACCGGGTCGCGCAGCGGCGACGCGGCCATCGTCCGCAGGGTCCGGGAGGCGAGCGCGAGCGCAGCGCGGTCTCCCCCGGCGCCGAGGCCGAGCAGCGCGAGCTGCGCCGGCGCGACCGGGAACTTCGGGGCCCCGCCGAAGCCGCCGTGCTCGGCGTCCTCGGCCGCGCCGACCCGGGCGGCCGCGTGGCGGAGCGCCTCGGCCGTGGGCAGCGGAGCGTGGTCGGCAGGAGGCGCGGGCTGGGCCGCCAGAGCCTCCGCGACCCCGCGGGCGGTCGCGTCGACCTCGCCGCGGCGCGTGGTCCAGGCCTCCGTGACGGCGTCGAGCACCTGGCGGAACGCGGGGTGCCCCTGCACCGGCTGCGGCGGGAAGTAGGTGCCGGCGAAGAACACCCGCCCCTCAGGCGTCGCGAAGACCGTGAGGGGCCAGCCGAGCTGCTCGGTGAACGCCGACGCCGCCGCGAGGTAGCTCGAGTCGACGTCGGGGTGCTCCTCGCGGTCGACCTTGACGGCGACGAAGCGCTCGTTCAGGTGCGCGGCGAGCTCGGGGTCGCTGAAGCTCTCGCGGGCCATCACGTGGCACCAGTGGCAGGTCGCGTAGCCGATCGAGACGAGCACGGGCACGTCGCGCCGGGCGGCCTCGTCGAACGCCTCCTGGCCCCAGGGGAACCAGTCGACGGGGTTGTCGGCGTGCGAGCGCAGGTACGGGCTGACGGCGTCGGCGAGTCGGTTCGTCATGCGCCCCACGCTAGGCGCGTGTGCGCGAGGCGTCCCGCCGGCCGCCTCGAACCGCGTCCCGCCCGCCCCGCCTGAACCGCGTCCACGGAGCGACGTGCACCGTCAGGCGGTGCGGGGCGGGACGGCCCGCTCGGCAGGCCCGTCGTAGTGCGACAGCGGCCTGATCAGCGAGTTCGCCTCGCGCTGCTCGATCACGTGCGCGCTCCAGCCGAGCACCCGCGCGGCGACGAAGAGCGGCGTGAACACGGCGGTCTCGAAGCCCATCAGGTGGTACGCGAAGCCCGACGGCCAGTCGACGTTCGGCTTCAGGCCCTTGCGGTCGAGCACCCCCGCGGCGAGAGCGTCGTAGACGGCGGCGAGCTGGTCGACGTGGGCGTCCCCGGAGGCGCGGGCCCGGTCGACGAGGCCGGCCAGCGCCTGCTCCATGGTCGGCACGCGGCTGTCGCCGTCCTTGTAGACGCGGTGCCCGAAGCCCATGATCTTCTCCCGCCGGGCCAGGGCGGCGTCGAGCCAGGCGAGGGCGCCCTCCGCCCCACCCTCGGCCGCCACCTGCTCGAGCAGGTCGAGCGCGGCCTCGTTGGCGCCTCCGTGCAGGGGGCCCTTGAGCGCCCCGACCGCGGCGACGAGCGACGAGTGCAGGTCGGAGAGCGTCGAGGCGACCACCCGCGCGGTGAACGTCGACGCGTTGAACGAGTGCTCGGCGTAGAGCACCATCGACGTGTCGAGGGCCCGCACGTCGAGCTCGTCGGGCTCCCGGCCGAACACCCGGTGCAGGAAGTCGGCGCTGTGCCCGAGGTCGTCGCGGGGCGGCACGGGCGGCAGGTCGTGGCGCCGACGCTGGTCGTAGGCGATGACGCCGGGCAGGGCTGCGAAGACCCGGGTCGCGAGGCGGCGGGCGGCGGCCGGGTCGTGCACGCCGGGCGCGCTGCTCGGCTCGGGCTCGGCGGCGCCGAGGGCGCTGATGGCGGTGCGGACGACGTCCATCGGGTGGGCCGACGTCGGGATGAGGTCGATGACGTGCTGCATGCCCGGGGCGAGCGGGCGCGCGGCGCGCAGCTCGGCGTCGAACGCCGCGCGCTGGTCGGGCGTCGGCAGCTCGCCGTGCAGCAGGAGGTGCGCGACGTCCTCGACGTCGCACGACGCGGCGAGCTCCTGCACCGGGTAGCCGCGGTACAGGAGGGAGCCGCTGCCCGGGTCGACCGACGACACGGCGGTGCGGTCGACGACGACGCCGGCGAGGCCCTTGTGCAGCTCGGGGGCCGGGGGTGCGGTCAGGGTGTCGCTCATGGTCACTCCTTCGTGAGGTGAGGCGGTGCCGGCGACGGTGCCGGCGGGTCGTGCTGGTCGTGCTGGTGGTGCGGGTCGTGCGGTGTCGTGCAGCCGGTGGTCAGCGCTCGACCGTGAAGTCGAAGACGCCGCCGTCGAAGGCCGAGTAGCCCTCGTAGTCGATGAGGTCGTAGAGGTCGGCGCGGTGCTGCATCCGGTCGAGGAGGCGCGCCTGGGTGCCGGTCTCGGCGATCTCGTCGAGCCCCCGTGACGCCTCCCCCATCGCGAGGCGCAGCAGGCTCACCGGCCAGATGACGATCCGCACGCCGGCGTCGCGCAGCTGGTCGACGGTGTGCAGCTGCCCCTTGCCGAACTCGGTCATGTTGGCGAGCACGGGCACGTCGACGGCCGCCGCGACGGCCTCGAACTCGGCCAGGCCCGTCAGGGCCTCGGGGAACACCGCGTCGGCCCCCGCGTCGACGAGCGCGCGCACCCGGTCGACGGCGACGTCGAGCCCCTCCACCGCGCGGACGTCGGTGCGGGCCATCACGAGGAAGTCCGGGTCGCGGCGCCCCTCGACCGCCGCGCGCACGCGCTTCACGGCCGTGTCGAGGTCGACGACCTGCTTGCCGTCGAGGTGGCCGCACCGCTTGGGGTTCACCTGGTCCTCGACGTGCAGGCCCGCGACTCCGACGTCCTCCAGGGTCTGGACGGTGCGGGCCGCGTTCATCGGCTCCCCGAACCCGGTGTCGGCGTCGACGAGCGTCGGGAGGTCGGTCATCCGCGCGATCTGCCCGGCCCGCTGGGCGACCTCGGTGAGCGTCGTGAGGCCGATGTCGGGCAGGCCGAGGTCGGCGGCGACGACCGCGCCCGAGACGTAGACGCCCTCGAAGCCCTTGCGCTCGATCAGCCGCGCGCTGAGCGGGTTGAACGCGCCCGGCAGCCGCAGCACCTCGTCGGTCTCGCGCAGCCGCGCGCGGAACAGCCGCCGCTTCTCGGCCGGCGTCAGCGTCGAGTACAGCATCAGAACAGCCCCTCGGGCGACGCGGCGTCGACCTCGCGCAGGCTGCCCTCGGGCGGCGTCACGGTGAGCCCGGCGAGCTCGTGGGGCTCGAGGCTCCGGAGGCGCGGCGCCAGCTCCAGGAACCGCTCGACCTCCTCGTCGGCGAGCACCCCCTCCGCGAGCGTGCGGAACTTCCGCACGTAGTCGTCGCGGGCGAAGGGCCTCGCCCCGAGCGGGTGGGCGTCGGCGACGGCGATCTCGTCGACGAGGCTCGTGCCGTCGACGAACTCGACCTCGATGCGGCCGCCGAACGCCTTCTCGGCCGGGTCGACGGAGTGGTACCGCCTCGTCCACTCGGCGTCCTCGGCGGTGGCGATGCGCCTCCACAGCTCCACGGTGTCGGGGCGCTGGGCGCGCTCGGGCGCGTAGCTGCGCTCGTGGTGCCAGGCGCCGTCCTGCAGGGCGACGGCGACGATGTACGGGATGGAGTGGTCGAGCGTCTCGCGGCTGGCCCGCGGGTCGTACTTCTGCGGGTCGCCCGCCCCCGAGCCGATCACGACGTGCGTGTGGTGGCTCGTGTGCAGCACGATGCGGCGGACGGCCGACGGGTCGCGCAGCTCGGGGCGCTCGCGCCCGAGGCGGCGGGCGAGGTCGATCCAGGCCTGCGCCTGGTACTCGGCCGAGTGCTCCTTCGTGTAGCTGTCGAGGATCGCCCGCTTCGACTCGCCGGGGCCCGGCAGCGGCACGCTGTAGCGGGCGTCGGGGCCGTCGAGGAGGCGCGCGACGACGCCGTCCTCGCCCTCGTAGATCGGGCTCGGGCTCGTCTGGCCGCGGAGCGCGCGGTCGATGGCCTCGACCGCCTGCTTGCCCGCGAAGGCCGGGGCGTAGGCCTTCCAGGTCGAGATGAGGCCCTTGCGCGACTGCCGCGTCGCCGTCGTCGTGTGCAGCGCCTGGGCGATCGCCTGCGCCGTGGTCTCGACGTCGAGCCCGAGCAGGGCGCCGATGCCGCCGGCCGCGCTGGGCCCGAGGTGGGCGACGTGGTCGATCTTGTGCGCGTGCAGGCTGATGGCCCGCGTCAGGTCGATCTGGAGCTCGTAGCCGGCCGCGAGCCCGCGGAGCAGCTGCTCGCCGGTCGCGCCGACGTGCTGGGCGACGGCGAGCACCGGGGGCACGTTGTCGCCCGGGTGCGAGTACTCGGCGGCGAGGAACGTGTCGTGGAAGTCCAGCTCCCGCACGGCCACGCCGTTCGCCCACGCCGCCCACTCGGGCTGCACCCGCTGGTCGGGGCCGAGGCCGACGACGGTCGCGCCGTCGTGCCGGGGCGACCTCTGCTGCGGGCGGGCAGCGGCCTGGGCGCGGGCCGCGACGACGGGCGCGCGGTGCAGGCTCGCGGCGGCGACCGCAGCGTTGTCGATCACACGGTTCACGATCATCTCGGCCACGTCGTCGTCGACCGGGACGGGGTCGACCGCGACCGCGGCGAGGCGGTGGGCCAGCTCCTCGTGCCGCGCGAGCGGGTCGTCGGAGCGGTGGACGTGCACGTCGTTGAGCATCACGAGGCTCACTCTAGGCGTCGGGCACCGGAGCCCGTCGAGCCCGGCGCGGACGCCCGGCCTCCCGGGGCGCCCGCTCCGCCGACCCGCTAGGAGGCGCGGGCTGCGTCCCCCTGCCCGCTGAACTGCTCGACGAGGGCGCGTTTCAGCACCTTGCCGCTCGGGCCGATCGGCAGGGCGTCGAGCACGTGCACGACCCGGGGGAACTTGTACGCGGCGATCTCGTCGGAGACGTGGGCGATCAGCTCCTCGGGCGTCGCGGTGGCGCCGGCGCGGAGCACGACGGCCGCCTCGATCTCCTGGCCGTGCACCTCGTGCGGCACGCCGAAGACGGCCGCCATGGTCACGTCGGGGTGGGTGGCGAGCACCTCCTCGACCTGTCGCGGGTAGACGTTGTAGCCGTTGCGGATGATCATGTCCTTCGTGCGGTCGACGATCGTGAGGTAGCCGTCGTCGTCCTTGGTGCCGAGGTCGCCGGTGCGGAACCAGCCGTCGACGATCGCGGCTGCGGTGTCGTCGGGCCGGTCGAGGTAGCCGTTCATGAGGTTGTGCCCGCGGATGACGAGCTCGCCGATCTCGCCGTGCGGCAGCAGCACGATCGCGTCGGGCGTCGCGGGGTCGGCGATCTCGACGTCGACGCCCCAGATGGGCGTGCCGATCGTGCCGGGGCGCGGGGGACGCCCGACGTGGTTGAACGTGGCGACCGGCGACGTCTCGGTGAGCCCGTAGCCCTCGTGGATCGGGGCGTCGTAGACGGCCTGGAACCGCTCGAGCACGGCGAGCGGGAGGGAGGCGCCGCCCGAGATCGCGTACCGGAGCCGCGGCCGGGCCTCGCTGCGGGTGGCCGCGTCGAGCAGGGCCATGTACATCGTCGGCACGCCCATGAAGATGCCGCAGTCGTGCTCGACGAGGGCGGCGAGCGCGGCGTCGCCGTCGAACTTCGGCAGCATGACGACGGTGGCGCCGGCGCGGAACCCGGTGTTCATCGTGCACGTCTGGCCGAAGGTGTGGAAGAGCGGCAGGGCGCCGAGCAGCACGTCGCCCCGGCTCATGTCGAAGGTCGACATGAGGTTCGTGTTCACCTGCTCGAGCAGGGCGAAGTGCGAGCCCTCGGCCCCCTTCGGCTGGCCCGTCGTGCCGCTCGTGTAGAGGATCGTGGCGGTGTCGAAGGGGTCGCGGGGCACGTAGGTGGCGAGCGGCTCGGACGACTCGGCCAGCGCCTCCAGCCGGTCGTGGCCGGTGCCGTGCGGGTCGACCGACGAGGGAGGCGCGAGCACCGTCACGACGTCGACCCCGGCGAGCGCGGCGCCGGCCGAGCCCTCGGCGAGCAACGGGGCGGCGCAGACGAGCATCGTCGAGCCGCTGTCGCGGAGCAGGTACTCGATCTCGTGCCGCTTGAGCAGCGCGTGGACGGGCACGGCGACGGCCCCGAGCGCCAGGGTCGCGTAGTAGACGCGGGGGAAGTCGGCGACGTTCGGCACGAGCATCGCGACGCGGTCGCCCTCGCTGACGCCCTTCGCGCGGAGCGCTCCCGCGTAGGCCAGGGTCTCGGCCCAGAGCTCGGAGTAGGTCGTGCGCTGCTCGCCCACGACGACGGCGACGTCGTCGGGGAACCGCGCCGCCGACTCGGCCAGGATCGCGGCGACGGAGGCGGTGGCCCTGGTCGGTCGGGCGGTGCGGCGGTCGCTGTCGGTGCCGCTGCCTCCGTGGCTGGGGCTGGGGCTGTCGCTGGGGGTCATGCCGGTCTCCGTCTTCGTCGACGAGTGGATTTCCGGATCATACGTCCGGTCGGACGTCACCCGAGGGTGGACGGGAGGTGGCCGCGGCCTCGTCACTCGAAGCTGCTGCCGCCGTCGGCGTCGTCGGAGTCGTGGCTGCGGCCGACGCCGCGGGCGCTCTGGTCGCGTCCGAACCGCCCTCGTCGACCTCCCCTCGGCGGTGGGGCCGGCAGCGGGGGCTCGGCGGGCTGGAGCTCTCCGCGCCGCACGCGGGCGGCGAAGACGGGGAGGACGAAGCCGAGCTCGCGGTCGGCAGCGTGGTGCTGCCACTCCTCGTCGAGGTCGTCGACGGCCTCGCGGAGCAGGTCGAGCCACGACTCGCGGAGGAAGTACCAGCGCCTCGGCCCCTCGGGCAGCACGTCGACGAACCCGGAGTCGCGGAGGATGCCGAGGTGCTCGGACACGCTCGGCCACCCGATGCCGAAGCGGTCGTACATCATGGTCGCGACGTCGCCCGAGGTCTGCTCGCCGACGAAGAGCAGGCGCACGAGGTCGAGGCGGACCGGGTCGGAGAGCACCTCGAACGGGTGCAGGACCCGCCGGTGCTGTCGCTGCGCTCTCATGCGCTCGCCCGGCCGATCGAGTGCTCTGGGCTGACGGGGCCTCCGGGGCCGTCGACGCGGGCGGGGCTGCCGGGGCTCACGCGGCTGCCGGGGCTCTGCGGCAGGGCGGCGGAGAAGTGTCGTCGCGGAATCGACGATTCGTCTCGAGACGAATCGTGCTCTCCTCGCGGAGACCTCCCCCGCTGGCGGAGGGGGCGTGGTCGTGGGGCGCACGATTCGTCTCGAATCGAATCGTGCTCTGCGCGCGAGCACTTCTCGGGAGAGGGCAGCCGGCGGCGGCGTCACGTGAGCTGCACGAGCCGCGGCCTCCGAGGTGGGTGGTCTGCATGGGGCGAGCGTGACGTCCCGCGCACCCCGCACCTCCGGCGTCACCCGCCCCGGGGGAGGCCGACCACGCGCACCCGGCTGGGGAGGACGAGGAGAGCGCTGTCCTCCCCAGCCCACGCGGCTTACGATGGAGGGCTCATGTCTGCCGCTCCCCTGCCTCCGCTCACGATCTCGTACCCCGCCGAGCTGCCCGTCAGCCAGCGGCGCGACGACATCGCCGCCGCGATCCGCGACCACCAGGTCGTGATCGTCGCGGGCTCGACCGGCTCCGGCAAGACCACGCAGCTGCCGAAGATCTGCCTCGAGCTCGGCCGCACCAGCATCGGCCACACGCAGCCCCGACGCATCGCCGCCCGCACCATCAGCGAGCGCATCGCCGAGGAGCTCGGCCAGGAGGTCGGCGGCCTCGTCGGCTACCAGGTGCGCTTCACCGACAAGGTCTCCCGCGACACGAAGATCAAGTTGATGACCGACGGGATCCTCCTCAACGAGATCCACTTCGACCGCGACCTGACCCGCTACGACACGATCATCATCGACGAGGCCCACGAACGCAGCCTCACGATCGACTTCCTGCTCGGCTACCTCAAGCAGCTGCTGCCCCGGCGCCCCGACCTCAAGCTCATCATCACGAGCGCGACGATCGACCCCGAGTCGTTCTCGAAGCACTTCGACGGCGCCCCCATCGTCGAGGTCTCCGGCCGCACCTACCCCGTCGAGATCCGGTACCGGCCGCTCGTCGCCGACGACGCGGCCAGCGCCCGCGCCGGCGGCGACGACGACGACGACCTCGACGAGCTCGACGAGGCCCCGCCGCGCCGCGCCGCGCCCGCGCGCTCCCCGCAGAAGGGCGCCCCCGCGCCCGCGAGGGCGGACGACAAGGACTACCTCCAGGGCATCAACGAGGCCCTCGACGAGCTCGCCCGCGAGTCGAGCGGCGACGTGCTCGTCTTCCTCAGCGGCGAGAACGAGATCCGCGACGCCGAGGACGCGATCCGCGGCCGGAACCTCCCCCACACCGAGGTGCTCCCCCTCTACGGACGCCTCAGCGCCGCCGACCAGCACCGGGTCTTCCAGCCGAGCACGACGGCCGGCACGCGCCGCCGCATCGTGCTCGCCACGAACGTCGCCGAGACCAGCCTCACCGTCCCGGGCATCAAGTACGTGATCGACGCCGGCACCGCCCGCATCAGCCGGTACTCCACCCGGGCGAAGGTGCAGCGCCTCCCCATCGAGGCCATCTCGCAGGCCAGCGCCAACCAGCGCTCCGGCCGCTCCGGCCGCACGAGCAGCGGCATCGCGATCCGCCTCTACAGCGAGACCGACTTCGAGAAGCGCCCCGAGTTCACCGAGCCCGAGATCCTCCGCACGAACCTCGCCGCCGTCATCCTGCAGATGATCTCGCTCGGCCTCGGCGACATCGCCGCCTTCCCCTTCCTGCAGCCGCCGGACTCCCGCGGCATCAAGGACGGCCTCGACCTCCTCCGCGAGCTCGGCGCCGTCACCCAGGGCGGCCAGATCACCCGCGTCGGCAAGCAGCTGACCCGCCTGCCGATCGACCCCCGCCTCGCGCGCATGGTGATCGAGTCGAAGACGCAGGGCACGACACGCGAGGTCATCGCGATCGTCGCCGCCCTCAGCATCCAGGACCCGCGCGAGCGCCCGCTCGAACGTCGCGCGCAGGCCGACGAGAAGCACTCGCGCTTCCGCGACCCCAAGGGCGACTTCCTCACCCTGCTCAACCTCTTCGACTACCTGGAGGACAAGCAGGCGGAGCTCAGCGGCAACGCCTTCAAGCGCCTCTGCCGAGACGAGTTCCTCAACTACCTCCGGGTGCGCGAGTGGCAGGACGTCTTCCGTCAGCTCTCCCGGGCCGCCCGCCCGCTCGGCCTGCACGTCGGCGAGCGCAGCGCGAACCCGGACGGGGTGCACCGCAGCCTGCTCGCGGGGCTGCTCAGCCAGATCGGCCTGTTCGACCCGCAGAAGAAGGACTACGTCGGCGCCCGCCAGACGCGCTTCGTGCTCTTCCCCGGCAGCTCGCTGGCCAAGAAGCCGCCGGTCGCCATCATGAGTGCCGAGCTCGTCGAGACCAGCCGCCTCTTCGCCCGCGTCGCCGGGGTCATCGACCCGGCCTGGGCCGAGCCCCTCGCCCCCGACCTCGTCAAGAAGAGCTACGGCGAGCCGCACTGGGAGAAGAAGCAGGGCGCCGTCGTCGCCTACGAGCGCGTCACGCTCTACGGGGTGCCGATCGTGCCGCGCCGCCGCATCCAGTTCTCCCGCATCGACCCCGGCTACGCCCGCGAGCTGTTCATCCGGCACGCCCTCGTCGAGGGCGACTGGGAGAGCCGCCAGGCGTTCGAGGCGAAGAACCAGCAGCTGATCCGCGAGCTCACCGAGGTCGAGGAGCGCACCCGCCGTCGCGACATCCTCGTCGACGGCGACGCCGCCTTCGAGTTCTTCCAGCGCCGCGTGCCCGCCGACGTCACGAGCACCCGCGACTTCGAGGGCTGGTGGCGGACGGCCGAGCGGGAGACGCCGGACCTCCTCACGATGACCGCCGCCGACCTGCTCGGCGACGACGAGCCCGACGTCGACGAGGCGGGCTTCCCGAGCACGTGGCGGCAGGGCGACCAGACGCTGACCCTGCGCTACAAGTTCGAGCCGGGAGCCGACGACGACGGCGTGACGGTGGTCGTGCCCCTGCCGCTGCTGGCGCGCCTCCGTCCGGTCGGCTTCGACTGGCAGGTGCCGGGGCTCCGCGACGAGCTCGTGACCTCGTTGATCAAGTCGCTGCCGAAGCAGATCCGCAAGAACGTCGTGCCCGCCGCCGACTGGGCGTCGAAGATCACGGCCGAGCTGCCCGCCGAGCCGCCCGCCGACGTCGACGAGCCGTTCACCGCCACGATCGCCGCCGTCGTCCGCAAGCTCACCTACACGCCCGTGGCCGTCGACGACTTCGACCTCGAGCGCGTGCCGGCGCACCTCCGCGTCAGCTACGCCGTCGTCGACGACCGGGGCCGCACCGTCGGCGTCGACAAGCGCCTCGACCTCCTCCAGGAGCGCCTCAGCGACGACATGCGCGAGAGCGTCGCCCGTGTGACCCAGGGCCAGGCCCGGGGCGAGGGAGGCGCGGGTCGCTCCCGACGCGGACGCGGCGGCCCGCAGGCGGTCGCCTCCGGCGCTCCCCCGGCGAACGCCATCGAGCGCACCGGCATCACCACCTGGGACTTCGACGAGCTGCCGACCGTCGTCGACACGAAGCACGGCGACACCGTGATCCGGGCGTACCCGGCGCTGGTCGACGAGGGCGCCTCCGTCGCGATCCGCCTGATGGCGACCCCCGCCGACCAGGCGCTCGAGACCCCCCGCGGCGTCCGGCGGCTGCTCATGCTCGCGGTGCCGAGCCCGGTCGCCTACGTGCAGCAGCACCTCACCGCGCCCGAGAAGCTGATCCTCGCGACGAGCCCGTACCAGAACACCGCGGCGCTCTTCGCCGACTGCCTGGTCGCCGTCGTCGACGACGTGCTGCACCGCGTGAAGCCCGACGGGCAGCTCTACACGAAGAAGGAGTTCCTCACCGTCCGCGACCGTGTCTCGGCCGCGGTGATGGACTCGATGTTCCAGACCGTGTCGCTCGTGGCCCGCACCCTCACGGCCGCGCGCGACGCCGACAAGGCGATGAAGGGCGCGACGTCGATGACGCTGCTCGCCGCGCTCACCGACATGCGCCAGCAGCGCGAGCGGCTGATCTACCCGGGCTTCGTCTCCGCCACGGGCCTGCAGCAGCTGCAGCGGGTGCCCGTCTACCTCGTCGGCATCACCCGGCGCTCGGTGAAGCTGCTCGAGGCCCCCGGGCGCGACCGCGCGTGGCTGACCGAGGTGCAGCAGGCGACGGAGCGGTACGAGGCCGCGGGGGGCACCTTCCCGCCCGCCGCCACCGCCGCTCCCCCGCTGGTCAGGGCTCGCTGGCTGCTCGAGGAGTTCCGCATCAGCCTGTTCGCCCAGGACCTCCGGCCGAGCGAGAGCGTCTCGCTGCAGCGCATCGTCAAGGTGCTCGCCTCGGCCTGACCCGTCCCGCCGGGAGGTCGACGCGGAGGTCCGCCCAGGCGCCGATCACGGGGTCGTGCGTGGCCACGACGACGCTCGCTCCTCCGTGCCGCAGCTCGTCGAGCACATCGAGGACGTCCCGGACGGCGGCGCCGTCGAGCGCTGCCGTGGGCTCGTCCAGGACGATGAGTTCCCGCTGGCGCAGCACGACTCGCGCGAGAGCGACCCGCGAGCGTTCACCACCGCTGAGGACGGCCGTCGGTTCGGCGCCGCGGCCTCCCAGGCCCACCCGCTCGAGCGCTCGAGCGACGTCGGCGTCGAAGGAGCGCCGCCCGGTGGTCCAGCCGCGTACGGGGTCCAGCGCCTCGCGGATGGTCATCTCCGGTGAGACGAGGTCGTCCTGGGGAACGAAGCAGCAGGTGTCGCGGAAGAACCGTCGGTGCCGACGCCGCGTCAGCAGGCTCAGGTCGACGTCAGCGAACACCACCGTGCCCTCGACCACGGGTCGCAGTCCGACGAGGGAGGCCAGGAGGGTCGACTTGCCGCTGCCGCTCGCTCCCCGCACGGCCGCGGAGGATCCGGGCGGCACACGGAACGACACGCCACGCCAGAGCCGTCGCGGCGGTCTGCCCACGGCTGCGGCGAGACCCGTGACCACGAGGCCGTCACCGCTCATGACGTCCACCGCCGGCGGACGCTGCTCGAGCGGTGTCTGGACCAGGCCACGACGGCCCGGGTCACCTCCAGGACGAGGACGACCCCGACGCCGACGCCGACTGCAGCACCTCCGTCGGCGATGGCAGTCGCCTCGACGACTCCGGCCCCCGCTGCGACCCCGAGGGCGGACGTCGCGACAGCGACGACGGTGTGGTGGACGTCCGCCCGACCGACTCTCCTGCCCGCGACGAACAGTGCGTCGCCGGCGCGCCGACGACGCGTGGCGCGCGCCGCCGCGCCCGAGGCCACGCCGACCACGGCCGCGGAGCCCACCACGGCCGCGGACAGCACGGCTGCCGTCAGTCGTCGTCGAGATTCGGCGACGGCGGCCTCGTACCGGTCGCCGACCCGGTCGTAGGCCTGCACGAGCGAACCAGCCCCCTCCGAGGCGAGAGCCTCACGGACCCGGCTCGGGTCCGCGAAGAGCACGCGCCCGTTGAACGCCGACGCTGCCAGGTCCGCGTCGGACTGGCCTCCCGCGTCGGGCGGGAAGACCGCCACCGCAGTCACCTCGGGGCTGAAGGGGACGCCCCGGGCAGCCGAGACATCCACGGCCTCGACGTGCCCCTCCCCCGACGAGACCCCGAGAGGAGGGCTCTCGGACTGGAGGCCCCAGCTGAAGACGAGTCGATCGAACACGTCTCGCGCAGCCGAGCCCCCGTCGCCTGCCCCGGGAGTGGGGTGGACGACGACCTGGCCGAGGGGTTCGGGGACGGTCGTCGGGCCGTGGGTGGTCAGGAGGACGCCGGGCACGAGCTGCGCATCGGAGAGCACGGCAGCACCTCTCGCGAACTCGGCTCTGGTGATGCGCGCCAGGATGGGCTCGAGCCGCTCGTCGACGGCGCCGGCGATCCCGACGCCGAGAGTGTGGTGGTCCGAGAGGAACGACGAGGCCGCCAGGTGCTCCTGGGCGGACCGCGCCGCCGCCGCCGCGGCGGTCGCCACGGTCAGGTCGATCGTGAGCGTCGCCGCGAGCACGACCTGGACGACGGACGTCGCGGTGGTCGGACGGCGCGTGGCCCTGCCCGCCCCGGACCACCGCTGCTCGCCCTCCGCGACCACGCGGGCCGACCGGGCCACGGTGGAGACGACGACGCAGACGACCACGGTGCTGAGGCCCACGTCCAGCGAGAGGGGGACCACCACGTCGGGTCGGCGGAACGACGTCGAGACGCCCCAGGCCACCGCGGCGCACAGCGCTCCCCCCGCCGCGACGCTGCCCGACAGGCGCAGCGCCGCGAGCGCCTCGTCGAGCAGCATCCGCCGTCGGGACCAGCCCGCCAGCGCGCGGCCACGACGGCGGTCGCCGCCGCCGTCGGCGGCGACCGCAGCGGCGACGAGGACGGCGAGTGCAGCGCCCAGCAGCAGGAGCGAGGGTCCCGAGGTGGCCACCGACACCAGGGCACGATGTGGGTCGACCTCATCGACCTGGACGGAGAACCCCGCCCCGGCCAGTGCATCGGAGAGTTCCCGGAGATCGTCGCCGACCTCGTCGGTCGCCCACCAGCCCCTCAGCTCCTGGTCCGGTGCCGGTCGGACCGTCGTCGAGACGACGGTGTCGGTCACGAGCGGCAGCGGCCGCCCGTTCGCGACGACGAGCTCGAACGCGACGTCGTCGCCCGATCCGCCCGGACGGATCATCGACATGTCCGCGTGGTGACGACGAGCGACATCGGTCAGCGCCGCCGCTGGATCCCCGTCTGCTCCCGAGGGCAGCCCGTCGATGACGATGACGCCCCTGCCGAACGACTCGCCCTCCTCGTCCAGGCTGACCGCGGCCTGCACGACGAGCCACGCACCGAGCAGCACCACGACCAGCGAGGCGGCGGCGAGACCTGAACGACCGTGCACGTCACCGGACGTTCCAGTAGGCGGTGTTGCCCGACCGCGCCTTGGGGTGCGAAGCCACGGCGGTGATCCCGGCCTGCACCCAGCCCGAGTAGCCGCACTTCGCCCCGGCGCAGGCGGTCGCCTTGTGGACGCTTCGCGCGTGATGGTAATGGGAGTAGACGTTGATCGGGCCGACGCCGTAGCTCCACGTCCCCCCTCCGGGGTAGCTCTGGTGCAGGCCCGGCAGCTCTGCGTCGACACCCCCCGAAGAGGCTCTCGCCGCGGCGGGGGTCGTCGCGGTGAGCACCGCCACGACCGCGGAGACAGCGATGATCGAGGACGTCGTCGTTCTGCTGAAATGCTTCATTCTGCATGTGTACAGCTCGGTCCACCCAGCGTCAAGCCGATCTGCGGCGGGAGCAGGGCCCACGACGCGCGCGGCCCCCGCACTAGCCTGGGCAGATGCGCGCGACGGTGAAGGACGTGGCCGCCCTCGCGGGCGTCTCGCCGAAGACCGTGTCGAACGTCATCAACGGCGTCGTGCGGGTGGCGCCCGCGACGCGGGAACGCGTCGAGTCGGCCCTCGCCGAGCTCGACTACGTGCCGAACCTCAGCGCCCGCGGCCTCCGCAACGGCCGCACCGGCGCCATCGCCCTGGCCTTCCCCGACCTCACCACGCCGTACAGCGCCGAGATGTCGCACTGGTTCGTCGAGGTCGCCCACGAGCGCGGCTGGTCGGTGCAGCTCGAGCAGACCGGCGTGCGGCCCGAGCGCGAGCGCGAGCTGCTGCTGCGCGGCCGCGAGCACCTCGTCGACGGCCTCGTGCTGAACCCCGTCAGCCTCGGCGAGAGCGCCATCGTCGGCGCGGAGGAGCTGCCCCCCGTCGTCGTGATCGGCGAGGTCGAGCAGCACCTCGTCGACCAGGTGCGGGTCGACAGCGTCACGGCGGCGCGCGACATGACCGAGCACCTCATCGCCCTCGGCCACCGGCGCATCGCCGTGCTCGGCTGCCCCGGCGACGGCTTCGACTCGGCGACGGCCCGGGCCCGCACCCTCGGCTGGTCGCAGGCGATGACGGCGGCCGGCCTGCCGGTCGGCGACGACCTCCGCTGGGCGTGCCGCGCATGGGAGCCCGAGGCCGGCGCTGCCACGGTCGCCGACGCCCTGGCCCGCGGCGAGGCCCCCGACGCCCTCTTCTGCTTCACCGACTCGCTCGCCATCGGCGCCGTCCACGCCCTGTGGAGCGCCGGCCTCCGGGTGCCCGACGACGTCTCGGTCGCCGGCTTCGACGACATCGCCGACGGCCGGTTCACCCGCCCGCCGCTGACCACCGTCCGACTCGACAAGCGCCTCTTCGCCGAGCGCACCCTCGAGCTGCTGGCGGCCCGCATCGCCGACCGCGACCGCGCGCCCGAGCTCGCCGTGATCCCCCACGAGGTCGTGCCGCGCGCCAGCACCGCGCGCCGGCCGCCCCGGCCCGCCGAGCCCGCCGCACCGTCCGCGCCGTCCGCCTGACGCGCTCCGCTTCGCTTTCCGGATGCCGCCTCCCGGTCGCCTGTCAAGGGCAGACGAGGAGGCGCGGGGCGGCCTACCGTCGCACTCCCGTGCACGAGACCGAGAGGCGCCGCCATGTCTGCTGACCAGTACGCATTCGAAGACCCCACCCAGAAGTTCGCCGACATCACCCCGAAGGCCCAGTACCTCGAGGGCGCCGGCACCGACGAGGAGCTCTCGTCGCCCGCCGACCACGGCGAGGAGACCTACCGCGGCTCGGGCCGCCTCGAGGGCCGCAAGGCGCTCGTCACCGGCGGCGACTCGGGCATCGGCGCGGCCGTCGCCATCGCCTACGCCCGCGAGGGCGCCGACGTCGCGATCAGCTACCTGCCCGAGGAGGAGGAGGACGCGCAGAAGATCGTCGCCCTCGTCGAGGCCGCGGGCCGCAAGGCCGTCGCCCTGCCCGGCGACATCACCGACCGCGAGTTCTGCACCCAGCTCGTCGAGAAGGCCGTCAGCGAGCTCGGCGGCCTCGACATCCTCGTCAACAACGCCGGCAAGCAGCAGCACGTCGAGGACTTCCTCGAGCTCGACGACGAGAACTTCGACGAGACCTACAAGACCAACGTCTACGCGATGTTCTGGATCACCAAAGCAGCTCTCCCCCACCTCGTGCCCGGCTCGACGATCATCAACACGACGTCGATCCAGGCGTACCAGCCGGCCCCGATGCTCGTCGACTACGCGTCGACCAAGGCCGCGATCAACACCTTCTCGAAGGGCCTCGCCATGCAGCTCGCGCCGAAGGGCATCCGCGTCAACGCGGTCGCCCCCGGCCCGATCTGGACGCCCCTGCAGCCGGCCGGCGGCCAGCCGTCGGACGCGATCCCCGACGTCGGCAGCCAGACGGCCCTCGGCCGCTGGGGCCAGCCGGCCGAGCTCGCGCCCGCCTACGTCTTCCTGGCGTCGGGCGAGTCGAGCTACGTCGTGGGCGAGACGCTCCACGTCGACGGCGGCATGCCCACGCCGTAGGTCGCACGCTCTCCCGGAGGGGCCGCCCGCGCATCGTCGCGGGCGGCCCCTCCGTCGTCGGCGGCCCGACCCGAGGAGGCGGCGGGTCACGTCGAGATCAGTGCTTGCGCTCTCTTTACAACGATGTAATGCTGTCCGCAGTCGACGCATCACGAAGGAGTGACCACCGATGACACCCCCTGAGCCCCTGCCCGCCCCCGCCCGGCCGCCCGGCCTGGCCGGCCTCTCCCGCCGCAGCCTCCTCCTCGGCGGCGCCGGCCTCGCGAGCGTGCTGGCGGTGGGCAGCCTGGCGGGCTGTGCGCCCGGCGCGACCACCGCCTCCGGAGCGACGGTCGAGCAGCTGAAGTTCTGGCACCTGCTGAGCGGGGGCGACGGCATCAAGATGTCGGCCCTCGTCGACCAGGCCAACGAGCAGAACCCCGGGTTCCACGCGACGCAGACCGTGCTCGCCTGGGGCACGCCGTACTACACGAAGCTCGCCATGGCCTCGGCCGGCGGCCGGGCGCCCGACGTCGCGATCATGCACGCGTCGCGCGTGCCCGGCTACGCGCCCGGCGGGCTGCTCGACCCGTGGGACATCGACAAGCTCGCCTCGTACGGCCTGCGCGAGCAGGACTTCGCCCCGGCGGTCTGGAAGGCCGGCTTCAACGGCGACCAGCTGTACTCGGTCGCCCTCGACTCGCACCCGTTCATCCTGCTCTACAACACCGACGTCGCCCAGCAGGCCGGTGCCCTCGGGCCGGACGGCCGCCTGGTCGACATCTCGAGCCCGGAGCAGTTCCTCGAGGTCGCGGCCGCCATGCAGGCGGTCACCGGCAAGCACGGCGCCTCGTGGGGGTACCTCAACGACGGCGCCCAGCTCTGGCGCATGTTCTACACGTTCTACAAGCAGCAGGGCGCCGACATGGTGCTCCGCGAGGGCGGCACCGTCGAGTACGACGAGGCCGCCGCGGTCACGGCCCTCGAGTTCATGCAGACGCTGACCGACGGCACCGCGATGGCCACCGCGAGCGACATCCAGTCCGGCATCGCCGAGTTCGTCAGCGGCGAGAGCGGGATGCTCTTCACCGGCGTGTGGGAGGTGCCGAGCGCCGAGGCGGCCGGCATCCCCTACGACGCGAGCATCATCCCGACGCTCTTCGGCACGCCGGCCGTCTACGCCGACTCGCACGCCTTCGTGCTGCCCCGCCAGAGCGACGTCGACGACGCCAAGCGGGAAGACGTCTACGAGATGGTCGCCACGATCCTGAAGGACAGCATCTCGTGGGCCGAGGCCGGGCACATCCCCGCCTACGGCCCGGTCGTCGACAGCCCCGAGTACGCGGCGCTCGTGCCGCAGGCCCACTACGCCGAGGCCGCCGACTACCTGAACTACGACCCGCCGGCCTGGTTCTCGGGCTCCGGGTCCGACTTCCAGACGTACTTCCTCGACAGCATCCAGTCCGTGATCCTCGCGAAGGACGACGCGGCCGCGGGCATGCGCGCCTTCGTCGCCCGGGTGGAGACGCAGCTGTCGCGACCGGCCCCGGTCTGAGCCGGCCCGCGCCTCCCCGTGCCCCGCCCCTCCCGCCCCACCTCCCTGCACGACGACGAAGGAGTCGATCTGTGACGACCACCACGGTGACCGCCCCCGCGGCCAGCGCCGACCGCGCGGCCTCGCCCGACCGCACCCGCAGCCGGGTGCGCACCCGCTCCGGCGGGCCGAGAGACACCAAGATCGGCTGGGGCTTCGCCGCGCCCTTCACGATCCTCTTCGTGCTCTTCCTCGTCTGGCCGCTCGTGCACGGGTTCTGGCTGAGCCTCACGGGCCAGAGCCTCACCGGCCAGGGCGGCGAGCTGATCGGCTTCGCCAACTACGCCGAGGCCTTCGCCGACGGCGCGATGTGGCGCTCGATGCTCAACACGCTGTGGTTCACCGTGCTCAGCACGATCCCGCTCGTGGTGGTCGCGCTCGTGCTGGCCCTGCTCGTCAACACCGGGCTGCCGGGCCAGTGGCTCTGGCGCCTCAGCTTCTTCCTGCCCTACCTGCTGGCCTCGACCGTCGTGTCGCTGTTCTGGATCCAGCTCTACAGCCCGACGCTCGGCCCGATCAACTCGGCGCTGGCGACGGTCGGGCTCCCGCAGCCCGCCTGGCTGCAGGACCCCGACACGGCGATGATCGCCGTCGTCGCCACCACCGTCTGGTGGACGGTCGGCTTCAACTTCCTGCTCTACCTCGCGGCGCTGCAGAACATCCCCGACCAGCAGTACGAGGCGGCCTCGCTCGACGGTGCGGGCCGATGGCGCTCGCTGGTGTCGATCACGATCCCGCAGCTCGGCCCCACCACCGGCCTGATCGTCATCCTCCAGGTGCTCGCGTCGCTCAAGGTCTTCGACCAGATCTACCAGATGACGAACGGCGGCCCGGCCGGCACGACCAGGTCGACCGTGCAGTACATCTTCGAGACCGGCTTCACCGGCTACCGCTTCGGCTACTCCAGCGCCATCTCGTACATCTTCTTCGCCGTCATCGTCGTGATCTCGATCGCGCAGTTCGCGGCGACGGCCCGCAACCGCAAGGGAGCCCAGAAGTGACCGCACCGGCCCTCGCCCCCACCGACGACCTCCGCGCCCCGACCGCCCGCCGCGGCCGCGAGCGTGCCCCGCACAAGCCCGGCCGGTCGCGCTTCGGCGTGATGAGCGTCGTGAGCGTCGTCATCCTCGTGGTGATGGCCGCGCTGTGGCTCATCCCCTTCCTCTGGTCGCTCGCCACCTCGTTCAAGAGCGAGGCCGACGCCGCGGCGACGCCGCAGACCTGGCTGCCGGCCGGCGGCTTCACCCTCGACGCGTACCGGGCGATCCTCGACCAGGGCAACATCCCGACCTGGCTCTTCAACAGCCTGTTCACGTCGATCGTCATCACGCTCATCGTCGTCGCGACGTCGGCGCTCGTGGCCTACGCGTTCTCGCGCCTCGACTTCCGGGGCAAGAAGTGGCTGTACGTCGCGACGATCGCCTCGATCATCGTGCCGCCGCAGGTGCTCATCGTGCCGCTCTTCTACCAGATGCTCGCGTTCGACATGGTCGACACGTACTGGGGCATCATCCTGCCGCAGGCGATCGCGCCCGCCATGGTCTTCGTGCTGAAGAAGTTCTTCGACCAGGTGCCGATCGAGCTGGAGGACGCCGCCCGCGTCGACGGCGCCGGGCGCATCCGGGTCTTCTTCACCATCCTGCTGCCGCTCTCGCGGCCCATCCTCGGCGCGGTCTCGATCTTCGTGTTCATCGGCGCGTGGAACAACTTCCTCTGGCCGTTCATCGTCACCAACGACGCGTCGCTGCTGACGCTCCCCGTCGGCCTCCAGACCATCAAGAGCGCCTACGGCATCCAGTACGCCCAGAACATGGCCGCGGCGATCCTCGCGGCCCTGCCGCTGATCCTCGTGTTCCTGTTCTTCCAGCGCCAGATCATCAAGGGCATCTCGACCACCGGGTTCGGCGGCCAGTGACTCCCCGCTCGACCGGCCCCGCGCCTCCCCCGCTCCCCCTCCGACCGTCCACCCGCCAGATCGCCGTCCCCCATCACCAGGAGAGAACCGCATGAGCACCGCCCGCATCACCGTCGACCGCGAGTTCGTCGTCGGCCCCGTGCCCCGCCGCCTGTTCGGCTCGTTCGTCGAGCACATGGGCCGGTGCGTCTACACCGGCATCTACGAGCCCGGCCACGAGACCGCCGACGAGAAGGGCTTCCGCCACGACGTGCTCGAGCT
>Ga0265798_10003328_pt1 | contig 22925 bp, 15 predicted proteins | sample P3T30metagenome_FD_192430 | JGI IMG/M metagenome (GOLD analysis project Ga0265798, IMG submission 192430) | Plant litter microbial communities from East Loma Ridge, Irvine, California - P3 T30 | ecosystem: Environmental > Terrestrial > Plant litter > Unclassified | place: USA: California... | reverse complement strand
TCGGGCTGGCCGCCTATTGCTTCACCGAAAACGGACGCCGCCAGAACATGCTCGGCGACGCGATCGAGGCCGGCATGATCGGAATCAACACGGTGAAGCTCAGCGCGCCCGACAGCCCGTTCGGCGGGATGAAGGACAGCGGGCACGGCTCGGAAGACGGCCCCGAAGGAGTCGCGGCGCATCTCGTCTCGAAGACCGTGCACATGGTGTGACGCACGCGGGCGGCGGCGCCAGCCCGCCGCCCGTACGCGCAGGCGCGGCGGCGGCAGGGGCGCGTCCGCAGATCCTGGCCCCACCACCGCCTGTTTTCCGGATCGGCGGACGTTATCTTTCCGGGTGATCGCCATGCGCGTGGCGCGGCTCAGGCGGGCTGGACGCCGTGATCGACCAACGTCGCGATATGACGACTGGACAGCTGCCGCGGCCGCGCTCAGCGTGACATGTCCAGGAAGCCCCGCTGGTGTTCACGTGTGAAAATAAAAATCTAAAATGATCGCGGCACGTGCTGCGGCCAGCAAGACTGGCGCTTGCAAAGCTTTTGACGACAGGGGGCAAGGGCGCTGCCGCGTGACTTCATAAGTGATCACGCCAGCCAAGAATGGACTTAGGTGGATAGAAGGCGCCGTGGCCTATGCCCGCTTTCCGAAACAAGGGTTTGGACGGTCAGGGGAACGGGCTCTTCCGGCTGCCTTCACCGGATGGGAATTACCCTGCAAGCCGAGCTGCGAAACGTGCGACGCGAGCGCGGAAGCGTGCAAGGCCTGCTGTCTTGACCTCGGTCGGCGCATCACCGAGTTCTGCATGAAGACGGTTGAAATCGATATAGTCGTACTCGGGCAACATAGTCGCGAGGTTGCCTGGCAGGTACCGATCGAGCTTGCCGCCTCCCTCGACACGCGCGCCGCTATCCGAGCCGGCATGGGTTGATCGGATCCACGCGTTCTTGCGGGGATGCTGTTCCATCTGGCTGGTCGGGATCTGCGAATGGTTTCCGATGCTCCAGATGGTATTGCCGGACGTCGAGACATACCCAATGCCAAAGGCGTTGCTTGGATAATGGACACGTTCGACCAGAAGCATGTCGCCTTCTGGTTGGACATAGATGCCGTTGGGGGAGGTGAGGACGCGCTCATCCTTTCCCGCTGCCAACGTTCTGAGATCGGCGATGTGCTCAGGGTTCAACGCGTCGTCATCATCGATGCGAAACGTGATCGTGCGCTCTCCGGTCCGGACAAACGACTTAAAATGCTCGCCTACGCTGGCGTTTACGGGAAGCTCCGAGATTTCCAGAAAGGCATGTGTCGCGGCCAGGTCATACAGAGCGCTCTTGATATCCTGTGGCAGGTGTTCGGACGTAACGAGCTTGATCTCGAAGTCCTTGTCCGTCTGTGCCGCGAGAGACGCCAGCGGCATGGTCTGAAACAGCTTCAGCCGCTGAGCCAGACGGCTTGGCGCGAGGATCGTTTGTAGCGCCTCCTGGGTCGGCCGGTTCCGCGTGCTGCGATAACCTTCCTTGTGGGTGTCCGTGACCACGCTGAATCGTAGAAAACCAATGACGCGGTCGGACACTTCGTTACCCCCGTAGACGTGAAATCCCTTCGGATGTTCCTGGGCGGTCCGCGGTGAATTAGGCTAGTGGCTTATGGCGCATGGCTGTCCCAAAAAGGGGCATGGCGGCAATCGTGGAAGACAGGACTTTTACTTCCGGCACCCCTTGCCCAGAGACACAGATGCCATCGCCCCGGCGACCAGATCGGTACCGGTCCACTTCGTCAGGTCGCACGCGTCGATGACCAGCTTGCCGCCCGGCTTGTCGACCTTGACGAGGTTGCCGCCACCGATCGCAACGAGCTTCACGATATGCACGTCGGCGGATGCCGCGGCCAGTTGGACATGCGCATAGCCCGGGTTCTCCGAGGTCAGCGTGCCGGCATCCGCTTTGGCCCAGAACCGATAGCTGTAGTGGCCGGCGTTCGCCGCGCGGATACGGTCGAGTTTCGTCGTCGCCTTGGTGTCGATGATGCCGTCGGAGCAGTCATGTGCGTAGACGTCGGTCGCCGTGAAGCTGTCGCCGCGCTCGGCGCTGATGCAATCGGCGTTGGCATATTTCTTGGGGTTCGCCAGCACCGTCTTGAACCCGCTGATCTCACCGCGTCGAATGACGATGTTGGTGGCGCCGTGCATACCGATCCCGACGGGAATATCCCCCGGCGACGTGTTGACGCCCGAGCCGGTGATGCGGAAATCCTGGATCAGCCAGTCGTGCGATCCACCGCGGATGAAGATGCCGCGCTTGCGGGCGGTAATGTCGACGCGCTGCACCGTGACGTTCGCGAACGGGCGCCATTTGGTTGTCCGCTGGGTGAGGAAATGGCGCGAACTTGCGATCGTGATATCCTGAAACACGCGGGGCTCGTCGAGCGCGCCGTCAAGCGGCACGGCATCCATCGCGCGCGTGATGCAGGTATTGCCATAGGTTCCCCCCTTGCTGGCATAGGTCCACTGCGCCGACGCGCCCAGATCCTTGCAAGCGCCCGCGGGACGCGCTGCGGCCATTTTCGCGACAGCCGGCGCCACCGTTGCGGCGCATGGTGTCGCAACGCTGTACCGCCAGGGCGGACCGCCGAGGCACGGGAAAACGGTCGTCCCCTTTTTTACTGGCGGCGTCGTTTTGGCGTTCACGATGATAATCCCCGGCGTGTCGGGGCTGTTATCGGTCAGCTTGACGGGCGAGGTGACGATCTGTGCTGCGATCGGCGACGCGATCAGCACGGCGGAGGTGAGGACGTAGCGGATCATGGTCAGCCCTTTAAGGGGACAATGGCGCCAAGGCACTCAAAAGCTCTTGGCCGTGAGCCGGTCGCAGGGATCGGTGGGATCGGATACAGCCGCATGGTCCCGGTCGTCGAAGCATTCTGGCCGTCGCGGTACGTGGTGATGAGCGCCGGGCGATAGTCTGCCGGATGGGCTGAAGACCCGCCTGCGATCGCACTGCCCGGGGGTTCGCCACGTTGCTCGGCAGTCCTCCACTACCGAGCCCCATTCCCTATCCGGGGGTCAGAACAGACCGTCGAAGTCGTCGTCGTCCGCCATGGTCGCGGAAGCCTGCGCGTCAGGTTGATCGTCGCCCGGAAGGAAACGGCGGTGGACATGCCGTTCCTGCGCCATCGTGTAGATCGCGTTTATGGCCTGAAAGACCTGCTCGCTGGTGGGTGTCATGGCCTCGCTTGCTTCGACCAGGGGCATCGCCAGCGCTTCGAGCTGCGCGTTGATGCGCGACAATGGTTCGGCGAAGGCGGTCTCGCAGTCCACCGCGCTGGTCATTTCCGCGACGATGTCGTGGATCGCGCCGGCATCGCGGTCGAGACCCGACATGCCCTGACGCGTGAGCAAGGCGCCCGCGCGAATGACGGCAAGCGCGTCCGGCAGCGAATCATTCGTGTCTTCGTCGCTGTCCGGGGCCGATCCGATCGCCTCCGCCGCATGGCTCAACTGTTCGAATGCGCGCGCGACCGCCCCCGACACCATCTCCAATGTGTTGACCGAGCAGCGGATTTCCGCCGCGATACGCGCAAGGCCGTCACCCGCACGGCCCATCCGATACGAGCGAAGATCGGAATTCCACGCCATGATGCGCACGCCGCCGGTGACGCGGTGGATCGTCGTCAGGCGTTCGCCAAGCCGTCTGACCGTGGCGGACGCTTCGGACCCGAGCTGCGTCGATCGCGTATCGGCATCGCGCAGGTGTGCGGTGACCGCATCGACCTCGGCAACGCTGTCTTCGAGCAGTTGCAGAAACACGCCGTCGCTCGCGGCGTCGACGGCGCGGGGTTCGTGCGGCGCGAGCATCGAGGCGACCTGTGTGGCGATGCCCCTGAAACTGGCGCCGAGCGCCCGCGTTTCCCTTTGCAGATCCGCAGTCGCATCGGCGACCTGGGCCGCGAGCAACGCCATGACCTGGCCTTCGAGCGCCTTGGCCGCGGAAGCGTCCATGCGATCGAAGTCCTCGAGTGCCGTACCGAGGAAACGGCAGGCCTGCGCGGCATGTTCGAGCCGCTGTCGCGTGATGTCGCCGATCTGCATCGCGCCGTGCGCGGCCGACAGCTTGGCGCGGATGTCGCGGGCGATCGTCGCGATCGACTCCGCGCGTTTGGCGGCATCGATCTGGTTCTGCTGGAGCCCGATCGCGTCCGCGGTAAGTTTGTCGGGTACATGCGGGCACAGCCGCGCGCATTCGGAATCGAGCACACGGTTGATCTCGATCACGCAGGGCACCGTCGACGACAATTGCCCGACGTCCTTGCTGATCTCGTGGATCTCGCGTTCGCTGACATCGAGCTCCGAGACCATCGCGTCGGCGAACTCGGCAAACCCGTGCGCGCCGGCAGCGGCGACCTTGAGATACTGACCGCAGATCTTCAGCAGGTCGAGCGTCCGGTCGACGCGCACGATCTCCTTCTGCACCGCGCCGCTCGCCTGCTGGAGGACGTCGAGCGACTGCTGTCGCTTCTTCTGCCGCGCGGGCAGGCTGGCGAGCCGGTCGGCATTGGCGCGCATCGTCGCGACCGCGCGATCGGCGGCGTCGCGGTCGAGCGCATTGGTGACGCTTTCGAGACTGCCGATCAGCCTGCCGACGGTGTCATAGGCGCGTTCCAGCGAGTGTCCGGCATCGACGAAGCGTTGGTCGAGCCCGCTCGCGACGCTTGCGAGCTCGGCTTCGAGCACGCGCCAGGCGGGCGCTTGCTCAATGCCCTGATCGGCCTCGAAAGCCTTGTGTTCGACGCATCCCATCGTCCTGGCCCCTATTGTACTGTTGCGTGCAAGACGTCGCGGGCGATGTGCTTCAGCGGGATGACCTTGTCGACGCCGCCCAGCGCGATCGCTTCCTTGGGCATGCCGAAGACGATCGAGGACGACTCGTCCTGTGCGAACGTGCGACCACCCGCCTGCTTCATCTCGAGAAGACCGCGCGCGCCATCATCCCCCATTCCCGTCATGATCACGCCGATCGCGTTCGAGCCCGCCGCGCTCGCCGCCGAGCGGAACAGCACGTCGACCGACGGCCGGTGACGCGAGACAAGCGGCCCCTCGCGGACCGCGACGAAATAGCGCGTACCGCGTCGCTCGATCATCATGTGCTTGCCGCCGGGTGCGATCAGGACATTGCCGGGCAGGACGGGGTCGCCATCCTCGGCTTCCTTGACGTTCACGACGCACAGCGTGTTGAGCCGGTTCGCAAACGCGCGCGTGAAGTTCTCGGGCATGTGCTGGACCACGACGACGCCCGGCGCGGTCGCAGGCAGCGCCTCGAGCACCTCGCGCAGCGCCTCGGTTCCGCCGGTCGATGCACCAAGGCACACCACGCGCTCCGTCGCACGGTTCACCCCTCGACCGCTCGGCGGGGGCAGGACCGCGTCCGCGGTCAGCTTCTGCTCGAGACGGCCCGGACGGCTGCCATTCGAGGAACGCAGCGCGACCCGCACCTTCGCCGCGGCCTTGATCACGTCGCGGATCTGGAGATTGTGATCGGCGAGATGCTCGGCGAGTCCGGCACGGGGCTTCACGATGACGTCGACCGCTCCGGCTTCGAGCGCCTGCAGCATCGCGTCGGACCCTTTCTCGGTCACCGACGAGCACATCACCACGGGCAGGGGGCATTGCGCCATCAGCTTCTTGAGGAAGGTGATGCCATCCATCCGCGGCATCTCGACGTCGAGCATGATCACGTCGGGCACTTCTTCCTGAATCCGACGCGCCGCGCTGAACGGGTCGGCGGCGGTGCCCATGATTGTGATGTCCGGATCCTCCTCCAGGATCGCCGCCAGGGCGTGCCGCGCGACCGCGGAGTCGTCGACGATGAGTACGCGGATTTTCCCTCGGACGGCCATGGTTCAGCTCCGCTGGAAAACGGTGTGGGCGACCGGGACGAGCGGCAGGTCGAGCCCTGCGATCGACTCCGAATGGCCGAGGAAGAGATAGCCCCCCGGAGCCAGCTTGCCGACGAGTTTGGAGACGACGCTGTGCTGCGTCGGCTTGTCGAAATAGATCAGGACGTTGCGGCAGAAGATCAGGTGCATCGGTTCGCCCACCGGATAGCATTCGTCCATGAGGTTGAGCCGCGCGAATGCGATCGCACGCCGCAACTCGGGCACCACGCGGACTTCGCCGCGCGCCGGATCGCGCGATTCCATCAGATATTTCTTGCGCAACGCGGCGGGCACCGGCGCTGCGAGATCGGACGGGTAGATACCCAGCCGGGCGATCTCGAGAACCTCGGTGTCGAGATCGGTCGCCAGAACCGAGTAGGTGACACCGCGGCGTGCGCTGGCAAATTCGTCGAGCAGCATCGCCATCGTATAGGGTTCCGGCCCGGTCGAGCAGGCGACGCTCCACGCGCGGATCTTCCGCAGATAATTCGCCTCGAGCGCCGGAAGCGCGACGTCGCGCAGAAAATCGAAATGGACGGGTTCGCGGAAGAAATCCGTCTTGTTGGTCGTCACCGCATTGATCAGGTGCACGCCTTCGCGATCGAGATTGTTGCCCGTCAGGACATGGCGGCAATAGGCCTCCAGCGTGTCGAGCCCCAGCGCGCGCTGGCGGCGGCGCAACCGCCCTTCGAGCATCGTTCGCTTGCTCGGCGGCATCCGGATGCCCGCATATTCGAAGATATAGTCGGCCAGTAGCGCGAAATCGCGCGACCCGATCTGGTCGGTGGCGCTCGCCGGGGCTTTCAGGATCGGGGGGGCAAGGGGCACGGGAGCCAGCTCCAATAAGACGATGGGCCGTCGGAAACGGAACCAGCGGGGTTGGTTTCAATAGGGCGGATGCGACGCCGTCATGCGGCGCAGGCGCGCAACGCGCTGACGTCCGCACTGGAAAAGATCTGCGCGACGTCGACCAGCACGACGAACCCCTCGGTTCGCTTGACGACCCCGGCGATGTACCGGGACGGCCAGCTGATCCCGATGTCGGGCGCGGCCCCGATCTGGCCGCGGTCGAACGTGCTGACCTCCAGGACGCGGTCGACGACGAGGCCGAGGACGAGGTCGCGCCCGTCGACGGGGACGTCGATCACGAGGATCCGCGTACTCGGCGTCGGCGCGACAGGCGGCAGGCCGAGGCGACGTCGCAGATCGATCGTCGTCACGCCCTCGCCGCGCAGATCGGTCAGACCCAGCAGATAATCGGGCCCGTTCGGAATGTGAAAGGTCTCGCTCCAGTCGAGGATCTCGCGCACCAGCGTCACGGGCACCGCAAACGTCTCGGCGCCCAGACCGAAGGTCACGGCCTGCAATTCTCCACCGACGCTCATGCTGCGCGCCGTGCCAAGGCTGCGGCGCGGGCGAGCGACCGCATGACGGTCGGGCGCGATCCAGCCCTTGGCCATCCGGACAAGCGGGGCTGATCCGAAGTGTCTGCGAAGCGTCGTCCGATTGGCACGGTCATGTCTGCCCTTCCAGCCTAGAGGAGTGCGGGTGCGAGCACGGGGGCCGTGCCGCGGCCGCCCAGCAGCGGGTCGAATATTCGCGCGAGGTTCGCGAGCACGATGACGCCCTGCGGCGTGCGCACCAGCTCGCGGATATAATCGCGGCGCCAGCGCAGGCCGACGGGCGGCGGCGTCTCGCTCGCGTCGCGGTGGAGTGTCGTCACTTCGTGCACCTTGTCGGTGCGGATGCCGATCTGGGTCTGGACGCCGTCGACGTCGAGTTCGACGACCACGATCCGGCTGTCCATCGTCGAGTCCGCGGAGGGCAGGCCGAACGCGAGCCGAAGGTCCGCGATCGGGATGATCTTGCCGCGAAAGTTCGCGACGCTGGCGACCAGCCGATCCGCGCCCGGCACGACCGTTTCGGGCAGCAGGTCGAGGATCTCGCGGACGAGCACGGCCTCGACCGCGAACTTCTCGGTCTGCAAATCGAACGTCAGCACTTCGAGCCGACCGTCTTCGTCCCACTCGGTCTGCGATGTTTCTTCCATGGTCATGCGACGGCGCGAAGCCGCTCCTCCTGGTGCTGGCCCAGCGCGACGAGCTGGACGACGTCGAGGATCAGCGCGACCCCGCCGTCGCCGAGGATCGTCGCGCCGGCGAAGGTCGGGACGTTGCAGTGGACCGGCGACATAGGCTTGATCACCGTCTGGTGGCTGCCGATGATCTGGTCGACCACCAGCCCGACGCGCTCGGTACCAGTCGCGATGATGACGATCTTCTGGTGCACGCTCGGTTTGGTCCCCGTCACGAACATCTCACGCAGGCGGACGAACGGCACGAGCCGGTCGCGCAGCGTGATGAAACTGCGACCGCGCGAGCGCATATCCTCCTCGAGGCTCAGCTCGATACATTCCTCGACCACGCCGAGCGGGATGACGTAGCGACCGTCGCCGACGCGGATCAGCAGACCGTCGATGATCGCGAGCGTCAGCGGGATGCGCAGCGAGACCGTCGATCCCTGGCCCAGGACGCTTTCAACGTCGATCGTGCCGCGCAGGCTTTCGATCGTGCGCTTGACGACATCCATCCCGACGCCGCGGCCCGACAGGCTGGTGATCTGCGGTGCGGTCGAGAAGCCGGGGTGGAAGATCATCTGGAGCAACTCCTGGTCGCTCACGACTTGCGCGGGCTGGATCAACCCGTGCGATTCCGCCTTGGCGCGGACGCGATCGCGGTCGATCCCGTGACCGTCGTCGCGGATCGTGATGACGACTTCGCCCCCCTCCTGACGCGCCGACAGCCGCACATGCCCGGCGACGGGCTTCCCCGCGGCGAGACGCTGCTCGGGATGCTCGACCCCATGGTCGCAGGCGTTGCGGATCAGGTGGATCAGCGGATCGGCGAGCCGTTCGATCACGGTCTTGTCGACTTCGGTCGTCTCGCCATCGGTGGAAAGCTCGATCGTCTTGCCGGTATCGCGCGCGATGTCGTGGACGAGACGGCGGAAGCGGCCGAACAGCGTGGCGACGGGGACCATGCGCAGCACCATCACCGTGTCGCGCAACTCGCTCGCCAGCCGCTCGATCTCCTCCGAGATCGAGTGGAGCGCGACGTCTGCTGCGCTGCTATGCGCGAGCTGCGACAATCGACTCTGAACGATGACGAGTTCGCCGACCCGGTCCATCAGCAGGTCGAGCCTTTCGGCGGGGACTCGGACGCTCTCGCCCGTCTTCGGCGCGCCGCGACCAGTCGGTGTGGCCGCCGGCTCCTGCGCATTGGCGGGCCGGGGATCGTCGATCGGCGCGGGCAAAGACGCAGGTGCAGACGCAAACGGGGCCGGCGCCGCGGCGGCGTTTCGCGCGTCGTCGCAAAGCGCAGGTCCGATCTGCTCGATCTGCAGGTCCATGTCGTCCATCACGAAGATGAAGACGTCCTCGATGTCGGCTCTCGCCACCGCGCCGCGCAATTCGACGTCCCAGCCGATCATGCAATGCGTCGGCACCAGGTCGCCGAGCAACGGGACCTGTTCGGTTCGGGCGACAACGCGGCAGTCGCCCAGCGTTCGCAGCTCGTCGAGCAGCGTGAGCGGGTTGATGCCGTTCTGCATCGCCTCGGGCGGCAGGCGGAGCGACAGGCGCCAGCCCTGCTCGGCAGGCGCGGGCGCCGGTGTCGGCGCGGGCGCGCCGTCGAGCGCCGCCTGCAGCTTGGCGAGGATCGCGTCGCCTTCCGCCTTGCGCTCGGTGCCGTCGCCGTCGATCAGCGCGCGCATGTGGTCCTGCGCCGACAGGATCACGGCGATCAGCTGCGGCGTCGCGGGCGTCAGGTTCTTGCGCACGCGGTCGAAGGCGGTCTCGCAGTGATGCGTAAAGCTGGCCAGCGCGTCGAACCCGAACATCGCGCCCGAGCCCTTGAGCGTATGCAGCCCGCGAAACACCGCATCGATCAGGTCATGATCGTCGAGCCGATGGCCGAGATCGAGCAGGCCCTGTTCGACCTGCTCGAGGACTTCGCCCGCCTCGACGCGGAACGCGGCGACGGGATCGGTCTCGGTCACCGTCCAAGAACCTTGCGCACGACCTTGGTCAGCTGCTCGGGGACGAACGGCTTGACCAGCCAGCCGGTCGCACCGGCGGCCTTGGCCTGCTGCTTCATCGCGTCCTCGGACTCGGTGGTCAGGAACAGGATCGGCGTGCCGCACTGCGCCGGGTTCTTGCGCAGCGCGCGGATCATCGACAGCCCGTCCATGTTGGGCATGTTGAGATCGGTGATGATCATGTCGAAGCGACCGCCATTGGCCTTGCTCAGGCCCTGGGCGCCGTCGGCGGCTTCGGTGACGGCATAGCCGGCCCCGGTCAGCGCCATGCGGATCGCCATCCGGACGCTGTTGGAATCATCGACGATAAGGATGGATGCGGTCATCGCGGCAGGTCTCCGTGAAACCAGAAAGTCTGATCGGCTGAAGGGATATCGGTGAGGAAGCCGGCGCGCTCGAGCAGCGCCGTGAGTTCGGCATGGACGGGGTGGGCGAGGCGCAGCGTCTTGCCGTCGTGCTCGGCCTGACGGCGGGCCGCGCAGACGAGCTGCAGGAAGCTGACATCGGCGTCGGTGACCGCGGTGAGATCAAGTTCGATCGCGTCGTTCCGCTCGAGCTGCGACGCGAGTTCCGCGGCGAACGGCAAGACCGACGCGGTCGTGACGATTGCCGGGACAAGGACCATCTGTGCCATGCGTTCCCTCTCTCTCCGGCCGGTGGCGTGGTCGTCCTCGCGCCGGGGTTCACTCGATTCATTATAGAGGGCGGACAGACGTCCGTTCCCGAAGCCTTGCTTATTTTGGCGCGCGGCTGTCATCGGCGTGCGAACGCGTGCTGCGGAGACCGTGCGGTCCGACGTTGATGCGGCTGGGACGGCGGCTGGATACGCGCCCGTTCAATGCCGCCGAAACGCAGGACGGCGATCGCGCCGGGGTGGGCGCGATCGCACGGGGGGGCCGCAATATGCCTCGCTAACCGGGTCAGTCGCTCAGGCCAGGTATCCCCGACCCCCCGCACGCCGCGTCGATCGGCGTTCAGGCCGCCTGCGCGCCGAAATTGTCGTCTTCCGCGTCGGTGCCGCCCTTGATCAGGTCGAGCGCGAAGCCATTCACGCGCGCTTTCTGGTCGGCGATCGAATTGGGTTTGACGCGTTTGGCCTTGGCGGCCGGCCGCGCGGCAACCGGGCTGCGCGATGCGGGCTTGCGATGGGCGGCGGCCAGCGGTCGACGATGGGCATTGTCCGCGCCGTCGCCGATCCTGAAATAGGCGATGCTCGCCTGCAATTCCTCGGCCTGCGATGCCAGCTCTTCCGACGTCGCGGTGATCTGCTCGGACGCACCGGCATTTTGCTGGCTGATCAGGTCGAGCTGCTGGATCGCCTCGTTGATCTGCGCGGCGCCGATATCCTGTTCGCGGCAGGCCGCGCTGATCTCGGCGACGAGCTCGGCGGTGCGGCTGATGTCGGGTACCAGCTTGGTCAGCATCTCGCCGGCTTCGGTCGCCGCGGCGACGGTCTGCGAGGAGACGGATCCGATCTCGGCCGCCGCGACCTGACTGCGTTCGGCGAGTTTGCGTACCTCGGAGGCGACGACGGCAAAGCCGCGGCCATGTTCACCGGCGCGCGCCGCTTCGACCGCCGCGTTGAGCGCAAGAAGATCGGTTTGCCGGGCAATTTCCTGAACGATGCCGATCTTTTCCGCGATCGTCCGCATCGCATTGACCGCGCGTTGCACCGCGATCCCGCTCAGTTCGGCATCCTTGGCCGACTGGCGTGCGATCTTCTCGGTCTGCGAGGCATTGTCTGCGCTCTGCTTGATGTTGGCGGCGATCTCTTCCATCGCCGAGGACGCCTCTTCGGCGGCGGCGGCCTGCTCGGTCGCGCCTTGCGAGACCTGCTCGGAACTCGCCGACAGCTCCTGGCTTCCCGCGGAGACATTGTCGGCGGCGGCGCTGGCATTGCCGACGACGTTGCGCAGCTGCTCGATCATCCGCACCAAGGCCTGCCCGAGCACATCCTTGTCCGACAAGGGCTGGTGCGACACGGCGAGGTCGCCATCCGCGATCTTGTCGGCCAGGTCGGCGCTCACGCGAAGATTGTCGACCATCCGCACGATCGCCTGACCGAGCATATCGCGGTCCGAGAGCGGCTGGTGCGCAAAGCTCAGATCACCGTCGGCGATCTTGTCCGCCAGACTGGCGCTCACCCGCAGATTGTCGATCAGCGCGTTGATCGAATCCTTCATCCGGCGGTGATCGCCCGCGCAGGCGATCTCGACCATTTCCCGCAGATCGCCCACGCTGGCGAGGTTGAGCACGCGGTTGCCTTCCTCGATCGGCAGCAGCGTCGCGTCGAGCATGGCGTTGATCCCGGCGATCAGGCCCGCGAAATCGCCGACGAAGCGCCTGTCGTCGCCACGCTCGCCAAGCTCGCCCGCGGTCGAGGCCTTGATCAGCCGCTGCACCTCGCCGATGATGTCGCGCAGGTTGCGTCGCAGCGCCTCGACGGTGTCGTTGATGAACGCCTTCTTGCCGGGGAATGCTTCAAGCGGCGCGTCGAAATTGCCTTCGCCAAATTCCTTGATGCACGCCATCGCCTTCTTCTTCACGGCGATGTGGTTGGCGACCATGGTGTTGACGCCGCGCGCCATGACACCGAAGTCGCCACCGAATTTCTCGGCTGCGACGGTGACGTCGATGTCCCCCTTGTCGTGCTCGGAGGACATGTGGTTCAGCTCGCTGATCAACCCCTGCAGGTTTGCGCGCAGCGTCTCGATCGTCTCGTTGATGAACGCCTTCTTGCCGGGAAATCGCTCGAGGGGGGCAGCGAAATTGCCGACGCTGAATTCCCTGACGCAGGCCATCGCGGTTTTCTTGACGGTGATGTGGCTGCCGACCAAGAGGTTCAGCCGCTTGGCGATGGCCGCGTAGACACCGCGGAACTCCTCGACCGGCAAGGCGGCGTCGATATCGCCCTTGTCATGGTCTGCGCTCCATTCTTCGATACGCGCGTTCAGCTGGCCGACGGGACGAAGCGCCCGGTCGAGCATCTGGTTGACGGCGCAAAGAACGCCCTGGGTTTGCGCGTTGGCAAGCGACGTATTCGCCCGCTGCGAAAGGTCGCCATCGGCAAACATGCTCTCGAGGCGAGCGAGTTCAGACGTTATGACGTCTGATGAGACGCCGCCAAGGATATTCGCCAACATCAACGGGTTCCTTTGTTGTGCACCATGTAGACCGATCTTGAAATCACGCAGCGATCACGCGTCGTTGTGCGGATCTCGAATATCCTGCTCGTCGAGGACTCGGGGAACCGCGCATCAAGGCTAGACTGATTATAGAGGGGGCCGCGCGTGGATGGTTTGTGGCGCACGACAAATTTATGGCTGCCGCCCGGTCCTCCGCACGACGGAACACTTGGTTGAGTAGATGGCGTCGGGACGCGGACGCTGCGTCTTGAAGGGCCCGCTACGGGGCGTGCCTTCAGCGGTCCGCGAACGCCCAGCGGAGCGTTCGTGCCAACTGCCGCGTCCCCGACACGACAAGCGGACCCATGAGCCGCGGCGATTCCGGCAGATGATGCATCTCCCTCGCCCATGCCGGAAGCAGGTCGATCGCGGCTTGCATCACGAGCCGCTGGACGGGGATCGATAGCGGGTTCGCCGGCGGATGCTCTAACACGAGGCGCGCAACCTCGGTCGTGCGGTCGCTGGCGGCGAGATGCGGCCGCGCCATGTGCAGCGCCTGCAGTGTCGCGAGTCGGTCACGCGGCATTGCCCCGGCGCCAAGCGCCATGCCGATGTCGGCGAACTCGTCGAAATACTGGTCGGCCTGTGCGGGCGAGAGGCGGTTGTTCCCGTAACGCTGCCAGGCCGCGAGGAAGCACCACGCCTCCGAGATATGAACCCAGGCGAGGAGGGCGGGATCGTCGGCGCGATATGGCGTTTCATCGGGTAGGGTGCCGCCGATATGTTGATGGACCGAGCGGACACGGGCGATCGCGCTTTGGGCATCGTCGCGCGCGCCATAGGTGGTGACGGCGATGAACCGCGCTGTTCGCCGCAGCCGGCCGAGCATATCGGTGCGAAAGTTCGAATGATCCCAGACCCCGGCAAGGACCGCAGGGTGCAGCATCTGGAGCAACAGCGCGGAGACGCCACCGACCATCATGCTGGCGACGTCGCCATGGACGCGCCAGATCATCGAATCGGGGGAGAAAAGCGCGTCGTTGCTGCGGATCACGGGCTGTTCCCCGCGTGCCGTATCGTTGAACATCCCCCGGACATGTCGGACGATGTCGCGCCGGGCCTGTTCACGTAGCGCCATTGGCATCCCTCATGCCGTCACGAACGCTCGGGACCGACTTTGGCACCCGCCGGTCTTACGATCGCGCGTTCCCATTGCCGCGCAGCCTCCCCATGTTGGCGTGATGACCGAAGACCTTACCCGCCTGGGCCTGATCGACGACGAGGACATCGTCCTCGACGAGGCCGCGCTGTCGCTTGCACGTCTCGACCGACCCGGCATCGATCTCGCCCCCTCGCACACGCTTCTGGACGCGATGGAGACGCAGCTCGTCGCAGTCGCAGGTGATGCCGAGACGCCGGGCGAGCGCGCGAGCGCCCTCGCGTCGGTGCTTGCGGACGCGTTCGGGTTCGCGGGCGACTCCGAGAGCTATGACGATCCCGCCAATGCCGATTTCATCACCGTCCTCGATCGGCGTCGCGGCCTGCCGGTGAGCCTTTCGATACTCTGGGTCGCGATGGCCAGGCGGCTAGGCTGGAGCGCGAACGTGCTCGACGTCCCCGGCCATGTTCTCGTTGTCGTCGGCGCGGAGGCTGCGCCGGTCATCGTCGACCCGTTCGCCGGCGGCGTGCGTGTCGATGCGGCAGGGCTTGCCGCGCTGGTCGAGCGACATGCCGGGTCTGGCCGGGCGGCGACGCATGTCGCAGCGATGGCCAACCGCGCCGTGCTCGTCAGGCTGCTGCAGAACCTGGCGTCACGGGCCGAACAGGCGGGGAGGGGGCGACGCGCGCTCGATCTCTATGTGCGCATGACGACCATGGCGCCCGCCTATCCGCACGCCTGGTGGGAACGCGCGCGGCTGGAGCTGGTCGATCACGACGTCGCGGCGGCGCGTGGCAGTCTTGGCGCGATGCTGGAGATCACACGTGACCCGGGGTTGCGGCGCCGCGTGACGCGGACGCTGGACGCGCTGCCGGCTGGCTGAGCGGGAGGGGGGGCAGGCGTACGGAACCGATCGCAGACCGATCCTGCCGGCATGGGTCTGGCAACGCCTGACCCATGCCGGCAGGTCATGATCACAGCCGCAGCGACACACCCGCGACGAGCTGCCGGCCGAGCAGGTCGTAGCCCATCACCGTGTTGCCGCGCAGCAGACCGATCCGCGAACGGCTGTCCGGAACGAGCGGCGGATCGCGGTCGAAGATATTGTTGGCGGCCAGCCGGAACGTCATCTGCTTGTTGATGTCGAAGCTGAGCGCGACGTCGATCCAGTTGTACGAACCGACACCCGGATATTGATCGCGACGGGCGCTTGCGTCCTGCGCGGGGATGCCGGTGTCCTCGGGTGCATAGATGTCGAGCGGCATCGCGCCGCGATGACGCCAGTTGACCGACAGGCTGGTCGTGCGGTCGGGTGCGGTCCAGGTGGTGCGGAGCTGGTGCGCCCAGCGCGGCATGCTCTCGCCGCAGAGGTTGCCGAAATATCCCACGCAGTTGCGCGGTTCGATCGTCGGGGAGGATTGCGAGCCGACGCGGGTCATCAGCGTCCCGTTGAAGCTCATGTCGAGGCGGCCGACGCCGCCCAGACCGACATTATACTGCCCCTGGAAATCCCAGCCGTGCGACTGCGACTTGTAGCCATTGGCCGAGCCGCGCGCCACCCAACCCGTCGCCGGGCTGGTCGCGGGCGAACTGGACAGCGTGCCGGTGCCGGGATTGCGGACGATGCCGCGACAGAAATAGTCGTTCCCGGTCGCGAGGCACTCGCCGATGATGTTCTGCGGCTGGAGGAAGTCGAGCTGGTCCTTCAGATCGATCAGCCAGCGGTCGATCGACACCGTCAGGCCGGGTATGAAGCGTGGGCGCAGCACGACGCCGAACGTCTTGGTGAAGGCGCTTTCGGGCGTCAGGTTGAACCCGCCCTCGCGCACGGTGCACCGATCGTCAGGGCAGATCAGCGAGGCGCTGCCATAGAGATTGTCCGCAAGGCCGGTGTTGCGGCACTGCTGCAACGTCGCGGACGGTGCCAGTCGCGCGCCGTTGGGGTTCGACGGATCGATCCGCGGCGCGCAGGGATCGGCATAGAAGCCCTGGTTCCAGAAGATGTTCGCGGCACCCTGCGCCGTGCTGACGCCCGGCGCGGCCTGGGACTTGTTGTACGAGGCGCGCAGCGTGATGTCGGCCACCGGCGACCAGAGCCCCTCGACCTTCCAGGTATCGAACTTGCCGTCGAGCCGGTTGTACTGCGACACGCGGTAGCCCGCATTGACCTGCAACAGCTCGGCGAACCGGCGGTGTTCGATCAGCGGCGCCTGCACCTCGGCATTGGCTTCGAGGATGCTTTGCGTGAAGCGCTGGTTCTCGCCGCCATTGTTCTGCTGGAAGATCTCGTTGACGATCGTCCGTTCCATTTCCTCGCGATATTCCGCGCCCAGCGCGATCGCGACGCCCTGTTCGGCGAGCGGCGAGGTAATGCCGTATCGGCCCAGATCGCCGCTGACGGTACCGACGAACTGCAACAGGCGCGGAATGCGCGTGCTGATCCCGCCGGTCGCGCCACCATAGAGATACTGGTTCAGCGCCGCATCCTGATTGAACGGCGCGAACGCGTTGAACGGCACGCAGGACGGGTCGGTCCCGTTGACGACCGCACGACAGGTCGGCATGCCGTTGACGCGCACGACGTCGAGCGAACGGTTGATGTTGTCGAAGCGCGCGATCGGCACGTCGATCGTGTCGAGACGCGCGCGCGAGATCATGCCTGCGACATCGTACGACCACACGTCGTCAAAGCCGCGCCCGCGCAGCCCCGCGACAATGCGATAGCCCTCGTTGGTGAAGCGCTGCCGCACCAGTGGCAGCCCGTCGAAGCGATAGCGGACGTCGATCGGCGCATATTGCCCGGCGACACCGGCGTTGGCGCCGCACAGATCCTGTGCCTGCGACGCCGACAGGAATGCGTTGTCGCAATTCACGCGGAACGGGTCCGAGCCGTACGCCGCGAAATTGAAAGTGCGGTTGAGCTGGGTGTTGTAGGACTTGTCGCGGTAGAACAGCCCGTTGCCGTAGAGCTCGATGTCGTCGCTGATCTTGGCGGTGAGGAAGCCGCCAAGGTTGACGCGGTTGAACGCGCGCTGGACCGCCCAATTGTCATAGGGGTTCGCAGACGAACCCTGCGGCCCGCTGTTGATCGGAATGAAGGTCCCGTTGCCGTTGGGATTGTTGACCAGGATCTGCCCGGCGCGCGGCCCCGACTGCGGGACGATCGTGCCGGCGGGCGTGAAGCTCGCCCGCGAACAGCCGAGCGGCGACGTGTTGGTCGGCTGGACCGCCTCGCAGACGGAATAGGAGCGATCGACCAGCTCGATCGGGTTGGACTGGCGGTAATTGATGAACCCGGTCAGGTTCACGCGGTCGTTGAACAGATTGGTGCCCGCCGCCAGGCTGACGTCCGAACGGCCACCGTCGTTGGTCAATCCGCGCTTGGCGGCGAACCCCGCGCGACCTGCCGCATCGGTGACCGCGTTGCTGCCATTGTCGTGATTGTAGAAGCTGTAGTTCGCGTCGAGCCGGATGCCTTCGAAATTCTTCTTCAGGACGAAGTTGACGACGCCCGACACCGCGTCGGACCCGTAGACGGACGAGGCGCCGCCGGTCAGTACGTCGATCCGCTCGACCAGCGCGTTGGGGATGATCCCGACGTCGACCGTGTTGGCGAGGCCCATGCGCAGGCCGTCGATCAGCGTCAGCGTGCGCTCATACCCCAGGCTGCGCAGCTTGATGCGCTGGCGACCTTCGGAATCGCTGAAATTCTGTTCCGAGTTCACCTGGACCTGCGGCAGGCGGTTCAGCACCTCCTCGATCGTCGTCGCGCCCTGTGCCGCGATTTCCGCGGCGGTCGTCGTGACGATCGGTGCGGCGGAGCGGTTGTTCGGGCGAGCGATGCGCGTGCCGGTGACGACGATGTCCGACCCATCACGCGGTTCGCCGGTGCGCTGCGTATCTGCGGCGAGCTTGGCGGAGGCGACGGGATCGCCGATCGCGACCTGGCCATCCTGCGCGCCGGTATTTGCGCTGGCACTTCCCGTCGTGCCGCCTGCATCCGCTGCCTGCGGCTCCGGCATGCCGCTATCCGACGACTGGACCTGTGCCTGTGCCGGCAATGCCATCAACGCAGCCACGCAACATGTCGTGGCCATCAACCCCTTTAACACCATCATTCTAGCACCCCCTGTGTCGCCGATCGGGTCACATGGATGATACCGCGCGCTGTCGACTGCCGCCGACCCTGTTCGGACGCAGTCGGTGAACCTCATGCTGCTCGTTCATCGGGATCTGGCGCCCCGTGACTTGCTGACATTGTTCGGCAGTACCATCCGGACCCATCGGACAAGCACATGCTGTCACGTTCGCAGTATCAAAACAATACCAATCATATCGAAAATCGGGGAAGGTTATATCGCGAGGATTGCGAGACCTTGGCGCCGAAGATGCAAACGATTCCGTGGTCATTCCCCATACAAATCGGCAGACATCGGCGATGGAGAATTCGCTCGTTCCAATGTCTCGCCCGGATTGATCGTCGCAAATGTCGACACCATCGATATCGCGGTGTGACTCACGACTCGAGCCTCTGGCAGGCCCGGGCGGTTCGCCGCGGCAGGGCGGTTGTTCTTTACAAATTGATCCAGGTTAATCGATTGCGAACTAGGACAGTCAAACTGTCGGTCGTATGCAGCGGGCGTCACATTGCGTGCGGCCAATCTTAAGCTTTTGATTGGTACCCTGCAGGTGGTCAGCGTGCCGGTTTTTATCAGCATTTTTTCTGGCACGCTGACCACCGGCATTTTTCTGTGACTTATCCAGACTCTTTGTTGACCGGTTTGCCGGCATCTATGCCAGACAGAGTGGCCATCTTTGCAACGCAGCTTTCGGCGATGCTGAAGACAGGCAGAATAAAGCCTGCTGCTGCGTGGCTGCATGCGGGCACGATGGCAGCGCGATATTGGCATTGGACGTTACGGAACAGTGAAAGACTACACGCTCTTGAATGAGCCGTAGCGCAGATAATTCCGGGTCCGCCATACCTTTGGGGGTGTGGCGAAATCATTGGACATGGCACCGCTTGGAATATCGCGTGCGCTGCGTGCTTGAAGAGCATGCCGGGGGACTGGAGTCGCCCGGCATGCTCTTCTGTTCAGAACTGCAGCGCTGCGGTTCCGGCAGCCGACCCGTCGAGGCTGTAGACATAATAGGTCGTGCCGTCGTGCGAGACCGCGCCGTCGAACTCGAGCGTGGAAACGGACGCGCCCTTCAGGCCGCCGATCGCGACGTCGCCCAGATCGACTCCCGCGTTGCTGCCGAGGTCGAGTACGCCCTTGGCGCCAAGCTTGACGTGGCCGGTGCCGTCGTCGGGCAGCGCGACCGTGGTCACCAGCACATCCTTGTTGCCGAAATTCGACAGCGTGTCGTGACCGAGATCACGCCCGAGCGCGGTATCGAAGAAGAACTGGCTGGCCGTCTTCTCGGTCGAATCGCCCGACAATTTGTCGTTGGCGAGCGTGCCTTCCTCTGCCCCCTGGGGGCGGACGCTCGCATCGGCGTAGATATACCGCCCTGCGGCATCGGTGCCCATCAGGCGGAGCGCCGAAACGCCTTCGATGACGGCGTAATCATCGCTGTTCGGCGCATCCAGCGACAGGCTGTTGGCGGCGAATTTGATGATGCCGTCGCCATTGCCGTCAAAAAGCTTGGCCGTCGTTGCCAGCACGTCTTCGTGGCTGAAGTTCTTGATCGTGTCGGTGCCGCTGTTCTTCGCAATGTCGAAGAAGAACATGTCGTTGCCCGACGTCCCCGTGAGCGTCTGCGATGCCGAACTGCTGCCGTCCTGAATCGTTGGCTTGCCGACGGGGGGAGTGACCGGTGGCGCCGAGACCGCGATCGTGACGACGCCATTGTCGGAGGCCTTCCCGTCGCTTGCCGCGTAGGTGAAGCTGTCGCTGCCGACATAGCCCTTGTCCGCGACATAGGTGAAACCGCCATTGGCGTTGAACAGCAGCGAGCCATGCGTCGGACCCTTGACGAGGCTGGCGGTGAGCGCGTCGCCATCGCCGTCGCGGTCGTTGGTCAGGACGTTGCCGGTCTCGCTCTTGCCCGCGACGATCGCGAACGAGTCGTCGACCGCGACAGGAGCGATGTTGGCGGGCACGGGGGGCGCGCCCGCACCGGACTTGATCGCGGCGACGGTCGCGTTCAGATCATCGGTGATACCCATGTAGAAGGTGAACGTCGTCGATCGGCCCGCGGCGAGGGTGCCGAGACCGAAATTGATGTTGATCGCGTTGTCGCCCTTGAGCGAATAGCCCTCGGCCGGCGCGGTGTCGAAGGTCGCGGCCGCGTCGGGGTTCTCGTTGACATAGCCCTTGAAGGTGGAGACCTTCGCACGATCATCGGCGGTGTAGTAGAATAGCGGCGTCTTGCCGCTGGACGCATAAGCCGCGATCAGCGCGCCGTTCGCGCCGTCGCCACCCTGCTCGATGACCGTGTTGACGGTATCGAAGCCCGCGCCGTGGTCGGGGTCGATCGAGCGCATGTAATGCAGATCGGCGACCGCTTTGCCCGTCGTGTTCGTCAGCGTGACGTCGACCTTGATGTATTTCGCACCATCGGCGAGCGACATCGTCTGCGCGACCTTGACGCCCTCGGTCGTCGCGCCGGTCCAGCCGGCCTTGCCGACGCCGTTGCTCGACAGGTCGGAGGAAACCCCGCCGGCGACTTCGCTCTTGCCGTTTCGCTCGCTGTTGATGCTGGAGTAATGCTTGGCGCCGATGTCGTAGCCGATCGAAAAGCTCTCGACAGGCGTTCCCGCGAGCATCGCGTCGCGCGTCGGTGCCGCACCCTTGCCAAAGCCATCCGTATCGCCGACGAGCCCCAGGCGGATATAGCCGTTGACCGCATCGGTGACGAACCCCACCGGTGCGGTCGCGCGCGTCCCGAGCGTGCCGCTGCCGTTGATACCCAGGCTCAGATACTGACCCTGCAGAAAAATCTCATTTCCGATAGTCGCGTCGCGTAACATGCTCTGTTCCCCGTCCCGGACGACGCACGGTTATCCCCGTACAGCGCTTGGTTCCCTGAAGTTCACGGTAAGTGCGAGTAATCCGGCGTTTTTTCTGTGGACGGATCATCCCGAAACCGTTCAGCCCCAAAGCCCTTCCGAAGATTGACCGCAGATGAACGGGCACGCCGGATTTTCGTTTTGAGCGGGAACCAGCGGGCGATTCAGACGTTTCGAGCGCCCAATTTGCACGCTTCGTCGAGTCTGTGGAGCGGTGTTTAGCGCCAATGGGGCAAATTTTTGCTCGGAACTGGCCGATCCGGCTATTTCCAGAAGGGCAGAACCATCAGCCAGTTCGCTGCATTACTGCAACCGTCGAGGCCTTCCAGTCAGCTGGCGTGTCGCGTCTAATCCGTCTGCGCTCGTACACGAGAAGCAAACGCACATCAGTGCGGATCAACTGACCACGAGTAGCAGGTCGAGAATGACTGATTTCTGCTGTTGGTGACCCCTACGGGAATCGAACCCGTGCTTCAGCCGTGAAAGGGCCGCGTCCTAACCGCTAGACGAAGGGGCCTGCGTGGTGGGAGGCGCCTAAAAGGAAGGCGGCGAGGCGTCAACCCCTCAATCGGCCCAGGCCGCATCTTCGACGTGTAATTCCGCCGATGGACGCGAGGACCAGTCGTCGATCTTCGCGCGGCCGGCGAGCCAGAGCTTGCGGTGCGGTGCGGCGCCGAGCAGTGCCTGGCCCAGCGCGCTGTCGGCGGCGCGGAACGCCATCGCCTTGATGCTGCGACCATCGTCGCCCGCGACGACGGTCCGGACATGGCCGTTGCCGACGACGTCCGCCCTGATGACCCGGACGGGACCCATCGCCACGCGGGGCGCGGGCCAGCCCATGCCGTACGGTCCGCCGACCTCGAGCGAGTCGACAAGGCCCGGATTGACGCCGCCGGGCGCGAGCACCGCGTCGAGGAGGAGCGCACGGTCGCCATTGGATCGCTCGACGGCGGCCGCGAGCCGCTCCTCGAGGAAATCGGTGAAGGCGGGGATTGCGGACGCGGTGATTGTCAGTCCTGCGGCCATCGCATGCCCGCCACCCGCGCTCAGCAGGCCGTGCTCGCGCGCCGCCATGATCGCCGCGCCAAGATCGACGCCGGGGATCGAGCGTCCCGATCCCTTGCCGACGCCATGCTCGTCGACAGCGATCACGATCGCGGGCCGTCCGAGCTTTTCCTTGAGCCGCCCCGCGACGATGCCGATGACGCCGGGATGCCAGCCATGTCCCGCCACGACGGCAACAGCGCGATCGCCGCTGGCGAGCAGGTCGGCCGCCTCCTGCACGCCCGTCTCGATCGCCCGGCGTTCCTCGTTGAGCCGATCGAGTTCAGCCGCGATCGTCCGCGCCTCGTCGGGGTCTTGCGTCGTGAGCAGGCGCACGCCGAGGTCGGCACGCCCGACACGGCCGCCCGCGTTGATCCGCGGGCCGAGCGCAAAGCCGAGATCGGTACAGGTCGGGTTACGCGTCAGCCGCGATGCCTCGATGAGCGCGGCGACGCCGATGTTGCGACGCGCACCCATCACCTTCAGGCCCTGCGCGACGAACGCACGGTTCAGCCCGCGCAGCTGCGCGACATCGGCGACCGTCCCCAGGGCGACGATGT
>Ga0265798_10003327_pt1 | contig 22928 bp, 24 predicted proteins | sample P3T30metagenome_FD_192430 | JGI IMG/M metagenome (GOLD analysis project Ga0265798, IMG submission 192430) | Plant litter microbial communities from East Loma Ridge, Irvine, California - P3 T30 | ecosystem: Environmental > Terrestrial > Plant litter > Unclassified | place: USA: California... | reverse complement strand
CGCCGGACGCGGCATCACCCACTCCGAGCGCACCGCACCGACCCTTCGGCAGACCGGCTCGAAACTTTTCGGGATCCAGAGCTGGGTTGCCCTGAGTTCAAAGGACGAGGAGACGGCGCCAGCCTTCGAGCACTACGACGCGCCGTCGCTACCGGTCCTGACCGGCGAGGGCAAGACTGTCCGGCTGATCGCGGGCGAGGCCTTTGGGGCGCGCTCGCCGGTGCGGACCTCAAGTCCAATGGTCTACGCCGACGTGGCGCTGGAGGTGGGCGCTGTGCTCCCCCTTGATCCGACCTACGACGAGCGGGCAATCTACACGGTCTCGGGCGCTATCGAGATCGCCGGCGACGGCTTTGGGCCCGGGCAACTGTTGGTATTCCGCCCCGGTGACTGCATCAGCATCCGCGCCACGGAAGCTGCCCGGTTCATGGTACTCGGCGCCGTGCGCTGGCCGGCGACCGTCTTCGGGTTGATCCTGTAGCGCTTCGAGAGCGTCTTCAGGCTCGCTTGACTCTGCTGGATCGCGCGACAGATCGCCTCCGTCGTCGTGGCGCTGTCGTGAAGAACCTACCCAATAGCGCGTCCCTTCACGCGGACATGAAGGGTGCACCATCAAACCCTGGGATCAAACATCTCGCCGACCCGCACGACGGCCTTGCATTCATAGACTTATCGCGAAACTCGGGAGTGGATTGGTTCCCGATTCAAGATTGAGCGGTTTATCGGCACGCCCAGTCAAGTCATCAGGGCTAAAAGAAAGCACACCACAACGACGCATCCGAGGATGACGAGGCCGAGCGTGTGGATACCACGCGCCGACGCATCGGCGCCGTTGTCGTTGGCCGGTTCCGGAAGCGCGCGGGGCCAACGTCGCCACCTGTGGCAAGCGGAGGGGGCCTGACGCCGGGAGCCTCCGGTATCCGAACCCGGCTCACGTCGACATGTCATGGGCGGGATATCGGATGCGGCCCCAGTCAGGGGCGGGGTCGGACACTGCGAGTCCTCCGCCGTACCGGGCGCAATCCTCGATGGCACGTTCGATCGAGGTCGCCGGTCCGGTGCCGGAACCACCCGGCGGCGAGGCGAGGCCCGGCCGTCTCCGGAGCGCGCGGACCAGCCGTGCCGTTCGATCCAACGCTTGCCTCATGGCACTCCTTGCCGCCTGGCGGAGGGAACCCCGGATTGGCGGAGTCACGACCGCGCCCGGAACCAGGCTGGGGTCGTCGTATGGCTCCGCATCGAACGCAAGCCGCGCCCGGAGGGGCTGCAGGCGGCCGTCAGGTTTATCCCGACGCGGTTGCGGGCTTCTCTGACTGAAAGGAGCGCGTCCGGCGACACAGATGACCGTGTGAGCCGGTGAGGTTGCGCCACATCCGACCGGGGCGCTCACCCGGGTCGGCCTGTCGGCCGAACCTTTCCTCCCGCCGCGCGGCCACGCATGGCCCATTCGGAGTCGCTCCATGAAACGCATCGCACTCGCCCTCGCGGCGGTATCGAGCCTCGTCCTGTTCGCCCCGTCGAGCGAGGCGAGGCCCTTCGGCAGGGGGCATGGCTTCCACGGACATCACGGCGGTTTCCACGGTCACCGCGGAGGCTTCCGAGGGCATCGCGGTTTCCATGGGATCGGTTTCCGCGCGCATCATCGCGGGTTCGGCCGCTATCGCGGGTTCGGCTTGCGCCATGCCCGCTACGGGTATGGACGCCACTACGGACGCTACGGTTACAGTCGCGGTTATCGCGGCCTCGGTCTCGCGACGGGCCTGGGCCTCGGGCTCGCCGCCGCGACGGTGCGGCCAGCCTATTACGGTGCCGGCTTCGGCCGCCCCTACGGCTATGGCTATGGATACGGCTACGCCCCGGTCCGCTACGGTTACGGCCGCCCGTATCCCGGCTGCGGCTACTAGTCTCCGCACGCGAGGAGAGAGCATGGGCCGCCCATCGGCGGCCCATGCCGCGCTTGTGGCCAGCGCGGTCCTTGCCGGTCCGGCGCTCGAGCAGAACGGGACTGTGCGGAGGTTTGGCGGCGACAAGACCGGTGCGATGACGGCGCCTCACGGACGGACAAGAAGAATTCCCGACCGCCAGGCGCTGAGCGGCCAGGTCACGTCGCCCGTTCGCCCCGCCCTGTTTTCTCCAGATAGGCGGCACGACAACGGTCAAGCGTAATCCGGGCACCGGGACGTCGGGATTATCCTGACGTGTGTCGGTGAGAACGGCGGCCGGGAGCGAACACGCTTGTCGGGACCGGCGATCCGCGCGCTACTCGACGCCGTCACGAAAGCTTCGTGGGGGCGGGAAGACAGGCGCCAATGATCATGGAAGTCATCAAGCAGGGCGCGCGCGCCCGTACCTTCGGCCGACCCAGGGATGCCTGCCCCTACCCGGGGGATTCCCGCGAGCGTCGGGCCTGGTACGAGGGCTATGACGGCGCGGCATGGAATTCGGCATGGGATCTTGGCACGCGCGTGCCCCATCCGGCCGCGGCACACCGGGCGGGCACCGCGACGGTGGAGACCGCGGCCGCCGTGAGCCCGGTGGTGTCCCGGATCTGAGGCCATCGGTACATGCCAAGCTTTCACCGGCGGCCCTCCGGCCCGCATGGCACCGCCCCGGCGGTGCCGCTTCGGTTCGACCCAGGGGCAGGTTGGACGAGGACGCAGTCGAAACACCGGCCATCCCTCGAGGGCCGGACCTTCGGCCGGCTGGAACGGGTGGTGACCACTCTGGTGGAGGCAGGGCTTCAGCACCGCGACGCCGCACCGCCGAACCTGATCGAACGTCTGCGGCACCTCGAGCACGGGGTGTTGGCATCGGGCGGCGACCGGCAGGTCCTGCAAGTCATCGCGTCCGGCCGTCGCCTTCTGGGCGACCGGATCGAACCGGTCTCGTCGGACGATGCCGCGCGCATCGACCCGGGGGAGGCGCTACCCTAGGTCACTCGGAGCCTTGACGCGCGCGTCGGCTGTCGGACGGGGCGAGATTCAGAGGCCTGCGGACCGTGCAGGCTGCGGCGCTCACCACGGACGTTCTCCTTCGAGTGCCCGCGTATGCCCCTTCGGAGAGACGACGTCGACGGCCGCGGCGACCGGCCCGAACTGAGCCGGGGCAACGGCCGCACCTTCGTCGCGCTCGCGCTCGCCGCCGCAATCCCCGTGCTCCTCCTCAGCGCCTGCGTGGCCACGCTGATGGCGCAGCAACAGCGGGACCTGACCCGCAGCGCCGCGGTGGCGAGCGCGACACGCGTCGCTGAGCGCGTCGCCTCCGACATCGCCGCGCAGATCGGCGTCCTCGAAGCGGAGGCTGCATCCGCCACCCTCGACAAGCCCGACCTCGCCGCCTTCTACGCCGAGGCCGAGCGGCTGAAGGCGGGGCGTCCCCTCTGGGAGACCGTGGAACTGGCCGATCCGGACGGCCGCCAGGTCGTCAACCTGCTCCGCTCCCTCGACGACGAGCTGGGCCCCACCGCCGACCGCGGGAGCTTCGATACGGTGGTCCGGACGCGGCGTCCCGTGGTCGGCGGCATCGGCCCGGTCGGCCCGGTCTCGGGCAAGCGCCTCGTCGCCCTGCGGGTGCCTGTCATCCGGGGAGGCGGCCTCCGCTACGTCCTCTCGGTCGGTCTCGCCAACGATGCGGTCAGCTCGATCCTGCGCGACGCCGGCGCGCCGGACGGCTGGGTGGGGACCATCGTCGATGCCGACGGAAACACCATCGCCCGCACCCGCGCCGAGGCGGAGGAACTCGGGCAACCGGCCGACGCCGCACTCCAGGCGGCGATCCGGCACGCGCCCAACGGCTTCTACTCGGGCTCCACGTTGGAGGGCTCGAACGTCGAGGTCGTCTACCGGACGTTGGCGGATACCGGGCGCTGGTCGGTGCATTTCGGGATGCCGGCCGCGACGCTGAACGCCCCGGTCCTGCGCGCCTACCTCGTCCTGGCCGGCGGCAGTGTCCTCAGCATCGGCCTCGCGCTGGCGCTGGTCGGCCTGGTGGGCCGCGACATGGCGCAGAGGCGGGCCGGCGAGCGCGCGCGGTTCTCCCTGGCGCTCAAGTCGAGCGAGGAGCAGGGCGCCGTCGCCGCCGAGGCCGCCGAACTCGGAACGCTGCGATGGGATATGGTTCGGGACACGGTGACCGGGTCGCCGCGCGCGGCCCATCTCCTGGGATGGCAGACCGGCATCCCTGAGTCCGGCGAGACGGAGGCCGATGCCGGCAGGGTGATCGGGATGGTGCATCCGGACGACCGCGCCCGGCTCGCCGACGACCTGCACAGGAGCCTTGCGGACGGGGGCGCGCTCGACGTCGAGTTCCGGGTCGCGGGCTCGCCCCCCGCGCCGCGCTGGGTCCGCCTGGCCGGCCGAGCTCCGCGGCTGCACGGCGCCGCCGCGGCCGGCCTGATCTACGGCGTGGTGTCCGACATCGAGCCGCGCAAGCGGGCCGAAGCGGAACGGCTCGAACTGCTCCGCCGCCTCGGCGAGGCGCAGGAGAACGAGCAGCGCCGGATCGCGCGCGAGCTCCACGACCAGGTCGGCCAGACCGTGACCGGGCTCTCACTTGGCCTGAAGGGCCTGGAGCGGCTCCTCGCAGCCGGGGGCGCGACCCTCGAGGCGGGGCGTCAGGTCCAGTGGCTGCAGGCCCTCGCCGGCGAGATCGGGCGCGACATCCACCGCGCCGCCGTCGACCTGCGCCCGACCGCCCTCGACGACCTCGGCCTGCAAGAGGCCCTCGCCACGCAGTTGCGCGAGTGGGGCCAGCGCCACGGCGTCCGCGCCGACCTGGAAATCCTCGGCGAGCCCGTGCGCCTGCCGCCCTCCGCCGAGAGCGCGGTCTACCGGATCGTGCAGGAAGCGCTCACCAACGTCCTCAAGCATGCCCGGGCCGACACCGTCAGCGTCTCGGTCGAGCACCGCGCCGGGGAGGTGCGGGTGATCGTCGAGGATGACGGCGTCGGTTTCGATCCCGAGGCCGTTTCCCAATCTCCAGAGGACCGCGCGCCGGCCAAGCCGCGCCTCGGCCTGTCCGGTATCCGCGAGCGCCTGTCCCTCCTGGGCGGCGGGCTCACGCTTGAGAGTTCCCCGGGCGTCGGCACGACGTTGTTCATCGCCATCCCCGTTCCGCCAGCGCCCTGCGCATGAAGGACCGATCCATGGGCCGCATCCGCGTCGTCCTCGCCGACGACCATCCCATCGTCCTCGCGGGCATCCGTGCGCTCATGAACGCCGATGCCCAGGTTGAACTGGTCGGCGAGGCCACGAACGGCGGCGAGGCGCTGCCGCTGATCCGGTCCGTGGCACCCGATGTCGCCGTGCTCGACGTGTCGATGCCCGGCCTCAACGGTCTCGAACTGACGGAGCGCGTCACCGGCGAGTGTCCGGAGACCAAGGTGCTTGTGCTGACGGTCCACGAGGATGCCGCCTACGTCCAGCCGCTGCTGAAGGCCGGCGCCCGGGGCTATCTGCTGAAGCGCTCGGCGGCCGAGGACCTCCTGCGGGCGGTCCACGCCGTCGCGGCGGGCGGCGTGTACCTCGATCCGTCCGTCGCCGGACACGCCGTGGGGGACGGCACCGCGACGGCGGCGGGGTCCAAGCCGGCCGAGACCGGCGAAGCGCTCAGCCCGCGGGAGACGGAGACGTTGCGCCTGATCGCGCAGGGCTTCAGCAACAAGGAGATCGCGCGGCGCATCGACGTCAGCGTGAAGTCTGTCGAGACCTACAAGGCCCGGGCCGCCTAGAAGCTCGGCCTGAGATCCAGGGCGGAGATCATCCGCTACGCCGCAGCCCAGGGCTGGCTGGACGCGCTCACCCTCCGGTAGCGCAGCACGCGTCCGCAGCGTCGCCGGATCGGGCCGCGGGCGCGGCAGGGTCGCTGAATTCCACCTGCGCGCGTGCGACCGTCTTCGCCTGGAACCTGGGGCTGTCCAAAGTCTTGTCAGCGACAATCAAAGACTTCTGAGGATACGCTTATGAAATCCGTTGCCATCGCCGTCGTGGCCACCCTCGCCCTGGCCGTGCCGGCCCTCGCCGCCCCGTGCAACACCGGGACGACGAAGGCGAAGGACCCCACCCCGGGTCAGGTGAACCCGAAGAGTTCGGACGTCGACAAGTCGAGCCAGAACCTGGCTGGCGGCCAGCAGCCCGCCTCGCCCGGCACGGTCGGCGCGATGAACGCCGCAGGTGCCAACCAGATGGTCGGCCAGAAGCCGGGATCCGAGGCGAAGACCGACCAGGGCGCCGGCGTCGGCACGTCCAGCAAGAACCTCGCTGGCGGCCAGCAGCCGGCCTCGCCGGGCACGGTCGGCGCCATGAACAACGCGGGAGCCAACCAGCAGCTCGGTGACAAGGCCGGCAAGGGCGACGATTGCTGAGCCAGGCCACGTATTAAGCCATCGTCACAGGGCCCGCCGCGGATCGCCGCGGCGGGCCATTTTCATGGTCATCTACGCTGTCATCCGGCGACGACGGCAGCGGAAGGATCTCCATGCGCACGCCCGTTTCTGTCGCCGTCCCTGATAGCGGGACGTACCTCGCCCCGGCATCCGATCGCCGCGGGTCTATCAGTCCCCCGAGCCGCACCGACCAAACCTGATGGCGATTCATGCGCGGGAGCGGGTGGTTGCGGCGGCCCTCGCAGCACTTGCCGCGGCGGTGTGGTTTCCCGACGGGCTCGATTGGCCGGCGCGGGCCGCGCTGTTGGCCTTCGGCGGAGCCGCGATCCTCTGGATACTGACCGACCTGAGCGCGGCCTACGTCGCTGTGGCCGCCGCCGTCTTCCTCGTCGCGGTCCGGGCCGTCGAGCAGCGGGCGCTGATCGAGGGCCTCGGCTCGAAGGTGGTGTGGCTCGTGATCGGCACCTTCGTCCTCGGTGCGGCGGTCGAGAAGAGCGGGCTCGCCGACCGGCTCACCGCCGTGATCGCCGGGCGCGGGACCACGGTCGGCGGCCTGATGTGGCGACTGACGCTCGGCATCGTCCCCCTGGCCTTCCTGATCCCCTCGACCTCCGGGCGGGCGACCGTGCTCCTGCCGCTCCATCGCAGCCTGACCGAGGCGGATGACGACCCGCGTCTCGCCAAGGCCGTCGGGCTGCTGATCCCCGCCCTCGTCGTCATCTCGACGATCTGCAGCCTCACGGGCGCCGGCTCGCACCTCGTCACCGTCGACCTGCTGGAACGGCTTTCCGGTCAGAGCATCGGCTTCGGGCAATGGATGCTCTGGGGCCTGCCGTTCGGCATGGCCGCCTGCCTGATCACGACCTTCCTGATCGGCCGCCTGTTCCTCGACCGGCAGACGCTGGCGCGGCGGGTGGCGGAGATCGAGGCCCCGTCCGGTCCTCTCTCCGCCCGGGAATGGCGGACGGGCGCGGTCGTGCTCGCCATGCTGGGGCTCTGGCTGACGGAGGGGTATCACCCGTTCGGCATCGCCACCGTGGCGGTCGTGGGTGCGGTGGTCCTGACGATGCCGGTCGTCGGCGTGCTCGACTGGGACGATGGCGTGAAGGCCGTGAACTGGGGGCTGGTACTGTTCATCGCCGCCTCCCTGGTGCTCGGCCGGGCCCTCATCTCCACGGGGGCCGCGAAATGGCTGATCGGCTCGGCGTTGTCGGCGAGCGGCCTGGACGGCGACAGCCCGACGCTCCTGATCCTGCTCGGATTGTCGGCGCTCAGCCTGTCGGCGCACCTCTACATGGTGTCACACACCGCACGGGTGGTCGCGTTGCTGCCACCGCTGCTGCTCCTGGCGGACAGGCTCGGCCTCAACCCGGTCGCGGTCGCGTTCCTGGCGAATGTCGGGATGGATTACTGCCTCACCCTGCCGGTCTCCTCGAAGGCGCTGCTGATCTTTCAGGGCACCGAGCGACCGGCCTGGACGGCGAGGGACCTGCTCAGGCTGGGGGCGCTCCTGGCGCCCGCCTACGCGGCGCTGATGGTCGCGGCCTACTATCTCTTCTGGTCGCAGGTCGGCCTGTCCTTGTGACGCCGTCCTTGCGTCGTTCCGAAGCGGGCGCGAGCGAGGGGGATGCTGCGATGCGGAGCAGGAGCGCGTAGCCGGTCAGTCGGTGGTCGGCCTGATGGACGACGTGACGATGGCCCTTGGCGATGGCGTCCGGGATTGCCGTGCACGCTCACGCGGGATCGCCGCCCATGCGTGTCACCGTGAAACGGACATGCCGTGCCTCCAGGTCGGCAAGGTCGTGCGGATCCGCGACGTCGCGCCGGGCCGCGGCGAGGACGAGGTCCGCATGGCGGGCGAGTTCGGCGGTCCGGTCCGTCAGACGCTCGACTTCGGCGACGCGGGTGAGCACGTCGAGCATCCGGGCCAGCACGTGCACCGAGCCGGCGGCGTTCTGGCGGATCATGTGAAACATGGCATCGCACAAGCCGTCATAGTCGGTGACCGGAACGACGAGCACGACCCGGCCGTCGCGCACGACCGTTCCGGACGGCAGGTGGCGCCACGCAACGCGGCAGAGGGCGTCCCCGAGATGGTCGACGACGCTTCCGGCCGTGAACGGGTCGTTGATGCCCGGCGACAGCGCGCGGACTGCAATCTCGACGAGCTGCCGGATCGAGTATTCCAGATCCTGGAGGGCGGCCGGGCGGCGTCCGAAGGTCAGCGCCCGGTTGAGCGCCACCTCGACGTCCTCGATCCCAGCGGAGAGGAACGCGACCGGGAATCCCCTCGGGACGTAATCCCCCGGTCGCACGCGCAGGGCAACGGTCGCGCCATGCGCGTGAGCCCAGTCGGCCAACCCGTCCTCATCCACGGCCTGGAGATAACCGCTGCCCTCGATGCGGACCCCGCCACCGGTCGGCAGCCGGGCCGGGAGCGTCATACCGGCCGTCTCGCAAGTCCGGGCCTCGACGGCAGCGCACAGGTCGCGGTGCACGGCGTCGACAACCGTCTCGACGTTGATGCTGACGGCGATGTGGTGGACGAACCAGACCAGGGTGGCCAGTGACAGCAGCGCCAGCGCGATGGCCCCGGTGATCGCGAGGTGCGGGACGAACGGGCTCTCCTGCACCGTGCGCACCGTCCGCAGGACCATCAGCGCGTACGCGAAGGTGCCGAGGAAGATGCCCAGGACGACCTGGTTGCGGGCGTCACGGGTGAAATTGCGCAGCAGCCGCGGGCCCATCTGGCCGGAGGCCAGCGTCAGGGCCGCGATGGTGATGGAGAAGGTGGTGCCGGCGACCCCGATGGTCGAGGACGCCACCGCACTCAGGAGTGCCCGCGCCCCCTCGGCGCCTCCGGAATAGCCCCAGTTCTGGTTCGGCGAGGACGCGTCGTAGCTGGCGATGTGGGCCGTCTCCAGCCAGACCCCGAGCTGGGCCAGCCCGAGGCAGCCGAGAACGATCAGGGCGGGCCTGAGCCAGAACAGGTCGCCCAGGAACTCGATCCAGGCCTGGAGGCGCGCCTTCATGCCGGCTCCTGCTTTCTCTCGGAACGACCGCCTTCGGCGTCCTCGCGTTCGCGGTCGTCACGATCGGCGCGGAGCACCTGCCAGCGCGCTCGCGGCGGAGTCTTGCCGGCGGGCCAGCCCTCGCGCTGGCGGGTGCGGTCGCCGTCCGACGCCTCGGTCTGGTCGTGCAGAAGCACCTGGCTCGTGGGGTACGGCAGGTCGATGCCGGCGGCGGTCAGCGCGTCCTTCACGTTCGAGATCGCGTGGTCCAGCGCATCCACCGCGTCGCGGCGGCGTGGCGGGTCGATCCAGAACCGCGCCGTCATGTCGACGCCGGCGGCGCCGAGCCCGGTGACCAGCGCCTCCGGCGCCGGGTCGGCGAGCACGCCCCCGGTCCCGCGCAGGGCCTCGACGATGACGCGGCGGGCCTCCTTCATATCGTCGCCGTTGCCGATGGTGAGCGGGAAGGCGAGCCGGCGCTTGTCGTGCGCGGTGATCACCGTGATCTTGTCGACGAACAGCGTCGCGTTCGGGATCAGGACCCGCTGATTGTCGTAGGTGCGCAGCACCGTGGCCCGCACCCACACGTCCTCCACCGTGCCCTCGTGCGAGCCCGCCCGGATCTGGTCGCCGATCACGAACGGACGGGTCAGCAGGATGAGGATCCCGGCCAGCAGGTTCTGGAGCACGTCCCGGAAGGCGAAGCCGATGGCCACGCCGCCGATTCCGAGGAGGTTGAACAGGTCGGCCGCGGAGACGGAGGGGAAGGCCACCGAGGCCGCGACCAGGAACGACACCAGGATCGTCATGCCGCCGGCGATGCGGCCGAGGACCGAAGCCGAGCCGGGCGAGGCCTGCCGCAATTCGGCGGCCCGGCGGACGGCGGCCCGGACGCCGCGGGCGATCAGCAATCCGACGCCGAACAGGACGAGGGCGATGACGAGCCCCGGCACGAGGGCGGCGGCCGAGCGGCCGAGCCCTTCGAGGCGTCCCAGCGCTTCCGAAAAGATCATGCGGGATCCCGATTCATGGGAAAGCCGCCGGTGGCGGATGTGCCAGCCGGCGGCGCTTCATCTTCGGTCCGCGAGGGCGGCAGGCCCCCGCGGATCATATCTCAGCCGGATCAGCGACGCGGGCCGCCGGTGGTTCCACCATATTGTTGGCCGCGGGCTCCCCGTGAGGGCATGGCGGCGTTGCCGCGGCTCGCCGAGCCCTGCCGCATGCGGTGGCGCCGGTGCATGCGCACCTGCACGAGGTCGGCGTTCGCGGCCGGAGCGACGCCCGTCATGGTCATCGGCAGGGCCGTCGACGGCATCGTGGAGGCACCGAGGCCGAGACCGGCCAGGAGCGCCGAGGCGAGGATGGTGTGCTTCATGGTCGTCTCTCCTTCCGTGGGGCCGATCAGCTCTTCTTCTTCGAGTAGGTGAACTTCGGCGCGTTCTTGAGGGTGTCCTTGTCGGTGTCGGCGTGCGCCGCCCACGTGCCGTCCTTGTCGCTGATGGCGAGCGTCGCGGGATCGAGCACGACGTAGCTCTCGCCGATGCCGAGGAAGCCGCCGACGCTGACGACGACGCCGGTCAGCGTCTTGCCGTTCTCGATCGCGAGATCCTCGATATCGCCGACGGTCTCGTTCTTGTTGTTGTAGACGGTCGTGCCGATGAGCTTGGACGACATCACGTCCGCGGGCTTCACGGTCACGTACTTCAGCTTGACCGTCGCGGTGTCGGCCATCGTCATCCCCCGGCCGGAGGATGTCATGTCGGAGGACGCGGGCATGGCGGTGCCGGGAACCGGGGCCGCGGGCGTCGTCTGGGCCAGGGCCGGGGCCGACAGGCAGGCGAGCGCGACGGCGGCGGCGAACGTGCGATAGAGCAAGAAGATCTCCCGAGTGTTGGTTCGAAGGTGCCGCTCGGATCGCCCCTGACGGGACCGGACTCGTCCCCGTTCCGGCTGCACAGTTCGGAGCCCCAACGTTCGCGTTCAGGAAACGTTCAGAAAAAACGACGGCCCGCGTGTGACTATTTGGCTAGTTTCCCGCTCGTCAGGGACCGAACAAAGGGCCTGGGAACCGTGCCGCTGACAATTAAGCGTCAGCATAAGGTCGAGCAAACTGGCATGAAGAAAAACTAAGCCCGCGTCATTTACGCAGGGGCGATGAATTTCTTGTGATCTAGGCTGTGAAACCCGAACGCTCATCATCCCGTAACGCCGTGACGAGCCTCGACGATCGAGCCGTGATGACGCCTACAGGACCCTTTATGATGCGTACGATTCTGCCTGCCGCCCTTCTCGCCTCCGGCCTGGCCTTCGCGGCGCCGGCCTTCGCCGAGACCGCCCCCATGGTCGGCGGCGCGCCGATGATGCCCAGCAAGACCATCGTGGAGAACGCGTCCAAGGCCAGCAACCTGACGACCCTCGTCGCCGCCGTGAAGGCCGCCGGGCTCGCCGACACCCTGAATGGCAAGGGCCCGTTCACGGTGTTCGCGCCGACCAACGACGCCTTCAAGAAGCTGCCGGCCGGCACGGTCGACGCGCTCCTGAAGCCGGACATGAAGAAGACGCTGACGGCCGTGCTCACCTACCACGTCGTTCCGGGCAAGCTCGACGCCAAGGAACTGATGGCCAAGGCCAAGATGGGCGGCGCCGACGCCAACCTGAAGACGGTCGAGGGTCAGGTCCTGACGGTGAAGATGGACGGCGACCGACTGGCGCTGATCGATCAGAAGGGCGGCGGCGCCTTCGTGGAGCAGGCCGACGTGAACCAGTCGAACGGCGTCGTGCACGTCATCGATAGCGTCCTGATGCCGAAGTAAGCCGACACCTCGGACGGCCCGCCCCGTGTGTCACGGGGCGGGTTCGACCACGGCGACATCGCCGCCCCGGCAGCGTGCCGGGCCCGGCTTCGCGTTCGACGTACGGACGGACCACCCGGGAAACGGATCGTCGCGCCTCGGCGGCCCTGCGCCCGACGAGGAACCAAAGGGGCCGGCGGGGTTTCAGATCGACACCCCCGATCGCCGTCCATCCGACAGGACCGTTTGCATGAATTCGCTCCACCTCGCCCGGGCCGCGTCCGGTCGCGCCGCCACGCGCATCGTCGGCCCGCTCCTGTTTGCCGTCGGCGTGGCGTTTGCCAGCCCCGCGAGCGCGCAGTCCGCGGCCAGCTCCATCGACCAGCCGACCGCTGGGACGCTGCCCTCGGGAACCTCGACGGTGAAGGGCGCCGGAAACGCGCGCCACGAGGGCAACGGGCAGGTCGCGCCGCCGAGCGCGATCCAGTCCTCGACCGACGTCATGCAGTCCGAGGGTTCGGTCCAGAGCAAGACCCAGGGCGGCCGGACCGACCCGATCAAGCACCTGCCCAAGGACATGCGCTGAGCTCCGCCTGCCCCGATTGCGGGGACGGCCCGACCGGCGTTTCTCGGCTGGCGGTGAGCCAACCTGCCGGGCGCCGCCCGTGAAGGCCCTCGCCCGCTACGCGCTCATCCTGCTTGCCGCCATCCTGGCCGCCGCGAGCCTCGTGCCCTTGATCCCGACCGAGTGGTGGGCGGTGCGGCTGCTCGACTTTCCGCGCCTGCCTTTCGCCGGAGGCCTGCTGGCGGTCGGTCTGGCCCTGTTTCCCTTCCTTCGGGGAGCTCCCGGGTCGACCCTTCCGGCTCTTGCGCTGGTGACCCTCGCACTGGCGGTCAACGCCTGGATCCTGTGGCCATATCGGCCGACGGGCGGCATGCGGGTCGAAGAATGCCCCGTGGAGCGCAGGCTCTCCGTGCTGATCGCGAACGTGCAACTCGGGAACCGGAACGCCGCGCCCTTGGTCGAGGCCGTCGGGCGGGAGGAACCCGACCTGTTCCTCGCCATGGAGACCGACACGTGGTGGGACGAGGCCTTGAAGCCCGTGCTCGCCGCGATGCCCCACGCCCTGCAGCGGATCACGGGGTCGTATTACGGCATCCACTTCTTCTCGCGTCTGCCCCTGGTGAACGGCGGCATCCGTCATCTCGCCGGGCAGGACACGCCGGCGGTCGTGACCGGCGTCACCCTGCGCAGCGGGGAGGTCATAAATTTCGTCGGCCTCCACCCGAAGCCGCCGCAGCCCTGGCAATCCGCCCGCGGACGGGACGCCCAACTCTACGCGGCGGCCGCGGTGCTGCGCGACCGGGTCGAGCCGGGCGTCCTCGCCGGCGACCTCAACGCCACGCCGTGGGAGATCGCCGTGGAGCGGATGGCCAGGCTCTCCGGATTGATCGACCCGCGCCGCGGCTACGGCTACGTCGCGACCTGGAACGCCCATTCGTCCTGGATCCGCTGGCCCCTCGACCACGTCTTCCACGAAGGCGGGTTCGCGACGCTGGACGTCGAGCGCCTCGAAGCCTTCGGCTCGGACCACGTCCCCCTTCTCGTCCGTCTGTGCCGGCAGACCGGGGAACGGGGGAGGATGACGCCGCAGCGGGACGCCGACGATGTCGCCGCCGCCAACGCGGTGCTCGCCGCCGCCGGGGCGACCGAACGCCTCCAGCCGCGATGAGCCTCCAGTCCGGCAAACCCATCGCAGCCCGCTCCGGCGCGGGCGGGAGAGTCCCATGATCTCGATCTTCGACCTCGCCGCACTGCTGCTGACCCTCTCGGCCCTGTTCGGCTGGCTGAATCGCCGCTTCCTGCGCATGCCGCATACCATCGGCCTCCTGGTGATGGGGCTGCTTGCCTCGCTCACCCTCGTCGGTCTCGACCTCGCCTTCCCGGGCCAGCACCTCTACGAGGACCTGACCAGGGTGCTGAGGCAGGTCGACTTCACCGAGGTGGTGATGAATGGCATGCTGGCCTTCCTCCTCTTCGCCGGCGCCATGAGCCTCGACCTGCGCATGCTTCGCGACCGAGCCTGGCCTGTCGCCACGCTGGCGCTTTTCGGCACCTTGATCTCCACGGCCATCGTGGGCGGCGCGTTCTGGCTGGCGGCAGACCTCGTCGGGCGGCCGGTCCCGCTCTCCTGGGCCCTCGTCTTCGGCGCCCTCATCAGCCCGACCGATCCGGTCGCGGTGCTGGCGACCCTGAAGAACGTCAAGGTGCCGGAAACTCTCGAGGTCGAGATGCAGGGCGAGGCCCTGTTCAACGACGGCATCGGCATCGTGCTGTTCACCGTGCTCGTGGCCTTCGCGGCGGGCTCCGGCGGGGAGGCCACGAGCGCTGGCGGCATCGCCACGCTGCTTCTGCAGGAGGCCGGCGGCGGTCTCGTCCTGGGGATCGCGACCGGCTACGTCGCCTACCGGGCCATGCGCGCCATCGACGACTTCCCCGTCGAGGTGCTGATCACACTGGCGCTGGTCGCGGGCACCTACGCCCTCGCCCAGAAGCTGCATTTCAGCGGCCCCCTCGCGGTGGTCGCAGCTGGGCTCCTTGTCGGCGACCGGGCCCCGCGCGACGCCATGAGCGAGGAGACGCAAGGCTACGTCTCGGCGCTGTGGACCCTGATCGACGAGGTGCTGAACTCGGTGCTGTTCCTGCTGATCGGGCTGGAGGTGCTGGTGCTGCGGTTCGAGCTCGGCGGCCTGGCACTGGCCGCCTGTGCGGTTCCCATCGTCCTCGTCGCCCGGTTGGTGGCCGTCACGACGCCGCTCCTCGCCTTCCGCTGGGGCGGCAACCTCTCGCCCCGCAACGTGCCGTTCCTGACCTGGGCCGGCGTTCGGGGCGGCATCTCCGTGGCACTGGCGCTTTCGATACCGGAGAGCGACGCCAAGCCCGCGATCCTGGCATCGACCTACGCGGTGGTGCTGTTCACCATCATCGTGCAGGGCTCGACGCTCGGGCTGGTGGCACGACGCACGCTGCGTGAACGAGTGCCGCCCTCGGATGTCTCCTGAAAGGCCGACTTGGTCGCCGGGCGCTGTCCCGCGCCGGTAGCGCCGTCCGCTTGATGGGCCATACCCCTGACGCAGCCGGTCAGCTTTCGGCCGGACGACGCCATGCCGGATCGGCGATGGGCGCAGAACCGGCCGTTCGACCTTGTGTCCATCACGGCCGTCGAGAGCACCGCGCAGGCGATCACCCCGGGTAGTCTTCGGTGGCGGGCTGCGGCCTCGCTTCCGGCGCTCCGCCTCCAAACGCCCGAGCGGATCGGGCCATTCGCGCATGGAGCTACGAGTCTGAGCAGTCCTTACGCGGCCGGTTTTTATCGGGCGCTCAGCGTTCGCCGATCCGGTTCGGGTTCGGTTCGCTCACCTCGTCGGCCCGGATCGAGGGCCGCTGTTTCGTCCTCCGGCGAGGATCGGTTGTCATCTGCTGTCGGGTCCGTGGCATCCACGGGCAGCCTTCTGCGGTCGAGCTGCTTTGGCGTGAAGGGCGGGCATCCCACTCGCTCGCGCTCCTGAGCCTTCGTCAGGTCCGGGAGAACGGGCCGTCCGTTGGGCCGATCTCGCTGCGGTCTCCGAGCACGTGCCGACCCGAGGCGATGACCTGAATGGCCGCCCGGCTTTCGCATTCCCGGCGCGCGACGGTCTCCAGATCACGGAGATAGGCGATGACCGGACCCCGCGCGCTCCGGCGCTGTCGAAGGACGGGCCGGACCTTCGCGGTGACGTGGTCCGCGACCGTGTCCCAAAAGCCGTCAGGCGTCGCGGCGGTGTGGGGCATGATCCATCCTCATGGCGGCGTGTGAACGAGAGGCGGCTCCGCCGGCCAGGATCGGGGGCGTGTCAGAACCGGCGGAGCCGACCGGAGCATGTCCGGTGGCCCGATCTACATCGGCGGCGCCGGTCCCGAATCGACCTGGATCAGAGTCCGTCCAGAAATCTCGCGTCGCCGAACCAATCTTGCATCGTCGTCCGATCGGCATCGGAATCCGTTCAGCGGAGGGTCGCGAGATAAGCCGCGATGGTCCGGGCGTCGTCCTCGGTGATCCCCATGTTCGGCATGGCATTGCCGGGCACCACGGATTGCGGATCCCGGAGCCAGCGGATCATGGATTGCGGTTCGTTCCGCAGCATCCCTGCGAGGAAGACCCGCCGGCCGATCCCGTTGAGGGGCGGGCCGACCCGACCGGTCGCTCCCTCGACGCCGGGGATCTCGTGGCAGCCTCCGCAGCCGTAACTCCGGATGAGGTGCACCGCGCCATGGGCATCGGTCCGATCGCCGGCGGTGGCCTGACCGTCGCAGCCGGCGGTCGAGAGAGCGCAGGCGAGCGCGGCGAGGGCGAGCGGCCCCCTCGGCCGGGGACGACGGCGATCGATCAGCATGTCGAGACCAGCAGGATGGGAAGGAACGCGAACAGGATTCCGATCGCGAAGCCGAGGCTCGTCACGATCCCGCAGAGGGCCAGGAAGCGCGTGCGGCCTTCCCCGATCTCCAGCGTCCGCTGCTGGCCGCCCGCCTGCTCGGTCCCGGTGCGTCGCCACGCGGCGTGCGCGTACCAGAGGGCGGCCAGGGAAATCCCGAGGCCCAGGATGTCGGCCACGCCGAGGATTGCCCAGGTCGCGCCCGCCGCATCCGTGGCGCAGGACTGGCTCGCGAGGCCGTAATTGACGAGGCTCAGACCGACCCAGGCGAGTGGTGCGCCCGCAAGTCCGAAGGCGACCTGAACGAGGCCGACCCGGTGGCGCTGAGGTGCCGGATGCCCGGCGGCGAGGTCCGGTGCCATCGCGCTAACTCAGGTGTGGCGACAGGGACAGGGTCGCGAAGACCGCGACCTCGGCAGCGACGACGAAGTACCAGTAGGCGGCCCCGATCCGCACCGGCGCCGACCGCGCGGCGCCGAAATAGCCGCGCAGCGTCCAGCCGCTCAGGGCCGCCAGGATTCCGAGTCCGACGACGAGATGCGCGACGTGGACCCCGGTGATCGTCAGGTACAAGGAACGGTAGGCCCCGGCCGTGAGGCTCGCATGGGCGCGCCAATCGAGCCCCTGGATGCCCAGTAAGACGAGGCCCAGGAAGAGCGCGGCAGCCAGACCGGCTGCGGCGGAGCGCGGCTGGTCGGCGCGAATGGCGCGATCCGCCCACCATACCGCCCCGGCGCTGACGAGGGCGAGGACGAGGTTGGTGAGGGCGTAGCCGAGGCCGGGCGACCCCTGCGGTGGCCATGCGCCCTGCGCGGAGGCGGCCGTGTAGAAGTATCCGAAGATCAGGTAGCCAAAGATCGTCGCCTCGGTCAGGATCAGGAACAGCATCCCGAGCATGCCGGAGGAGCGGACGTCGCTCACCGTGCCGACCGGCAGGGCCCGCTCGGCGGGCTCCAGGGCCCTGTCCGCCGGCGGTGCGAGCGTTGCTGAATCAGCCATGGGCGGGGGCTCCCGTCGCTGCGGCAAGCCGCTGCCCGAGGCCGCGTTCCGGCCAGAGCCAGGCCAAAATGGCGAGGCCGGTGCCGATCATCGCCGCCCCCGCGAGCCACCACGCGTGGAGGAGCAGCGCCACGAACAGCAGGGCCAGGGCGACCGTCAGCCAGAACGGCGCTTGGCTGTCGCCGGGCATCTTCAGGATCACGTCGGGCTCGGCATCCAGCACCGTCGTCGCGATGGTTTCCCGGCCGTGGTCGAGGAGGAGACCCCGGTCGATCTGCGAGCGGTCGGTGCGCTCGTCGGCATCGAGGCGGTCCTCCCAGAGCGGATGGCGGCTCGCCACGGTGGGGATCACCGCGAAGTTGTAGGGCGGCGGCGGTGACGGGGTCGCCCATTCGAGGGTCGGCGCGTCCCAGGGATTGTCGCCCGCCACCGCTCCGCCCCGCAGGCTGATCGCGACGTTGACGAGGAACAGGAGCACGCCGAGCGCGAACAGGAAGGACCCGATCGTGGTGACGAGGTTGAGGTTGGTCCAGCCCATCTCCGGGCCGTAGGTGTAGATGCGCCGGGGCATCCCCATCAGGCCGGTGATGTGCATCGGGAAGAAGCCGAGGTTGAAGCCCACGAACATCGTCCAGACGTTCCACCGGCCGAGGCGCTCGTTCATCATCCGGCCGGTGAATTTCGGGAACCAGTAATAGATTCCGCCGATCACCGGGAAGACGTTGATGCCGACCAGAACGTAGTGGATGTGCGCCACCACGAAGTACGTGTCCGTCAACTGCCAGTCGACCGGTACCGAGCCGGTCATGAAGCCGGAGACGCCGCCGATCACGAACAGCAGGACGAAGCCCACGAAGAACAGGAACGCCGTGGTGACGACAGGTCGCCCGCCCCAGATCGTGGCGATCCAGGCGAAGACCGCCACCGCGCTCGGCACCGCGATCACGATCGAAGCCGCCGAGAGGAAGGAGAGCGCGAGGTCGGGGATGCCGGTGGCGAACATGTGGTGCACCCACACGCCGAAGCCGAAGATCATGGTGGCGACGGTGCCGAGCGCCACCAGGGTGTAGCCGACCAGCGGCCGGCGGCAGAAGGTGGGCAGGGCGTCCGAGACGATGCCCATGGCCGGCAGCACCAGGGCGTAGACCCATGGGTGGCCGAACATCCAGAACAGGTGCTGCCACAGCAGCGGCGAGCCGCCGTCCCGCGGATCGAAGAACGTCGTGCCGAACTGCCGGTCGAGCCACAGGAGCAGGCAGGCGAGGCTGACCGCCGGCACCGCGAACAGGTTGGCGACCGAGGCGGTCATCGTGCCCCAGACCAGGATCGGCAGGCGGTTGATCGACATGCCCGGCGCGCGGGTGCGCATCAACGTCACGACGAAGTTCACCGAACCGACGGTCGTGGAAATGCCCAGGAAGATCAGGCCCAGCAGATACCAGTCGATGTTGGGGCCGGCATTGTAGACCTTCGACGCGTAGGGGACGTAGTTGAACCAGCCGTCGTCCGGCGCCTGCCCGATGAAGAAGCTCGCGTAGAGGAAGAGCCCCGAGGCCAGGAAGATCCAGTAGGACAAGGCATTGAGCCGGGGGAAGGCCATGTCGCGCGAGCCCAGCAGCAGCGGCCAGAGGTAGTTCGAGAAGCCGGAGAGCACGGGGAAGGCGTAGAGGAACATCATCGTCACGCCGTGCATCGTGAAGAGCTGATTGTAGGCCTGCGGCGAGATCAGCGCCCGGTCGGGGCCGGCGAGCTGCAGGCGGATCGCAAGGGCCTCCAGGCCACCCGCGATGAGGAAGGCGAAGGCGGTGACGAGGTAGCGGATGCCGATGATCTTGTGATCGACGGTGCCCACCACCCCGAGGAGGCCGGGCTCGGTCCGCCAGATCCGCTCCAGCCGGTCGAGCACGTCCTGGCCGGGCCGCTCGATCGCCTCGGGGATGCGCGCGGGGGAGGCCGCCGGTGAATGCGCCATGGCGGTCTCCTAATCCAGCGTATCGAGATAAGCCTGGACCCGGGCGAGCTCCGGGCCCGAGATGTCGAGACGAGGCATTTTCGACCCCGGCTTGATGTGCTGCGGATCGGCGATCCAGGCGCCGCGATAACCGGGGTTGTTGGGCACGGTCCCGGCAGCGAGGGTCGTGCGCGACTTCAGATGGGTGAGGTCCGGTCCGAGCCTGCCGCCCACCGGCGTTCCGCGCACGGCGTGGCACAGGCCGCATTTGGCCGCGAAGGTCGTCTGCGCCTCAGCGAGGTCGCCGGTCGGCGGCGGTGTCGGCGCCAGCTGATGCCGATACCACGTCTCGAACGCCTCAGGCTCCTGCGCGATGACGACGAAGCCCATATGCGCGTGCTGCTGCCCGCAATACTCCGTGCATTGCCCGCGATACGTGCCGGGCACCCGCGCCTGAAGCCAGGTCGTGTTGGTCTGGCCGGGGATGACGTCCGTCTTGCCGTGCAGCGCCGGCACCCAGAACGAGTGGATCACGTCCTCGCTCGCGAGCTTGAACGCCACAGGCTCGCCGACGGGAATGTGGATCTCGTTGGCGGTGGTGAAGGTGCGCGCGTGATCGGGGCTGAGGTAGCGCACACCCCACCACCATTGCCGGGCGGTGATCTCGATCGTGAGCCTGGGCTTGGTCGCGGGCCGGGCCACGGTGGAGAGCACCACCATCGTCCAGGCCGCCGCGCCGAACAGCACGAGGGTCGAGACGCCGACGCCGACATAGATCCACGGCAGGCCGCCGCCCGAACGAGCCACGGCCAGCGCTCGGGGATTGCCCGAACGGTCGGTTCCCCGGTGGCGGAGGAGGGCCCAGGCCAACAGGGCCGCGATCAGCACCGAGACGAGGCAGGAGATCGCCATCGTGCCGTAGGTCAGCGGCAGGATGCCGTCGGCCCGCGTGCCGAACGCGGTCATGTACCCGAGCGGGGCCGCCGCCGCGCAGGCGGGGTCACACAGTAAAGCTACGCCGAGCGTCGCGCCGGCAAGCAGGAAGTCCCGGCCATCGCGATGCCCTGACCTGCTGTCCTCGCGCAAGCGCTACCTCATGAAGCGATGAACCCGTCCAGGGGGGCCGGCCCCGCACACTCTATCTTGAAGTCTATCGTTCATCTCCCACCGACCTACCGAAACAACATAGATCATAAATCCCGGCGGAATTATTTTCGCAATAAAAACCCTTACTTTGAGAACCCGAATGGAAGATCGCGGTTGGCTCGACAGGGGGCGAGCATCGACTTGGCCCGGTCTGCTGCGACGGAGCGATCATGCGACTGACCGTCACCTCGGTATCTGTTATCGCACTTGTCTGGGGCAGCGTCGCGTTCGCTCAGGATGCGGGCCGGGACAGGAGCCCTGCGACGGGCAAGGGGACCGGAACGGAGGGGCCCTCAGGCAAGACGCCGCCCCCCGGGGACGAACTGGCGAAGAACCCTCAGGTCCTCATGCCGACCGTCAACCCCGTCACGGAAAGCGCCTCGAAGGCGACGCTACCGGCCTTCGCCGCGAAGGCCGACACGGACAACGCCGGTCAATGGCCGAGCCCCGGGCGCAACACGGCGCTCACCCGCTACAGCGACCTCGACGAGATCACCAAAGACAACGTCCAGGGCATGCAGGTGGCCTCGACGTTCTCGGTCGGGACGAACCGCGGCCAGGAGAGTGCACCGATCGTGGTCGGCGACACGCTCTACCTGGTCTCCGCCTTCCCCAACATCCTCTACGCGCTCGACCTGACCAAGCCCGGTTTCCCGATGAAGTGGTCCTATGACCCGAAATCGGAGATCGCCTCGCAGGGGGTCGCGTGCTGCGACACGGTCAACCGCGGGCCGACCTATGCGGGCGGCAAGGTCCTCTACAACACCCTCGACAACGTCACGGTGGCCGTGGACGCCAGGACCGGCAAGGAGGTCTGGCGGCACAAGAACGGCGACATCAACCAGGGCGAGACGATGACGATGGCCCCGCTGGTGGCGGGGGACAAGGTCATCGTCGGCAATTCCGGCGGGGAACTCGGCGTACGCGGCTGGTCGAAGGCCCTGGATCTCGGCTCCGGCAAGGAGATCTGGCGCGCCTACACGACGGGCCCGGATACCGACGTGAAGATCGGGGCGGATTACAAGCCCTTCTACGACCAGGAGAAGGGCAAGGACCTCGGGGTCAAGTCCTGGCCCTCCGACATGTGGCGGCATGGCGGCGGCTCGGTCTGGGGCTGGGTCAGCTACGACCCGGATCTCCGGCTCGTCTATTACGGCACGTCGAATCCCGGGCCGTGGAACCATGAGCAGCGACCGGGCGACAACAAGTTCACTGCCGGGATCTTCGCCCGCGACGTCGATACGGGCAACGCGCGGTGGTATTACCAGTTCAGCCCGCACGACTATTACGACCACGACGGCGTCAACGAGAACGTGCTGCTCGACATCGAGTGGAAGGGCAAGCCGCGCAAGGCCCTCGTCCATCCGGACCGGAACGGCCACGTCTACCTGATGGACCGCACGAACGGCGAAGTCCTCTCGGCCGGCACCTACCACTACACCAACACCAATTTCGGCGTGGACCTGAAGACCGGCAAGCTGAAACACAACACCGAGAAGGCACCGAAGGTCGACACCGTGGTGCGCGACATCTGCCCGAGCCCGCCCGGCGCCAAGGATTGGAGCCCGTCGAGCTATTCGCCCCAGACCGGCTTCCTCTACCTGCCGCACAACAACCTCTGCATGGACGAGCGCCTGTCCGAGGTCGGGTACATCGAGGGCACGCCCTATGTCGGGGCCGACGTGAACATGAAGCCGGGCCCCGGCGGCCACCGCGGCGAGTTCACCGCCTGGAACGTCACCGACGGCTCGGAGGCCTGGACGATCAAGGAGAAGTTCCCGGTCTGGGGCGGGGCGGTGGCGACGGCCGGCGGCCTCGTCTTCTACGGGACCATGGACGGCTGGTTCAAAGCGGTCGACGCGCATACCGGCAAGGAGCTTTGGAAGTTCAAGACCGGCTCCGGGATCATCGGCCAGCCCACCACGTGGAAGGGGCCGGACGGACACCAATACGTCTCGATTATCGACGGTGTCGGCGGCTGGTCCGGGGCACTGGTGTCGGCCGGGCTCGACCCGAAGGAGGGTACCGCGGCGCTCGGTTTCGTGGCGGCCATGCGCGACCTCCCGCAATACACCACGGCCGGAGGCACGCTGTATGTCTTCAAGCTGGCCAAGAACCCGGCCTAGCATGGCCGCGCGTCTCGTTGCGCTGGCGGCTGCGCTGCCCTGCTGGCG
>Ga0265798_10003325_pt1 | contig 22931 bp, 17 predicted proteins | sample P3T30metagenome_FD_192430 | JGI IMG/M metagenome (GOLD analysis project Ga0265798, IMG submission 192430) | Plant litter microbial communities from East Loma Ridge, Irvine, California - P3 T30 | ecosystem: Environmental > Terrestrial > Plant litter > Unclassified | place: USA: California... | reverse complement strand
ACCGTGATCCCCTGTAGCAGCGGCGCGAGCCGCGTCATCGGCGCACGCAACCCACCTGACACTCCGCAGCGCACCCGGACGCGGCTTGCGCCGCTGCTACAGACCGCGATCCCCTGTAGCAGCGGCGCTAGCCGCGTCATCGGCGCATGCGATCCACCTGACACCCCGCAGCGCACCCGGACGCGGCTTGCGCCGCTGCTACAGGTCTTGCGCACGCGGACGGGGCTACTCCCGGCGTATCGGTTGCAGCGTTTTCGGTTGCTGGAGACGTTCGCGCAGCGCGTCGGCGCTCAGCGGCTTGGCGAAGTAATCGCCCTGTCCGCGCAGGCAGCCGAGGTCGAACAACAGCAGATGATGCACCGCACTCTGCACCCCCGCCACCGTCAGTTCGATACCCAACGTGCGCGCGGCGACCGACATGTGCTGCACCACCGCCAAATGGCGCGACTGGTGCGGGGCTTCCAGCAGAAAGGGTGACGCCAGACGCAGCTGGTTGATCGGCCACTGACACAGGCGCTGCAGCGAGGCACCGCCGAAACCGAACCCCTGCATGCCCAGGTCACAGCCCATCAACCGCACGCGCAACAGGGTTTCCAGGTATTCCGCCTTGGGCCGGGCCAGGCCGACATGGCTGAGCTCCAGCGCCACGCGGTGCTTGCCGGTCAGGTGCCCACGCAATATGCCCAGCAACTCGTTCATCAGCGGCTGGTGACCGAGCTGTTCGAGCCGCATACCCAGGCTCAGGCCCACCTGCAATCCGGCTTGGGCAAGCTGCTGCTGGACCTCGACCGCCTGCTCGGCCATGTACAGCAGCAACGCATTGCCCAGCCCGGCCCGCTCCACCGCCGGGCAGAACTGCGGCATGGCCAGCAGGCCGTGGCGTGGATGCTGCCAGCTCAGTTGCGCATCGACGCTGCGGATGCGTCCGTCGGCCACCGTGCAGCGCGGCAGGAAGCACACCTCGAACTGGCCGCCAGCGATCGCCGCCTGCACCTCCACGCGCCCGATCCGCACCTTTGCAGGCGCTGGCACCAGCGCGCCGCGAGGCGTGTTCAAGGCTTCGAAGAATCGCTGCAAGCGGTTGAAGTCCAACGGGCTGCCAGCGTCGACCAGGTACTCCAGGCCGAGCATCGACACCCACTGGTACAGCCCGGTGCGCACTTCCGGCTCGATCCCGCCGCCGATCAGCACGGCGCGCACCCGCTTGCGGGTAACCGCTTCCTGGATGATGCGCAATGCACCCACGCCCAGTACGTCGACGTTGCACACCAGCACATCGATGGGCTGGTGCTCGCGCAGCAACTGCAGCGCCTGCTCGCTGGTCTGCGCCTGGTACACGCACGAGCAACCCAACTGGCTGAGCATCTGCACCGCGATCGCACGCTGGAACCCATGACTTTCGACGAGTAACACCGTTGGCTTGATGTCTGACACGATCACTTCCCCTGTTTCTTCATGCCTATGTTCAACTCCGTGCAATGACCGGGATGCAGGCAATTTCCCAATACGCATCGGAAAATTCCTACGGTTTGCCGGATGTGCCGTGCCGTGCCAGGTAGTCATCGAGGCCAACCATGGCCGCTGCCAGATCGTCGACGCCACGCCGCATCCGCTCGGCCGAAGAGCTTGCCGTGCAGGCCTGTTCCAGGGCTTCGCAGGCCGCCAGCAGGGGTCGCGCCCGAACGATGCGGGCCCCGCCCTTGATCCGGTGCACCAGGTCGGCGACTTCGCCGGTCTGGTAGGGCTGAGACAGCGAATGCAGGCGCTTGAGGTCATGCAGGTTGCTCTCGGCCAAATCATCGAGCAGGCGCAGCAACAGGCTGGCATCGCCGCCGGTGAGCTGATCGAGACTGCCCAGGTCGACGTCGTCTTCCGGCGCACCGAGCATGCGACGGGCGCGGTGCGGGTCCAGGTGCAGTGCCAGGGTTTCCAGGCTCAACGGTTTGAACAAGCAGTCATCCATGCCTTGCTGCAGGCAACGGCGGCGCTCGCTGATCTGGGCATTCGCCGTACAACCGAGGAACAGGCACGGTTCCTGATGCTTGCGCCGTTCGTGCTCGCGCACCGCCTTGACCAACTGATAGCCATTGATGCCAGGCATGTTGCAGTCGCTGATGACCACGTCGTAGGCGCCGCGCAACCAGGCGCGCAACCCGGCGGCACCGTGCTCGGCTACCGTTACGCGGTGGCCGAGGAATGTCAGTTGGCGCTCCAGCAGCACGCGATTGGCCGGGTAGTCATCGACCACCAGCACCTGCAGCGCCGGCAGGTCGCTGCGCACTGGCTCGCGAGCGGCTTTCTGCGGTGCACTCGCGCCAGGCACGGCGTCGAACTGCACCTGCACCCGAGTGCCGCATCCCAGCACGCTGTGCAGTTCCAGCCTGCCACCCATCAGGTCGGCCAGGCTGCGGCAGATACTCAAGCCCAGGCCGGCACCCACGCGGCTGCCGCGCCCTCCGGCCGCCTGTCGATACGGCGCGCCCAGACGCGCCAGATCGGCCTGGGCAATGCCCTGCCCGCTGTCCTCGACACTGAGTTCGACCCGCGCGCCCCGCGCTTGCGGCCAGACTCCGAGGACCACCGAGACCTGGCCCTCGCGGGTGAACTTGATGGCATTGCTCAGGAGGTTGGCAATGATCTGCTTGAAGCGCACCGGGTCGACGCTGAGCCAGGTGTCCGGCGCGCCCAGCACGTCCAGCTTGAGCCGCAGGTATTTCTCCCGCGCCTGGGCCTGGAACAGACCGACGGTTTCACCTGCCAGCTGCCCCAGCTGGCACGGCGCCGGCAGCAGCTCCAGGCGACCGGCCTCGATGCGCGTGACATCGAGAATATCCCCGATCAACGCCAGCAGACCGTTGGCCGACTGCGAGGCAACCTCCAGCGCCGGCTTGTCGAGCATGCCCTGCTCGGCTTTCTTCAGGGCCAGTTCGAGCATGCCCAGCACGGCGTTCATCGGCGTGCGGATTTCATGGCTCATGGTTGCCAGGAAGGTGGTCTTGGCCTGGTTGGCCGCTTCGGCCTGCGCCTGGGCGTCACGGTACGCCTGGCACAGACGCTGGCGCTCGGTGATGTCGACCCACCCGGCGATCAGCCCCTGGATTCGTCCGTCGCCGCCGCGGTACGGCAGCATCCAGTGGTGAATGATCAGCACCTCGCCCGACGGCAAGGTCAGCGTGCGATCCTCGACCACTGGCTCGCCGTGCTCCATGGCTTGCAGATACGCGTCCTGGGCCAGCTGGGCGTGCCGTTCTTCGAGCAGGCCATAGCCGGTCAGCGGCTTGTTCAGGATCGCCTCGCGGGTCACACCCAAGGCTTGCAGGTAACTGGTGTTGCAGTTGATCAGGCGTGCCTGGCGATCTCGGATGTAGATCGGATGGGGTGTGCCGTCGATCATTACCCGCATGAACTCCAGCTGTGTGGTCAGGGCCCGTTCGGCATCGACCCGCTGGCGGATCAGACGCTTGAGGTAGCTGACCCAGCCCAGTGCCAGCAGCAACAATAGCGAGGCGGCGGCGAACCCCTGGATGATGGCCCCGCGGTAACGTTGCCAAAGACCATCGGCGACGATCATCTCGGTGCGCCAATGGCGCGTCAGCTCGCTCATGTGTGGCGGCGGAATGTCCTGCAGGGCGCTGTCGAGGATCGACTGCAGCACCTGGGCCCGGGGCGAGACGGCGAACGCGAAATGTACCGGCGCCACCGGCAGCGCCGCGCTGACGCGCAGCCGACTACGGTACTGCCGCGCGATCATGTAGCGCGCCGCGATCAATGGCAGCACCGCCGCGTCGGCCTCACCGCGGTCGAGCATGGCCAGGGCCTCGGCGGAGCTCGCGGCGCGCAGGCGGTCGATCGAGGGGTAGTGTTCCTGCAGCCAATCATGCAGCAGGCTGCCCTCCACCAGCACCACCGGCTTGCCCGCCGACTGCTCCAGCGAAACCGGCTCGCGCCCGCCCTCGCGCGTGACCAGCACCGGGGAGCTGCTCAGGTAGCCGCGGCTGAACGCCAGGCGAGTCTGGCGCTCCGGGCTGGGAATCATCGCGGCGATCAGATCGGCCTCGCCGCGCTCGATCATTTCGCTCATGCGCGTGAGCGAGGTGCTTTCGATCACCTCGATGGCGAGCCCGGTGCGCCGCGCGATCTGGTGCAGCACGTCGGCGGCCACGCCGGCGAAGCGGCCCTGATCGTCACGGTAGCTGACCGGCACGAAGCGCGGATCCATCAGCACCCGCAGTTCGGTACGCCCGGCCAGCCATTGGCGCTGCGTGGCGGTCAGGGGCAGTGCAGCCGGTTCCGCCACGCGCGGGCGCTCGACGCTCCAGCGCCGGGCGATGGCCGCCCGGGCCTCGTCGGGCACCACCGCCAGGGCCTTGTCGAGCAGCCGCAGCAGACGCGCATCGCGTGGGTTCACGGCGAAGCCGAAAGCATTGCCGCCAATGCCCTCGGCCGATTGCAGGCGCAGGCCGGGCAGCTGGCTGCCGTCGGCCTGGTGGAACACCGCCAGCGCGCCACCGACGAACAGATCAGCCTGCTGATAGGCCACCGCTGCCAGGGCGTTCGAGGGTGTCGGATGCAATTGCAGCTGGGCCTCCGGGAAGCGTTCGCGGACCTCGCTCGCCGCGACGTGATCGCGCACCAGGGCAATGCGCAGCGGCGCGGTCGCGTCGAGCGACTGGCCGGGTCGCATCGCGAGCACGGGCCGATCCTGTATGTAGGCGTCGGAAAGCAGCAGGCCGTGACGCAAGGCTTCACGGCGGCTGGTGGTGCCCAACACTTGCACCTCGCCCGCTTCGAGCGCGGCAAGCGCAAGCTCGCGGGAAGGATAGGCTTGCACCTCGACATCCAGTTCGAGCAGCCGAGCCACCAGCGCCAGGTAGTCGGCGCTGATTCCCTCATAGCTGCCGCCATTGGCGGAAAGGTCGAAAGGGCCGTAGTCCGGACGGCTCACGGCGACGCGCAAAACGCGTCGTGCGCGCAGCCACTGTCGGTCGCGGTCGGCCAGTTGCATGTGCAACCGTTCGAACCAGGCAGGCTCGGGCTGCGAGCGTCCGTGCAACGGCAGCAGCTGGGCATGGGCGAGTGCCGTGCCGGCCAGCCACACCAGCACCCAGCGAGTGCTGCGGCCGACCCACGCGATCAGGCTCATCACACCAGGAAGTTACGTTTGGCGAGCTCGGCCAGTTCCACCAGCGAGCTCATCTGCAGCTTATCCATCAGGCGGAACTTGTAGGTGCTCACGGTCTTGTTGCTCAGCAGCATCAATTCGCCGATGGCCTTGTTGCTCAGCCCGCGAGCCAGGTGCTGGAGGATGGTCAGCTCGCGATTGGTCAGACGCGCAATGCATTCGGTTTCGCTGCCCAGCCCGTCACTGCTGCGCACCGAGCTGAAAGCCACGACCGGAAAATAGGTGAACCCGGAGCCGATGGCCGTCACCGCCTTGCGTAGCTCGTTGAGGTCATCACGCTTGGACACATAGCCCATGGCGCCCAGCTTCATGCAGCGCAGGGAGAAGTGCTCGGCGGCCTGGGAAGTGAGAATGACGATCCGGCTGCTGGTTCCCAGCTCCTTGATTCTGGCGATGACTTCCATGCCGTCCAGCCCGGGAAGGGAAATATCCAGGACGATCAGGTCGGGGTGGTGAGTCTTTGCCATCAAGACTCCGTCGACACCGTCCTGGGCCTCCGCCACCACGCTGAAGCGTTCCTGTTTGAGCAAGAGTTTGACGCTCGATCGAATGAACGGGTGATCATCGATTATCAGTGCTGTACGCATGTCTTTCTCCTGAGTGCGTGAGCGCGGGACGGCGCTTGCATGCCCGGCGCGGGCTTCCTTTGCAGCGTTCTGCATCGACTCTGTTGGTTCTGGATCAGGAGACAGCTGTCAAGCGCAGACGAGGCCATCTACCGTAGGAGTGTTCCGTAAATTCAGGCCGAAGTCGGTCGTCAAATTCTGAATTAGCGATGGGAAGGTTCCGGGATACCTGAAGGAAATTTTCCCGCACACCGTAGGATGTCCGTGCCCGTGTCGCCCTCCTTGTTCGGCGGCGGCAGTATTGCCGCGCCGGGGTGACATTGAAGTCGGACATTTCCCAAGCTTTCGGCGAAATCTCCTACGGAGCCGACCGTTTCGGCACGGGGCTCAGATCAATTCGTGACGCCTGGCCAGGTCCGTCATCTCCATCACCGAGTTGAGCCGCAGCTTGCGCATCATGCGCATCTTGTAGGTGCTGACGGTCTTGTGGCTGAGCAGCATGGTGTGGGCGATGTCCTGATTGCACAGGCCTTTGGCCAGGTTCACCAGCACCAGAATCTCGCGGTCGGTGAGGCTGGAGATTCGTGCCGCCTCGGCGCTGTCGCTGTCCACGCGGCCCAGGGACACGTCGGTGCAGTCCGGAAAATAGGTGTAGCCCGATTGCACCGCGCCGATTGCCTTGCGCAGCTGGTCGAGCGCATCGGATTTGGAGACGAAAGCGGTCGCGCCGGCTTTCATGCTGCGCATCGAGTAGTAGCCGGGAGGCATGGAGGTGAGCACGATGATCTTGCCCGGCGAGGTCGATTCCCTCATGCGCCTGAGCACATCGAAGCCGTCGAGGCCGGGCATCGACAGGTCGAGGATGACCAGGTCCGGCCGCTCGTCGCGATACAACCGCACCGCTTCGGTGCTGTTGCCGCTTTCGATGACCTGGTACTGCAGCTCCTGGGCCAGCAGCGTCCTGACACTGGCGCGGATAAACGGATGGTCATCCACGATCAATGCCTTGCGCATGGAACACCTCCTTGGAGTGGGTGAGTGTTGTATAGCGCATCGGCCAGTGGCACAAATTCGGACTTTTCCGTTTGCGATGTAGGCAGATGCTCCAGTGTGCGCAGGGCGTTTCCGACTGCGTGCACCTTTCGCCGCGCCTGACCCTCGATCAGCTCGAAGCTGTAGGTGCGCCCCGGTTGCTTGTCGAAACGCCGTTCCAGGCCGGGCAGTACGTGATGCAGGGTGGCGGTTGCGCAGCTTTTACCACTGCGATCGCAGTCGTTGAAGTGGTCCATCACGATGGTGGCGTTGCCGTCGTTGCGCACCTGGAGGCTGCCGGGGGTTTCACGGATATCGGTGGCGTAGCGGGTGTCCTGCGGCTGTACGAAGAGCAACGCACCGTAACCGTAAAGCACCTGCACGCCGGCCCGCAGCGACTCGCGATACTGCTGCGCCTGCTGGTCGGTCATGGCGAAGTCGTCGTTGCCGGTGGGCATCACTGGCATGAAGCGCACGCGAAAGTAGCGTTCCTGCTGGCGCTCGCCACGGTGCAGCAAGCGCACGCTTTGCATGCCGTTGGCCGGCACGATCAACCGCGCCGGGCTGGCGATCAAGGGCCGTTCGGCCACGGGCAAGCCTTCCAGGGATCGCTCCAGATCGGGCTGGCCCGGGCGATGAATGATTTCAACCACTTCGACCTTGACGAATGCGGTGGCATCGCCGCCGTTGCGCACGCGCTTGACCAAGGTACTGCGCGGGCCTTCCAGATAGTCGTAGAAGGCACCGATATTGAGCTCGGGGCCGGCGAGCACGGCGCTACTGGCCATCATCAGGGCCAATGCCCCCAGAGTCTTGTGCATGGGTTGGATCTCCTTGTTTACAGTTGTGCATCGAAGACAATCCGCACCCAGCCTTCATAACGAGCTCCGGCGCGCTGCATCATCTGCGCGACGTAAGGCTGCACCACCTGGTAATGCAGCATGCCCGGGCGATTGAGCAGCGGTGCCTGAGCGTCGAACTCCAGGGCGTTCACCGCCTCCACCGGCAGCGCAACTCGCCGCGCCGGTGCGCCGTTGTGCTCGGCGCCGCTGGGCAGAGACAGAGCAACCTCCACCGGCACCCGGTGGTCGTCGCCGGGGTTGCGGATCGCACACTGGCCAGCCATGGGAAATTCACACAGGGTATGCACCTTGAACGGGCCCGCCGACCACAGTCGCAGGGGGTGGTCGCGGTACAGACGCGGTGGCGTCCGCGAGCCGCCGCTCCAGTTCAACCAGCCGCCCTGCGGTTCGAGCACGGCCAGCTCGGAACCGGGCGGGGTTTCCACGATGAAGGGGTGCTGCACGTCGAGCTGGAACTTGATGGTGAGGGTGTCGTCGTTGAGTTCGGTCACCTGGTTGCCCAGGTCGATCTGCCCGCCGTTGCCCACGGTGAAGGTGACTTCACCGGTGTAGCGGCCGTTCTTCATTCTGAATGGCGAAGGGGTTTGAAGGGTATAGAGGATGCCGAACTCGGTGACCATACTGCTGCGCAAGTCTCCGGGGCTGCCTCGGTGACTGCTCGAATAGCAACCGGCGCCGCTGGTGGTGCTGCGCAGCCGCCAGAGCGCAGCCGCCCAGGTGATATCCGATGCCACGGCGTTGAGGGCGCAAGTGCCATTGTGCGGGGTGGTGTTGGGAGGGCCGTCTGGTGAGGTCCGTGTGAAGTGGCTATGTCGGGTCGTGGTGAACACCACATCATGTGTATCGCCTGCCTCACTGCGTACCTGTACCGTCACCGGCGCAGGCATACGGATGTAGAACTGGTCGCGGACGTCGGGCGCCGAATGCTCGGTGCCCTTGCGATACGTGATAGGCAAATTAGCCGATGCGCTTGAGAGACACATCCCAGGAAATCGCGAGCAGAAACGCGCAACCGGTGTGGTGGTCCTGAAGCCCTGCTGTGTAGCGTCGTAGACAGCAGAAAGCACAACGTCGGCAGCCCACGCAGGTGCTGCCAGAACCATCAGGGCCCAGGCCAGCAGGGTACGTGACCCATGTTTTGCGACAATGCCGTTCATCCGGCCTCTCCTGTGGGTTTCGGTGTCGTCAGGGCGGCAACGCCCTCGGCGATGCATGAAAGATCACCCAGCAGCAGCACATCCTGCTCGCGCTTGCCGGTGTGGGTGTCGAGGGTCAGCAGGCAGCGCTGGACGCCGCCCTGGCGGATCTCCAGGGTCGGATTGCTCTCGCTCATTTCCAGCGCGAAGAAGCCATCGGCTTCGGTCACGCTGCGGCTGGCATGGTTGATCACCTGCGCCCCTTTCAGTGCCCTGCCCTTGTGGTCGACGACCCGACCCAGTACGGTGACGGTACGCACCACCTTCAACTGGCGGTACTGCACCGCGCCCTTGTTGAGGTGGTAGTCCAGGGTCGGCGGCTGGATGTCGGCCGCCAGGTGGTCCTGCTTGTCGAAGCCCAGCTGCACGTGACCAGCGCGATAGGCACCCACCGGCAGCACGTTGCGCCCGGGACGCAGCAGCGCGGCGCCGCCCAGGTGGTCATCGGCACGCAGCTCGAGCCCAGGAACGTCCGACTCCAGGTCGACGATCAGGCTGGCGTCGTGGGGCATGATTTCGCCACTGAACGCAGCCTTGCCATCACCCAGCGCCAAGGTGCTCTCAAGGTTCAGGCCCGAAGACAATTGGCCGTTGTAGGACGAACTGAGCGCAAACGCATCGCCGTACAGGGCGCTGTTCTGGAACCCCGCGTTGACCCCCAGCCCGGTGCCGTAGCGGTCGGCATTGAGGGTCCCGCCCAAGGTACGGAGCGTGCCTTGCCCCATGTCCTGCTGGTAGCTGAGCGAGGCATTGCGATCGCGTTCGCCGTCGCGCCCGGTGCGGGTGCCCAGGCTGGCAGACAAGCGCTTGCCCGGCCCACCCAGCGCTATGCTGAGCGTGAGGTTGATACCGCGGTTGCGCTGGTCGTCGGTGCTGGCGGTGCCGGGACGGTCGAACAGCGAAACTCGCCAGTTGGCGTCGGTGCCCATGAACTGGCCATAACGTGCCCAGCCCAGGTCCAGTGCATTGCCGGCTTCAATCCCGTCGGTTCGGCTGAGCCGGGCGGTGAGCGTGCTGTTGCGGGTGAGCCGATGGCTGACCGACAGCGAGGTCTGGGTGGTGAGCCGAGCCGGCTCGCGGCGGTCCACGTAGTAGCTGTCGCCGCGTTCGCGCTGGGGGTGCAGCCAGGCACGGTTGTGGTTGAGCACCACATTGCCCGAGCCATGGCTCCACACGCCCTGCAGGTCGTAGCCATTGCCGCGACGGTCGGTGCGGTACAGGTTGCCATACAGCTTGAGGCGGTCCAGGGCATCCCAGTCCAGTGACGTGCCCACTTGCGTCTGCGTATCGACCTGCTGCGCCGAAAGCCCCACGATTGCCCGGGGATGCATCAGGTAGTTGGTCATCACGCCGGCAGCCAGCCCGCCGTTCGGGTCTTGCTCCCAGTTACTGAACAGCGTGCTCTGCCGACCCACGTAGGCGTTGTAGCGCCAGCGCTGTTCCGGGTTGCGCCAGGCACTGGGCTTGTACACGAACTCGTTGCTGCGCGACGTCACCTGGCCGTCCTCCAGCAAGCGCACTTCCACCGCATAGATGCCACCGGGCAATACCCGTGTGTCCAGGGTCTGCAAGCCCGGCTGCACCGCCTGGGTGTTGATCAGCTGGCCATTGCGGTAGATCTCGACCGTACCGGGCCGGCTGGGCGTGACATAGATGGGCGTGGTACTGGTTGTGCCATTGTCGATGTACAGCGTGTCGCTGCTGCCGAGCATGACCCCCAATGCAGTTTGCGCCGTGCTGCCCATCAACCGAGGCTGGCGTATCAGGCCTTGGGCGACCGGGTCGAAATACCCCAGGCGCAGGAAACGATCGCGCTCGATGCGTTCGGCATAGAGCTGGTCCACGCGATGGCGCAGGCCATGAAAATTGGTCTTGTCCATCTGCAGGTTGGCCTGGGTGCTCCAGTCGCCGACACTGCCCACCCCTTGCACGGCGTAGCGGCCAACGGTTTCATCGCCTGCCTGGCTGAGGTTGAGCTGGTTGCGCAGGATCAGCCCGTGCTCGGCCTGCTCGGGCAAGGCATGGTAGCGCTGGACATCGGTGGTCTGCTCGACGGCGCGCGTCAGCAACGAGAGCTGCGAGTTGACCAGGCTGTAATGCACGGCCACCAAGCCATCGGTGCACTGTGTCGTGCAGCTGCCCAGACTCACGCCCTCGCTCAACCGTTGTGCCCAGCGTTGCCGTACCACCGGGGTCTCCCGGCTTTCGCTGGTGTCGGTGTACTCGAGCCACTGCAGCGTGTCGTCACGGCCGAGCACCACCAGCGCCTCGCCCAGCAGGCGGCCGTCCAGATCGACACGCACTGCCAGCGGGACATCGAAGAAATGCTCGGCGAAATCTGCCGGCAGGCCCTGGGCCTGGCCGAGGATCCCCAGGGCAGGCGGCGTGTTGGCGGCGTGCGCCGGCACGGGTCCGAGCAGCAGCCAGCCCGCGCCTAGCGCCACACCGATGGCGTTGGCCAATGAGGTAGTCTTGAACATGCAGGTCTTTTCGTGAACGCGCTTCGCGGCCCAGCACGAGTGGATGGCCAGGAAGCGCGTGGGTGGTGGGGTCTATCCTGGGTCAGGGCGCAACGACTGGACCGGGTTCGAACATCATGTTCACCTCACCCTGGTAGTTGCCTGCGTTCGGTGCGGTACCGGCCGCCAGTGCCGAGGCGATCTGGAAGTCCACCACGGCGCCGTTGCCGGCCTGGGCATCGGCCTGGGTGACCACCAGCTGCGCAGTGGTGTGGTTCAGGCTCTTGCCGCCTACCGACACGGTGAGAGGGATCTGGTCGGCACCGCTGACGATCACCGCCGGGCGCATCAGTTTGGCGCTGATACCGCCGGCGGCGGTGTTCTTGGCCTGCAGCTGCTTGCGGATCGGTGCGAAGGTCTTGGTGAACGAGTTGTAGGCCATGTCCTGTGGGTCGTTCATCCAGTTGCCGCCGATGGGCTCGACGAAGAAGGCAGCGGTGGGAACCGTTGCGGTCACCGTGACCTGCTTTTCGATTTGATCGGCAGCCCACACCGGGCTGGCCAGACAACATGCCAATGGGAACGCGGCGTAGATTTTCTTCATGGGGACTTCTCCAGCTTGGGCATAGGGACGATGGATCGAATTGGCCGCAGCGTTCACGGCTGAGCGGCGTTCAACTCGATGGGCGACATTGTCCCGAAGCCTCGCTGGCTTGGCTGTCAGACAGGTCTGACCGATGAAGTGACGAGTCTGACAATACGGGCGATCTGTCTGACTGCACGGCGAAAGATTCCTACTGTCTACAAGGCTAAGTACCTTCACTGAGCCGAGCCATGCCTGACATCGAAGACGACCTTCAGACCGTTGTACTCCCGCCAGACCTGCATTACGTGGACGACAACCAGCCAGGGTTGCGCCGCAAGACCCTGCGCGGCAAATTCGCCTACTTCGATGCCAGCGGCGAGCGCATCACCGATGCCGACGAGATCAAGCGCATCAATGCACTGGTGATTCCACCGGCCTATACCGATGTGTGGATCTGCGCCGACCCCCAAGGCCATTTGCAGGCCACCGGGCGCGATGCCCGCGGCCGCAAGCAGTACCGCTATCACCCGCGCTGGCGCGAGGTGCGCGACGAAGACAAGTATTCGCGCATGATCGAGTTCGGCAAGATGCTGCCCAAGGTGCGCCGGCAGCTGGAAGCGCACCTGGCTGCGCCGGGCCTGGACCGCAACAAGGTCATGGCCGCGGTCGTCTCGCTGCTCGACAACACGCTGATCCGGGTTGGCAACAGCCAGTACGCCCGGGACAACAAGTCCTATGGACTGACCACGCTGCGCAACAAGCACGTGGAGGTCAAGGGGCATACCATCGCGTTCCAGTTTCGCGGCAAAAGTGGCGTCGAACACGCGGTCACGGTGAAGGACCGTCGGCTGGCCACCATCGTCAAGCGCTGCATGGAGCTGCCTGGGCAGAACCTGTTCCAGTACCTGGACGAGCATGGTGAACGCCACAGCGTCAGCTCCCATGACGTGAACGCCTATCTGCACCAGATCACCGGCGCGCATTTCACCGCCAAGGACTACCGCACCTGGGCCGGCAGCGCGCTGGCGCTGGCCATGCTGCGCGAGCTGCACTGGCAGCCCGAACCCGATGCCAAGCAGCACATCGTCGACATGGTCAAGGCCGTGGCGAGGCAGCTGGGCAATACCCCTACGGTGTGCCGCAAGTGCTACATCCACCCCAAGGTGCTGGAGCACTTCGTCATGGGCGAGCTGGCCAAGTTGCCCAAGCCGCGTCAGCGCAAGGGGCTGCGCCTGGAAGAAGTGGCCCTGGCCACGTTCCTGGAGCGGCTGGTGGCGGCCTGAGCGAGCGCTGCAACGACCACCGGAATTGTGCGTGGCCACTGCTGTCGGTTATAGCAACGCTCATACATTCCAAGGCTTTTCATGAAACCTACCGCTCCCAGCGGCTACGTCCAGGTGCGCGGCGCGCGCGAACACAACCTCAAGAACGTCGACGTCGATATTCCCCGCGATGCCCTGGTGGTGTTCACCGGGGTGTCGGGCTCGGGCAAGTCGTCTCTCGCGTTCGGCACCCTGTACGCCGAAGCCCAGCGACGCTATTTCGAATCGGTGGCGCCCTACGCCCGGCGCTTGATCGATCAGGTCGGGGTGCCCGATGTCGACAGCATCGAGGGGCTGCCGCCGGCCGTGGCTTTGCAGCAGCAGCGCGGCACGCCGAGCACACGCTCGTCGGTGGGCAGCGTCACCACCCTGGGCAGCCTGGTACGGATGCTCTATTCGCGGGCCGGCGCCTATCCGCCTGGCCAGGCCATGCTCTACGCCGAAGATTTTTCGGCCAACACGCCACAGGGGGCATGCCCGCATTGCCATGGCCTGGGCCGGGTGTACGAGGTCACCGAAAAAACCATGGTGCCCGACGACAGCTTGACCATTCGCCAGCGCGCGGTCGCGTCCTGGCCGCCAGCCTGGCAGGGCCAGAACCAGCGCGACATCCTCGTGACCCTGGGCTACGACGTCGACGTGCCGTGGCGTGACCTGCCGAAAAAGCAACGCGACTGGATTCTCTTCACCGAGGAAACACCGACGGTGCCGGTGTACGGTGGAATGACCCCGGCGCAGACGCGCGACGCGCTCAAGCGCAAGCTGGAGCCCAGCTACCAAGGCACCTTCACCGGCGCACGGCGCTATGTGCTGCACACCTTCACCCACTCGCAAAGCGCGCTGATGAAAAAGCGCGTCAGTCAGTTCATGATCGGTGCCGCGTGCGAGGTCTGCGCCGGCAAGCGGCTCAAGCCTGAAGCGCTGGGCGTGACTTTTGCCGGACTCGACATCGGTGAGTTTTCGCGACTGCCGCTCACCCAGCTGGCGCAGAAACTCAAGCCGGTGGCAGATGGCAAGCAAGTCGGCAAGAAGCTCAGTGAAGAGAAGCGCCTGGCCGCCGAGCAGCTTGCGCAGAACCTGCTGGGTCGCCTGAACACCCTGATCGACCTTGGTCTGGGCTACCTGGCGCTGGAGCGCAGTACGCCAACCTTGTCCTCGGGCGAGCTGCAGCGCTTGCGCCTGGCCACCCAGCTGGGCTCGCAGCTATTCGGCGTGGTCTATGTGCTGGACGAACCGACCGCCGGCCTGCACCCCGCCGATGGCGAATCGTTGCACGCCGCCCTGCAAGGGCTGAAAGCGGCAGGCAATTCATTGTTCGTGGTCGAACACGACCTGGACACCATGAGCCGCGCCGACTGGGTGGTGGATGTCGGGCCACTGGCGGGCGAGCAAGGCGGCCAGGTGCTCTACAGCGGACCGCCCAAAGGGCTGGCCCAGGTCGACGCGTCGCAGACCCGTGCCTACCTGTACGGCAGCGCCGTGCCGCTGCCGCGCCCGCGTCGGCCTACCGCAAGCTGGCTGAAGCTGGCCGACGTCAGCCGCAACAATCTGCACAAAGTCGCTGCCGACTTTCCCCTGCAGTGCTTCACGGCCGTTACCGGGATTTCCGGCTCGGGTAAATCGAGCCTGGTCAGCCAGGTGCTGCTGGAACTGGTGGGCGAGCATCTGGGCCAGGCTCGCGAAGACGTCGAGGACGTGCTCGAAGACGCCGTACCGCAGACCGAATCGGGGTATATCGTCGAAGGCATGCACAGCATCAAGCGCCTGGTGCAGGTCGACCAGAAGCCTATCGGTCGCACGCCGCGTTCGAACCTGGCCACCTACACCGGGCTGTTCGACGCCGTGCGCAAGCTGTTCGCGGCCACCCCCGATGCGCAGCGGCACGGTTTCGATGCCGGGCAGTTTTCTTTCAACGTGGCCAAGGGACGTTGCCCTGAGTGTGAAGGCGAAGGCTTCGTCAGCGTCGAGCTGCTGTTCATGCCCAGCGTGTTCAGCCCCTGCCCGACCTGCCACGGCGCGCGCTACAGCCCTAAGACCCTCGCCGTGAAATGGCAAGGCCGCAGCATTGCCGACGTGTTACAGCTCACGGTCCACCAGGCGTGCGAGGTGTTCGCCGAACAGCCGGCAGTGCTGCGGCCACTGACCGTGCTGCGTGATATCGGCCTGGGTTACCTGCGCCTGGGCCAACCGGCCACCGAACTGTCCGGCGGTGAAGCACAGCGCATCAAACTGGCTACCGAGCTGCAGCGCAACCAGCGGGGCGCCACGCTTTACGTGCTCGATGAGCCGACCACCGGGCTGCATCCCAGCGACGTCGATCGGCTGATGCAGCAACTCAATCATCTGGTGGATGCCGGCAACAGCGTGATCGTGGTGGAGCACGACATGCGCGTGGTTGCGCAGGCGGACTGGGTGATCGACATCGGCCCGAAGGCCGGTGACCAAGGCGGCAAAGTCGTGGCAGCCGGGCGCCCGGAAGACGTGGCCAAGGTCAGCGCCAGCCGCACTGCCGCCTACCTGCAAAGCGCACTGGCGGAACCTGTGTAGCGGCTGTCCACCGAGTGCACATAGCGGCAGCCCCAGCGCGCGGGGCTGCCCAGGGTTGCTTCAACCGACCGGCTTGCTCTGGCCTTCGTCGGACGGGCTGCGGGCCTTTTCGCCCTGTTGGTTGGCGCGCTTGTGTTGCTCACCCACCTTGCCGGCATTTTCCGGCTTGTGGTCGAGGTCTTCACGCTTGGATTCTTTGTCCACGGTGTCTCTCCTGGCAGGGGCTGGACGGCTCATCGAGCCGGTACTTGATTTAGGCAGCTGCCTTCGGCATTCGTGCCCAAACGTTTCTACGCTGAACTCCCGCACCGCATCGCCAGTCAGCATTGAAACGCCATTATTGGAGGATCATCCCGGATGCAGATTTCATTGGACAAACAGGTTGCCCTGGTCACCGGCGCCAGCTCCGGCCTGGGCGCCGCTGCCGCCAAGGCACTGGCCGCCGCCGGGGCCGCTGTGGTCGTCAACTACAATTCCCACGCCGAGCCCGCCGAACGCCTGGTTGCAGAGATCCGCGAAGCGGGTGGCAAAGCCATTGCGGTGGGCGCGGACGTGTCGAAGGAAGACGACGTCGAGCGACTCTTCGCCGCCACCATCGACACCTACGGCGCACTGGATATTCTGGTCGCCAATTCGGGCCTGCAGCGTGATGCTGCCACGGTCGACATGACCCTGGCCGACTGGAACAAGGTGATCGAGGTCAACCTCACCGGCCAATTCCTCTGTGCCCGCGCTGCCCTGCGACAGTTCCAGAAACAGGGCCCGCGCTCCTGGCTGTCGCGGGCGGCCGGCAAGATCATCCACATGAGCTCGGTGCACCAGTTGATTCCCTGGGCCGGCCATGTCAACTACGCCGCCTCCAAGGGCGGCATCGATCTGCTGATGCGCAGCATCGCCCAGGAAGTCGGCGAGCAGCGCATTCGCGTCAACTCGATCGCCCCTGGCGCGATTCGCACCGCCATCAACGAAGAAAACACCCAAGGCGACGCCGAGAAGAAGCTGCTCGAACTGATTCCCTATGGCCGTGTCGGCGAGGTCGACGACGTCGCCAACGCGGTCGTCTGGCTGGCATCCGATCTGAGTGACTACGTGCACGGCACCACGCTGTTCATCGACGGTGGCATGAGCTTGTATCCGGGGTTCCGAAACAATGGCTGAAGACGTCTGCAGCACTCTGCAAAGCCCGATCGAGGCCCACGGCATCATCGGCGACATGCGCAGCGCCGCGCTGGTCGCGGACAACGGCAGTATCGACTTCTGCTGCTGGCCGGAATTCGACAGCCCTTCCATTTTCACGGCCCTGCTGGACTGCGATCGCGCAGGTGTGTTCGAACTCGCCCCGGACCTGCCCGGCGCGCGTCGCCAGCAGATCTACCTGCCCGACAGCAACGTGTTGCAAACCCGCTGGATCGACCAGGACGCGGTGGTCGAGGTCACCGACCTGATGCCGGTCGCCGCAGAGGCCGACGCCTTGCCCCGGGTGATACGTCGGGTAGAAGTGCGCAACGGCACTGCCACCATCCGCTTGCGCTGCCGGGTTCGGCACGACTACAGCCGCGCCGATACCCAGGCCCACGCCAGCGGCGAGGACGTCTGCTTCAGCGCCGAAGGCCAGCCCACCTTGCGGCTGTCGGCAACCCAGGCTTTGCGCATCGAGGCGCACAGCGCCATCGCCGTGTTCGAACTCAAGGAAGGCGAATGCGCCGAATTCATCCTCGGCGGCGCCGAAGACCCGATGGTGCGTGCCGGTGAAGGCCAGGCATGCCTGGACGAAACCCTGGCGTTCTGGCGCAACTGGATCGGCCATTCGAACTACAAGGGTCGCTGGCGCGAGATGGTCGATCGCTCTGCACTGGCCTTGAAACTGCTGACGTCGCGCCGTCATGGCGGGATCATTGCCGCCGCCACGTTCGGCCTTCCCGAGGCCCCCGGCGGCGTGCGCAACTGGGACTATCGGTATACCTGGATCCGCGATGCATCGTTCACCGTGTATGCCTTCATGCGCCTGGGTTTCACCACCGAGGCCAACGACTACATGCGCTGGGTGCGCGATCGCGTCGGCGAATGCTGCGACGAGCCAGCCCGGTTGGGCGTGGTGTATGGCCTGGACGGACGCGAAGAGCTGCCAGAGTCCGAGCTCGATCACTTGAGCGGGCATGGCGGTGCCAAGCCGGTGCTGGTGGGCAACGGCGCCCATGATCAGGTTCAGCTGGATATCTACGGCGAACTGCTGGACGCCGTGTACCTGGCCAACAAGTACGGCGAGGCGATCTCCCACCAAGGCTGGAAACACGTTACCCACATCGTCGACAAAGTGTGCAGCAGCTGGCATCAGAAGGACGTCGGCATCTGGGAAATGCGCAACCCGCCCGAGCATTACCTGCACTCACGCCTGATGTGCTGGGTTGCTCTGGATCGGGCCCTGCGTCTGGCCGAGAAGCGTTCGCTGCCAGCTCCATTCGAGCGCTGGGACAAGGAACGCCAGGCGATTCACGACGACATCTGGAGCAATTTCTGGAACGCCGATGCTGGGCATTTCGTACAGAAGCTGGGCAGCGTCGAGCTCGACGGCTCCATGCTGTTGATGCCACTGGTGCGTTTCGTGGGTGCCAGCGACCCGCAATGGCTGAGCACACTGGAGGCAATCGAGCGCACCCTGGTGCGTGACGGCATGGTCTACCGCTACCGCCAGGATGATGGCCTGCCGGGCGACGAAGGTGCGTTTACCGCCTGCTCGTTCTGGTATGTGGAGTGCCTGGCACGGGCTGGCCAGGTGGAAAAGGCGCATCTGGAGTTCGAGCAGTTGTTGCGCTATGCCAACCCGCTGGGGCTGTTCGCCGAGGAGTTCGATCGGCATGGCCATCACCTGGGCAATACCCCCCAAGGGTTGAGCCATCTGGCTCTGATCAGCGCCGCGAGCTTTCTTGACAGGAAGCTGAGTGGCCAGCGTACCCAGTGGCAACCCTAGGGTTTCGTTTCAGCGATGGTGGCAAGAGTGCCACTATCGCCCCGATAAACCAAACGTAATGCCAATCTGCTAGGCGCCTGTACAGAACCACGCCATACTGGCGCCTAGTGCCACTCGTTGTGCCATGACTGCCGCGTATCCACAAACAGGGCGCTCCGAGGGAATTAAAATTGTCATGTTGCGTCCGTATTCAGGTAGCAACCGACACACTTCAAACACCGGATAAATTCTAAGCAAAGGAATCAAGGAGCCGTTCATGCTGATACTCACCCGCAAGGTAGGCGAAAGCATCGTCATTCATGACGACATCAAGATCACTATCCTTGGCGTGAAAGGGATGCAGGTGCGAATCGGCATCGATGCGCCGAAGGACGTACAGGTACACCGCGAAGAAATCTTCAAGCGCATCCAGGCAGGTAGCCCTGCACCGGAGAAGGGAGATGGCAAGGCCTGACAGGCCACCTGCCGCCGTCTTGTGAGCGCCGCGTTGCGTCTGGCCCAAGCCAGCCCGCACCGTGGCGCAAAGTCAGAGTCGACCGTTAGATGGGTGTGGCCTGGTGATGATTGTCATCCGGAGCCCCTGCCCCACCGCCTGCATGACGTTTCGCCTTGTCGATGGCGAAGTCCAGGGCGTCTTTTGCACAGGTCAGCCCGTCGCGTATCTCGGTCTGTTCCTTGATCACCCCCCCGTCTACACCGTACGTCCCGAAGAACACCGATACCTTGTCGTCGGCGATCTTGCGTGCGCGAGCGACGATGTGGCATCCATTCTTGAGGGTTTCCTCATGGCGGGCTTGCTCGTCCAGAAAATTCTCTGATGATTTGTCCCACTCTTTGAAGCGAGCAGTGGTTTCCAATTCTACGTCTGTCATATGCCTACCTCTGGTGGGTAATTAAGGCGATGCCTTATGTAACCGACCTTCTACCGGCGGCGTGGTTCAGTACGACGCTGCTTAAAGAAAGGCCACGACTGTCGATCGGCTATTAAAAGGAATTATTCCTACAGACTATACGTCACTAACTAGACATGCCTTGCACTCGAGCACAAGGGCACCATCATGCTGATTCTGACCCGCAACACCGATGAAAGCATCGTGATTGAAGAAGATATCCGTATCACCATCATCGATATCAAGGGTGGCCAGGTGCGCCTGGGCATCGATGCGCCCCGCCATGTCGCCGTGCATCGCCAGGAAATCTACGAGCGCATCAAGGCGGGTGTGCCGTTGGTGCCAAAGGCCACCGGGCTACCTTAGACGCTTGGCCGCTGAGCACACTGCCCACGTACCTCGGTCATCAGACTCCAAAGGCAGCGTTGAGCTTGCTGGCGAGATCCTGCTCGCGGAAGGGTTTCTTGACCAGCAGGTAGTGCTCGGAATCCAGGCCGTCCAGTTCGGCGTAGCCGCTGATGAACACGATCGGCAAGCGCGGGTGACGGCGACGGATCATGTGCGCAAGCTCACCGCCGTTGGTGCCAGGCATCGCGAAGTCGGTCAGCACCAGGTCGACGCTGGGGTCCAGCTTGTTCAGCGCCTGCTCGGCACTGTCGGCCTCGACCACGCTGTAGCCCAGGCCTTGCAGCATGGTAGCCGTTACCTCACGTACGTCATGGTCGTCGTCCACCAACAAAATGGTGGGACGTTCGCCTTCGGCTTGAGCGGCCGCGATGTAGACTGGCTCGTCCTTGTCTGCGAGCGGTCGATCCGGCACGCCTGGCAGGTAGACCTTGACGGTGGTGCCGTACCCAGGCGAAGTCATGATGGCCACGCCCCCGCCCGACTGCTTGGCGAACCCGAACACCTGCGCCAGGCCCAGGCCCGACCCCTTGCCCACCTCCTTGGTGGTGAAGAACGGCTCAAAGGCCTTGGCCAGTACCTGCTGGCTCATGCCCGTTCCCGAATCCTGGATCGACAGCACCACATAGTCGCCAGGCTCCGGGTCTTCCGGACGCTGCGCCGCCATGCTGACCGTTTCGTTGGCCGTGGACAGGCGCAAGGTGCCGCCGCCGGGCATGGCATCGCGCGAATTGATGGCCAGGTTGAGGATGATCATCTCGGTCTGGGTCGGGTCCACTAAGGCGTTCCACAAATCCGGCGCGGTGTCGGTCTCGATCCAGATGCTGCCGCCCAGCGTGCGCTGCAACAGTTCGATCATGCCTTCCACGGTGCCATTGAGGTTCACCGCAACCGGCTCCAGCCGTTGTCGACGTGAGAACGCCAGCAACTGACCGGTGAGCTTGGCGCCGCGCTCGCCCGCTTCCTTGATGTTCTGCAGGCGGCCTTGAATGCGCTCGGTCTTGCCCTTCTCGAAATCCCTGGCAATGAACGTAGTGCTGGCCAGGATCACCGTCAAAAGGTTGTTGAAGTCGTGCGCTACACCGGCCGTCAGTTGGCCCACCGCTTCCAGGCGCTGCAACTGGTGCAGCGTGGCCTCGATGCGCTGGCGCTCGGCGATCTGTTCGCGCAGTTGGTGGTTGGCACCGGCCAGTTCGTCCAGTACCTCTCGCTCGCCGGTGATGTCACGCACGGCCGCGTACATCAGCCCCTCGTCCGGCACGATGGTCCACGACAACCAGCGGTAGTCACCATCGGCATGACGCATGCGGTTGACGAAGCGCGTCGAGACGTTGCCGTTGGCGATGTTGTCGGTTTCGCGGCGGGTTGCAGCCAGATCATCCGGGTGGATGATCTCCCACAACTGCATGTTGCCCAGCTGCTCACGGGTCCAGCCCAGCGTCGACTCCCACGCCGGGTTGAGCGATACCGGCGACATGTCGAAGCGCATTACCCCCAGCAACTCGCGAGACAGCTCCCAGGTGCGGTCGCGCTCGCGGGTGCGCTTGACCACGCGTTCGCCAAGCATCTCGTTGAGCTGCTCAAGCGCCTGGGTCGCTTGCTTCTGCTCGGTGATATCGTGAATGACGCCGGTGAAACGCACGCACACGCCGTCTTCGAAGAAGGCCTGGCCATGGCTGGCAATCCAGCGCAGAACCCCACTGGCCAACAGCACGCGATACTCGATCTGGAACCGGTGTCCGTCGTCTACCCCAAGGGCGGCGGCCATGCGCTCCTGCACCAGCGGCAGGTCGTCGCGGTGGCAGTGGTCGAGGAACAACTGGAGGTTGACCTCGGTGTCGGGTTGCAGCTCGTACAGCTCCCGGCAACGCTCGTCCCACAGCAGCGTTCCGCTGAGCGGTGCGTAGTCCCAGACGCCCATGCGCGCAGCATTGGTCGCGATATGTGCGCGCACTTCGGCGTGCTGCAACGACCGCTCGGCGTTGCGTCGGCGCCGACGTTCGTGGACTTCGTCCATCGCGCGCTGAACGGCGCGGGGCAGCAGGCTCAGGTTCTGCTTGAGTACGTAGTCGATGGCGCCTTGGCGCATCATCTCGACTGCGTGTTCCTCGCCATAGACGCCGGAAAGGAAGATGAACGGCGTCAGCGGCGCCAGGCGTTGCGCTGCCTGCAGCACCAGCGGGCCCGAAGATCCCGGAAGCATGTAGTCGCACAGAATCAGGTCGAAAGTGCCGCCAGTCAGCGCCCGCTCCACGCCTTGGTGATTGAATACCAAGGTCGACTCGACCGCCAGACCGGCGCGCTCAAGCGTCAGCAGCGCCAGTTCGGCATCGAGGGTACTGTCTTCCACGAACAGCAATTGCAAGGGCTTGGGCGGCATAGAATTCCGAAAACGTGACTGGAGTGTGATGCGCTCTGCGCCGTCCGTGCGCCGTGAGTGCGCTGCGTGCGGTAGGTCTGGGCCGTCACGCAACGCAGACCGAACTCAGGAGCCGGGACGACGAACGATGCGCGACGAGCCCGGTGGTGGCTCGTTCAAGACCGCCCAGAAAATCCCCAGATCGGAAATGGCAGAAACGAATTCCTTGAATTCGACCGGCTTGACCACGTAAGCGTTCACTCCCAATGAGTAGGCGCGCTCAAGATCGGGTTCTTCTTTGGAAGAGGTCAGCATGACCGTAGGGATACTGCGCAACTCGTTGGTCTCGCGTACCACCTTGAGCACTTCCAGGCCGTCGACCTTCGGCAACTTCAGGTCCAGCAGCAAGACCGCCGGGTTGCCTTCTGCGCGCGCGGCATGAGTACCGCGGCGCAGCAGATAGTCCAGCGCTTCGGCGCCGTCACGCATGACGATCACTTCGTTCGCCAGCTGGCTGCGCTCCAGCGCCACCAGTGTCAGCTCCAGGTCTTTGGGA
>Ga0265798_10003324_pt1 | contig 22931 bp, 15 predicted proteins | sample P3T30metagenome_FD_192430 | JGI IMG/M metagenome (GOLD analysis project Ga0265798, IMG submission 192430) | Plant litter microbial communities from East Loma Ridge, Irvine, California - P3 T30 | ecosystem: Environmental > Terrestrial > Plant litter > Unclassified | place: USA: California... | reverse complement strand
GGCCAAGGATCTGGTCTTCGCTATAGCCGGTCAGGTCGAGAAACGCGCCGTTGACGAACACGATCGGGTTGTCGTGCTGGCGCGGATCGGTGATCAGCATCGGCATGCGCGTCATTGCGACGGCGGCGAAGAAAATGTTGTCGCGCTTGTCGAGGCCATCGTGTTCGACATAGCTGGCCTGCCAGTGATTGACGCCAGGATTGTGCTCCGGGTCGCCCATCGGGTTGACGGCATTGCCTTCGACCTCGGCGTCGGCCGGCACGCCGATGCTCTGGCCATTGCCCTGGACGTCGAGGTCTTTTTTGAGGCGGTCTTGCTGGTCAGGACCGAGTACCATGATTTTCCCAGAAAATAAATTATTGCACAGCGGCTGCAAAGCAGACCTTGCTCCTTATGCCGTCACTCTAGTCCGACTCATGGCTACATTCGGTTCGTGAGCGCACACAGGTGCACAGCATGAGGCGGTCCACGCGCATCGCGCGCGGGTGCCGACGCCGGGGATTCGCAGGTCTGTCAAAAGGCAGCAGGCGAGGCGCCGAATTGTTGTGTGAATGTTTAGCGTTGGCGTAATGCAGTTCTTCTGCGCCGCCGAAAAAAATGACGCGCTTTCTGCTGTCGACTAAAATGTCGACTTTTTGGACGATTCGGGTTCGAACGTCCAGTCATTTTTCCAACACCTGAAATTAATGGGGACCGACTTGCAGATTGTGATACCAATGTCTGGCTTTGGCGAGCGCTTCCGCCGTGCCGGTTACGCCGTTCCCAAGCCATTGATCGAGATCGACGGCAAGCCGATTATTGCCCATGTGATCGACATGTTCCCGGGCGAACATGACTTTATTTTCATCTGCAATCAGGACCATTTGTCGGATCCCAGTTATCGGATGAGCGACATTCTCGAAAAATATTGCCCTACAGGAAAGATCGTCGGGATCGCGCCGCACAAGCTTGGGCCGATTCACGCCGTGCGCCAGGTCGAGCACCTGATTGATAGCGCGCGTCCGGTGATCGTCAACTACTGCGACTTCACCTGCTACTGGGACTGGCACCATTTCAAGGCATTCGTCGCCAGTACCGGCTGCGACGGCGCGCTTCCGGCGTACAAGGGCTTTCACCCGCATACCCTTGGCAGCACCAATTACGCCTATATGCGTGAAACCGGCGGCTGGGTCGAGGATATTCAGGAAAAGCAGCCATACACAAATAACCGCATGGAAGAATACGCGTCGAGCGGCACCTATTATTTCGCTTCCGGTGGGTTAATGAGCGAGATGCTGCGCAAGACGATGGAACAGAATATACATGTCGGCGGCGAATACTATGTGAGCTTGGCGTACAAGCCGCTGCTGGCCGAAGGCAAAACGGTCGCCGTGTATCCACTGCAGCATTTCATGCAGTGGGGTACGCCGGACGATGTCGCCGAATACAACGGCTGGTCGTCGGCGTTTCGCCGCCTGGGCACCCCGGCTCCGGCCATGCCGGCGCCGAGTGGTGCGCTGGTCATTCCAATGGCTGGCCTGGGACAACGCTTCGCCAATGAAGGCTACACCGTCACCAAGCCCCTGATCCCGGTGTCAGGTCGCTCAATGGTGGCCCAGGCAACCCATGATCTGCCGGCAGCGCAGCACCACGTGTTTGTGCTGCGCTCCGACATGCCCGGCTTCGAGACCGTCACTGCCGAGCTGCGCCAGCTCTACCCGGATGCCATCATCGACACCATTCCCGCCGTCACCGAAGGCCAGGCCTGCACTGCCCTGATCGGTCTCGATTCGCTCGAGCGCGCTCTTGCTGGCGCGGAGGCAGGCCCGGTCACGTTTGGCGCCTGCGACAACGGCCAGCTGTACGATGCCAATGCCTTGCACCTGCTCAGCGAGCGTCCAGATGTCGACGTCATCGTCTGGGGCGCGCGCGGCCTGGCCAATGCCGTGCGCCATCCGCAGATGTTCGGCTGGATCGCGGCCCAGGATGGCTGCATCGAGCGCATCTCGGTCAAGCAGCCGCTGGAGAACCCGGCTACCGACCCGATCGTGATCGGTACCTTCACCTTCCGCCGCGCAGCCGACGCGCGCAAGGTGATAGAGCGCCTGATCGCGCGCGACGGACGCGTCAATGGCGAGTTCTATCTCGATTCGTGCGTCAACGATGCGCTCGAGCTGGGGATGAACTGCCAGCTGTTTGAGGTCGACAACCTGCTGTCATGGGGCACGCCGAACGATCTGCGCAGCTTCGAGTACTGGCAGTCATGCTTCCACAAGTGGAGTGGTCATCCTTACCGTCTCGAGCGCGATGGCCGCATCCCGGTTGCCGCGGTGCCTGAACTGGAGCAGCGCTATCGGGCCCTGAGGCCCGAACTGCCTGGCAAGCACCCATGATCCGGCGCGAGCTCGGAGTATTTCTGATCGTCGGCTCGCTCACCGTTGTCATCGATTTTCTGTGCTACCGCACCGTGGCATGGAGTGGCGTGGTATCGGTGGGGACGGCCAAGGCGGCCGGTTTTCTGATCGGCACCGCGTTCGCCTACTTCGCCAACCGCGCCTGGACTTTCGGGCGCCGTGAGCATGTGCCCGGCACTGCCTGGCGCTTCGTGCTGCTGTACGGCGTTTCGCTCGGAGCCAACGTGGCAGTCAATGCAGCGGTACTGGGCCTGGCCGCCGGCAACGCGTACTTGGCCCCTTATGCGGTCCCGTTCGCGTTCTTGATGGCAACCGGCGTATCGACCTGTCTGAACTTCCTGGGCATGAAACTGTTCGTGTTCCGGGCTCTCTCTCATCCGGAGGCATCGTGAGATTTTCGCTGGTTATCCCTTGCTATAACGAAGCGGCCAACCTGCCGCTGCTGCTCGAGCGCTGCAAGGGCGTCGCCGGGGCCGACACCGAAGTCATCCTGGTCGATAACGGCTCCACTGACAACAGCCCCGAGGTGCTGGCGCGGCTGTTGCCGTCCTACCCGGGCTGCCGCAGCGTGCGCGTCGAGGTCAACCAGGGCTATGGTTTTGGCATCCTGAGCGGTTTACGTGCCGCGCAGGGCGACATCCTTGGCTGGACCCACGCCGATCTGCAGACCGATCCCCAGGACGCTCTGCGCGGCCTGGAACTGTTTGCGCAACATGGCGCGCAGTCGTTCGTCAAAGGACGCCGCTACGGCCGCCCACTGGCCGATGTTGCCTTTACGCTGGGAATGAGCGTGTTCGAGACTGTGTTGCTGGGTAAGCGACTATGGGACATCAACGCCCAGCCAACCATGTTTACGCGCGCGTTTTTCGCCACCTGGGCCAATCCGCCGCATGATTTCTCGCTTGACCTGTATGCCTACTATGAAGCACGGCGCCAAGGACTGGGCGTGCACCGTTTCCCCGTGCATTTCGGCGACCGCGCCCATGGCGTCTCGCATTGGAACGTGAACTGGGCAGCCAAGCGCAAGTTCATCCGCCGTACCGTTGATTTCAGCCTGCAATTGAGAAGGATCGTAAAATAATGAAACTCATCTCCCACCGGCGCAACCTGCGTGCGGAACTGGCGGCGACACCGACCCGGTACGGCGTCGAAGTCGACATTCGCAGTCGGGGCGAAAAGCTCATCATTCACCATGATGCATTCGTGGACGGTGAATCTTTCGACGACTGGATCGCCGGCTACCGGCACGGCACCCTGATCCTGAACGTCAAGGAAGAAGGCCTTGAAGCGCGCCTGATAGCCCTGATGCAGCAGCATGGCATCGAAGACTGGTTCTTCCTCGACCAGTCGTTCCCGTTCGTGATCAAGTGGTCCAGGGCAGGCGAGCGCCGCTGCGCAGTACGCGTGTCCGAATTCGAATCGGTCGACACCGCGCTGACCCTGGCCGGCAAGGTTGAATGGGTGTGGGTCGATTGCTTCACCCACTTCCCACTGAGCCGTGCCGATGCCGATCGCCTGCAGGGCGCCGGATTCAAGCTGTGCCTGGTGTCGCCTGAACTGCAGGGACGACCTGCCGACACCGATATTCCTGAACTGATTGCCCTGCTGGCCGAGCGCGGCATTGTGGCGGATGCTGTCTGCACCAAGCGCCCCGATCTGTGGGAGCATGTGACGTTAGCATGAAAAAAATTGTTTCGACTCCACTTTTCCTGATTGGCCTGGCCATCCGGATCCTGCTGGTATGGGCCGTGCTGCCTGCACCACTGAGCAACTGGTATTTGCCGTTCCTTGATGTCAGCACCGCGCAACTGACGCTCGACCCGTGGGGCGTATGGCTGGCCCAGGGTGGCAATCCCGCGGCATTCCCGTATGGCTACGTAATGTGGCTTGCCTTCCTGCCTCTGACGCTGCTATGCAAGCTAACCGGCGCTCCGCTTCTGTTTGGCTACGGCGCGACTCTGATCGCGGCCGATGTCGGCCTGCTGATGCTGCTGCGCAAGCTAGTCAAGGCCAGCGATCGCTTGTTGCTGGCAACCTATTGGCTGTCGCCGATCGTGATCGTGGCCAGCTATGTGTTCGGCTTCAACGACCTGATCCCGGTGATGTTGCTGACTCTGTCGCTGTACTTCATGCGCATCGCCCGTCTGAGCTGGGCTGGGGTGGCCTGCGTGGCCGCGATCTCGGCCAAGCTGAGCATGGTGATCGCGCTGCCGTTCTTTGTCATCTATCTGATGCATAACCGCGCCCTTCGTCAGCACCTGCGCTACTTCGCCAAAGGCCTGGCGGCCGGCGCGGTGCTGCTGCTGCTGCCATTCCTGTTCTCCGGCGCTGGCGTCGGCATGTTGTTTACCAACCCTGAAATGCGCAAGGTGTACCGCCTCGCGTTCGATCTCCAGGGTGGCTCGATGATTTACCTGGTGCCGTTCGTCTACCTGTTGATGCTGTACGCGGCGTGGCGCGTGCGGCGCCTGAACTTCGAGCTGTTCACGGCGATGATGGGCGTGGCCTTCCTACTCGTGGTATTGATGACGCCGGCGTCTCCGGGCTGGTTCATCTGGACCCTGCCGCTGCTGGTGATGTACCAGGCCTCCACCGACCGCATCGGCATCGCGCTGACGGCCGGGTTCTCGGTACTGTACGTGTTCAGCAGCCTGCTGCTGGGCCAGGGCGCGCTGCCGAACCTGGGTGGCTGGGACGGCGCGCTGCCGTCCGACCTGTCGATCATCAGCTCGCTGGTGCATACGGCCATGGTCGCAACAGGCGTGGTGGTGGCGGTGCGCATCTGGCGCGAGACGGTCAGCCGCAACGATTACTTCCGCCTCAGCCGCCAGCCATTCGTGATTGGCGTGGCCGGTGACTCCGGCGCCGGCAAGGACACATTCTCGGATGCGATCAAGGGACTGTTTGGCGGCCATTCAGTGACCACCCTGTCGGGTGACGATTACCACCTGTGGGACCGCCAGAAGCCGATGTGGCAGGTGATGACGCACCTGAACCCGATGGCGAACGACCTGGAAGGCTTCGCCAACGACCTGGTCGCGCTGACCGACGGCAAGCCGATCAATGCGCGCCACTACAATCACACCACCGGCCGCATGAGCCGCCCGTTCATCACCAACAGCAACGATTTCATCATTGCCAGCGGCCTGCACGCGCTGTACCTGCCGATCCTGCGCGAGTGCTACAACCTGAGCGTGTACCTCGACATCGATGAAAGCCTGCGCCGCCACTTCAAGATCGAGCGCGACGTGCACAAGCGCGGCCATACGCTGGAAAAAGTGCTGACCTCGTTCGAGCGGCGCGAGCCAGATTCTGCGCGCTTCATCCGACCGCAAGCCAATCACGCCGACTTGGTGCTGTCGCTGCAACCGATCCATCCGCGCATGCTAGAGAACATGCATGGCAAGTCCGAGCTGCGCTTCAAGCTGGTGGTGCGCTCGCGCCATGGCCTGAATGAACTGTCGCTGATGCGGGTGCTGGTTGGCATTTGCGGCCTGCACGTCGACATGCAGGTGAGCCAGGATGGCTATGAGGTCGAACTGGCCATCGAGGGCGAAACCAGCGCTCAGGACATCGAAATGGCGGCGCGCATGATTTCTCCGCGCATTTTCGATTTCCTCGATCTGCAGCCGGAATGGAAAGACGGCGTCATGGGGTTGATGCAACTCATCACCTTATCCCACATTAATCAAGCCCTTACAAAACGATTCATATGGTAAAAGTTTACTCGCCTGAACGCTTCGACCGTCTGCCCGACGCCATCCTGTTCGACACCGACAATACGCTGTATCCATACGATCCAGCCCATGCGGCCGCGTATGCTGCAGTGCGCGACAAGGTGGTGGCGCGCTTTTCGATCAAGCCGGAACAGTTCGACAAGGCATTCAAGGAGGCGCGCGAACAGGTCAAGACCCGCCTGAAGCACACCGCGGCCTCGCACAGCCGCCTGCTGTACCTGCAACGCATGCTCGAGATCATGGGCCTGGGTTCGCAGGTGCTGCTGGCGCTCGACTTCGAGCAGACTTACTGGCGCACCTTCCTGAGCAATGCGGTCTTGTTCGATGAAGTCAAGGAACTGCTCGACGACCTGCGCTTGCTGGGCATTCCGACCGCAATCGTCACCGACCTCACGGCGCAGATCCAGTTCCGCAAGGTGGTTTATTTTGGACTGGACCATTATTTCGATTTCATTGTCACCAGCGAGGAAGCAGGCTTCGACAAGCCGCACGCGGCACCATTCCAGATTGCGCTCGAGAAGATGCGTCCGAAAGGCGATTGCATCTGGATGATCGGCGATAACCCGGTCAACGATATCCGCGGCGGACGCGAAATGATCAATGCCGTCACGCTGCAAAAGACCCATCACGGCACGCCGCTGGGTACGGGCGACAATGCGCCCCACGCCAGCTTCGGCGAGTTCGGCGAACTACGGCGTCTGATCACGCGGCTGGGAGGACAAGCATGAACACGCATGACATGCGCGGCGCCGTGGTGCGCTTCTGCGCCGCCGCAGGCGCCGATCCGCTGCTGGTCCAGGGCGCCGGCGGCAACGTGTCGTGGAAAGAGGGCAGCAGCCTGTGGATCAAGGCGTCCGGCACCTGGCTGGGCCAGGCGGCTGACAAGGATATCTTCGTTCCGGTCGAACTCGACGCGCTCCGCGGCGCAGTCGATGGCGGCAGCTTCGATGTCACGCCGGTGGTTCGTGGCGCGTCCGAACTGCGTCCATCGATCGAAACGTTACTGCATGCCTTGATGCCGCAAACGGTGGTGGTACACCTGCACGCGGTCGAAGTGCTGGCCCATCTAGTGCGCGAAGACTGCGCCGCCGAATTTGAAAGCAAGCTGCCGGCCTCGCTATCGTGGGTTTGCGTTCCTTATCGCAAACCGGGCGCCGACCTTGCGCGTGCCGTGCATGAGGCGCTGGCCGCGAACGATGCCAACGTGGTGTTCCTGCAAAACCACGGCGTGGTGATCGGCGCCGAATCTCCGGCGGCAGTCGAGGCCATTCTTGACCAGCTGGTCACGGCCCTGCGCACGGCGCCGATGCCGCCTCTGGCCGGTGTCTTGCCGCCAGGCCCGATCGAGGTTGACGCCGCCATCTTCGAACCCGTGGCCGACCCCAATATCCAGCGCCTGGCGTTCGATGCGCGCCTGTTTGCACGGCTGGCGTCGCAATGGGCACTGTATCCGGACCATGTCGTGTTCCTCGGTGCATTCCCGCATGTGTTCGACGACCTGGCGGCATTGGAGGCAGCGCTCGAACGCGCCCAGGAGAACGTCGAGCTGGTATTCGTGCGCGGTGTCGGCGTGTTCGCAACGCCCGGCTTTACCAAGGCCAAGCAGGTGCAGTTGCGCTGCTACTTCGACGTGCTGGTGCGCCAGTCCGACACCGACCGCGTCACCACGCTGGGCGCGTCCGACATCGGCGAACTGCTCAACTGGGACGCCGAGCAATACCGGATGCGCCTTTCAAAACAATAAAAAAGCGGGAAAACCATGAAATTTTGGGAAAAGTGGCGCGCCAGCCTGATCGCCGGCTTTGTATTCCTGAGCGTTACAGTGGTGTTGTTCGGCATCTACAACGCGCGCACGCTCAAGGGAAATATCGACAACCATATCCTGTCGAGCGAGATGTTCGGGATGCCCGACGATATCCGTGCGCGCGGCATGACCCCACTATATGGTCCCAAGGAAAGCGGCTGGGACGGCCAATTCTATTTCTACATGTCCAACGATATCCTGGGCGTGAAGGATACGCCCAAGCATATCGATGCGCCGTCTTACCGCTATCAGCGCATCGGCATGTCGCTGTACGCTGCGATCGTGGCCAAGTTGACCGGCCGCGACTGGGTGTCGCCGACCACGTTTTTCGTCAGCTATCTGATGTTGATCCTGGCCGCCACGGTCGCCGGCGCGCGCCTTCTGCAGCGCCATGGCGCTCATCCGGGCCTGGTCCTGTTCTGGTCACTTGGACTGGGCACCCAGCTGACGCTTCTCAACGCTCTGCCTGATGCAGCGGCAGACGCGTTTCTGATCTTGGCCCTGTACCTGACGTTCACTAACCGGGTCGGCTGGTCCGCTATCCCATTTGCCTTCGCCGCGCTGTCGCGCGAAGTCTATGCGGTGTTTCCGTCCGCCATCCTGGGCTTTGGCATGCTCACGGCGATGTGGGGGGCCGGCGGCGGCGTCAAGCAGGTCATCGAGCGCCTGGTTGCGCGCCGCTATGCGCTGTTGCTGGTGCCGGGGCTGATCGCGGTGGCCTGGAACATCTACGTGACCCAGCACTTCGGTGCCAGCCCGTCTTCGCAAGCGCATGGCATTCTCGGCCTGCCGCTGGCGGCGTGGGCGCAAAGCCTGAACTTGGCCATGCATCCGGCTGCCACGGGCGGAGCATTGCGGATTGGCGGCTTCGAATTCTTCAGCCTGATATTGTTCTTGCTGGTGCTGGTCGCGACCCTGCGCATCGCAGCGCATACAATCCGTTTGCCCGATAGCCTGCAACGTCCCGTGGTGCACGGTGTCGCGGCCACGGCAGCCCTGTTCGCAGTGCTGTATGCATGCTTTGGACCGACCGTGACAGGGCACTACACCGGCTATTTCAAGGCCGCGGCCGTGTTCTTTTACCTGATCCCGCTGATGATCGCCGTGACCGGAGCCACCGGCCTGCTCAAGCGTGCCCTATACCTGCTGCTGCTGGTGTCGATTCTGCACACCATGTCGGGTTACCTGAATCATCGGATCTTTTCCATGCCCGGTAACCTGAACAAGTACACCCGCATGTCGAGCGTGACCGAGAGCGGCCGCGTCGAGTGCTTTGGCACCTATGATGCCAAGGTGAAGGTCAACAGCATCACACTGATCAAGACCACGCCCTGGGGCGCGCTGTTCGGTGGCGGCGACCAGATGGTGGTGAACGTGGCGTTGACCAATACCGGTCGCTTCCCGTTCGTCTCCAGCACCGGATTTGGGAGCGTGTTCATGAGCTACCACTGGAACGATGCCAAAGGGGCGACGGTCATCGACGGCATTCGCTCCGCCTTGCCCGCGCCAGTGCTGCCAGGCCAGACGGCGAATGTCGACCTGGTGACACCGGTGCCGACGCAAGGAGGCTTGAAGTTCAGGCCAAGCCCGGTTCAGGAAGGTTGCGCCTGGTTCTATCAGGCTAACCCACAGATAGGGACCGAGCTGCCGGTGTCGCTCGAGAACTGAACCGTTCAATAGCGGGCCGCGCCATCATGGGCGGCACGCTACCGATCTGCCCATCTTATGTAAGCCCCTTGCCATGAAATCATTCCAGGCAGACATCATTTCTTCCTGGCGCCAGCGTTTCGCGACGTTAGTATCTGGCGTGTCACTGCCCTTGTTTCTTGTCTGGGCCTTGTACAGTGCATATGTGTTCCTGCACGTAGAAGCATTGATCCCTGACGAAAGAGATTTCGTCATCTTGGCCAATACCTTGCCTCTGTCGGACATGGTGACGCGCGCGCCGCTGGCCTGGTACGGCTCGCTGTTCTGGGTTAGCTTGAAAGTCGCCGGTTCTGCGCACATTGCCCGCGCCGCCGTACTGCTGATGTTCGTGTTGACCCCGTGGCTGTTGCTGCGAACCGTTGCCGAGCCGCGCATGCGTACACCGGTGTTGGTGGTATGGCTATCGATGCCGATTGCTTGGTGGGGAGGCAAGCTGATCGCGCCTGAGATCCCGATCATGTTCCTGGTAGCTTTGGCTCTGTATCTGTTTGATCGTGGACGCCTTAAGGCGGCCGCAATCGCGCTTGCCGCTGCCACAGCATGCAAGATCAGTGCCTTGCCGGCAGTGATGTTCTTTGCAGTCGCCTATGGTTTGCAGCCGGTAGCGAACTGGTCGCACAAACTGCGGCAGGCCCCGCAGCTGGCAGGGGTGTTCGTGCTGACCCTGTTCTTGCTGTGTCCGCCGCTCTTGGCGATCATTACCGAACTCGGCACGCAGCCAGCCCAACTGGCGCAGGGAGCCTTGCTCGCGCGGATCGACACATCGCTGCTGGCCTATCGATGGGAGTGGGATGGCGTGTTCTCAGGTGGTGTCTTGCACTTCAGCCTGATGCCTATGCCGCTAGCGCTGGTTGCCGTAGGCATGCTGATCCGCGACTTGCGCATGTTCGCTGCCGCTGCCGTTTCGGCTGGCGCGTTTCTTTATATGAACATCAATAGTCCGACCGCCTATGGTTGGTACTGGATTGCCTACTTTCCGATTTTTTTGTATGCATTGTCGCGCCAGCGCGACAGTGGCATAGGTGCCGGCATTCCATGGTGCGCCGTGCTGTATCTGGCGGCAGCCTGCAATGCCGCCCAGCAGCTGCCTCTGATTGTCGACCAGGCTTACCAGCGCATCGAGCAGATCCGCATCCTGAACAAGCGTGATGAGATACTCTCTTGCATCAACCAGAAACTGGATGAACTCAAACCTGCGTCGGTGTACAACCTAGCCGAGTTCGGCCTGACGCTGCAGCGCGACGTGCCGGTGTATGCAACCCCCGGGCCGGGCGCGGATGAGGCCGATGTTCGCCTGATTGGCACCCGTATGCTGGTAGGGCGGCGCATGACATACGGTCCCTGGCCCCAAGCGGGTCGCCTGTACGCGACCTGCGACGCAGTCATGATTTTCACGCGCAATTAGCAAAATAGCGCCTGACGCGATGCCATCTTGTTTTAGGGCATGAGTTGCTGGCTGGTGGATGGGGCTTCGATGGTGCGGTACCACTTGCCGTCGACGACGCTGTTCATCAGCTCCCTTGCACTGTCCGCCCAGCTCAGCCACGGCATCGCGGCAGATTGCGGGACCGAGCTGGTTGCCAACAGATGCAGCCATTCCTGCAGCGCATCGGCCAGTGCGGCATCGGTCGTTCCCTCGAAATAAAAAGCGTGTTCCTTGCTCACTTCGCGGAAGATCGGGATATCGCGCGCAATGATCGGCAGCTTGTGCTGGGCCGCTTCGATCAACGGCAAGCCAAAGCCCTCGCCAATCGATGCCGCGAGCAAGCCCGATGCCGATTCATAAAGCCTGGTCAGCATTTCGTCGGATGCACCGATCAGCCAGAACAGGCGCTGGTCCAGCTGCGGGTGGTGATTCAGTCGCTTGATCAGTGCTTCGACCAACCAACCCGGCTTGCCGACAATGATCAGGTTGACTTCAACATTTCTCGACCATAACAGTTCAAACGCTGCCAGCGCCTGTTCGTGACCCTTGCGCGGCTCGACGGTGCCCACCATCAGGATGGTGGGGCGATGGGTAATGGCAGCAAATACCTGGTCGGCATTCTGTGGCAGGCCGGTGCTGGGAACACTGGCCGAGATATCGGCTCCAAGGTGGAAGAAGCCCAGTTCGAGCGACGAGCGGCGTGGTGCGGCATGCATGGCGATCCACTCGGCCAATTCGTCGGCAACCGCGCGCGAAATACACATCAGTCCATCCGAAATCCGGGTAATGAGCTCGATATACTCGCGGAAACCGGCTTCGGTGCCATATGGGAAAGCGTTTGGCAGCAGCAGCGGCAGAATGTCATAGACGACGAACACCATCTTGACGCCCTGGTTGCGCATGGAATTGAGCAGCAATTCGTTCTGCGCGGTGGACCCGGAGACCAAGTCCAGTCCAAGAAAGATATCGCCCGGGCTGTATTCGATGGCCACGTCTTCCAAGTCCGGATTTTCTTCTCCGATCATGCCAAACGTAAAGCTTCGGGCATAGCGATAGTGCCGATTGCCGCCGTCTCCATATACAGGCTCGATCCGGTAACCCGCAGGCGGCGAATTGATCAGGGACAGCAGGATACTGCGCACGACGCGCTGGATGCCGGTCTTGAGGTCCAGTTGTACCACTGCCGAGATATCGACGAAGATCTGGCGCGCCACGAAAGATGGCTGGTTGGCAGCAATCGCCTTGGCCGCATTAATCAATTCATAGTGACGTGGATCGCTCGGAATACCGATCCGGCGCATCGCGTCCAATAAATGACGGTAGTGCGCTGCCGGCGTGCCGCGCACGAATGACTCGATCGCTTCGACATACTGTGCACCGACATGCGAGGGCGAGTGCGCGGCCTGGACGTGCGCCTTGCCGCGGATGGCCAATTCGACGCGCATCGCGTCGTTCTCATAAAGCTCGACCAGGGCTTGTCCCAGTTCGTTCTGGGTGAACTGGTCGGAAAGAAGACGCACCGTATCGTTCGGCAAGCTGGAATTTGACCCATTGGCGTTGACAATCGTAGCAATGCCATAGAGCATGCAGTCGAGCACCGATGCCGATGTTTCGCCGCGTGTTCGTCCACGCAACTGTACTGCGAGATCGGCGGCCTGCAGGTAAGTATGGTACAGCGCAGCGCTGACGAAACCGGTAACGGTAATGAATTCGGCCACACCGGATGCGGCGATCTGTGCGTGCAGCGCCGCACCGAATTCTGATGGATCGTCAGCCCCGACATACACCAGATGGCAGCGCCGCGCTGAGGTGCGTGGCATGGCGGCGAATGCCATCAGCAGTTCGTCGTTCAGCTTGGTCTGCCCGAGCATGCCAAAACTGCAGATCAAAAAATCGTCTTCGGCAAACCCGAGCTTTTCGCGCGCTGCAGCGCGGCCGATCTGCTCACCGACCGGCTTACCGCGAAGTAGTGGCAGGACACGCCAGCGCTCACTGTTGTCGAGACCATACCAGGTGCGTGCCAATTCGACCGAAAACTGCGAATGGACGATGATACCGGTGGCGGCATCTAGTACGGCTTTATTCGCCGGATACTTCCATACCGTAGCTACCCGGCCTTGCTCAAGCTGATCGGTCAATGCGCTGTAACCATGCGAGTGGAACAACGCCTTGGAAAACGCCTTCGGTTCGCCGCCCCAGTTCGAAATATGGTCGATGACGTTGCTCAGATAAAAGTCGTGTAATACGACAATCCCTGGGTGACGCTGCAGCATCGCAAACATAAACTGATGTAACTCGGAGTTGCCGAAATGATAAAGGATGCGTTCGAAGCGAGCCGCATTCTCGTCAAACCAGCTGGCGTTACGGATAGGGATATGTCGTGCGATTTCCGGTACTACGTCGAGTGTGTCTGGTACGATCAGGCAGATATCGTAATACGCGCTCAGTTCGGCAATTAATTCGGCGCTATAGTCTGCAATTCCGGACTGCTGAGGGGGCAAGGGTGAGATATAGGCCAGAGCTGGCCGTGCATCTGGGTGGGCAACCGGTTTGCGTGCCAAGTATGCGCGTTCCATCGCTTCCAAGATTTGCAGCGCTGCGGTTTCTGGCGCGCTGGCGATGTGCTGGATGCGCTCAGGGGCGGCTGCGCCTGACAACGCAGAACGGATTTCCTGCGATGCAGCGAAAATCAGGTCTGCATATTTCAAGCTGGACTGCTGGCGTGCATACGATTCCATGCGAGCAGGCGTGGCGCCGTGCAATGGTTCCAGGATCGCCCGGTCGGCAATACTGACCGCGCTGATGAATGCTTCCGATGATGCGCCGATCGCGCCGATAGTGCCAATGGCATGATCGAACAGGCCGGGAGCGAAGACGATATCGGCGCCATTCGCAGCGAAGAAATTATCCCTGATAACTTCGATAACCCGCTGTACGCGCGTGCTCCCATCCGGTGCCGGTGTTTCGTACACGAGCATTCGTTCAGGCGGCATCAGGTTACGGAACGCGTTGCGCAACAGTTCTATCCTGGCCGGAAATTGATTGCTAAAAGCGATCCATACCGTATGCTGAGACGCGTTGCGTATCAGGTGTTCTACGAGCAGCAGCGTATGACTGGTATGGGTGCTGTCAGCATTTTGGCAGGACTGGAGGTCGATGGCGATACGCATGGATACAGGATTAGGGGTTGGACGAAGCGGTACGCGCCAGGTCTAGCAGAACTTTACGACCCAGGTTGGTCATATACAGGTACTCGACAGGAAGCGGTCCGTCCCAGTCGGGCAGGGTGATATCGCCCGACGGTATCGGCGCCGAGAGGCCCGCGCCTTGAACCATACGCAGAAGGGGCGCTTTCAGTTGCGGAAAACGGTTCAGGAACGGCAGCACGAGGCGGCGCACTCGGGTACTGTTTTTGGTACGCCGCAATAACCCGCGCACGCCCCGGGTCGCATCCATATCCGGCGGACCCAGGACCAGCATGACGGCGCGCCGGCGAAGAGCGGTCTTGATGCGGCCCTGACGCACGGCCGACAACGTTCGGCGCCCAAAAGCACCAGCGGAGCGGATGGGCGCCGTAATCCGCCAAGATCTGCTGGCGTACATGGCGTCGAGCTGGATTTCGAGCTGCTGTATACGCTGTTGAGCTTGTTGCAGATGGTCCTCGGCTTGTGCGCGCAAGAACTCGGCTTGATGATGGCTTGACATGGGAGGTATCACCAGGCGTCGATCGCCAAGCGCAATGCGGCGTTCACGCTGGTCGAAGCGCTGGCTGTCAATACGCTTGCTCTCAAGACGCCGCTCCTCGACCGCATTTAATTGCTGCATGAAGCGCTCCCCGAGCTCATTCATGGCAGTAATCAGGCGCTGCTCTGATGCAACCTCAAGATGCGCCGATTGCATGACATCAAGTTGGTGCATGAAGCGTTCCTCAAGGCCATTTATGGCAGTAAGCAAGCGCTGCTCTGACGCATCCTCAAGGTGCGCCAATTGCATCTGTACATCACCCATGCACTTCTCGGCGGCAGCCATGCGACGCGCCAGACCTGGCAATGTAACTTCCCACAATTCCTGACTGGCGTCGTTGAAGGTCTTGAGCAAGTGCTCCACTTGCTGCTGTGATGCCTGCAAGGCAGCAGCCAGTCCGACGATGGTGTCGGCTTGCTGGCTTGCCTGATCCCTGAGGTTCGCCAGCTCGGCTTGCATGGTGTCGATCGGCAAGGTGCGCACGGCGAGGTTGCTGATCTGCACATGCATGGCCGCGATGTTTTCACTCTCCTGTTGGCGGCGAAGCGCATGATGGCGGTCAAAACCTTCCGCCATTTCCGCCAGCGTCACGCCATAGACGGCCGTAAACGCGGAATCGAAGGAGTCAAGCGCGACAGTATCGCCCGCCTTCTGCGCTACAACACCATAATCGGCACTCACGTCCTGAAAAATATTGCGTAGGCCGATTGCTGTCGCATCCGTGAATGCATCTGCGCCTTGCAGCCGTACCACCGAATGGCGAGAAAACTCGGCGTAATCAACCATGAAGTCGAGCAACAGGGGTGGTATCGGTTTGTTGTGCGACGGGTCGAGGTAAAAATTGCTGGTCCCGACTATCAGGTTTTCTGGATTCGGCGTTTCCATGATCATGAGACCGCCCGGTAGCAAGACGCGCCGGGTTTCGGCGATCAGCTGCTGGACATCCTCGAACTGCAAGTGCTCGACCAGATGAAATGCCGAGATGAGCGCGACACTGTTATCGGGCAGCATGCGCAGGCTTGAGAGCGCATCGGCGATGCGAACATCCAGGCCGCGTTCGCGACACGCTGCCAGCATGCCTTCGTCCAGGTCGACGCCGCTGGCGGCGAAACCGCGTTCTACCATCATTTCGAGCCATTCGCCTCGCCCGCAACCGAGGTCGAGCGTTGGCGCACCCGGGTAGAGCGCCGCCAGCGGAGCGACGAACGCTGAATAGGCATTCAGCCGGCCCTTGATTAATTCACGCGAACCGCGATAGCGGTCTTCAAATGCGCGATAAAAATTCCCGTTCATCGCATTATCCTGACGTCAGGCTCGATCCAGTTACACCCAATAAATAACTTGCGATTCATGTTCATCACGATAAAGAGGAACGCCAGGTCGCGCCATTCGAAGTTGTCGGCCAAATGTGTGTCGTTGCTGGTCAAGGCAGTGGTGATCGAATAGCTTCCCGGACCCAGGTTGAGCGGGAAGTTGAAACGGAACGTGACTTTTTCGCCCGGCTGCAGGTCTGTCAGAACTTGCTCCATATGGTAAGTGTTGGTGCCATACATATCCTGGCCGAGGCGGTCCTTGATCAGGTAACCGAGCACGAGCTTGGGCAGCGCTGAGTTGACGCGCGCCCGCACATTCAGCGTGACCCTCGCGCCGACATTGACCATCTCGACTTTCTCGCCGGCGTCGTTTTCGAGCCAGATATCAGTCACACTTGCCTCGCCGGTGCCCGAACTGGTGCGGGTACGGCCATCGGCGGTTTCGCTTTGCTCCACCGTCTCATTGCCGCGTTCGGCAAGCATGGCGTTGTAGTAATCCATGACTTCTTCGGGACGCCCCTGCCTGGCCAGGCGGCCGCCGTCAAGCAGGATCGCACGGTCGCAGATCGACTGGATCGCCGCCCGGTCATGGCTGACGATCAGCAGCGTGGTGCCGAGCTTGCGATACTCGCGGATGCGTTCGAAACTCTTGTGCTGGAAATAAGCGTCGCCGACCGACAGGGCTTCGTCCACGATTAGGATGTCGGGCCGGCGCGCTGTGGCGACGCTGAATGCCAGGCGCATCTGCATGCCTGATGAATACACCCGCACTGGCTGATCAATGTAGTCACCGATATCGGCGAACGCTTCGATGGCTGGCATCAGGGTCGTGATTTCCTCGATACCCAGTCCGATCAGCTGACCTGCCATGTAGACGTTCTGGCGGCCGGTAAAGTCGGGGTGGAAGCCCATCCCCAGTTCAAGCAGCGCAGCCACGCGTCCGGTCATGTGCACGCTGCCGCTGGTGGGCTGGGTCGTGCCGGTAATGAGTTTTAGCAAGGTGCTCTTGCCAGCGCCATTGGTGCCAATAATACCCACGGCCTCGCCGGGCGCCAGCTGGAAGCTGATATCCTGAATCACCCATTTGAGTTTATGGCGCGCGCCACGCAGCGGCAGCGTCCATTCGGCGAAGCGCGCCCAGCGCGATTCATATTGCTTGTATGCCTTGCCAAGCTGGCTGACCCGTATGATTCCCATTACAACTCATCCACCATTTCGCCGGCTCGTTTCCGAAACAGCTTTATACCAAGGACACAGAATACAATGCCAATCAGGCCGAACGGCAGTAGCGATTGCCAATCCGGCATGTGGCCATGGACAATCACTTGCTGATAGGCGGTAATCGGCGCCAGCATCGGATTGAACGCAAGCGCATTACGCACGGAGACTGGCAGCGCGCTCACCGGATACACCACGGGAGTGAACCAAAACCAGAATTGCAGCAGGATCGTGAAGAACTGGCCGACGTCGCGGAAAAAGACATTCAATACACCCAGCGCCATGCCCAAGCCGATCGAAAAAATGATCTGCAACAGTAGCACCGGGAAAATTGCAAGAAAGATCCATCCTGGAAAATTGCCCGACACTAGCAAGAACACGGTAAATAACGAAAAGACAATGCCAAAATTGACTAGCGCATTGAGTACGACGATGACTGGCAAGCACAGCCTGGGGAACTGTAGCTTCTTGATCAGGTTAGCGTTTTCAATGAATACGCCTTGGCTGCGGCTGGTGATTTCAGCGAACAGGCTCCATGTCAGGGTCCCGGCGCACAGATAGATGCCGTAGGCAAATGGCGAGGACAGACCGCTCATGCGGCTACCCATCACCTGAGAAAATACCACTGTGTAGACGATGATCATCGACAGCGGATTGAGGATAGTCCAGGTAGCACCGAGCAGGGAATTGCGGTACTTGATCTGGAATTCGCGCCGGACGCTGCCACCGATGAATCCCCGATAGCGCCACACGCCGCTCAACATAGGTAAGGAAATCATCGGGACGCTCCAGCCGACAGCGACACGTTCAGTACAGATGAACCTGGCACCGCCCGGCAAAACAAGGGTGGACTCATAAAGGTATGGGCATACGCCTGCAGAAAAGGCTGTCGGAACAGGCCTGGCGCTGGCGCGCCCTTAGATCCGGCTGGACAGAAAAGCAACAGTATATCATAGCGAACTTTGCCGTATAACGGATCATGGGCGCTGCGGGCGATCGACAAAGCGCTACTGGGTGTCCGTTGCACAATGCGGACACGACACCTCATAAATATATTGTGGCGACAGCTGCTCACGTGGCGTCACCACCGCGCGGCAGGCAAAGCACTGGGTGGTGACGGTCGGTTCCAGTTTCGGATTGAGCGCCGTACGGTAATCGAACACGAAGCAATCGCCCGTGTAATGGGCGCCGCCAACGTCCTCGAAGTACTTCAGGATGCCGCCTTCGAGCTGATATACATTGTCGTAGCCGATGTTCTGCATATGAATTGCAGCTTTCTCGCAGCGGATGCCGCCAGTGCAGAAGGTGACCACGGTCTTGCCGGCGAAATCGTCCTTGTGGGCGGCGATCAGGTCGGGGAACTCGGTGAACTTGGTGATGCGGTAGTCGACCGTGTTATTGAACGTGCCGACGTCGACCTCGAAATCGTTGCGGGTGTCGACCATCACCACCGGCTTGCCGGCGTCGTCGTGGCCCTGGTCGAGCCAGCGCTTGAGCGTGGTCGGCTCGACTGCCGGCGCGCGGCCCAGTTCGGGCTTGATCAGCGGCATGCGCATGGTGATGATCTCTTTCTTGATCTTTACCAGCATGCGCTTGTGCGACTGCTCTTCGGAGTGGCTGTACTTGACTTCGATGTCGGCGAAGCGCGCGTCATTGCGCAGCCAGGCCAGGTAGCTGTCGATGTCGGCGCTCAAGCCCGACAGGAACATATTGATGCCTTCGGGCGTCAGCAGGATGGTGCCGCGCAGGTTCAGTTCCTGGCAGATGGCCTGGAATTGCGGGCGCATCGCTTCGGTATCGTCGAAGGTAATGAACTTGTACGCGGCAATGTTGACGTAGCTGCCAACATGCGTGCCAGTGGCGTCGGCTTGAAAAGGTATGGTTTGCATGATTGCTAACAAAAACGGATCTGGTCAGCTGTCATTATAAGCGTTCGAGCTGGTCGGGAATCGAGTCCAACTGCCGGGCTACGAGCGTCGACCCGCACAGCAGGCGGTCGGCGCGGGCGCGCTGCGCTGCCGCGGCGTCGCCTGGCGCGCGCACCAGCAGGTTGAGCGTCACGCCGCGTGCGCGCAAGGCTGCCAGCACGCCGGCGTCAATCGCGGCAGCAACGGCTGGCGAGGCGGCGTCGGGCGCGTAATAGATGTCGCCCGCATGCACGTCGATGACCGGCTCGTCCTGGGTCGGCCAGCCCAGGCCCAGCAAACGGCCCATGGCGTTGCGCGCCTGGCGATAGCAGGGCGTGGGTAGCGTGGTGTCGAGATACACCGGTTCGATGCGCAGGCCGTTACCGCTTGCTGCCAGCAGGTCGCGCAGCTGGCTTGCCGCCAGTCGATCGGGCGTCGCATCCGCCGCGGCCCAGTCGCTGACATCGACCAGCAGTTGGCGCTGTATGGGCGTCTCGTCTGCCGCCAGCGTCATGGCCAGGCGCTTCAGGGCCGCTTCGTCGCCGCGCGCGATCGCAGCGAGCTTGCTGCGCCAGGCGTCATGCCGCTCTGCCGTGTCGGTGCGTGCCCGGGCCAGCGTGGCAAGGTAGCGGCGCGCGCATTCGGCCGGCCTGAACGATGCGTCGAGCAGCGCCACCGCGCGCGCGCCAAGCGCCGCGCGCCGCGCCGGGTCGGAGCGCAGCGCTTCCAGCGCAGCCGTCAATTCGGCCTCGTCGAACGTGTCGGGCAGTCGCCACACCGCATCCGGGGGGAACTCGGCCATCGACCCGTTGGCGTTGACGATCGTCGGCAAGCCATAGTTCATGCTGTCGAGTACCGCGCCCGAGCTTTCACCCTGGGCATTGGTGCGCAGCTGCACGCCGACATCGGCCGCCTGCAGGTATTGCTGATACTGCACAGCATCAGTCCAGCCGGCGATGCGGATCCGGCCGTTCTGCCCGGCGCTGCGAATCAGAGCTTCGACCTCGACCCCATACGGGCTGGCATGGTTGGCGCCGACCAGCACCAGAACGCAATCCGGGTCGCGGTGCAGGTTGGAGGCGATCCAGGCGCGTAACAGCTGGTGGGTCAGCTTGTGCGGGGCGATGAAGCCGAAGCTGCATACCAGGAAGCACTCGGGAGCGATCCCGAGCGCCGCGCGCGCAGCAAGGCGATCGATGCCGGCAGGGGCCGTGCGCGGATGCGGAATGACATCGATCGCCTGCGCCGCCTGCACCCCGAACCAACCCTCGGCCAGCCGGCGCGCTTGCTGCGAATGCACGATAGTGCGGGTCGCGCGCGCCAATACCGGCAAGCTGCAGGGCCAGTCCTTGTGCGCCTGGGCGCCGCCACTATTGGCCGCTGACGAGCGCAGGGCGCCGTAGCCGTGCGCCTGGAACAAGGCCTCGAGCCAGGCCTGCGGCGCGCTGCCGCTCATCTGGGCATGCATCAGCGCGCCGCCCAGGAAAAAATCATGCAGCACGACCACACCCGGATGACGTTCCAGCAGTGCGAACATATGGCTGTGAAATGGGCTGTTCCCGAACTGGTACAGCACCATGTCGAACTCGCTGCCGTGCTCGGCAAACCAGGCGGCGCTGTGCAGCGGCAGATGGGCAAGCTGTGCCGGCAATGTAACCTTGGGCTGCGCCACCACCAGTTCGATATCGAGATGCGCGGCCAGTTCGATCAAGAGTTCGGTCGCATAGGTGGACACGCCGGTGCGCTCGGGCGGCAGCGGCGATACGAATGCCAGGCGCGCGCGGGCGCCGGGCGCTGGACGGTCGGTAACGGCAAGCGTACGCAAGGTGCGCAATATGGCGTTGGCACGCGGCGACAGCGTGCCGATGCGGCCAAGGTCGACCGGCCCCGCCGCTGTCGCCGCGCCGCTGGACGCCATCATCATGCGGTAGGCCCGGTCATACAGGGCAGGCGAGCGCTTCAGGATGCATAGCGCAATTTGGCGCACCTGCGGCCTGCGCAGCACCGAGCGCGCCGCCAGCATCAAGGGGCCCTCCAGCAGGCGCCGCAACGTCGTCACAAAACCGGGTCGCTGCGAAGTGGGGGGCGCAGTCTGTGCCGACGCATCCAGTGCAATATGCACGACCTCGTACCCACCTGGCTGGATGGGCATGCCGGCGAGCGGCGGCGAGGTCAGCAGATCGAGCAGCGCAACGGGCACGATGGAAGGCGGTTCGGATTGGTTCATCGGGACAAGAGCGGGAGCGACGGGGTGGTCTGGAGAAGCACGATTATAAGTCAGCCCGACGGCTGCCACGGCCTGCGAAAAATGGTGTAATGGGCGATCACGAAAGCGCCGGCGCCAAGTGGACTGGCAACCTGGCTGCACGAAAGGATCGTTGTCGGGCAAATTTTCAATGCGTCTTGAACGAAAAACCGCTGTTTCGGCATTCGGTTTTTTCGTGCCGCCATCGCTGGTGATGGTGCTGGCAAGCAACGCCAAACTGCGCCACCGCCCCCATCCGGCCAGCCCGGCAGGGTAAAATACGGGGATGACTTCCCCGACTTTCACCCACCTGCGCGTCCACTCCGAATACTCGATCGTCGATGGCCTGGTCCGCATCGACGACCTGGTCAAGGCTGCCGTCAAGGACAATCAGCCGGCGCTGGCCGTGACCGACCTGGCCAATACCTTTTGCCTGGTGCGCTTCTACAAGGCGGCGCGCGGCAAGGGCGTGAAACCGATCGTCGGGGTCGATGCCTGGATCACCAACGACGACAACCGCGACAAGCCGCATCGCCTCCTGATCCTGGCCAAGAACCACACCGGCTACCTGCAGCTGTGCGACCTGCTGGCGCGCGCCTGGCTCACCAACCAATATAAAGGCCGGGCCGAACTGCGCATCGAGTGGCTCGAAGCACTGGCAACGTCGGTGTCGACGCTCGAACCCGAGACGCCGCAGGCGAATGGCCTGATCGTGCTCTCGGGCGCCCATTTCGGCGACGTCGGCCAGGCCATCGAGAACGGCGACCTGGCAAAGGCCGAGGCCAATGCCGCGCGCTGGGCCGCCATCTTCCCTGGCCACTTCTATATCGAGGTCCAGCGCGCCGGCCAGCTTAATCAGGAGCAGCAGGTGCGCCAGTCGGTGGCCTTGGCCGCGCGCCTCGGTTTGCCGGTGGTGGCGACGCACCCGGTGCAGTTCCTGGACAAGGGCGAATTCATCGCCCACGAAGCGCGCGTCTGTATCGCCGAAGGCGAGATGCTGGCCAACGCCAAGCGCGTGCGCCGCTTCAACGAGAACATGTGCTTCAAGTCGCAGGCCGAGATGGCCGAGTTGTTCCATGATTTGCCGGGGGCGCTGGCCAACTCGGTCGAAATCGCCAAGCGCTGCAACGTCAACCTGACGCTGGGTAAACCGCAGCTGCCGAACTTCCCGACACCGGGCATGACGATCGATGAATTTTTGGTCGCCGAAACCAAGAAGGGCCTGGAAGAGCGTTTGCTGCAGCTGTTCCCCGATCCGGCCAAGCGCGAAGCCGAGCGGCCGCGCTACGAGGCGCGCCTGGAGTTCGAGAACAACACCATCATCAACATGAAGTTCCCCGGCTACTTCCTGATCGTGGCCGAGTTTATCCAGTGGGGCAAGAACAACGGCGTGCCGATCGGCCCGGGCCGTGGTTCGGGTGCGGGTTCGCTGGTGGC